>Ga0172365_10000318_pt1 | contig 31198 bp, 21 predicted proteins | sample LakKivSesite48cm_FD_114535 | JGI IMG/M metagenome (GOLD analysis project Ga0172365, IMG submission 114535) | Sediment microbial communities from Lake Kivu, Rwanda - Sediment site 48cm | ecosystem: Environmental > Aquatic > Freshwater > Lake > Sediment | place: Rwanda: Western Province, Lake...
AAACGCAGTCTGTCTGAGCGAGAGCCAGTTGCAGGTCATCATGGATTACATTGCGCAGGGTGGGAAGGTCATACTCACTGCTGAAACCGGCTTGCGTGATGAAACAGGCGCCATGCGTAATGATATCTCAATTGTCCTGTCCCTTCGGGAAAAGGCACTTTATCTACCTGAGATGGTCGGAGAGCGGCATTTCATTGGTTACATCAGGAAAGGAATGGAGTTCATTGACCGCAGGGAAGATGCGGCGAGGGAGATGATTGTCAGCGCTGTCAGAGGGCTGGCGGGGGATTTAATTCCGTGGGAGATTGAGGCGCCGACCGGCGTTGTGGCAAACTCATTTCGGCGGGATGATGGCGCGGTGATTTTTCATGTGTTGAATTGTTCCGGGGCAGTTCTGGACAATGGGGTTGTTATCACCGGCAATGATTATTCTTTGACATTTCCAGAGGTGAGAGATGTCATCATAAAGTTGCGCAGAGAGCCGGGTTTCAACCCGAAGTTCGGACGCCTTTACAACGTTGGAAAAGCAGAATTTCAGCAGATGCCGCTCAATCTGAAGGAATCATATTTCTTCCTTCAGATTCCCGTCTTGAAAGATTTTGCCATTCTTGAAATTAAAAATACGCAGACATAAACGAATTAATTATTTTTTCTTTTGCGTTTTTCCTTCCAATCGATGCGGCGGCGTCCACGCAGTGACTTCTCCTTCTTCTTTGTAATGGGGTCGGCGAATGGCTTGCCAAATACCACCCATGGCGGAGGAGCAAACGGTGCCTCCTCCTGCGGAGGGAGTTGAGGTCTGGCGGCGGTTTTCGGTTTTGGCGGATGTTTTCTCTCATATTTTTCTACCGCCTGCTTTGCCGCCTCGCGACGCTTCTGCCTCTCTTCCTCATCATGCTGGCTGAGTTCACTCTCAAGGGAAACCAAGTCTGTGCGCCCCGACCAGTTGGGAAAGCCATTAGCCATTTCCTCCCCGCGCATGGCGACATCATTGGCATTCAAGAGACTCTCACGCCATTCATCCGGTATCACATCATCACCGAAGCGCAATCCCAGCAGTCCACCCACAAGCGCGCCCATTGCGCATGCCTCTTTGCCCTGCATTATGACCCTCACTATGCCCTGCCTGAAGTTGGGAGCGGAGAGCACAGTGTAAATCGCAAACGTCACTGCTGATGGTGCAAAATCCTGATTTGGCGAGGAGATGGGGAAGGGAGGATTGAGACGGTTTGCCTCGGCAAGGATGGTTTTCAGGACAAGTTCCGGATTTTTTTCCCGCAGACAGGGGAGCAGAATAGAGAGTGCCTCGCTCATTTCATAAAACGTTGATGGCGTGACATCACTGGGCAGATAACGTCCGAATTCATCCTGAAGGACTTCTTCACACTTTCGCGTGAAGCGCCGTAGATTTGCGGCAAACTCTGAACAGTTGTGCATCACATTATCCGGGTTTCCGGCGAGACTGAAAACTGAGAAGGCGTAAGCCGCCGCACCCGCAATGGCGCGGGGGTCGTTACCTGTCAGGAGGGCGCATTCAATGACTGCGCGCATCAGTGAGAGTTCATCGTTGCGGAAATGGAGCGCCAGCGGGAGGATGCGGCATGCCTCGGTTATGCCCGGATGGGGCAGGGCATTACCAAGAGTCTCGCCTGCATGTTTCAGGCGCTCCAGTGCCTTGCGGAAATGCTCATTGATTCCGCGGAAGATGTAAGGTGGGTGCTCGCCCGGCGCCATAGACTTGAAGACGTCGAAGATATCCTTCAGTTTGTAACCCGCTGACAAAATAAGAGATTCGGCAACAGCGAGCGCCTGCTGTGTCGGATGAGAGTAGAGACCTTTCAGTCGCCAGTGCAAGGACATTGCCTCAAATGACAGATCTGAGTCAAGATAGTCGTTGATTGTGCCAAAGAGTTGAACAATGCGTGCGGGTTTAAGCCCTTGTGCAGGCGCGCCCAGGGCATCACCAATCGCCATCCCCAGAAAAGCCCCCCTGTATCTGTCCTGCTTTTCATCTAACGCCATTATCATAAACTTCCTGATATGGTGATTTTCGTTTTGAATCGCCCCGATATGGCAGTGAGGTAAAAAAGTGACGCAGACTCATCTGAGGAATTTCCGCAGGACGCTGAAATGAACCAGTTTCTCATAAGGATAGAGGCGCGACATGGCGAAGGATTTAATCGGGATGTGGCGCTCCTGTGCGGCAGCAATCGGGTTCAATCCCGCCATGACAATGACCCCAACCCGCCCTTGGGTTACCTGCGAGGCGGCAAGGGGCTGACCCGGCTTGCCGATGGCAATGATGCCCTTCAGCCTCGCCTTGACCATGTGCTCATGAAACCGTTCTATCCTGTGCAGACTGGTGGCGGGTACCTCGCGGAATCCCGCGCCAATCAGACCGCGCTTCCCGCGAGCCACCTGCCCCACCGATGTCATCTCGCCCCGCATAAAAATCTCAAGTGGGTCAATAGTCGTCCCGCTGTATTTGATGATGTGCTGAAAATACTGTGGACGCACAGCCTCATTAACTTCAAGCAGACCGCCAAAGATGGAGATTGTAGGTATGCCCGCCTGCAGAAAGATGCCGTTTGCCGTAATTCCACAAACTGTCCCGATAGCGATATCATCATCCGGCACGTGCTGACCGCAGAATATCTCCCCCGGCATCCCTATGGCGAGAAGTTCTCCATAACTTATGCCGGCGCTATAAGCACGGAGAATTTCCTCTACTGCCATTTTGATATATTTCTTCGGGATAAATGAGATATTGAGTATAATAGTGCCGTGTCGGCGTGATAGCGAGAATGTCATCTGGGAAGCAAGGGTTTCCGCCTTGACGTTCACAAATCCACGGAGCGAGGCGGAGACATGCTCCGAGGCAACCTCAAATCCTTTCAGTGTGAGTCGTCTTCCCATGCGTCCAAGATTTTCCGTGAGACCTACCTCATCCATATCATCAAGCGTGAGTCGCAGTGTCCGGTCGCTGATATTAATGCCAAAATTACTGAAGGCTGACGCAAGGCGTGTTGCTCCCATTGGTTTTTCACTCTGGGAGAGAATATTCAGGAGGATGCGAATTCGGGTTTCCTTTTTGTCTTCCAAGGAGATTCACCCTTGTTATCAAAAATAGATTTCCTTATTCAGAATTGTTAAATGTTCAATATATAGCACAATAATCGATGTCAAGAGGTGATGTTTTTCGACGGAATGGTTTTCATAGTATCGGATAATTTATTTATTCAGGAAATATTTCCTGAATAATATGTTTTTTTGCCATTTTTAAGGTAAATGATGACATGTTTAATATTTAAGTTTGCCTCAGTTGTTAATCCCCGATAAGGGAAATGCCTTCATTGAATTGTTTTATATTTAATTTTTCCCTTTTGTTTTTTGAGGGAAATGTTTTGTGAAGAAAGGGGGAAGCCATGTCCGAAACATATATCAATTCTGTTATGGAGACGATTATCCGTCGTAATCCACGTGAGTATGAATTTCATCAGGCAGTCAGGGAGGTTCTTGAGTCACTTGAACCTGCTCTTGAGCGGCACACTATCTATGAAAAACACAAAATACTTGAGCGTCTCACTGAGCCTGAACGAGTAATAATGTTTCGTGTCCCCTGGATTGATGACAGGGGTGAAATCCAGATAAACCGCGGATATCGTGTAGAATTTAACAGTGCCATTGGTCCATATAAAGGAGGGCTCCGTTTTCATCCGAGCGTTAATCTAAGCATTATGAAATTTCTGGCATTTGAACAGATTTTCAAGAATGCCCTGACCACACTGTATATGGGCGGCGCCAAAGGCGGCTCCGATTTTGACCCAAAGGGAAAGTCTGATGGAGAGGTCATGCGCTTTTGTCAGTCTTTTATGACAGAGCTTTATCGCCATATCGGTCCTGCGACCGATGTCCCCGCTGGTGACATCGGTGTTGGTAAACGTGAAATCGGGTATCTCTTCGGACAGTATAAGCGCATTGTGAATGAATTCAATGGTGCCCTGACGGGGAAGAGTCTGAACTGGGGTGGTTCGCACCTGCGCCCGGAGGCAACTGGTTATGGCTGTGTCTATTATGCTCGTGAGATGCTTAAGACCCGTGAAGAGGAGTTCAAAGGAAAGGTGTGCACCATTTCCGGCTCGGGCAATGTCTCACAATTTACAGCGCAGAAGCTCATACAGCTTGGGGCAAAGGTTGTGAGCATGTCTGATTCAAATGGCGTTGTTCATGACCCGGACGGCATCAATGAAGAAAAGCTTGTCTTTATTTTTGAACTCAAGAATGTCAGACGGGGCAGGATTCGTGATTATGCCGGGCATTTTAAGGGCGTCACATACAGAGATGAGGCAAAGCCCTGGGACATCCCTTGTGAATGTGCCTTCCCTTCCGCTACAGAGAACGAGATTGATGAAGAGGATGCAAAGACCCTTGTCAAGAATGGTTGTTACCTTGTGGCTGAGGGTGCAAATATGCCGTGCACACCAAAGGCAGTCCATGTCTTTCAGGAGGCGAAGATTCTTTATGGTCCCGGCAAGGCGGCGAATGCCGGTGGGGTGGCTGTCTCAGGGCTTGAAATGGCGCAAAACGCTCAGTTTATACACTGGAGCAGTGGTTATGTGGATGCCAAGCTTCAGGACCTGATGAAGGAGATTCATGATAACTCCTGGCGCACGGCGAAGGAATATGGTTGTCCGGGTGATTATGTTGTGGGCGCCAACATCGCCGGCTTCCTGAAGGTTGCCGATGCCATGATTGAACAGGGACTGGTCTGATTTGTTTAGTCTGTGGATGCAATATATCCATTGCTATTCAATTAATGCACAGCAGGTTTCTTCGAAGTGAACGGCAAAGTGGCGTTTTCTTGCAAGGGCAATCACTTCCTCCGATGGGAAGGCAATGCCGTTAAAGCCGTGTTTCAGTGCAAGTGTCTCCACCTTTATCTGATAATCGCCAGCCGGTTTCGCACAGCCGAGGTGGACAGGTATTTCGGGAAATAAGCGGCGCGTCTCTGCGAAGAGGCGGTTCACCTTCCTGAGCGGGTATGGCTCTGCATGAGCAAGCGGTGTTCTGGGCAGGGGCATCAAAAATACAAGCACAAGGGATTTCAGTCTGCGCCCTCTCAAGAGATTAATCAGCTCAAGTTCATGCCCAATATCATCCTCACAGCCGTGTGCGCCGTTTCCCAGACCAAGAATAATATGCGGTGCGGCAGGGAGATGATATTCCTTTAGAAGGTCAAGCGAGTCACTGATGTCTTTTAAAGTCTTGCCGTTTAGATGATACACCTGTTGCAAGACATCCGTATCCACCACATCCACCATGACGGCGTCGATGCCTGTGGGTGCGAGCGCTTCGGCAAGTCGGCGGTCCACAAGTTTCGAGTGGACGGCGAGCCGAAGTCCGAGTTCCTTCTTTATGCGGCTGAGGGTTTGGGCAAATGGGATGAGTGGCACGATGCCATTTGAATCGCATCCACCGGAAATCAGCATTCCTTTTGTCCCGCGTCCTGACGCCTCAGAAGCCATCTTCCAGAGCAACTCAGGCGTTGGTGTGGGAATCATGTGCTCAAGGAGTTTTGCCTTGCAGTGGTCGCAGAGGAGGCGACATTCCCTGCCCGTTATCGATACGCCGAGAAATGAATTCCCGCCACGATTGGAATAGACATCAGTATGATACTGCTTGGTATTCGGGATGCTGAATGTGATGGTGCGTTTGTCGTGACGCGGGGCGTAAATAATCTGAGTGCGGATGAGGGCAATGTCATCACCGGTTGGTTCAAAGGGATAGTTGCGGAGTCCCTCGCCGGGCGGGGAGTTGCCGAAGGGGCGGTTGCAGTCCACTTGCCCTGAGCATCCCTTGCACCCGCGCGTCATGAAGGGTGTGCCGGAGTCTATAAGCCGGTTAAGGACATCCTGAGTCACGCCGAAATTCGTAATGCGTCCTGTCTGCGAGTCAAACTCAAATTTGTCATAATGGGAAAATTCCTCATCTATCAGATGGCAGGCAATCTGGATGCGGCGATAGGCATCGAGCGGCGGCTGAGGATTATGTTCCATACTGGAACCCTGCTCCGGGTAAAAGGAAAAGAGGTGATTCGGGCAACCGGCGTCTCTCGCACGCTGGAAGATTCGGACGAGTTCCTGCTCTGTTTCGCCAAGACCGCAGATGAAATGTACTCCCACGTTTTGTTTGCCAAAGATTTCCATGGACTGCGCAAGGCGATTCCAGTAAACGTCCCACTGATGCGGTCCCCGCACGCCTCTGCCTCGCAGTCTGTCGAAGAGTTCGGGCGTTGCGGCGTCAATGGCAATGCCGATTTTTTCAGCGCCAGCGGTGCGCAGTTCTTGCAGGAATGTTTCATCCATGATGGTAGGGGAGATAAGGACTGAGACGGGCTGGGGTGTTTCGTGGACAAGGCGCCCCGTCAGGGTCAGGGTGTCATCGCATGCGCGGCGGTGCGTAACCATTGATATACAGGTGCGCCTTGCGGTTTTAGATTTTTTCAGCCGTGCGATGATATTATCCATTGAATGGACGTGCCAGGGGACACGGATGAAGGTTTTTTCAAGAGCCAAGCGACTGCGGGAGAGTCCGCAGTATGCGCAGTTTGCCTTACAGCCATTCTCGTAGTGAAGAAGGAGATTGACGCAGGTCATTTTTGCATCCCGCCAGAATCTCCCCGGCTGTAAACCGAGCGTCATCGCCGCCGCCAGTGAGATTTTGACGAACGTTGGGCTTTCCTGTTTCATCCGGCATTTCCGATGTTGGGTTTATTTTGTGAGGGACGGGCGCCAAAGAGTTTTGTCCCGATGCGGACAATGTTCGCCCCCTCTTCAATAGCCACTTTGTAAGTATCGCTCATCCCCATGGAGAGGAAACGCATTTCGATATTCGGGATGGCGGCACGGGCGAGGCGGTCAAAGGTCTCTTTGGTGATGCGGAAAAATGGACGCGCCTCTTCGGGATTTTCCGTGAATGGACCCATGGTCATGAGCCCCTGGAGGTGCAAGTGTTCAAGTTTGGCGAGCCGCAGGGCGAGTGACTCAGTATCCTCCGGCATGACGCCCGCCTTGGCGCTCTCGCGTCCGCTGTTTATCTCAATGAGGAGAGGCAGGACCTTGCCGATGAGCGCACACTCTTTATTTAGTCGTGCGGCAAGTTCAAAGGAGTCCATCGTTTCAACCATGTCAAAGATTTGCGCCGCCTTTTTCGCCTTGTTTTTCTGGAGGCGTCCAATGAAATGCCATCGGGCGCGTTCTCCAATGACTGTCCGCATCGCCTCGGCATCCTGAACGTAATTATGCCCGATGATTTTGATACCCGCCTCACATGCGGCGAGGAGTTCTTCCGCCGTGCGCATCTTAGCCGCGGCAACAAGCGTCACATGTGGGGGAAGTTCACTCAGAATATCCCTCACCGCTCGCCGGACTTCCTCAAGATGACTCGCTTGATTCATTGGTGTCCGCCCTGTCAGTGACCGCATGTGCTGCAGTTGTGCGTGCCACAGGTGGAGCATGTATCCGCACCACTGTTTGTGATGGATTTGCCGTCAACGGCGGCGCTGAAGACCGACATGACCTTCGACATTTTATTCCCGCCACATTTCTCGCAGGCGTGCGGGGAATCGCTGTTCAGATGTTCCAGAAATTCGGTGATGTGTCCACAGTCACCGCATTTATATTCATAGATTGGCATGTTTCACTCCCTGTTACTTGAAAAATTTGTCCCTCCACCAGAGAAAATATCCCCATGAATTGGACGTGTTATATTTCTCCGAGACCGAATCGGGTAAGGGGAACTCAGTCTCCTGTGACATGTGTCGCCCGTCAGAATTCCTTGTAAGAAAATCGTATGCGGCGCGGATGTTTTGAAATTGGCGCTCGCTCTCCCTGTCGCCCGGGTTTTTATCCGGGTGGTGCTTCATGGCGAGTAGCCAGTAAGCCTTTTTTATCTCAGCGGGACTGGCACCTTCTGCAACGCCAAGAATCTTTCGCGCAAGATTTTCCAGCCGGAGGTGTTCCCTGACTTCCCCCTGAAAATTGTAATCTTCCTCCTTCATTTCCACTCCCGAACTGTTGCAGGATAATTTCGAAAAGACTTCAACAGCAATATATTTTGCAAACTACAATATGGAAAATTTATATCTATGCGTTTTGAACGTTGCAACCTTAATTCTTATAGAGGTGCGTCAGAATTTAAGTCAGGATGATGTCAACGCCAAATCCGGGGCGTGAGGATAGCTCAAGATTTCCATTTTTAAAGATGGGCGCGCCTGAGGCAATGTCGTTTATTATGTCAAAGTGGCTATCGAGGTCGATATAGCGTAGACTTTTCATGGCGCATGCGAGGTGCATTGCGGCGCTGATAGAGAGTGCGGATTCATCCATACAGCCGAGCATGGTTCCCACACCGCCCTTTGCGCAAATTGCATCAATTCGCAACGCCTCATCCAGCCCGCCGCATTTCATGAGCTTTATATTCACCAGATGGGCGATTTTTTCCGAGACAATCCGACTAACGTCACTTGCGTCAAGGGCGCATTCATCCGCCATGATGGGGATGGGCGAATGGTCAGTCACATATTTCAACGCCCCAAGTTCCTTTGCTGGTGTGGGTTGCTCTAAAAACTGGATGTTTTCCATGTCTATCATTTTGAGAAATTCCAGCGTTTCAGGTGCGCTGTAAGACTGATTGGCATCGAGGCGAAAAAGGATTTGAGGTCCGGCAAGGCGGCGAATTTCCTTGATGCGGCGTGCATCGGGTCCAGGTCCTTCACCCAGTTTCACCTTGAGAATGCGGAATCCGCGTGCGAGCGCCTGGCGTGTTTGCTCCAGCGCGGATTGAATGGGCAGGAGAGAAATTGTGTAGGATGTGGGGAGGACACGGGCGCTCCCGCCAAGGAGAGAATAGACCGGCATTTCCATTATTTTACCCCAAAGGTCAAAAAGGGCGATGGAGACTGCGGCGGTGGCGGCGGGATTTTGACTTCCCCCCGCATCTCTGATTTCCTTTATGAGAGATTCCCGCTCAAGCGGGTCTCGAGCGAGTATTAACGGGCGAAAAGTCTCGTTGAGGAACCGGCTCACTGACCCGGCGGTTTCACCTGTCACACATTCATCCGGCGCAGAGCATCCCCACCCGATGAGTCCCTCCGAGGTTTCTATTTTCAAAAATACATTTACAATTTGAGACTGCGTGCCGTAAGCAACGGCGGATGGATATTTGAGTGAGAAGAGAACTTCCCTGATTTCCAGACCTGTGATTTTCATAGACAGCATTTTATTAGCACGCGGAAAATCGATCTTTTTTTCTTGCGCCCTTTTGCGCCTGGATGCACATCTTTTTTACGATTAATCCGATTACACCATCAAGATGATAATTATTCATCATTAGTTAGAGGCGGATGATGATAATCTTAAAAGGAGAGTATTTGTGTTAGATAATCGCTTCTATGCATTTGAGGAGATTGAAAGGAAATGGCAGGCGAAATGGGAAGAGGATGGGCTTTTCAAGGTTGCTCCTGATGACCCACGACCCAAATATTACGTGCTGGAGATGTTTCCTTATTCCAGCGGAAGAATCCACATGGGACATGTCCGCAATTACTCCATCGGCGATGCCGTTGCCCGCTACATGCGCATGAGGGGCTACAAGGTTCTTTATCCGATGGGGTTTGACGCCTTTGGACTTCCGGCGGAAAATGCCGCAATAAAGTCAGCGCGAGAAAAGGGCGAGGCAATCAGTCCCGCCGCATTCACACAGCAGTGCATTGATGACATGGTTGCAGTATTGAAGCGGATGGGCTATTCCTATGATTGGGAACGCTTCCTTGCCACGTGCTATCCCGATTACTATAAATGGAATCAGTTTGTCTTTTTGAAGATGTTTGAGCGCGGTCTGGCGTACCGGAAAAAGGCGGCGGTGAACTGGTGTCCCGATTGCAACACCGTTCTCGCCAATGAGCAGGTCATCGATGGCAAATGCTGGCGCCACACGGAAACGAGGGTTGAACTCCGACATCTCACGCAGTGGTTTTTCAAGATAACGCACTATGCCGATGAACTTCTCACAGAGCTGGATAATCTGAAGGGCTGGCCTGAATATGTCCGCACCATGCAGAGAAACTGGATAGGTCGTAGCGAGGGATGCCTTGTCAATTTTGAACTGGCAGACCCGCGTCCGGACGAAGATAAGTATATCCCCATTTTTACAACGCGTCCAGATACCCTTTACGGCGTGACCTTCATGGTCTTTGCGCCAGAGCATCCGCGCACGCTGGAGATTTCCCGCGGAACGCCACAAGAGGCGGCTGTGCGCGATTTTGTGAATCGCATCGGTCTTCAGGACCACGGCGTCCGCACCGCCGAAGACCGGGAAAAGGAAGGCATCTGGCTCGGTCGCGAGGCAATAAATCCTCTCACGGGCGAGCGCATCAGACTTTATTCCGCAAACTTTGTCCTTATGGAATATGGCACGGGATGCATCATGGCAGTCCCCGCTCATGACCAGCGCGACTTTGAATTTGCGAAAAAATATGGCATCCCAATCAGGGTGGTCATCCGTCCTGAAAGTGAAAACGCCATCACGCCGGCTCAGAAGGCATTAATTGAGGAATGGCTCAGTGCAGGAATGCCGGATGATGGGAGTGGCATGAAGGGGGCTTATGTTGAACCGGGCATACAGGTCAATTCCGGTCAATTTACCGGCATTCCGTCAACGGAGGGCATCAGGAAAATCGCGGATTATGTCGAGGAGAAAAAGATGGGGTTCAAAACGGTGCAGTACAAGCTTCGCGATTGGCTGATTTCACGCCAGCGATACTGGGGCACGCCGATACCCGTCCTTTACTGCGAGAGATGTGGAATTGTCGGCGAGAAGGAGGAAAATCTTCCGGTTCTTCTTCCCACGGACGTCAATTTTGCAACGGGAGGCAACCCCATCAATACATCCCCAACCTTTGTTACTGCGCCATGTCCAAAATGCGGCGCTCCCGCACAACGCGAGACCGATACAATGGACACCTTTGTCGACTCATCGTGGTATTTTCTCCGATACTGCGATGCGAAGAATGACTCCCAGCCATTTTCGCCTCAGAAGGTGGCTGAATGGATGCCAGTTGACCAGTATATTGGCGGCGTGGAGCATGCAATCATGCATCTACTGTATGCACGCTTTTTCATAAAGGTTCTGCGTGACCTCGGTTATCTGAACGTCGGCGAGCCGTTCAAGAACCTGTTCACACAGGGGATGGTCTGCATGGAGGCGCCATATTGCCCACAATGCAACACGGCGATTCCGATTGATGCGCCGGTGGACGGGAAATGCCCGAGGCATGGGTGTCCTGTTGAGATGCGGAGTGTGAAGATGTCCAAGTCGCTGGGGAACATTGTTGACCCCTCTGAACTCGTGGAAAAGCTCGGCGCGGATGCCCTCAGACTCTTTATCCTCTTCGCCTCACCTGCGGAAAAGGAGCTCGATTGGAGCGACAAAGGTGTGGAGGGTGCCTCACGGTTTTTGAACCGCATCTGGCGCTATGTTATGGCGAATGGAGAAAAATTGAGCGAGGGGAGCCGTCTGTGCGAGACGGCGCTGTTTGACCCCGGAGAGAATGCCGCCGCAAAGAGTCTACACCGCATGACTCATGTCACCATCGGGCGCGTGACTAATGACATCTCACAGCGGTTCCATTTTAATACTGCAATCGCGGCGTGTATGGAATTTATGAATGCCATCGCCGATTTTGAAATTGCGGATGATGAGGTTTCAAAGAAGACCGCATTCATTGCTGTGAAGACGCTTCTCTTGCTCCTGTCGCCAATGGGGCCGCATCTGATGGAGGAATTGTGGGCGGAGATTGGTTGCGCCGGCTCAATAACACAGCAGAACTGGCCTGAGTATGATGAAAAGGCGGCGGCATTAGAGGAGGTGGAGATTGTCGTTCAGGTGAATGGCAAGGTGCGTGCGCACATCATGATTCCGGTTGATGCAGACGAGGCATTTGTGCGTGAAAAGGCGCTGGCAGATGAGCGCGTTCGTCATTTCACAGGCGGCAAGCCCCTTCGCAAAGCAATCTATGTCCCCAAGAAGCTGTTCAACATTGTTGTATAATTGCGACAAGTATAATTATAATATTTTCTTGTTGTGTTTGGGCGGAATTATGCGCAAAAAATACTTGAACCTTGCATGTGAAAGTAACCATTATTTCCTCGGCTTAGATAGAATAAACATTAATACAAGAGAATGAATCAAAAGCCGAAATTATATTTGGAAACTTCAATTGTGAGTTATTTGAAATCTCATCCTTCGCGGGATATTGTAATACTGGCGCATCAGGAGATAATCCGCCGTTGGTGGAAGAATTGCCTTACAAATTATGATGTATTCATTTCAGAAATAGTTTTAGAAGGGGCGAGACGGGGTAATGTGGAAGCGGCAAAAGAACGGCTTGCAGTGTTAGCAAAATTTCCGGGGTTGAGTATTATAAAGGATGTAGAACATCTGGCTGCCATATATGCGCGGGAATTAACAATACCTGCTAAGGCGTTACGCGATGCCCTTCATATTGCCCTTGCCTCGGTGCATGCTATGGACTATCTTTTATCATGGAATTGTAAACATATTGCCAATGGTTTTATAAGACGACGTGTCCGGGAAATTAATACACGTGAGGGATATTCAATACCCACGATCTGCACGCCGGAGGAATTGCTTGATGAAGACTAAAGTAAAAACTGATATTTGGAATGACCCTATAGTGGAAGAAGTTCGCAAGGCGGGCGAAGAGATGGCGCGTGAGGCTGGATACAACTTACATAAACTCTGTGAACGACTCCGAAAATCCGAGCGACTGCACCCCGAACGCTATTCTTCATATCAACGTCTTGAGCGAGCAAAATCCGTTCACCAATCTTGACATATATTTGAATTATATTTGTGTAAATCATGTCTTCACCTCATAAAATCCACATCATCCTAAAATTCAGAAATCTGATAAGGCATATTAAAGTTCCACGAAAATGAGAAAGGTTCATTTTTATGACTCCATCAATTTGTGGACTCTGGCGATTTCTACTTATCAGCAATGGGCTTTTGCGGATTGAATGGGCGGAGGATGGGCGTTTCAACGATGCACCCACCGCTGTTGTCAATTCAAGACTGGAAGCATCTGCCCCGCTCACCTGCAAGAAGGATGCAAAGGGTTTTGTAATCAATAATGACACCTTTTCTATAAAGTTGGCGCGGGACTGCTCGCCTTTTAATAATCCATCGGGACTTGTCGTGCACTGGCAACGCGGTGGGATGCATGGGGTCTGGCGACCGGGCGCCATTGCGTCAAACCTTGGGGGTTATATCCGCGCGCTGGATTTCTGCGGAACTGGAATCCGCCATCAGCGTCTGAAGGATGGACTTCTCTCCCGCGCAGGTTGGTTCCTGTTCGATGACAGTCTGACACCGCTCCTTGATGCGAGCGGAAATTTAACGCCTTGCCCCGCAGGCAGGCGTGTGGACTGGTATCTCTTTGTTTACGGGAAGGATTACGCCTCCGGTCTTTCCGACCTGATGCATCTTTTTGGTCGTCCGCCGCTCCCGCCCCGCAAAATGTTTGGCTTCTGGTGGTCTCGCTGGCACGCTTATACTGAGGACGAATTCAAGTCGCTTGTCCACCGTTTCAAGGAGGAAGGGCTTTCGCTCTCCGTCCTCGTTCTTGACATGGACTGGCATAAGGATGGCTGGTGCAACTGGGACTGGGATGCCGACTTTTTCCCCGACCCTGAGAAGTTTATCAGTTGGTGCCACAGGGAAGGTCTTCTCCTGACACTGAATGTCCATCCGCAGGAACTCCTGAGAACGGATTCTCATTTTGAAACATTTTGTCGACGCGCCGGGCTCCGGGTTGCTCCTGAGCAAGACCGCATCTGGATTAATCTTGCCGACCCGCGCCAGAAAAAAGCGGCGGAGGATTTGCTCATCGCCCCCTTCCACCGGATGGGTGTGGATGTCTGGTGGATTGATGGCGATGCCGCACAACTTGGAGCGGAATTATCTTACCAGTTCTGGACAAATCATGTCTATTTTCAAGCGGCGGTAAAATCAAGGGGTCGCAGGCGTCCTGTCATATTTTCTCGCTGCGGCGGGTGGGGCAATCAGCGTTATCCCATCGGTTTTTCGGGCGACACAGTCAGCGAATGGCACGTCCTGCGGTATCAGATTCCATTCACAGTCTCAGGTGGGAACATCGGTTTTCACTACTGGTCAAATGATACGGGCGGATTCATGGGCGAGCACCTGCCGGATGACCTTTACGTCCGCTGGTTTCAGTTCTCCGCCCTGTCGCCGATTCTCCGCATGCACTGTTCTCACGGAGACCGTGAGCCATGGGCATACAACACCCTTGCGCTAAAGACGGCAAGGCGTTTTTATAATCTGAGGCAACAGCTTCTGCCATATCTTTACAGCGTTGCCCATGAGTGCACGGATAAAAATCTCCCGATGTGCCGTCCGCTTTATCTGAGCGCCCCCGAAGACACTTGTTCCTATGAGCATCCGGAGGAATATCTCCTCGGTCGTTCACTTTTGTGTGCCCCGATTTTTGAGCAACAGGTGAAAGGTGGCGGTGTGCGAACCGTTTATTTCCCGGAGGGACTCTGGTGGGATTTCTTCACGGATGATGTATTTTGCGGTCCGGCGGCGCGGCGCATTGCATCGCCCCTGACACGCATGCCGCTATATGTGCGAGGCGGCTCGCTTATTCCAATGCTTGAGGATGATGCAGGGGCGCTTGAAATTCACGCCTTCGCTGGCTCAGATGGGACGGCGGAATTTTACGATGATGATGGTGAGACCACGGATTATGAGCGGGGCGGTTTTGCCCGGCTTGATGCGCAGATTTCATTTGCGGGTGATTCCGCCACGTTTACGGCGAACCCCTGGAGCGGCAAATTTGCAAAAAGGGCATCCGATAGAAGACATGTCCTTTGCGTCCATACACCAGTCGGACTTGTCAGACGTGAACTCTCTGAATTATCGCGTGGTAAGATGGTTGTAAAAAAGGTCGCATTGGGTGCTGGTTCTGAGAAGGCGCTCAAGCGTCACCTGATTTTATCCGATTTGAGGCGGCGGCTTTGCGTGGCTCGCGCACTTGAAGAACTCTGCGGCTCTGATGAGCGCATCCTCGGACAATATTCCTTCCTGATGAGTGAAGAAGCGGCGGATAAGAAGGTCTTGCTCTCCTTTTTTGCAAAGCGCCTCGGTGAGTTGCTGAAAAATTCACGACCTCATGCCACCGAGACCCATGAGATGCTCTTGCAGGAATTGCTCGGCGTTCATGCAGAGGTGAGACTTGCCGATTCGGGCGAGCCGGATTTCCTCCTTGCCACAGCGCGTCTCTGGTCAGCCCCCACCGCGGACAAGGGATGGCGGGCGGATTTGCGATGGAGTCTGCCGGAAGACTGGCGTTGCGGCGCCACCTCAGGGATTAAAAGAGGTGACGTCATCGCCGGTGAATCGATTTTCTCTCAGGTGAAAATTCATACCCCCGCATCATTCAATATCCTGGGCGGTGCGGAATTCGGTGCTGAGGTTGAACTGGAGAAGGGGAAACGCCGACTGACCTTTCATCCGTGCGCCACGCTTGACCTTGCTGGAATAAGGGAGGCGTGGGTTATCGGTCCTTTTGACGGCGAGGGGGTCGGATGGGAACGCGTCCGTGAACCTGAGAAGGGATTTGATGCAACGGCAGAATATCAGGGAAAGCACGGTCCTGTGCGGTGGCGACATGTCCGCATCCCCATTGATGGACGCGACATCTGGAGCAATTTTCCGCTCTTTGACATGCGAAAAATTTTAGACACGCGCGGAGGTTCAGAGATTGCCTACCTCTGGTTCCGCGTCCATGCGGCGAGGAAGGGGCGGTATAATATTATCGTCAAAAATGACGGACGAGTCAGTTTCTGGGTAAATAAAAAGCCACAGGCGCAATTTGAATCCTTTATTCGCTCACGCCAGATTGACCTTGAGAAGGGAATGAACGAAATCCTGTTTAAAGTTCAGCGGACGTGGGGTGATTGGGATTTCGGCGTGGCGATAGTTTCCTTTGCCAATAGCGGTCCACCAGAAAACCTGCAAGCCCCATCCCTCAAATAAAAATATTAACCACAGATGAATCCGCCTGAGACGGATGAACGCCGATAAACACGGATAAAAAATCTGATTTCATCCCATCTGTGTCTATTTGTGTGCATCTGTGGTTGCAAGATATGCTCTGCAATTTTCGGTCTTAAAATAAAATTGTTGCATTCCAGTAAATAAACCTGCTAAAAGAAGTGTTCTGTAATCATAAGTTGAACAATTTTATAAATATCCATTCCAAAAGGATGTGATATATATGAAAGAGTTGGTTTGCAATTCAACCCCGATTGCACGCTCAAATATAAAGTGTTGTCTCTTGTTTTTTGTCATGACGTTCATGATGGGGTTTTTTAATTTTGTTTATGCGCAGGAGAGTCAGCCGGCAAGCACACCGGCAAGTCTGATTACAACAACCGCCATTGACGCCGCCATGGAAAAAATCCGCATGTTTTACGGTCTGGGGCAGTATGACAAGGTCGTGATTGAATGCAGGAAACTTGAAAAGATTTCCCCCGGCAACAAGATGGTCAATTATTACCTCACCCGCGCGGAATCTAAACTTGCGGAAAAGGGTCTGCTCGAAGGGCTGAAGATAACCCCTGAGCCGACCCCCACACCCAGACCTGCACAGACCACCGCCGCCGCCCCGACTGCGCCCCCATCAGGAGCCACGCCGATTGTTATAAATCCAATTGGAGTCACACCCGCCGCAACAACTGCCGCCGTTACCCCTGCCGCAACTCCTTTAGCGGGTCCGAATCCTTTTGAGGCGCCACCGGTAACCGCTCCTCTGGTAACTGCGAAGCCTTCACCCACGCCAACGCCCAATCCGACCGTCGGTGTGGAGAAAAAGACTGAGGCAGGTCCGGTTAGTGAGCCTTCCGGAGCGGTAACGCCACCCGCCACTGCTCCTGCGCCGTCCACACTCACCAAAGTTAAAAGATTCCTTTCGGAGAATCTGTATTTAATTATAGCGATAGCAGTCGCCGCAGTCGCTTTGATTCTGGTAGCTTCTATTATCCTGCGAATCATTAAAAAGAAGGGCGCACGCGCCGTCGTTCCAAAAGAGGAACCGGTGCGAGAAGTGGGAACAGTTATCCCGGAGCGTGCAAAAGCCCGGGCGCCAGTTGTGCCCCCAATTCCTGAGGATTTCCAGCAGGGCGTGCCCGATTTGCCCTCGCCGCCTCCGGAAGTGGGGGAAATCCCTGCCATCCCGATTCCCGGCGCCCCACGCACTCCAGCCGCCCCCAAAGTTGCCAAACCTCGGATGGATGCGGATTTTTCAACGCCTTTCCCCGACTTGCCAGAAGTTCCTGATATTGAATCCCCTGTCGCAACCAGACCAGCCCCTCAAGGAGCGACGGACATTTTCAAAGTACCTGATATTCTGTCTCCAACGCAGATGCCTCCATCTGCTAAGCCATCGCCAGTCAAACCAGGCGCGCAGACGGGCGAACCCGGCGCACCATCCGACCTCCCATCTCTTGACTTTGCCGCCGATTTCCGTCCGGCACCAGAGGCAGTTGAACCAGAACTGCCGCCCCTGCCCTCTCTGAGGCGGGAAAGCAGTATTCCAGAACCTGAGCCGCCATCGGCTATTGAAACACCCATACCGGAGTCTGATGTCGTACCTTTTGACATTCCTCCAGCGCCTGAGCCTCTGCCATCTGCGCAGGCTGTCGCCCAAGCACCTGAATTGCCTGAAGGACTACAATTAGAGAGAGCACCCACGCCCAATATACCTTCTCCGCCCATAGAAGTTGAAAGCATTGACATAATGTCCGCCCCAGCTGCGCCAGCCGCGCCTCCCATACCTGAGGGTAAGCCCGAGGCTCCGCCCTCTATCTCAATAGAGGAGGCGATGGGCTTCGATTTCACCACTGGTGAGAAACCGCAGGAAAAGGAGGCACCCGCCGCCGGACCTTCAGAAGCCATGTCCGCCACATCGATGGACCTCGAAACCTTTCTCTTTTCCGCCCCAAGTGAAGAGCGGTCGGAAACCGCTCTTGCAAAGGAACAGCCCCGTGAGGCAAAAACGGAAACACCATCCTCATCCCAGACGGTGGTGGATGGTTTTGACAACCTTATGTTTGGCGGTGAAACGGCACAGGAGACCCAACTCTCATCGACTGAAGTGCTGCTCAAAAAGCCCACGGAGATACCTCCCGTCGCCCCCGTCTCTGAGGAGAGGATTGTCCCGACCACTCCGCCGGTCAGAGAGGAGGAACCCCAGCGCACAACAGATACAGAGGCGGCACCGTCGGAACGAGGATTTAAGGAGTTGAGTCTTGAGTCTCTTGGACAGGTTGTTGCGGAGGGTGAGACGGCTACTGAAAAGGGCAAGGGCGTTTCTCCTTCACGTCAGAAGATTGAAGAACGTAATGAAGCCCTCTTCGCAGACCAGTTCAAAAAGGGGAGGGATGCATTTGAAAAGAAGGACTGGAAAAAGGCGGTGCATTACCTCTCCGTTGCCTCTGCCATCAAGCCGGAGGTGAAGGAAGTAGAGGAGATGCTGTCCGTTGCCCGCAAACGGAAACGTGCGGAAAAATAGTGACACAATATCTGCCATTGTTGCGCCTTAAATTATGAGACGTTTCGCTCGTGACTGAGATGCTTTATGCCGACCTTGCTTTGAATCTGCCAACTCCCAACACGTATCAATACATTATCCCATCCAATCTTCAGCCTGTGGCTCGCGTTGGGGCGCTGGCTCTGGCGCCGATTTTAAATCGCGGTGTTGCCGGGTGCATTGTGGGTATTTCCGGCGAGAAGAAATTTAAGTCGCTGAAGGAATTGAAACGCATCCTGAGCCCGGACTTTGCCATCGAGCCGGAACTGATTGAGCTTTCCCGTTGGATTTCCCGATATTACTTTTGCTCTCTCGGCGAGGCGCTTGCCTGCGTGTCCTTCCTCGGTTTCAACGATTGTCGACGACGAATGGAGAAATGGGTGCGTGTAAAAAACCTCACCTCCCTGAAGCGCCCGGATGCACTTGATGCTTTTCCCGCCCGACAGGCGGATGTCCTCAGATTTTTTCTCCAGCGAAATGTGGATTTCGAAAAACTCGGCATTCTCAGGACTGAGACGGGTGTTTCGCTTTCAACAATCCAGTCGCTTGCGAAAAAAGGGGCGATTGAAATTTTTCAATCGACCGTGGAGCGCGGCGATGAATATCCCCATGATATGCCAGCGACCATTCCTTTTGAGCTGAATGAAAAGCAGTCCGCCGCGTTTACCGCCATCCGCGCCGCCATCTGTGAATCCCGCTATGAGACCTTTCTCTTAAATGGCGTGACGGGTAGCGGCAAGACGGAAATCTATTTACAGTCGCTTGATGAGGTGCTCCGGCGCGGCGGGCAGGGCATTGTCCTCGTCCCTGAGATTGCCCTTACGCCCCAGACGGTCGAGCGTTTCCGCGGGCGCTTCGGCGACCGCATCGGCGTATATCACAGCCAGCTCACCCTTGGACAGAAATATGACATGTGGCGCGGTATCATTGCCGGGAAAATTCAGTGCCTTGTGGGGGCACGCTCCGCCATCTTTGCCCCTTTTCCACGCCTTGGGCTTGTCGTTGTGGATGAGGAGCATGAGACCACTTATAAGCAAAATGATACGCCGCGCTATCACGCACGCGATGTGGCGGTTGTGCGTGGCATGCGCACCGGCGCCGTTGTCATTCTTGGCAGTGCAACGCCCTCGCTTGAATCATGGCATAATGCGCAAATCGGCAAGTTCACTCTCCTGACCCTGCCGGAACGCATCAAGAAAGCGCCTCTGCCCACAGTGACCCTTGTCGATATGGGGGAGGAACTCATCAAGAACAAAAATGTGGGCATTTTTTCCCTCAGTCTTAAGTCTGCTATCGAAAAGAGGCTTGAGTCGGGCGATCAGGTGATTTTATTTCTCAACCGGCGCGGGTTTGCCAATTTCATCCTTTGTCCCTCATGCCATAAGTCAATCTCCTGTGAGCATTGCTCCATCACCATGACATATCACAAGGTGGGGGAGCGACTCGTCTGTCATTATTGCGGTGAGCAAAAGGCGGTGCCATCGGTCTGCCCTTATTGCGGGCATGAGAATCTTCTGAGACTTGGCGTTGGGACTCAGCGCCTTGAAGAGGAACTTGCGGAAAAATTCCCCACTGCGCGCATCCTCAGGATGGATGCGGATTCCCTCGGCACGCGCAAATCCTTTCTGGAAAAGTGGAGGGCAATAACAAGGGGCGAGGTGGATATCCTCTTCGGCACGCAGATTCTTGCAAAGGGGTTCGACCTTGCGCCCGTCACGCTCGTGGGGGTCATCTCCGCCGACCATGCACTCTTTCTGCCGGACTTTCGCTGTTCGGAACGCACCTTTTCCATCCTGACGCAGGTGGCTGGGCGCGCCGGACGCGGGGTCAAGCCCGGCGAGGTCATCATCCAGACCTATCTTCCCAGACATTACAGCATCGTGGATGCGCTTGTGCAGGATTATGCCGTCTTTGCAAAAAGGGAACTCGCCAACCGCCGCGCCCTCCGATTCCCGCCTTATTTCCGGCTCATATCCGTCCTTTTTCAGGGAAAGAAAAGGGGGAGCGTTTCAGAGCATATCAATCGTTTCGGCAATCTGCTTCGCATCTTCAAAAACCAGATGCGCCTGACAGGGGTAACCATTCTCGGTCCTGCGTCATCGCCGATTGAGAAACTCGGCGACAATTACCGCTTCCGTGTTCTTTTGCGGAGTGAAGGCATGAGCGACATGCAGAGTCTCCTGCGTGCGGCGCTGGAAAAATATCATTCCCTGAAACTGAAAGGTGCCTCTCGAATCATCATCGACGTTGACCCACAGGACATGCTTTAAAAGGGGCGACGCATTGATTGGCGGCGCGGGAGATGAGGGCGGTGATGATTGGCAGGTCGACGCGGTGGATGAAATCTGTCGCATTGTGTTCAGTGAGAGTTTTTGAAATTGCATCGGGATTGATGGACGTCCACTTCAGGATGGATTCAAGGCGCGCAATATCGCGCGTGCGGGAAAAATAATCACCCGTTATGAGGATTGATTCAATTACTCCGCCCGAAAGGCACAGATGCACCTGAATCAGACCTCCGGGCGTTTTTTCTTCGGCGGATGTCATATGACGCCGCGGGGCTCGCACGCCATAAATCCATTCATCATTATCATATTTTTCAAGCCGCAGTTCACGGACGCGCTCAATTTCACGCGCCGACAACTCTGCCTGCGGAAATTCCAATCCGAGTGAATTGCGGAGGGCGCGGAGTGTTGCCTCCTGAATCTCCGAAAGCGTGATGTAATGACCTGCGAGCTCGCATCGGATGGTGGTCATTCGTTCACTGAAGCAAGAGATTCCTCGGTCAAGCGTCCCCGGCACGGGAAGATTCAGAATGTCCAGCATGGTCTCAAGGTCAAAATCGATGAGCAGACTCGTGTGAAAAAATGTGACGCCATCCATGTCCTGCGAAATTGCGAGACCGGCGATTTTCCTGCCTCCCACCGTGAGGTCATTTTTCCCCATGAACTCCGCCTGAAGACCAAAAGTCGCAAGTGCGCAAGCAAGAACTGCCGCAAGAAATTCAAAGTCGCCTTTAACGGTTTTTGGCAGATGTGGGAATGAGTCGGGCAGAGCCAGACCGAATGCCATCTGGTCGGGCGTCATGAAGACCGTGCCACCGCCGGTGATACGCCGGTTCACGCTTATGCCGTGCGCCTCGCAGCGATGCAGTCGCAGGCATGACGCAGTGTTCTGATAGCGTCCCACAAGGGCGCAGGGCAGATAATGATAAAGATGGAGGGTTGGCGGCGCCGTCCCTCCCGCCACCGACTCGCATATCGCCTCATCAATTGCAAGCCCCTCCGCGGCGCATAATGCCTCATTATGGATATATCGGCTCGTCGGGCGCGATGATTTGTCACACATGGTCATGATTTAAAAAGACGTTGGTCTTGATATGATTCACAAAGCCCTCATGATGAGGGAATTCAAGTCCTGGATGTCCATGCGGAGTCCTGCCTCATTTGCGCCCTCCTTCAGGTTGAGCAGGCAGGTGGGGCAGGCAACGACGAGGATGTCCGCTCCGAGGTTTTGCGCCTCCCGCACACGCTCTGAAGCGATTTTCTTTGCAAGGTCAGGATAACTTCCGAGTAACGGACCGCCACAGCAGATAGCCTCCTCGCGATTCATGGGAAATTCAAGAAGTGTCAGACCGGGGATTGTCTTCAGCACCTCGCGCGGCTCCTCATATACCCCGCTGTGGCGTCCGATGTCGCATCCGTCAAAATATATAACCTTTTTAGAGAGCGGTTTTGTAAACTTCAGTTTTCCGTCCTTTATGAGTTGCGTAAAGAGCTGAGTCACATGGAGGGGCGTGACGGAATCGGCGTAATGCTCCTTCAGCGCCTTGAAACAGCCCGCGCATGGCGTGACCACATATTCCACGCCGAGTTTTTTCCATGCCGCCTTGTTGCGCGCCATGAGTTCTTCCGCCTGCGCCATGTCGCCCATTCTTATGAGCGGGTCGCCACAGCATTCCTCACTGTCGCCGAGAAGGGTAAAGTCCACGCCCGCCTGCTGAAGGATGCGAATGACCGCCTTGCCGATTCGGCTCTGGGCGTATGAGATGGCACAGCCTGCGTGGAGGCAATATTTTGCGGGGTGGGGGTTTTTCAATTCTGGCGTCAGCCATGCGCCACGTTCCGCTTTTTGCTGACTGAAAGGATTGGACTGCTCTTTGATGCTTAAGCGGATGCGGTCTGTGTTTTCCGGCAATGCCTTTCCTTTTTTGAACATTGCCGCCTTTGCCTCAAGTATAAGGTCGTTCACAGGCACGCCCGGCGGACAGGTCACGCGGCAGGCATCGCATTGCAGGCAGGTGAGAAGCGATTCCTGCACGGCATCGGTGAGTTCAAGTTCGCCCTTCATCACTGCCTTGATGAGACGGATTCGTCCCCGCGCCACCCTGGACTCCATCATGGTGATGGTATAGACGGGGCAAGTATTCTGACAATTGCCGCATTTCATGCAACGGATAACGTCTTCTTCGCGCTCAGGGATGAAACTCATCAAGGTTACCTCAGAACGGAATTTATAAGATTTACCACAGAGTCACAGAGAGCACAGAGAATTATATAATGTTTTTATTTCTTATTATCCTCTGTGACTCTGTGGTGAAGTATATTCATTGCACAAACATCTTTCCGGGGTTCAGGATATTATTCGGGTCGAGCGCATATTTGAGGGCACGCATGACACTGACCCCGACATCGCCCACCTCTTTTGGCATGAAGCGCGCCTTGGTGGAGCCGATGCCGTGCTCTCCGGAGATTGTCCCGCCCAGTTCAAGCGCAAGGTCAAAAATCTCCTCTATTGCCTTTTCCACGCGGGCGAATTCCTTTCTGTCGCGTTCATCGGTCAGGATGGTGGGGTGGAGATTTCCATCGCCCGCATGTCCGAAGTTGCCGATTCTGATATTGTATTTCTGCGCTATGGCATTGACTCCGCGCACCATGTCCGGGACCCTGCTGCGAGGGACGGTGGCATCTTCAAGGATGGTTGTAGGACGCACGCGTGCAAGGGCTGATAGGGCGGAGCGGCGTGCCTGCCAGAGCGCATCACGTTCTTTTTCGTCCTTTGCCTTGTTCAAACTCCGCGCACCGTTTTTCCTGCAGATTTCCTCCACGCGTGAAATCTCCTTCACCGCCGCCTCCTTCACGCCATCGGTCTCAATAAGAAGAATGGCGCCGGCATCGCGCGGAAGTCCGATTTGCTTGAAATCCTCCACGGCGTTTATGGTGATATTATCGAGAAATTCCAGAGTGGCGGGCATGACGCCGGCGCGGATAACGTCCGCAACCGTCTGTGCCGCCTGATTCATGTCGGCAAAGATGGCGAGGACAGATTCCTTGTGCTCCGGCGCCGGGATGAGTTTCAGAGTGACCTTTGTTATGATGCCGAGCGTGCCTTCGCTTCCCGTGAAGAGTTGCGTCAGGTTGTAGCCCGTAGCCGTCTTGACCGTGTGTGTGCCGGTTTTTAAAATCTCGCCGGTGGGCGTCACGACCTCCATGCCCATGACATAGTCCTTTGTCACACCATATTTGAGCCCGCGCAGACCTCCCGCATTCTCCGCCACGTTGCCACCGATTGTGGACGTCTTCATGCTGGAAGGGTCGGGTGGATACATGAGACCTGCCTTCGTCACGGTGTCGCTAAGCGTCTGCGTGATTACGCCCGGCTCGACAACCGTGTAAAAATCATCGCGGTTTATTTCGATGATGTGATTCAGGCGACAGAGGCAGAGGACAAGTCCGCCCTTGACGGGGACACTTCCGCCGGAGAGTCCTGTCCCCGCCCCGCGAGGCACGACGGGCATCCTGCATTCGTTCGCCAAGACCATTATCTGCGCAATCTCCTCTGCAGAGCCGGGAAAAACAATTGCATCGGGAATCGCCTCATCCATTGTGGCATCGTAGGAGTAACAGAGGCGCTCTTCGTATGTGTCTCGGAAATATTCGCTTCCGACCAGATTTTTAATTTTTCCCATAACCCCTTCAAATGTCTTATTCTTGAGCATAGCTTTTACCTTCCGCCTTACCTTTTTCAACCTCCGCAATTGCCTTTTCCAGCCAATCAAGAGCGGGCTGACCATTCATCAGTTGCGCCTTTTCCGCATCGGCGTTGGATGGGCGCAATGTGAATATCCATCCCTTGCCGTAGCAGTCAGAGTTGATGAGCGTTGCATCACCTTCAAGGTCATAGTTAATTTCGACAATTTCACCGCTGAGAGGCGCAATCAGCTTACCTATCCATTTTGCAGACTGCACCTTTCCGCAGGTCTCATTTGCCTGCACGGTGTCGCCCTCAAAGGGGAGGTCGACGTATGTTATGTCCCCCGCCTCGGACTGGGCGAAATCTATAAGTCCCACCCGTGCCAGTTCCTCGCCCTCGAATCTCACCCAGCAGAATTCCTTGTGATAATAAAGGTCGTCTGGCATCTTGTAACCTTTGATTTCAGCCATCTCATGCCTCCTTTGGTATTGTCCGTCGCAAGATTGCAAAACGGCAAAAAAAATAACTTTGTGTGATTAATATTCCTTCGGCATCTTCAACATCTGCGCATATGTGAACACGGGACCATCCACGCAGACGTAATATTTTCCAATGTTACAGCGTCCGCACTTGCCGATGCCACATTTCATGCGCATCTCAAGGGTTGTGACAATTCGTTCCGGAGGAAAGCCAAGGGCGGTCAGACCCTTCAGCACAAATTTTATCATAATTGGCGGACCGCAGGTGACGGCAATGGTGTCATCGGGCTTCGGCGCCGTCTCATCAAGGAGCGCCGGAACAAAGCCGACGTGCCCTGTATATCCGTCTGTGGCGCGGTCAACAGTCTCAAGGTATGTGACATCCGGACGTTCTGCCCATGCCTTAAGGTCATACTTAAAAAGCAGGTCGCCGTGAGACCGCGCGCCGTATATGATGGTAATGTCTTTGTAGTCGGAGCGATGCTTTTCATACAGCATGTAGTTGATGAGGGAGCGGAGCGGTGCAAGCCCGATTCCACCAGCCACGAAAAGAATCTTTTTTCCCCGGAAGGCATCAAGGGGAAAGGTGTTTCCATAGGGACCCCGCACGCCGATTATGTCGCCTTCATTAAGATGATGAATCGCCGTTGTGACGGTGCCCATGCGTTTGATGCAGAACTGGAGGTTCGGCTGGGCGGGGAAAGAGGTGATGGAGATGGGCGCCTCGCCTGCGCCAAGGACAGAGAGCTCCGCAAATTGTCCGGGCAAGTATTCAAATCCCTTCGCATCCTCAGGATTTACCCATTCAAGTTCAAATGTGCGGGTGTCACGTGCCGACGATTCCACCGTAATCTTAACAATTCGCATCGAATGCGGCATGTAAGGATTTTTCAAAGCCGCATCGTCAAGGCGCGTATTGCGTGTCGGATTTGCACTCACCGATTAGCTCCTCAAATCATTTCTTCGTGGCTTCCTTCAAAGTCTCGCTCAGATATTTCAATATCTGGCGAATGTCCACATTCACAGGGCAAACCTCCACACAGCGTCCGCAACCAGTGCAGGAGATTATGCCCTGATTATCCTTGAAATAGGCGAATTTGTGGAGGATGCGCTGGCGGATGCGCTGGGTGGCGTTCGTGCGAGGATTATGTCCGGAGGCGTGCAGGGTGAACATGGGAAACATACAGCCATCCCATGTGCGACTGCGCAGTCCAATATCTCTCCTCATTTCGTCAGTGATGTCAAAGCAGTGGCAGGTGGGACACACGAACGTACATGCGGCGCACCCGATGCACTTTCTTGCAATGTCGTCCCATATTGGGGATTCAAATTCCTCCGTCAATAAATGCGATAGCTCCTCGAGGGCAAGGGGCATAATTGCTTCTTTGAATTCCGCAGGTTGAGCCGCAAGGCGCTCTGCCTCCCGCAAGTCCGCCTCTTTGGCTTCCCGCAAATTTTCCACAAGTTTTTCCCCCTGCTCAGTATTCACCCTGATGAGATAGAGGTCTTTAAGAGGGATGAAGAAAAGGTCGGTAATATCGGAGGCAAAGCGGTCGATGTCGAAGACGTTGCAAAAACAGGTTTCGCCGGGGATGGGACAGGCAATGCCTATAAGGATGCTCTGGCTCCTCCGCCGCACATAGTATGAGTCCTTGAACGTCCCCGATGAAAGAATTCGGTCCTGTGCGGCAATCCCTGCAAGGTCGCAAGGTGTCACGCCGAAGAGGACGGTTGACTTTTCGCCCTCAGGCGGCTCAACCACCTTGTTTGTCCGTTTGTTGAAATAGAAGAGTGGCTCGTTCTGTGGAAAGAAAATCTCCTTTGCCGATTTCATGGGACGCAAATAATCAAGGCAAATGTCATCCCCGTGTTCAAGCGTGCGGTAAAGACTGTAATTGCCCGAACTGACCGGCGCAACGACCCTGTAAGTTTTGAGGAGTTCATCCAGAAAGGATGTGAGCTTTTCTTTTGCGAGTATTTTTTCTTTCATGGTTCTCACTTTATAAAATCGTTATAGTCATCGAGTTCAAACATTGAGAGCGCGGCAGGCGCCTCGGGGTCAAGTCCTGCCTGGTGCTGGAATAGATTGAGCATGTCTTCCTGAATCTTTTTCGCAATCGGAGCAAGGTTAACGCCCATAGGACAGGCACGGACGCACGCCCCGCATTCTCCACATCGCCCCGCAACGTGAATCGCCCTAACAATGTGGAAAATCATTGTATCTGTCAATTCTGCTCCCTCACCAATCCAGCGGGGCAAAGCACGCTCTACAAAACACTCCTTGCAGTAGCACATCGGGCAGGCATTCCGGCAGGCATAACAGCGGATACATTTTGCAATCTCCGCCTTGAACATCTCCCATCGCTCCTGTGGCAGTCTGGAAAAAAACTCCTTCACATTGTCAACGAAGTCTTCCGCCTGCTTGACATCCCTGCCATCGCCGATGAGGGTATCATAAATTGGAGGTTTGGTCACAAGGCAATTGGCGCAAACGTAAGGGAGTTTACCATCACTGTCCTTCACGCCCGGACACGCAAATGAGATGATATGCACCTGCTGGCGCTCAATCTGTTTTTCCTGAATGAGGCAGACAATGGTTCGGACATCGCACGGCTTTGCAACAATTGCGAGTCTGCCAATCTCTTTCAGCCGCAAGAGATAAACGGAAAGGTTATTTGTGCAGAATTGGTTGAATACCAGTTTGTCCGCCTCCTCCGGTTTCGCAATGAATATGGGCGTGGTGCGATTGGGAAGTGATGCCGCACCATAGCCAATCACCATCGCCACTTCCTTATTCTTCAGGAGTTCCGCCGACTTTCTTCGGATTTCAGTCTGATAATCCATCATGCCTTCGCCTCGCCGCATATCTCACTCAAAATCTCATTCGGTATATCGAGCGATTTCACCAGCTTTTTTGCGGGACCGAGTCTTTTGATTGACTCGGTTACCTCTTTTATCACCTGTGAGAACCTTTCACCCTCTGCCGCCGAAACCCACGAAAACTGGACGCGCCCTTCCTCAAGCCCGATAAATTCCAGCATATTTTTAAGCACCGCAAACTTGCGCCGTGCAAAATAATTCCCCTCAAGATAATGGCAATCCCCCGGGTGACAGCCCGAAACAAGGACGCCATCCGCCCCATTTTGAAGCGCTTTCAGAATGTGAAGCGGGTCCACCCGCCCACTGCATGGCACACGAATCACCCGAACGTTCGGAGGATACTGATAGCGTCCGATGCCTGCAAGGTCAGCGCCTGCATAACTGCACCAGTTGCACAGGAAAGCCACAATCTTCGGCTCAAATGTTTGTCCAGTCTCTTTCAATTCTCAAATTCTCCAATTCTCAGATTCTCAAATTCATAGCGCTTCCACCTGCGCCAGTATCTCGACATTAGTGAATCCACCCACATCCGGCGCGCCACATCGGCATGAAGATGCGCATATACCGCACCCCTTGCATAATGTGGCATTCACCACTGCAACATTCTTTTCTTCATCCATGTCGATGGCATTATAGGGACACATCTCGATGCAGACGCCGCACGCCTGGCAGAGTGCAGGATTGATGTTTGAGACCTGCCCCTGAGTTTCAATCTCGTCGTGGGACAGCACAACTGCCGCCCGCGCCGCCGCCGCCTCGCCCTGCGCAATTGCCTCGTCAATGAGCTTCGGCGCATGCGCCATACCGCAGAGGAAAATTCCGTCAGTAGCGAAGTCCACCGGACGCAGTTTCATATGCGCCTCAAGAAAGAAGCCGTCCTCCGAGAGGGGAACTTTGAGCATCTGCGCCAGTTCCGCATTGTCAGGATTCGGAACCGTAGCCATGCTGAGGATGACAAGGTCGGCAGGGATGATGATGTCCCTCTGAAGTATAAAATCATGCACCTCCACCTCAAGATGTCCATCACTGTTAATGCGCACATCGGGCTTCGTTTCCGGCTCATAACGGAGGAAGATGACGCCTTTTTCCCTCGCCTCCGTATAAAAAGGTTCATGAAAACCATAGGTGCGAACGTCGCGATAGAGAACGAAGACCGTGGCGTCCGGTTTTTCCTTTTTTATGCGGAGGGCATTTTTTACCGCCTCATTGCAACATACACGACTGCAGTATGGTCTCTCATCATCACGTGAACCGACGCACTGTATCATGACGAATGTGCCGGCATCGCTGAGATTATGAGATACAAGGCGCTCCTCCAGTTCCCGCTGGGTTACGATGCAGTCGCTTTCGCTGTAATGATACTCGGTAGGCGTTTTTTCATTTGCCCCTGTCGCCACAATGACCACGCCATGTTCAAAAATTTCCTCAGCACCATCCCCTTCTGCAATTGTGCTCTTGAAGTTGCCAATGTAACCTTCCACCGCCTTCACCCGCGCCGACGTTATGACACGGATGTTTTCATCCGCATTGACTCGTGAAATGGTATCCTCAAGGAATTTTTTCGTATCGCCGCCCTGCAGGGTATAATGAATGTGGCGCATGTTGCCACCAAGTTGATGCTCCTTTTCCACAATCGCCACACTGAAATTTTGCTCCGCGAGTGAAAGCGCCGCCGTCATGCCTGAGATGCCGCCGCCAATCACCAGCGCCGCCCTTGTGACGGGAGTCTTCAAGCGCACAAGCGGCGTGAGATAAGCCGCCTTCCGCACCGCCATGCGCACAAGGTCTTTTGCCTTTTCCGTTGCCTCGAGCGGCTGGTTCATGTGTACCCAGGAACACTGGTCGCGGATGTTTGCCATCTCAAAGAGATACGGATTCAGACCCGCCTGCCTGAGCGTCTCCTGAAAAAGAGGCTCGTGCGTCCTCGGCGAGCATGACGCAACCACTATACGGTTCAAACCATGTTCTTTGATAACTTTGCAAATGTTTTCTTGGGTATCCTGTGCACAGGTGAAGAGGTTCTCTCCAGTGTAAACCGCGTTTGGTAGCGTGGATGCATATTTTGTTACCGCGGGGACATTCACCACGCCGCCGATGTTGATTCCGCAATTGCAGATAAAAACGCCGATGCGCGGCGCATCACCACTGACGTCCTGTTCTGGTGGATAGGTCTTTTCTGAGGTGCATGTTCCACGTGCGGATGCAAGTAGGCGACCGGCGCAGACAGCCGCTCCGGAGGCTTGCATTACCGTCTCCGGCACGTCCTTTGGTCCTGCAAATGCGCCCGCAACAAAAATCCCACTGCGGCTCGTTTCAAGCGGATGAAATTCCAGCGTTTCGCCAAAGCCGTAATGATTGCGGCGAATGTCAAGAATTTTTGCGAGATTCTCCGCATCTTTCGGAGGCGATAGTCCCACCGAAAGCACAATCAGGTCAAACTCCTCCGAGTGCAGGATGCCATCCTCGCTTTCGTATTTCAAGACCAGATTATTTGTCCCTGATTCTTCCTCAATGCCGGAGATGCGTGAGCGGACAAAGCGCACACCGTATTCGTTCTCTGCGCGCTCATAGTATCGGTCAAAGCCCTTGCCATAACATCGCATGTCCATGAAGAAAATTGCGGTTTCAAGTCCGGGCTGATGCTCCTTCGCAATGACCGCCTCCTTCGTGGCATACATACAGCACACGGAGGAACAATAGTCTTTTCCGCACGATGTGTCACGTGAACCGACGCATTGAAGGAAGGCGATTTTCCCCGGCGTTTTTCTGTCAGAGGGGCGTAAAATGTGTCCCTCAAAAGGTCCTGTCGCTCCAAGGATGCGCTCAAACTCGATACTCGTTACGACGTTTTTGAATCTGCCATAGCCATATTGCTCCAGTTTCTTCGCCTCAAATTCATCAAAGCCCGGGGCGAGAATGACGGCGCCAACGTCGAGCTCTTCATATTCATCCAACATGGTATGATTGATGGCGCCCGGCTTGCAGGTATCAATGCAGGCATAGCATTCACTGCACACGCCGCACTGGAGACATCGGGTGGCTTCCGCTTGCGCTTCCTCCTCTGTGAATCCCAGTTCAACTTCATCAAAACCCATGATGCGCACTTTCGGGTCAAGGGCGGGCATCCGGACACGGGGTGCAGATTCCACTTTCATATCCGGTTCGGCGA
>Ga0172365_10000321_pt1 | contig 31131 bp, 18 predicted proteins | sample LakKivSesite48cm_FD_114535 | JGI IMG/M metagenome (GOLD analysis project Ga0172365, IMG submission 114535) | Sediment microbial communities from Lake Kivu, Rwanda - Sediment site 48cm | ecosystem: Environmental > Aquatic > Freshwater > Lake > Sediment | place: Rwanda: Western Province, Lake...
AAACCGCGTCCTCACAAGAGGGCGTTATCAAAGGCTTGAGCCGAATGACGGGAAACTGTCACGTTCGGTTCTTAGGGGAGGGGATGCGTGGTAACACGCTCCCCTTACCCGACGGTTTGGAGCGGCGATGCTCGCCTGGAACGGCTGTACGAGGGCTTTGAAAGTGTCGCCTTTCTTTACCAAGTCCGCGGGCTTGATATTCCACCTGAAGGGCGAGAGACCTGGGCACAATTCTGGACGTGGCTGGGTGTGGCCAGCGCACCCCGACTACTCGTTGATCAAGTTCCAGCATCCAAGCTGGAGTGGAACCGATGGAACAGAATTCGACGCAATCATCCGCATGCCGGTACGAGTCTATGGCTAGATTACCTGCAGCAGGTTGAGAACGAATTTTCTCGCTGCCGAAGACACGGGGCTCACTATCGGCAGTTACGCCGCTCGGTGACGCTGGAGGGTTTTGCCGAGTGGATCGAGAGACGAGATGGCGAGCGGCTTGTGATTCTCTTCGGCCTTCTGGCAGAGAACTGGCCCCGCTTCAAGCACGAAGGCCTGCAGACGGCTGAGGTACATTGTCACCGGAAAGACTGTCCACAGTATGCGCGTTCACAACCTGTCCCCTCTTTCTTTGGTTTCCTCCTGCGTAATGCAGAGTGGATCCCTGCGCTAACTGCTGGCGATGGTGCTCCTCAACTCAGGTTATACAAGCCCGGCCAGTGTTGGTTCGTGCCTCCGGCTGAAAATCCCGTCATCCGTAACCTTATCCCCACTCCCCTCGCTGATCTACACGGACCGGAGTATCGCCAATTCTGCCGGGACATCGGTGTGCGCTTTGTGGATGAGGCACAGCTTAATGACTGGGTAGATATACTGAGACATTTGCCGGACCACTGTCCCGATCCTGACATTTCTGTCTTATCAGGCCGCCGGTCGGTCCCGCGCGCGATTGCCATCTTGTCTCGCTGGGTGATGGAGCGCATCAACAACCTCCTGGCTCCACTGGGCACTTACAGCCGCCCCCAACTTGATGGAGGGGTACCGCTGGTTGCCCAGGACGGCGATGTGCTACGCTATGTGCATCCTCCTGAACCCGTGTTCTTTGCCGATGATCAGTATCACGCCGTCCGCTGGCGGGAACACCTACCCTTTGCGTTCTTGGACAAGAACTGGGGAGACGCTGCCCAATACCTGGGCATTCATTCTATCTCCAAGTGTGTCGAGGAGAGTTGTGTGCCCGGTAGAATCCTCGAAGTCGAAAGTAATCGTCTCGAAAGACGCTTCAAGGCAGCACGCCCATACATGCTGGCTGTGGTATCTGACCAGCGGGGATCGGAAACGGAGGACGTGGCGCGCTATCTCTCAAACCTGGAGATCAAAGTAGTAGATAGCCTGGTGGTGCATCGCCACCTGACGATGCCTCCGGAGAAAATACTCGCTGATGATAAAGCGAGGGTCTACCTGGAGGAAACCGCTGGACCGCGCATTGGATCTGCGGGGCGCGCTCCCCGGACCGGCATACTGTATGTACGGAAGGGGTTCGATGAGGATTGCGATCTGCTGGCCGAACCGGTTGCCCAGTTTGTGCGCATCCCAGGATTGGCTGACGCGTTTGTTATCTTGCTGGACCGCGGTGACAAAGACGGTCGGATGCGCTATTTGAGCACGCGTGGCCTGAGTGAACAGCACGTACAGGAGATGCGGGACGTGTTGGCGCACCTGGGTGCCTGGGAGCCTGAGCCTGGCGCGGAGGAGGAGCCAGTCCTGAAACGCCACTTACTCAACCAACTGAAGAGAAATGATCAGCGGCAGTCCCCTCAGCCCGAGGCCACCCCGGCCCCTCAGCCGCCGTCCCAAGCAGGAGCCGTAGCCCCAGCAGGCGGTGGATGACCTACGCAGGCGCCAGTACAGCTACCTCCGCCGGATATGTCGCAGGTACGCTTGATCTTCGTGGATTTGGAGGGTGCCGCTTTGCCTGCCGAATCGAGGGAACCTGGGCGCGGTGGTGGTGGAGGTAACGGGCGCGACTGGGAACAGAACCAGCGTCTCCGAGAAATGTACGGAGAGCAGGGAGAACGTTTGGTCAAGATGCTGGAACTGGATCGCCTGCGCGGCCTGGGCTTTGATCATCCTGAGGAAGTCGTTCGATGGCTGCGCGAGAAAGGTGACGAGACGGCAGATCACGATCTGGAGTCGAAGGACTTGGTTGACGGGAAATGGGTTGACGTCGTGATTGAGGTCAAAGCCACACCGGCGCGTGACTTTCGCTTCTATATGTCTCGGCAGGAACTGAGGTGTGCCCAGCGCGAAGGGGAGCGCTATCGGCTCTACCGGGTGATCAATGTCGCATCTGCATCCCCTGAAGTCTATGTGTTCAAGAACCCCTATACACTTTGGAAGGAAGGGAAAGCATTGATCGAACCGCGAGACACGTATGTGATACTGCCGGACCCTCGGAAGACAAACAAGGATGCGCAAGTGTGAGCAAGTAACAGGAGACGAGCGATGACGGTTTCTGCCTGGCACCAACTTTGTGTCCTCCGCGAAGACGTCCGCGCGGGACGTTTGACGCTGGATGAGTTCGCCGCCGACCTGAACGGCGTGCGTACCGGCGAATCTCCAGATGTCTACCGCGAAGCGGCCATGTTCTTCTCCCGCACCTATCCCACCTACCGCATGAAGCAGTTGGTGCGCGACGTCCTCCTGCGCCTGGCCGGAGAGGGCGGCAAGTCCGTCCAGCAACTCCAGGTGGCCTACGGCGGCGGCAAGACCCACACGCTCATCACACTGCTGCACCTGGCCGAACAGGGTCCAGGCCTGGCCGACCATCACACGGTCCAGGAGTTCATCACCTTTGCCGGCCTGACCCGCCCACCGCGGGCGCGCGTCGCGCTGCTTCCTTTCGACAAATTCGACATCAAGGAGGGGCTGGAGGTCTATGGCCCCGACGGGCGCACCCGTCGCGTCCATACCCCCTGGGGAGCGCTGGCCTATCAGTTGGCAGGAGACGCGGGCTACACCCGTCTCAAGGGCCACGATGAAGGCTTCACCGTCCCGGCTGAACCACTGCTGGTGGACCTGCTGCGCGCGCCGCAACAGGATGAGTTGGGCACACTGGTGCTGGTGGACGAAGCGGTCTGGTACTATCGCAACCTGGTGCTCGACAACCCGCGCTTCTTCGGCGCGCTCAAGGACTTTTACCAGGTGTTGACCCAGGCTGCCGCCAAGGTGGAGCGCGCAGCGCTGGTCGCCGGGTTAATCGCCTCCAAGGTCGAGGCCAACGACGACACCGGCATCCGCTGCCTGGGCGCGCTCGAGGAGGTTTTCGGGCGCATCGCCGAACCGGTGGAGCCGGTGACGCGCGAGGACGTGGCCGAGGTGCTGCGCCGCCGCCTGCTCGAGACGGTGCCGGGGGAGGCGGAACGAAGACCGGTGGTGGACGCGGTCATGGCCAGCCTGCAACTGCTGCCCGTGCGCGACGCCCAACGCGGCCAGGCTGCCTACGATCGCATGATGGACAGCTACCCCTTCCACCCCGACCTGATCGAGGTCTTGTACCAAAAGTGGACGCAGTACGACCAGTTCCAGCGCACGCGCGGCGCGCTGCGCCTGCTGGCCTACGCGCTGCGCGAGGTGGCAGGGCACGATCCATCTCCCCTCGTCGGCCCCTACGCTCTGTTGAGCGCCGATAGGGTTTCTCCCTCCCCCTCTCAGGGGGAGGGCCGGGGTAGGGGTCTCTCTCCTGCTCTCAACGAACTCATCCCCATCTGCCAGGAGCGAGAAAAGTGGGGGGCAATCCTGACCGGTGAATTGGAGAAGGCCAGGGAGATCCAGTGGGGTTTGCCGACCCTGCGTCAACGGGAGATCGAGCAGGCCGTCATCGCCACCTTCCTGCACTCCCATCCCCCGGGACAACGGGCCGCCCCCTCCGAACTGCTGGCCCTCCTGGCTCACCCCGAGGTGGATGGAGCCGCGTTGGAGGAAGGCTTGCGCAAGTGGCACGGCCTCTCCTGGTTCCTGGGGGAAGACCCGCAGGTCTGGCGGCTCAGCACTCACCCCAACCTCAACCACATCCACGTGCGGGCGATGGAGCATCTGCCAGAACAGGAAATAGATGCCGAACTCCGCCGGCGCATTCGCGGCGTGCCGGCGTTGCGGGATGCCGATCCGGGTGTGGTGTCCCACATGCTGCCGGACGGCCCGTCCGACGTGTCCGACAGCCTGCAGTTGCACTACGTGGTTCTGGGGCCGGAGTGCGCTGTGGAGCCTGGGAAGCCACTCCCGGTCGAGGTGGAGGCCTACTTTAACGAGGTGACCGGGCCACAGAACCCGCGCATCCTGCGCAACAACGTCGTCGCGCTGGCACCGGAGGCCTCGCGCCTGGCCGGCCTGCGCGAGCAGGTGCGCCGTTGGATGGGCTGGGATCGGGTAGAGCGCCTCGAAGAGTATCGGAAGGCCCTCTCGGACCATCAGAAGCAGGACTTGCCCCGGCGCAAGCAAGAGGCAGCGAACAGTCTGCCGGAGGCCGTGATCGGGGCGTACAACCTCCTGGTCGCCGTGGATGAGTCAGGACAGGTGCGGGTGAAGGCCCTGCGGCGCGCCGAAGGGACTGCCTTTGACCGCCTCAAGGCTACGCTGGCAGAAGAAGAGCGCATCCTTCTGACCACGCTAGATCCCGATCTTCTCTTGCCCGGCAGCTACCTGGATCTGTGGGGCCCTGGAGAGGAGAGCAAGCGAGTGACAACACTGATGGAGGCGTTTGGCCAGTTCACGCGCTTGCCTCGCCTGCTACGTCCCGAGGCCCTGTACGACTCACTGAAGCGGGGCGTTCAGGAAGGCGTCCTCGTCCTGCGCCTGGTCCGAGGAGATGGCTCTGTGCGCACCTTCTGGCGCATACCTCCTGATGAAGAGACCCTGCGCCGGCCTGACCTGGAGGTACAGCCGGCACGCCAGGCCACGCTGCACAATCTGGATGCCGACTTACTAAAGCCAGGACAAATCGAAGCTCTTTGGCCTACACCGGAAGGATCGGTCTCTTTGGAGACCTGGCGAGGTTACTTTGACGGCCAGCGTGCCCCGTGTCTGCACAGTGCGCTGGTTCTAGATGAGGCAGTACGAACCGCCGTCCACCGCGGCCTGCTGATGGCGCGCGGGGGCGAGGCGGATGGCATACATCCGATCGCCTTTTTCCGCGAGGCATTGCCGGAAGGCCCGCTGTCCGACGACCTGGAATTGCTGGCACCTCCCGAGCAACTGCACAGCATAGATCTCATACCCCAGGCATTGCCCGAAGCCTGGCAGGCAGGTAAGGCAACCCTGAAAGCGCTGAGCGATGCCCTGGCGGCACGACGTGGATATGGCCTCCCGTGGGTTCTGCTCCGAAACGGAGTGGACGAGGCCCTACGCCTGCACCTTTTCGAGCGAACCGCTGAGAGCGGACCCTGGCCATGCTCGCCAGTGGCCATTGGTGAGATCGTTTTCCAGGTCACCGAAGAGGTTCACCTGACGCCCGAGGTGGTAGCCGCGGGCATCTCTTACACCGGGAGCGCGCTGCCTTCGCTGCGGGAGGTCAGGGAAGCGGTGCAGGCCAGAGTCCTGGGGCGGAGTGTCCCAGAGAGACAGTTCTTCGATGCCGTCCGGATGGCGATAGAACGCGGCCTGTTGCAGGCGGAAGAGTCTGGCCCGCTGTCAATGGTCGCGCGCGTGCATCGCCCATCCCGGGCGCTGATGGCAGACACGACGCTGGGGCCGGTCGAACTGCAGGCATTGGCCGAAGCGGCTGAGGAACTGCTCTCCATTGCGCCAGGGTTAGACTTCACCTTTCGCGTTGTCCTCAGCGCGGAAGGGGAGCCACCGGACGAAGAGACGTTGAAGCAACTCAACGCTGCGCTTGAGGACGTCAAGGCCGGCTGGGGGTTTGGTAGTTCATAACTTGGCCAGGGTGGAATCTTCGCTCAGCAACTCATGGCCAAGACTATTGACAGCGCCAGCATGACCCCGTATAATGATGATGCTTTACAAGTCCATTTCCATCCGCACGCGCACGGTTGAGCCATAAGTGAAACGACGCTCCCCTCTACACGTGCGCACTCCGCCGCACGGTCGAGCCATAAGCGAAGTGACGCTCCCCTCTGCTGCGGGGGCGATGTACGGTTGAGCGGTAAGCCTGACGGCGCTCCCCTCTGTATCGCAAGACATGAATAGTGTAACCGGCCGGGGTCGCAGAAGGTGAAAAGCGGCGCCGACAGCGGACTTGACGTAATAGAACTTGTGTGCTAACATGGCCTCACGAGGGGCTTGCGGAAAAGGTTCTCCGCCAGGTTGACAAGCAGACAAGCTGTACTTGTATTTCGTCAGCTTACCTTCCATCTGTTTTCAATTATGACTAGCACATACTGGAATGTAGTGCACTGTAAATTGTGATGTTCTGCCATAGACCGCGCCGATCTGCAGGAATCGGTAAGGTCATCTCATCCTCTGACCTGCGGGCGCAGATCAAGCGGGTGCTCAACGAAGTCGGGTACGGACAGAGCCAGTACGTCGTGGAAAAGTTCGGCGAGCCTACGGCTCGCCATCGTCAGCATGTAGGACTTTCGTCTCCTGCAGGCTGCCCGGCAACGACAGGCTGCCGCCTCGCTCCAGCAGATCGTCGCAGGTGTCCGCGCCCGGAGCCGTGGGCTGGACCCTGACGAACTGAATGCTCTCATCGAAGAGGCGCGTGCCGGGTTCTACGATCTGCAGAGGGGCCGCTCCGATGCCAATTAGAACCGTCCTGGATACCAACGTGCTGGTCAGCGGCCTGGTGGCCGGGCAGGGCGCTCCACGCCAGGTTCTCGATGCCTGGCTGGAGGGCCGCTATACCCTGGTCATCTCGCTCTACCTGGTGGAGGAGTTCCTTCACGTGCTCTCGTACCCGCGCATTGCCGAACGTCTCCGCCTGAGTGAGCAGGAACTGGCAGACGTTACGGCGGCTGTGTTGTCCAGGGCAGAGGTGACGCCAGGCCACCTCCGTCTGCCTGGTGTGACCCGCGACCCCAAGGATGACGCCGTCATCGCATCGTCGCCTTCGCCCACCTGAAACACGGGCAGGCCGGAGACGTCAACCCGCAACGTGCCCGCTTCGTCCTCATTCTTGTCCAACTCGATGGTGACGTCGTCGTTGCTGGTGAGGTACAGGTCGCTGCTGCCGTATCCGGTCGAGTGAATGCGGCCATTGTCGCCGGTGCCGGTGTTGCTGTTGCTGCCGCTTAATACCAGGGCTGCGCCTGGATAGGGAACCGTCCCGCTGATGGTCGCCCCCGGCCACAGGCTGAGCGCGTAGGGCGCGGCGGTGAGTGACTGGCGCGGGGCAAGCGTCGTGTAATTGCCGCTCCCCGCCGGGCAGCGCACGGCAGTCTGCAGCCAGCGAGCGTCGCCATTGAAGGCGCTGCTCCCAAAATCAAGCTGGACTGTGAATAGACCAAGTGGCAGTCGAAGCGCCGGTGCTGAACACACCAGCCTGCGTATCGGTGACGCTTTGCGGGCCGGGGTCCTGGGCCGTCACCACGTGCGCGAGCGCGAGCATAGCGACGTCCGCCACGACTGCGCCCAGATAAGGGTTACGTTTCTTTTTGTGTCCTCCTTTGGTTAACGCAAGACGACCGGCAAGAAGAGGCGATAAAACCTCGCTGCGCTCCAGAACCCGCCGGCCAGCGTGTAACCGCCCCCGCTCAACAGGCCGGCATCCGGCTGGCCGATCGTCCCGCCCAGCGCGTAGCCGCCGCCCGTACTGAAGGTTGCCCCGCCGCCGTCAACGCTGCTCCACGTCAGGCCGTAGCCGCCGCCGGTCTGAGCCACAGCAGGAAACACGTAGGCCAGTAGCAGGTAGACAAGTAAAGCCAGTAGCGCGATGACATATCTGGTTCTCATTCTGTCTCCTCCATCGCCGCGGCCGTCGCCGCTTCCAGTCGCACGCTCTCATAGCCCAGCCGCCTGGCGACGATGCGATAGTCGAAGGCAATGCGGCACGCCTGCCCGCCCATCGCCTTCACCGTGAACGCGGCGGGCGTCTTCTCCGCGACGAACAGCGGGCAATCGCCCAGCGGCGTGAGGAAGACGTGATACTCGCCCAGGTTCACCGTCTGCGCAAAGACCGGCTCGATCGTCACCGTGGCCTGGCCGTTCACCAGTTGCGCCGCGCCGAAATCCTCGAACCACACCTCTGGACTTTCCACCGCATACAACTTGCGCTGCCCATACGATGGCGTCCTGACGACCGCTGACTTGGTGCCGAGCGCGTGCGTGTTGCCCAATTCGTCCACCCAGAAGACGGGAAAGTTGCCGCCTTCGAGCACCCGGAACAGGCTCGACTGGTCGTTGTCTTGGTCCAGATGAATGTCAACCTGGTCGTAGCCGATCAGCACCAGATCGCTGTCGAACGAGGGGTCCGAGGACAGGTAACCATCGTTGTTCCACTCGCTCATGCCGTTCGCGCCGAGCACGATATCCGCTGCGTCTCCGTCTCCCCCGCGCGCATATAGGCCCACGCCGTCGGCCGCACTGTTGACGAAGCGACCGCCATAAGCCAGTGTCGAGGTCGTCGTGGCATCCACGCCATCGCCGCCGGCCGCGCTGACGTGTATCCCATCCTCGCCGGCCGACTGCACACGCACGCCGTCGAGGCCCGCCGACCACACACTCACGCCGTCGAAGGCTGCCGTGGCCACACTCACGCCGTGGCTACCCGCCGCCTCAACCCGCACGCCGGCCCAGCCCGTCGAGCCGATGCTCACGCCATACTCCCTCGCCGAGTACACGCTCAGGCCGGTATCGGCCGAGTCCACACGCACGCCGGCGCCATTCGACGACGAAATGTTTACACTGTCCCCTTGGCTTTGCACGGTCAGGCCATTTGTCCCGCTAATAGTCGCCCCCGGCCTCAGGCCGAGCGCGTAGGGCGCGGCGGTGAGTGGCTGGCGCGGGGCAAGCGTCGTGTAACTGCCGCTCCCCGCCGGGCAGCGCACACCAATCTGGAGATAGCGCGCGTCGCCGGTGAAGGCGTTGCCAAAGTCGAGCCGCACGGTGAACAGACCGTTGGTCACGCTGACGTTGTCCTGGGGCTGCGTGCTGCCGATCTGCGTGCCACCCGTCGGCGGCGAGCCGCTGCCCGCTGCATCCCACAGGCTGAACCGGAAGTCGCACGCCCCGTTGACGGGGCGGCCGCTGCTGGCGAGTTGCCCCTGATAGGTGAAGCCTGTGCTGAGCGCAGTCGAAGCGCCGGTGCCGAGCACACCGGCCTGCGTATCGGTGACGCTTTGCGGGCCGGGGCCTTGGGCCGTCACAATGTGCATGAGGGCGAGCAAGGCAACACCCGCCACGATACCGCTCAGGTAGAAGTTGCGTTTCATTTTGGTTCTCCTTCCTGGAACTTTGGATAGAACGAGGCCAGACCCGAAGGGTTTCGAAAACCCTTCGGGTCTACTGGCGCAGCACCAGCGGCAGATAGAATCTGTCGAAACTACTGGGTGCTTGCGTTGCGCACGACGAGAGGCAGATAGACAAAGTGGTCAAAGATGGGCGTGACGCCGGACTTCCAGTGGTTGTAGTAGACGTTGAGCAACGGCACGAACTCGTCGCGGGCCTTCTGGTTGCCGGCGGCGCTGGGGTGGCTGCCGTCAGGGCCAGGATAGTACAGCGTGCCGTCACCGTTACTGGTAACGTATTCGATACTCCCATTGTGGACGCGATGGTGGTTGTCCGGGTCGGTCAGGACGTTGTAAAAGTCAAAGACGGCCACGTTCTTGTGGGCATAGCCTGCCAGCCAGTCGTTGACGAGCCAGGTGTTGAAAGCCCGCGCGTTGGCGGCGTAGGTGCTATCCGTCACCGGCGGCGCGGTAATGACGATGAAGAGCCTGTTCTGGCGCGTGGCAAAGTAGGTGAGCAAGTCGTTGTAGATGCCCTTGGCGTTGGAAATGGTGTGATCCTCCGAACTGCTGTCCTGCCCGCGGAGGGGGTTGCTGCCGATGGGCGGTATGGGATCGCCAGGGCTGCCCTGCAAGTTCGAGTTGGGGAAGCAGGACTTGAACATGACGATCTCGTTCTGGCCGCCGGGGTCGGTGCCCAGGCGCGAGTACGAGGAGTGCTGATCGTATTCGGTATAGAGGGCGTTCAGGTAGGTGGTGCTGTCAGAGCTACGGAACCAGGTCCACCAGTGGCCGATGTCGGTATAGTCGCCGATGCTGTCTGGCCCCCAGCCGTAGTTGGTGTCGCTGACAAAGTAGTTGTTGTCGCGCAAGGCCACACCCAGGCCGCCGGAGTAACCTTCGGCGTCGGCGTCGCGCAGCCAGTACTCGCCGCAGGAGTGGTGGATGAAGATGAGCTTGACCGGGCTGGCCGGGGGATTGGGGTTGATAGCCTGTGCCAGGGGCGGGACCAGTGGCGGGCTCGCCGCACCAGAGACGACGAGGGGCAGCCCTGTGGCGGAGCTTGTCCCGAGCGTAGCCGAGGGGCTCAGGACGAGCAAGACCATGCTGAGCAGTGCCAAAATGGATCGAGAGCAGGAATGCTGATACGAGTTCATGAGATTTCTCCTTTCCTCACATCCCTGAAGCAGTCAGGATGTGCTGTATGTGCTGTTGCATCGCTATGGCCTTCTCCCCATTGGCTTTGAACGACTTTTCATCCATGAAGGCAAACCAGATCTGCTTTGGTGCCCCTTGCCCCTTGATACTGGGCAAGCCCTCTGCCGTGTTCACCTCAAGCCGGACTGCCATTCTTGGCGCAAGCAATCTGAGCCGCTCCGTCCCGACCGCTGTGACCCCAGAGAATGGGACCACAGCGCGAGCGCCCTGTGCGCCACAGAAGACCAGGCCTTGGGGTAGCTCGAAAAGGATACCAACTTGCATGGGTAGGGTCACATCTCTCCAGCGCGGGCGGCGCCAACAGCAGAGCACAAGACTGGGCCTGGCATCGGCACATTGTGCTGGGCCCTCCAGCTTAAGCGCCTTGATCAGTCGGGACCTCCACTCATCAACACCCGCATGTTGTATTCGTGAGTAGAGAATAGTCGACCACAGGATCGTGAACCAAACAGCGCCCAACAATCCTGATGCGACCAATGGCAGGGGCATGAAAGCAAGCCTGGAGACAATGGCCCCAACCACAAAACCAATCACCATGCCAGGAAGCATCAGGGCCAGGCGGCGCACGAAGATAGTTCTCGGCGGGAAAATGCCCGCCCTGTTTCCAGGTTGAGGATGTCCTTGCAGACAATACTTGCACACCGCACGTTGGGAACGGCAGCATCCTCCTGGCTCAAGGGCCTCTCACAAAACATGCAGGTTTGGGGAACAGTCGCTATTGTCATACTACCTTTCCTCCTTGCTGGCGCCTCTCATCCATCTCGCGGCTCTATGCAGACTTGGTGTCGCATAGACCGCTCGGCGTAAACCGTCTGCTTATACTCTATCACAGGCGAGCACCTGGGTCAAGCCCTCGCCATCCGACGACGAAACGGAGCCAGACTCGAAGGGTTTTCGAAACCCTTCGGGTCTACTGCCGCAGGACAAGCGGCAGGTAGAGGGAGAAAGCAGAGATAGGACTGGGCTGGACCTCCACCATGGCATCCTGATCCGCTGCTCTCGTCAGGTTCCCCTGTGCGTCGGCCAGGAGAGGGCTTTGGATGTCCAAGATGCTACTCCCTTCGGCGATGGCGCGGAAAGTGATCCACCCCAGTGCCCCTCCGCTACTCGTCCCGGCCTGGTCTCCGTGGCTGTAGCCTCCGAAGGCGACGACGCCTGCCGCATTGTCGATCCAAGGGCCGATACGCGCCGCCGTCCGCCCGGTACTGCCCAACAGGTCACCCAGGGCAGCGTCCTGCACTTTTATCACCGCGGGGTTGAAAGCCAGATCGAACTCAAAGCCGCCCAGGTTCTGGGCGCTGTCTACCACGACCTCTACTGTGAAGGTATCACCGGCAGTTGCAGAAATGGGACTGCTAACGCGGACGACCGGCGTGACGACAGGGCTGGGCACGACGGCCGGTCGGCACTCCTTCCGCCAGTCATTGATCACCCTGGCGACGTCAGTTGCTCCCACTTCTCCGTCCCGGTCAAGGTCGTAGCGGGCGTTGAAGCCGACGTCGCCAATAGCCTGGCCCCAGCGCGCGGCTGCTCGCTGGACGTCGCCGACAGTGATCACGCCGTCACTGTCCAGGTCTGCATAGCTGCACGCGCCCTGCACTGTCAATTGCACAGGGACGGTCCTGGTGACGCCGGCGGGCACGGTGTTGACCGTAACCGCGCCGCTGTAGGCCCCGTCCTGTAGCCCCCAGGGGTTGGCCACCACACTCACCAGGGCTGGCGTCGCCCCAGCCGTCTGCTGCGGCGCCAGCCAGGGCACATCAACGCTCAACGTCCAGCTCAACGACGTGCGGTCACTGGTGAGTTGGATGCCACCCTGCGGCGGGGGACCGACGAGGCCCAACGTAGCCGTGAAGACCAGGCTGGCCGGATTTGCGCTGAGCGTTGGTGGAAGCGGAGCGGCGTCCGGCGCACCCGGTTCACTGCCATCTGCCACCTCCCGGCCGTCCTGGCGGCCGTCACCGTCGCTGTCCGCCTGGTTGTGGTTCGTGCCCCAGAAGTACTCTGCGCGGTTGCTCAGCCCATCGCCGTCGGGATCGGCGCGCCCGTCGCTGGGGTTGAGAGGGTCTTCATCTGAGTGGATCTGCTCCTCGGCGTCGGGCAATCCGTCACCGTCGTAGTCGGGCGCAATCGTGACCTGAGCGTAGGCGACGCTCACGTTAGAATCGGCGTCTTGCACCTGGAGCGTCAGCGTGTGGACGCCGATGCTCAGGTTGCGCGCCAATTGTTGCCCTGTGCCCAACGGGCCATCCTTGTCCGACGACCATTGGAGTGCTCCACCGCTCAGACAACCGTCTTCTGGGTCGCAACCTTCACCCAGCAACGGCACCCGTTCTCCTTCGAGATAAGTAGTGCCGCTGACAGGCGCCAGGATGCGGGCCACCGGCTTTTTCTTGCCGACGCTGAAGGGCGGCGAGTCGGCGCTGCCCTGGTTGAACCCATCGCTGGCCACGACCCGCACCCTGGCCTGGTCGCTGCCCGCCAGGTTCCCCAGGCTGAAGCTAAGCGACAGGTCGGAGATCAGCGATCCCACCGCTATCCAGGTGACGCCGTCGTCCGCCGAGTAGAAGACGCGGTAGGTCAAATCGCCGCCGTCCGGGTCGCCGGCCAACCACTGCGCCGTCAGATTGCCTGTGAGATAAACACCGCCGAGCGGGGCGACGATGGTGACCCAGGGGGGCGAGGGACTGACGTCCCGGCCGGCCAACGCCGTCGCGCCGCGGCGGATCTCGATGCGCGCCGTGTCCGCCGGGAAAGACACGGTGGCGGCAAAGAAGCCGAGGTCGCCTTCCGACTCGACCCACAGGCCGTGCTCGGCCAGCGTGACGCCGCCGCCGTCCACCAGCGCCAGGGTGTAGGTGCCGGTCACGGGCACCGTCAGCCGCGCGACCTCGCTCAACACCTCGGTGTCATAGATCTCGACGACGTCGGTGCTCTGGCTGATGACGCCCGTCACCCGCAGGCGGCGGCCGCCCCACTCCTGTTGAGTCCCGGAGGTGAGGGTGTGGTAGTCGTCTCGGTCAGCAGTCAGTTGCATAGCGCCGGCGTTCAGGGCGCCGTAGAGCATAAACTCCTGCGAGAGCGCGTCACGGTCAACCGGCTCAATGAAGGTGTTGCTGTTGGTTTTGCCGGGTGCGTAAGACATGAGCGACTTGGGGCGATCGTTCCCTGCCGCCGCGGCGCGCTCCAGGAGTTGCGTACGGGCAATGGTGTTGACGACCGGATTCTCGACGTCGGGGGAATCGTGCAGGTTGAGGTCGGGGTCGTAGCCGGCGCCGCCCCCTTCCCACTCCCCCTCGTCGTACCGGGAGTGCGAAACGTTGTCCGCGTCGTGGTTCACGGCCCACGGCTTGACCAGCCCGGCGCTGTGGCCCAGCTCGTGGGCGATGCTCTCCGCGACATCCGCAGAATTGGCCGCCACGAAATAGACGCCGAAGAGGATCGGCACTTCCAGGTCACAGGTCGCGTCGTCGGTGAGCAGTCCGACCACCAGCCGCACGACGGGATCAACGTTACAGATCGCCTCGGCGGCGGGTGTGGCGATAAAGTTGACGAGGGTGGACATGTCAGTCCAGAAGGCCTTTCCGTCAGGTTCATCGCCCTGCTGCAGGCTGTCGTCAATGATGCCGAAGACAAAGGTAGCCGGATCCTCAGGGCTGTGTGCGTTATAGGCATTGCGGCGGTCGTCCAGGGCTTTGCCCAGGTTGAAGACCGTCACCAGATCGTCCAGGTCAATCGAGTCGTCCCAGGTGATGGGGTAGAACAACCACTCGGTACGAAAGCGGCGGGGCAACATGCGATCGAGGTTCGCCAGGCCGATGCTCACCGCGGCGCGCGTGGCCTCTTGATCGGCGCCGGACCAGCCGCTTGGCCCGATCAGGACGAACAGCACTTTGACCGGGCCAATATCTTCCATGGAGAGCGCGTGGGTGAACTGGAGCACCTGGCGATAGTGGCGGCGCAGAGTGACCCGCAGGGTGGTGGAGTTGGGATAGTCTTCTTCCAGGTCATCGCCGTCGAGCCACAGGTTGATGCTCTCCTGTAACGAGGCGCGGGCCGGGGCCGGCACGTCGCCGTTCCAGGTGCCTGGCGTCAGGGGCGGATTGTACGTGCCGGATGGGTACGCATCCTCGACCCAGTTGCCGTCGGCGTTCCGGTACTCGACCAGGACCTCGTCAATCTCGATGGCGGCGTTGGCCGGCACGGCCACGTTGCTGCGCAGAAAGATCTGCATCAGCGTGTCCTCGCTGTTGAGCAATTCGTAGGAGGGGATGCCCTGGTTGAACGCGACGTCGTTCAGGCTGAGAGTGAGGACGGTGAAAGCGGAGGGGCTGGCGTCCCAGTCGCCGTCCACGACGTTGCGCACGCTGACCGGCCCGCTCGCATCGCCGCTCTGTACGTTCACACGGATCGCGGTGGGCGAGCCGGAGGCGTCCCGCCAGGGCCCGCCGCCGAACCGGACCTGCACATAGCGGGGGAAGTTGGTGCCGTGGATGACGACCTCGATCCCGACGTGGCCCCCGGACGGGGTGAAGCCGGTCACGGTCGGGTGGGCGACGAAATCGCGGCCGCTGACCCCGATGCGCTGGCGCGCCTGGACGGTGATGCGCCCGGTGCGCGCCTCGGGCGGCACGGTGACCACGAGCTGTGTCGCGCTGCAACCGGTCACGACGGCCGGCGCATGGCCGAACATCACGATGTTGAACTCGCCGCAGCGCACGTCGAACCCGCTGCCGGAAATGGTGACACTGTCGCCGGCCGTGCCCTCGAGCGGGGAAAAGTCGTCAATCTGCGGCACGGCGACGCCCAGCGGGCCGGCCAGCGTGCCGCGCACGCTGAGACCGCCGTTGGCGCCGTGCACGAACCACATGCGTCCCGCGCCGTCGGCGGCCATGCCGTTGATGGTGGCGCGGGACAGGCCAGAGTTGGCCGGGCGCAGCGTCAGCCAGCCGCCTTCCTTGCGCACGGCCGCGCCCAGTGTCGTACCGGCCCACACACGGCCCTGCTCGTCAACCGCCAGATGGTCAACCGACCCGGGCAGGCCGGTAGCGGTGTCGTGTACCGTCCAGGCCGCGCCGTTCCATTCACCAATCCCGCCCGCGATTTGTCCGTTGGTCCACACGTGACCATCGCCGTCAATGACCAGGTCGCCGATGTAGTTGTCGGGCAGGCCGTCGGCCGTGGTGTAGACCGTCCAACTGGCTCCGACTTCGTACACGGCCACGCCGCCGCCGTAGGTGCCGGCCCAGATGCGCCCCTGGCGGTCTTCGGCCAGACTGCGCACCTGGTTGTCCGGCAGGCCGGAGTTGGCGGTGTCGTACGTGAGCCAGCGGTCGCCGGTCCACACACCCAGGCCGGCCTCGGTGCCGGCCCACATCCAGCCCGCCCGTTGGCCATCGGCCAGCAGGGCGAACACGCGGTCGTCTGGCAGCCCGTCGGCGGTCGTGACCTGGCTCCAGGCGTCGCCATCCTTGACGTGGATGCCGCCCGCATACGTGCCAACCCACAACCGGTTCTGCCCGTCGCCGGCGACGACTCGCACGCCGACGCCCAGGCTTCGGCTGCCCACGCTGACGCCGTCCGGCTCGATCCACCAGAGCACGTTGCCGCTGCCCCGCAGCCAGAGCCGGCCCAGACCGGTCCAGACGTCGTAAAAGTCGTCAATGCCCAAACCCGAGTTGCCAGTGTCAAAGAACCTCCAGCGCGGCGCGAACGTGTCCACGTGGCCGGCTGAGCTGCCAAAGTAGACGCGCTCCTGCGTTCCACCCACCGACCACAGGCTGTTGCTGCGCAGGCTGGAGTTCGTGGTCGAATAGATCGCCGCGTACAGGATGTCGTCTTTGTCGTATTCCAGCGCCGTCGCGCCGCCGGGTTGGGACAGGTAGGGTACGGTCGCCAGCCAGACGCGGCCTTCGCCGTCCACGGCGATGTCGCGCACATTGTCGCTGGAAAGTGTGGGGTAGATACGCCGCCGCCAGGCGTTATGGCTGACAGGAGAACCATTTAGCTCGCACAGTCCCATCGGCGTCGGTCCGTCGAAACCCTGGGCAATGGAGAACCATTTGCGCCCATCCGGGCCGACTGCCACATCATAGGCGATGTCCCAGGCAGGGTTGTCGCCCGAACCGTTGCACGCATCGGCATAATGTTGGGCATTCACGCCATTGTACACGCCGAGCAAGTTACCGCTGGCGCCGCCCTGGAAACGCTGAGCGCCGTAGGCTGTCGCAATCCACAGGTACGTGCCGGCGGGGGTGGTTCCTCGTTGGTGGGCCAGATCCCAGACCGAGTTGTCGGCCAATCCGTTGGCGGTGCGCAGGGTCTGCCATTGGAAGCTGCTGGTGGCCGGGTTCCAGTAGCGCCGCGTCAGGCCGTTGCTGGTGGCAAACCAGCGCACCGGGTCGTCCGAGTCCACACCGGGCTGGATGTCTACGGCGCGCACCCAATCGCTGCCCAGGTTCGGCGTCCGGTAGCTAGACCAAGAGCCAAAACTATCATTGCGGTAGCGCGCGCCCAGGGCCTGAGTGCCAAACCAGGCGTAGCCGTCCCCGTGGGCGGCCGTGGTCAGGCTGTCGCTGCCCAGGCCGCCGCTCGTGTTGGCGTTGGTGTAATGCGTCCACGACAGGCCATCGTAGCGCCAGCCGCCATCGCCATTGGTAGCGAACCAGACGTACTCCGGCTCCTGGGGCGCAATCCCCGTCACGCCGGCGCCCAGGGTGCGTGGGCGCTGCCACCGGCCCACGTCAACCGCCGGCCCGAGGGGGACCTGAAAGCAGGCGATGGTCGCCAGCCGCGCCGGATTGGGCGCAACCGAGTGGCCGCCAAAGGTGCAGATTTTGCGATCGACGGATGCATAAACCGCCGCCAGGTAGTAGGCCGGCTCCGGCAATTGAAGCGGCGTGGTGTACGGCTGTCCATCGGACAACTCGACGGCGAAGATGGTGTCCCGGAGGGTGACTGTCCCCGCACCAGATTCTGCCCCGCCCAGCACGTAGGCCAGATTCGTCTCCGGGGAGTAGACAGCGGCAGTGCCGGAGCGGGAGCCTGGCAGGTTGGGCGTCAACTCGCGCGCCGTTTCGGCGTCAAAGTCAATCTCAAAGATGTCGGCCCGCGCGACTGCATCGTGGCCGCCAAAGATGTAGGCCCGCCCGTTGTGGGTTGCGTACACAGCGCCAGCGCGGGCGCGTGCCTGGGGCAACCACATGGACGAAGGCAACTGCGTAATCGTCGGCCCGTCCAGCGCAAACGGGTCGAACTCGTCTACGACCCGCGTCTCGCCGAGGCTGCTTTCACCGCCCAGGATGTAGGCCTTGCGGCGGTCGGGCGCGTAGATGGCCGCGGTGGACTCGCGGGTGCCGCTGAGTCGGGCGGTGAGGGTTGATACCGCATAGGGCGCGTCTACCGTGAAAGCGACGATGGAGCGCAGCCGGGTTCCGTTGCTTGAGCCGCCAAAGATGTACGCCGTCCGCTGGTCAGGCACGTAAACCGCGGAGGCGGCTTCCCGCCCCTCGGGCAACGTGACGACCAGCAAGGTGACCTCTCCGGTGGCGACGTTCACCTTCACAATGTCGTCGAGCGTCCCGGCGCCGTCGTTGCCCCCGAAGACGTAGGCCGCGCCCTGCTCGGGCGCGTAAATCACAGCGACTTTCTCGCGCGCGGTGGGAAGCTGGCCCAGGGTCTGGATCGGCGTGTCGTCTGGCGCGGCTGCGGCCGGCTCGCCGACTACCCGAGCGGGCGACGGCGCCCCAGCGGCATCGCGCACGCCGGCGCGAGCGGGCTGCTGCACGTTGGCTGCGATCATCAACGCAGCCAACACGAGACCTGTCTTAAATACGCTGGACAAGAGATCGCGTTTCATCGTACACCTCCGTATCAGTTCTGCTGTGGCCGGTCTCCGCCTCAGCGTGTAACGAATGGCAGATACACCATCGGCTGGAGCGTCAACGTGCCGGTGACAAATTCGTATGCACCAATGTCGAAGGCCAATCCCTGGGGTCGCGGCACACCCAACAGGTCTCTGGCGACGACGGAAGAGACGTTCCGTCCAGCGTCCACACACGGGCTGTTTTCTTGCAACTGGAAGTTGAAGGCGGCAGCGTTCACAAAGTCCGGGTCGTCGTTGATGGCGGTGGTGTCCCAGGCAGGGGCCGCGCCGTCGCCGTACCAGCAGTTGCGATAATCGTCAGCAGGGATGGTGCCGGACTCATCGGCCACATCATACGCCCTCCTGTCTGGTGTGTGAACGCTTAGATCACGTAGTGGCCGATTTACCTCCCCCTACGAGGACTCACGCAGGACAAGCGGCAGGTAGACCCGCCGCGGCCCCTCCACCCTACACCAGTAACCGAGGCAGGCCCGGTAACTCGAACTCGAGGCAGAACCGATGGCCGTCTGCCCGACGGTGAGATTGACCGCATAGTTGGCAGACCCGGCCGCTCCCCCACCGCCGCTGGTCAGCGGGGTGAACCAGTCCAGCCAGTAGTTGGTGGAGCGCATGGCCAGCGCGTTGCCCGCCAACAGGAGCAGGGCAGCCAGCGTGAGGAGAATCATGGTGCGTTTCATGGCTCATCTACCTTCCCGTGACCATGAAGACAAACGGATTGTTCACCAGGTCCCAGTTGCCATTGGTGATGTACACATGAAAGACAGAGGGGGCCGTATGGTTGACGTACACGATCCGAACCTCGCCTGCGCTGTCAGGCGCGGCCTCAACCTCGGCGATGGCCATAGGGGCAAATGAGGTGATACCGGCGGTCGTGGCGTCGATTTCGACAATATAGTCTCCCGTGCCCGCTCTCGTTACCGAAGCCACGCCAAAGTCCCAGGCAGCCGTGCCGTCAGAGACCACATAGGCCCAGGCAATGATGGCGTTTTCGCGGTAGCGATCGCCGATGCTAATTGGCGTTGCAATACCGGCGTTGATACCCATGTTGACACATCCATTCTCGCTAACCTTGAGGAGGGTCTCGTTGCTGCCATTGCGAACCTCCAAATCGCCGTCTTCATCGTTGTCATTGTCCAGATCGAGTACGATCGCGTCATTGCTGTGGAGGTAAATATCACTGCTGTCGTAGGCTGGATCAGAGAAGATACGGCCATCGTCGTCGTTGCCGCCGCTACCCTCGCCACCCAGCACCAGATCCGCCGCGGTGCCTTCACCTCCTTTGGCGTACAAGCCAGCGCCGCCTTCACCTCCTTTGGCGTACAAGCCAGCGCCGCCTACAGCGGTGTTGAGAAAGTGCCCACCGTAGCCTAAGGAAGAATCGGTAGAGCCAAATACGCCAGCGCCATAGTTTCCTTCGCTGTAACCGGCCACACCATAATTGGAAATTGCCCCACTGGCTTTGGCGTACACACCGTACTTGTATGTAAATGGGAGGATGCTGACATAGCGATTCAGCCCCACGTAGCTGGTGGTTTCGCTGATGACTGCCCCCGGCCGCAGGCTAAAGGCGTAGGGGACGGGGTAGATGGCCTGGCGGGGGACCATCTCACCGTCGGTTCCCACCTTGATGCCCAGGTAGAGCTGCCGACCGTCGATGTCTGAAGAGTCGCAGCTGCCCCCGATCTCACTGTTGAACAGCCCGCTGGTCACTTCTACCGAGTTGGTGTCCTCGCATACCACTGAGCCGCCCGAAGCGGCGTCACAGAGGCGAAACCTGATGCTGTAGGTCCCGTTGAGCGGGTTGCCGCTGGCGTCGGTCAGCCTTCCCTGGATGGGGATTACGGCGGACACGTCCGCCGTCACGCCGGTCTCCCCTTGGGGCTGCACCTCTCCCTCCGGCGGCTCCGGCCCCTGGGCCTGGCTCAGCCCCACCGCCAGCGCCAGGAGCAACCCCAGCGCGAATACGCATACGAGAATCCATCGTTCTTTCATTGTACACCTCCTTCGAATTTGAGTTTTGGATTGCACAGACCGTCAGACCCGAAGGGTTTCGAAAACCCTTCGGGTCTACTGGCGCAGCACCAGCGGCAAGAACACACGGTATGCCACAACGCGCAGGATTTGCAGCCCACCGCTCCAATCCGCCACGTAGACCAGGCTGCCTTCCACCTGCGTACCGTAGGCATTCCCCGGCGTGTCGTAGACACCGCACAGCGTGGGACTGAGGGGATCGCTCACGTCAATGATCTGCAGGCCGGCCCACGCATTGGCCACGTAGGCCAGGTTGCCGGCCACCTGCACGCCCCGTGCATTCGCCCCTGTATCAAAGTGGCCGAGCAGGGTGGGACTGAGCGGGTTGCTCACGTCAGCGATCTGCAGCCCACCGTACTGATCCGCGACGTAGGCTAGGCTGCCCACCACCTGCACGTCAAGCGCGTCCCCTGGCGTCTCGAGGCCGCCGAGCAGCGTGGGGCTGAGCGGGTTACTCACGTCAATGATCTGCAGTCCGCCATCGTAATCGGCGACGTAGGCCGTACTGCCCACCACCTGCACGTCGAGAGCATCCTCCCCTGGCGTGGTAAGGCTGCCGCGCAAGATGGGGTTGGCCGGATCGCTCACCTCAACGATGTGCAGCCCGCTGCGGCCGGCGGCAATGTAGGCCAGATTCCCCACTACCTGCACACTCATGGCCCTTGGTGAATAATGGCCACGCAGGGTGGGGCTGAGAGGGTCACTCACGTCAATGATTTGCAGGCCGCCGAGGTAGTCGGCGACGTAGGCCAGGCTGCCTGTCACCTGCACGCCGACTGCCTGCCCTGGCGTGTCATATTTGCCGCTCAGCGTGGGAGCGGTGGGCGTACTTACGTTGACGAGCCGCAATCCACCGGCGTCATCGGCGACATAGGCCAGGCCGCCCACTACCTGCATACCTCGCGCGCTACCCGGCGGCTCATAACTGCTCCGCAGTGTGGGACTGGCCGGATTGCTCACGGCGATGACCTGCAGCCCGCTGCGGCCATCGGCGACGTAGGCCAGGCTGCCCACCACCTGCACGCTCCGGGCCCAGCCCGGCGTGTTAAAGTTGCCGCGCAGTGTGGGGCTGGCAGGGTACCTCACGTCAACGATCTGCAACCCTGCGAACTCATCTGCAATATAGGCCAGGCTGCCCACCACCTGCACGCCGCGGGCGTCGCCCGGCGTGTCGAAATTGCCGCTCAGTGTGGGACTGAGCGGGTTACTCACGTCAATGATCTGCAGTCCCCCGCCGCTGCGGTCCGCGACGTAGGCCAGGCTGCCCACCACCTGCACGCTGCGGGCCTCGCCCGGCGTGTCGAAATTGCCGCGCAGCGTGGGGCTGGCAGGGTTGCTCACGTCAACGACCTGTAACCCGGCGGATGCATCGGCAACGTAGGCCAGGCTGCCGACCACCTGCACGTCAATGGCATCCCCCGGCGTAGCGAGGCCGCCGCGCGCGAAGGGGTTGGCCGGATCGCTCACGTCAACGATCTGCAGATCGTCGTAGTCGGCGACATAGGCCAGGCCGCCGACCACCTGCACGCTCTGGGCATAGCCCGGCGTATCGTGGAGGCCAATGGGCGCCGGGTTGGCCGGATCGCTCACGTCAATGATGTGCATTCCGCTCTCACGATCGGCGACGTAGACCAGGCTGCCGACCACCCGTATACCTCTGACCAGGTCTGGCAGGGGCAAGCGCCCCAGGGGCACGGGCAGCGCCGGGTTACTCACGTCGAGGATGGTCAACGCGGTACCCTCGCCCAGGTAGGCACGTGTGCCGCTGATGGCGACCGCGTCTGCAATTCCGCCGATGCTTCCCACGAACTGAACCGCCAACTGATTCGTATCGCCCGCCGCGCCAGAGGCGGCGATCGAGTAGGCCTGGCCTTGAGCAGAGGCGCTGAACAGCCAGAACCAGAGTGCGAGCAGGCCGAGGGCCAGGCCCACAGTCAGGATGATCCACCTGAGCCTGGCTGGATATTGGTTGGCCGTTGGCAGCCCCCTTACTTGCATACTTACTCCTCCTGAATGAGGCTTTTCACCTGTTCGACCAACTCGGGCGTGACCTCGAGGTGGTGCACCGCCTGGGCATGTTCGGCCACTTGCTGCAGCAATTCCTCCTCGCTTTCGGCGCGCACCACGTGGTCACAATCGAAACCGGCATCACGACATCGTAGGACCTTCATTTTTCGCTCCTTTCTGTATTCTGGGGGCGCGGGTTCCACCGCCACCTCCAACTCGATGGGCGCCGCCCGCGACAGCGTGGTGTACACCGGGCAGCGCGTCCGAAAAGCCTGGGCCAGTGCCTCGGCCTGTGCCTCCGTTGGGCCGCTCAGAGCCAGCCGGACCCGAAACGCCTGCACCCTGGGGTCTACCGGTTGGCCACACACGCCGCGCGGGTCAAAGTCACCCGCGGCCGTGGCGGCCACCGCCTCCAGCGGGACGTCCATTTCCGCGGCGGCCCGTTCGCACACGAAGGTGCCACAGGTAGCCAACGCCGCCAGCAAGACGTCTATCGGGTTGATCTCCTCGTTGGGGCCACCCAGGGGCGGCGGCGAGTCCACGATGAAATGGTGGCCGCGGGCCGTCACGATCGCCCGGCCGGGCAGGCCGGACAGGCGAGCGGTTACCGAAGCAGTCGCCAGTTGTATTGTCATAACATGATCCCTCCTTAGCAGCACTTGCAGATGGTTGGAAAGACGGGGTGGTTCACATCAGCGAACTGGTTCATACTCTCGTGATATATCGTCCGCCCTGGCAGAGCAGGCGTCTTTGGTAACCACAATCCGGATTTTGCCACCTTCAAGCAACCGAACTTCATAGACGCCAATCTTGCTTCCACAGGTGGGAACGCCTGAAACCGAGATTTCCTCGATAGACATCCGCATAGTATAATCAACCAGAGTATAGCAGACGTGCGTCACGAGCGCGTCACGACTGGCCTCGAAAGAGAGGGAGGAGAAAGCCGAAAAGTAAGGGCCCGGCACGAGTTGCGCCAGGCCCTCTATTCGTATCGTCGTTGGTCATGAGTCGTCCGCCGTGAGATTGCGAACTGCCAGTCGGGTTCACCGAAAAGCGATGCGCACCTTCGTATAGCGTCCGACAAAGTCACGCATCATGGCCTCTACCTGGAAGGATCGCCCATCCGCCAATGTGCCGCTGGCAGTGAACTCGATCTTGCCTACATTGCTCACGCCCAACACGTGCAGGCTCTCCTGGTAGTGGCCAGCGGTTCCGGTGATGAGCGAACCGAGTCCAGCCAGCTCCTCGATGGTCAAGGAATCATCTTCGATTGCCGTTTGCAGATCGGGCCAACTGACAAACCATACCGGTACTGCGCCCAGGCCATGGAGTTGGATTCGCATGGGGGCGGGGTCAACGTCCGGCCCGTGCTCCCAGATCATAAACCCGTCAGTTGTGGGCGGTGTGCATCCGAACGCATTGAAGTCGTAGAAATCGAGCAGGTTAAAGGCCGCCGGTATGCACGTTGGCGGACGGTAGAAGACGATGACTGCCCACTCGTCACTGCGGTAGATCTCTGCTCTTCCGAACCGTGCATAGGCCGGCAGATCTCCCCCACCTCCAGTGCGCGTGTTGGCGTAGGCGCCTGGCGCAACGGCCAGCAGCAGGCCCGCGATAGCAAAGAACACGAGGGCGCGACGGAACAGCGTATACTTGAGACTTTTCTGTACAAACATGGAACACTCTCCTTTCCCTTCTCTTTACGTGCCTTGGGAGTCCGCCAGTGGCATTGGCGACTATTTTTGCTTAGTCAACGGGTGCGTCGCGAGTACCAGGCTCCGCCCGCCGCACTTGTCGTCCATTGGTGTCAGCGTCAGTGTTTGCCCGTTGACACTCCACTTGTACGTGCCCGTTTCCTGCCCAGGCTCCAGGCATGCCGCCGGGCCTCCCTCATCAGTCAGCGCGATCTGATCTTTTGTCGAGGCGTAGTGCCCTTCAAGCATGAGGTTGCCGTCCTTGGAGACCTGGTAGCGATTGTCGTTGCCCAGTGCCAATTCCCACGTTCCCAGCAGCAGGTCGCGGACATCTTCCGGGAATTCTGAGGGAACGTCCGCTTCCACAAGCGTGGTGGTGTACGTGGCGGGCGGCGGCGCGCTTGGTGCAGAACTACACGCGGCGAGGCTGCCAAACGACAGCGCGAGCGTGACGATCGCGAGCAGGAGTCTGGTTGGCGCAGTCAATTTCCTGAACATGGTTCTTCTCCCTTCCTATATAGACTATTGGCTCATAAACCTGAGCAGTTGCTATAGATTATACCAGGCCCTCTCCCCTACTGGAATAGCCCAGCCATACGCCAGGCCATACAACTACCTATACAAATGTGATATAATTACCCATGTCTCGGCTGCTTCACCGCTCCTGTTGTTTCGAGTTGTAAGCGAGGGTACGATGAGCACTGAAGAGACATTCGGACAGTGGCTCAAACAGCGGCGCAAAGCGCTCGACCTGACCCAGCAAGAACTGGCGCGGCGCGTCGGGTGCGCCGCGATCACCATTCAAAAGATCGAGGCGAGCGAGCGGCGACCGTCCAAGCAGATCGCCGCGCTGCTGGCCGAGCACCTGGGCATCGCCGCCGATGAACGCCCGGCCTTCGTGAGACTGGCGCGCATGGAGGCGGGCGCACGTGGGCCGGCCATGCTCTCCCGGGTCGCCCGTCGCGCCTTGTGGGGCCTGTCGCCCCGCCACCCCACGAACCTGCCCGCGCAGCCGGCCCCATTGATCGGGCGCGCTCAGGACGTGGCCGCCGTGCGCAAGCGCCTGTTGGACGACGACGTTCATTTGCTCACGCTCGTCGGTCCGCCGGGCGTCGGCAAGACGCGCCTGGCCATCCAGGTCGCGGCCGGCCTGCTCGACGACTTTGACGACGGCGTGTATTTCGTCGCGCTTGCTCCCGTCAGCGATCCGAACCTGGTCGCTGCCACCATCGCCCAGGCCCTCGGCGTCAACGAAACCACCGATCGCCCTCTTGCCGGGCGCCTCAAAGAGTACCTGCGCGACAAGCACGTGCTGCTCGTGCTCGACAACTGTGAGCACCTGGTGACGGCCGCGCCGGATGTACTCATCCGCCTCGTGAGCGAACTGCTGGCCGCGTGTCCCTGGTTGAGCATTCTGGTCACCAGCCGTGCGCCGCTGCGCGTGCGGCGCGAACGCCAGTTCCCCGTCCCGCCGTTGGCCTTGCCCGGCGGGACGGAACCAGGGCTTGACCCGGCTGAACTGATGCGCTACTCGGCGATCGCGTTGTTCGTCGAGCGCGCCCAGGCCGTCAGGCCCGACTTTGCTCTCACTGCCGACAATGCCCGAGCGAGCGCCACGATCTGTGCCCGCCTGGACGGCCTGCCGTTGGCGATCGAACTGGTGGCCGCCCGGACCAGGGCGCTGCCGCCCCAGGCGCTCCTGGAACGGCTCGGCGGACGGCTGATGCTCCACACGGACGGGCTGCGTGACGTCTCCGGGCGGCACCGCACGCTGTACCACGCGATTGATTGGAGTTATGCACTGCTGAGGCCGGAAGAGCAGGTGCTGTTGGCCCGCTTGGGCGTGTTCGTGGGCGGCTGGACGCTGGAAGCGGCCGAAAGGCTGATGTGTGACGTCGCGCCTGACCCCTCACTCGTCACCTTGGACGCCCTGACGTCGCTGGTGAACGACAACCTGGTCGTGGAACAGGAGTACGGCGGCGAGCCGCGCTTCACGCTGTTGGAGACGGTCCGCGCCTATGCCCTGGAACGGTTGGCAGAGCGAGGCGAAGAGGAGACGATGCGGCAGCGACACGCCGAATACTACCTGGCTTTGGCGGAGGAGGCCGATCCGCGCCTGCGCACCGCCGCGCAGCAGGCCTGGCTGGAGCGGCTGGATATAGAGGGCGACAACCTGCGGACGGCCTTGGCGTGGTGCATCGAACGCGCCGTAGACGCAGAGGCGGGCTTGCGCTTGGCCGGGGCACTGGGGTGGTTCTGGAACATGCGCGGCCACCCGAGTGAAGGGCGCGCCTGGTCGGCCAAAGCGCTGCAGAGAGGAAGCGGCGCCAGGCCCGCCTTGCGTGCGCGAGTGCTGTTCATGGCCGGGTCGCTGGCCTGGCAACAGGGCGACCTGGCGGTTGCGCGCTCACTGCTCGAGGAGAGCGTCGCCCTCTACCGGGAACTGGGCCTTGCGCAGCGCTGGGATCTGGCCTGGGCGCTGACCGGCGTCGGAATGGTAGCGTCTTTCCAGGCCGACCACGATGCAGCACGAGCCGCCAGCGAGGAGGCGGTGGCGTTAGCGCGTCAGGTGGGGGAACCATGGGTTCTCGCACTCGCGCTTCTGCCCGTGGCGGAAGCGTGCATGATGCGCCACGACTACGCCGCAGCGCGTTCCTGCTTCGAAGAGAGCCTGGCCCTGTTTCGCCAGATCGGTGACAGGTGGGGTATCGGCATTCCGCTGCTAGACTGGGGATACATGGACTCGATCCAGGGCGACTATGGCGCGGCGCGTGCCCGGCTTGAGGAGAGCATCACGATGCACCGCCAGGTGGGCGAACGGTGGATGCGCTCTCACTCGCTCAACATCCTCGGTCAGGTGGTACAGCAACAGGGCGATTACCAGCAGGCCGCGATGCTCTACGACGAGAGCCTGGACCTGTTGCGGAAAATGGGCCTCGAGACCGGCATTGCCGACGTGCTCTATAACCTGGCGCACCTGACGCAGGCTCAGGGCCATTACCCGCTTGCCGCCAGGCTCTATCAGGAAAGCCTGGCCTTGTTTTCCAACCAGGGAAACGAGCAGGGCGTCGCCCGCTGTCGTGCCGGGCTGGCCGCCGTGGAGGGACAGATTGATGGCGACGGCTGAACTCCGGCTCCTGGGACCGGCTTCGCTGGTCACGGCGGGCCGCCCGGCCAGGCTGCACTCGGCCAAGGCCCTGGCCCTCCTGGCTTACCTGGTCCTCGAGGGGTGTACGCCGCACAGCCGGGCCAAGTTGGCCGGACTGCTGTGGGGGGAGAGCCCCGACGCGCAGGCCCGGCATAGCCTGCGCCAGGCCCTCCACTCCTTGCGCCAGGCCCTGGGCGACCTGAGCCAGGGTTGCCTGGCCCTGGAAGAGGAGAGCGTCGCCTTTGCGCCGCACCCGGGCCTGTGGGTAGACGCGCGGGAGTTCCTGACCCTGGCAGCCGTTGATGGGAAGGACCTGGACACCGCGGGTGAGTACACCCGATTGCGCAGGGCCGCGCGCCTGTATCAGGGGGTGCTGCTGGAAGGCCTGGAACTGTCCGGTTGCCCCGCCTTTGACGAGTGGCTCTTTTTCCAACGCGACGCCCTGGAGCAGCGGATCTCGGGTGTGCTACAGGCGCTGGTGGATGGCCTCCTCCGTCAGGACAACTGTGCAGAGGCGTTGGCCTTCGCCCAGCGGCTGGTGACGTTGGACCCGCTGCACGAAGGCGCGCATCGCCGGCTGATGCAGCTCTACGCCGCCCTGGGCGACCGGGATGGGGTGCGCCGCCAATACCACCTGTGCGCCGACGTCCTGGCCCGCGAACTGGGGGTGGAACCATCAGCCGAGACTGAGGCCCTGTATCACCGGCTCACGGCTGTACGATCCGAGCCAGTCCATGCCCCTGCCCCTGAACGCCTGCCCGTGCCACAGCCGGCAGACCAACTCAACTTGCCCTTTCTGGGACGCGAGCCCGAGTTGGCCGTCCTGCAAGCCTGCCTGGAGCAGGCAATCGCTGGTCAGGGAGGACTGCTGCTGATCGCAGGCGAGGCCGGCATCGGGAAAACCCGGCTGGTTACGGAGTTTATCAGCCGCAGCCAGGAGGTAGCCACTGCACGGGCCGCGCCCTTATGCTGGTTGAGCGGACGCTGCTACCGGCCAGAGGCCAGCGCGCCCTATACCATGTGGGGCGACGCCCTGCATCCCCTGGCCACTGCCGACTGGCAGCCGCTCCTGGCCGGCCTGCCCACCGTCTGGCGTCAACAACTGGCCCGCCTGGTGCCCGAGTTGGCCCCACCGGGCGGCGATATCGAGGGGGCCACGGCTGCAGAGAGCCGCTTGCGCTTGCTTCAGGGTGTAGTTCAATGTCTGACCCACCTGACCCGCTCCGCCACCCTCGTGCTCTTTTTCGACGACCTCCATTGGGCCGGTGGGGACTCTTTAACATTGCTCCACTATGCCGCCCGCCACCTGGCCGGGTACCCCTTGCTCATTGTTGGCACCTATCGCCCCGGGGCGGCGCTTGACAACCCTCACCTGAACCATCTGTTGAGCGGAGCCAGCGATGTGCCGGCCCCGCCGGTGCTGAGGCTGAAGCCGTTGGACCAGGAGACGGTCGGTCGCCTTCTGGCGCACGTGGGGTTGGAACTAGGCGCTGCTGGCGCGCCACCCTCCGACCTGCCGGACCGTCTCCACCAGCACAGCGGAGGCAGTCCCTTCGTTCTGTTAGAGACGTTGCGGACGTTGCTTGAGTTGGGGCACCTCAAACGAGGGCCGCATGGCCGTCTGATCGAAGTACAACGGGAGGGGTTTCCGGTGTCGCAACGGGTACAGGACCTCATCCGCACCCGCCTTGCTGCGCTCAGCGAGGAGCACCACCGGGTGTTGAATGCGGCCGCCGTGATCGGCCGCCCCTTCAACCTGCCCCTGCTGCGCCGGGTGAGCGCCCAACCCGAGCCGCAGCTACCTGACCTGGTTTCGCAATTGCTCGCCCGCTCGTTTCTTCAGGAAAAGGACGAGGGTGGGCCCCAGAAATCGCTAAATTTCCAGCATAGCTACTTTCGTCAAGTGATCTACCAGGGGCTCAGTGTGGTCCAGCGCCAGGCCTTGCACCGCCGGGCCGCCCAGGCGCTGCTGGCGCACCACCGCACCCGGCCCCTGGCCATAACCGAGGAAGTGGCTTACCACTACGAACAGGCCGGCGATGTCCAGGCGGTCGTCTACCTCGTCCAGGCTGCCCGGCAGGCGGAAGAATTGTTCGCCTTTGCCCACGCGGTGGAACTGTATAGCCGCGCCTTAACCTTCAAGCGCCTTGACCTGGCCGACGAGCCGGCCTGCTACTTTGATCTGCTGCTGGCCCGGGAGGCCGTGCTGGATCGGCAGGGGCGACGGGCCGAGCAGGCAGACGACGTAGCGGCATTGGTCAGCCTGGCCGAACGCCTGGGGGACGCCGGCCGGCAGGCCAGCGCCTACCTGCGCCAGGTCGGCTTCTTTGCGGCCACCGGCCGGCACGAGGAAGCGCGCCAGGCAGGCGAGCGGGCCTTGGACCTGTACCGTCGGCGTGGCGATAAAGCGGGCGAGGCCCGAGCGCTGCGTGAAGTGGGCTTCCTGCATTGGTCGGGCGGTGACTATGGGACGGCCCTGACAACCAATCGTGAGGCCCTGCAACTCCACCGGCAATTGGGGGACATCAGTGGTGAAGCGACCGCCCTCCACAACCTGGCAGAGATCTATCGCGGGTTAGGCAGCCCGAGACAGGCCCTGGGCCAGTACGAGCAGGCGCTGAACTTGCATTGGGCCCAGCAAGACCGGCGGAGACAGGGCTTGACCTTGTATGGTATGGCCCACGCTTTGCGCCAGATAGAACAGAGCGATCAGGCCCTGGCTCGTTACCGGCAGGCTTTAGACCTTTTCCAGGCGGCCGGTGACCGGCTGATGACCTCGCGGGTCTACCATACCCTGGCCAGCCTGGAGTGGGAGAATGGAGCGTTAGACGAGGCGCTCGGTACCATGTACCAGGCGTTACGCATCAGCCAGGAGATTGGCTACAGCTCTGGCATCGCCCACGGCCTGATCGCCCTGAGTTACCTCTACGCCCAGTGTGACGAAGCAGCCACGGCCTGCGAGTACCTCCAGGAAGCCATCACCTGGCTGAGGCTGATCGAGGACCAGGCTGGGCTACGTGAGGCCCAGACGCGGCTACAGGCGTTGCAGGAGGGTGCCCTGGAGGCACTGCACCCGCCCACCGAAATGGGCTGGGTTAAGGACCACGTGGCGCTGGCGGAAGGCAAAGTCTATTGCGAGTTCGAGTCGCCGATGGCGCGCCGTTAGTCGTGGCCAATATCCCTGACGTAACACGCAACACGCAACACGCGGCACGTAACACGCAACACGCACTGCGTAACGTGCGTGCGCTCAGGCTGCGGTTCGATTGATGGTCAGTATGGCCTCGAGCAACTGTTCTGGCGGGTCGGCCTTGTTGACGAAGGCATCGGCCCCAGCAGCCAGGGCTTCGCTTCGATAGGAACCGTACATCCAACATGATGACCCTGACCGCTGGCCAGTTGCCTTTGATGCGCCTCGTGGCTTCCAGCCCATCCATGACCGGCATGCGGGCGTCCATCAGTACCACGTCAGGGTGACATTCTTCCACCAGGCGTACCGCTTCCTGGCCATCGACCGCTTCACCGATCACCTCTACTTCCGATCTGACATCGCCGTGAGCGTTTAGCCGGACGGTGGCCAGCAGCGCCCTCAGTCCCTCCCGGGAGCGGGAGCGATCGTCGGCGAGCAGCACCCGGATGTGTCGTTGCATTGTTCCTCCGTGCCTTTGTTCCCGCAGGTCATCAAACCTGCGGGAGGGTAGGTTGAGTAAAGTGTACCAGAAAACGGCCGCGCTGTCATCGGACAAAAAGCGG
>Ga0172365_10000328_pt1 | contig 30782 bp, 31 predicted proteins | sample LakKivSesite48cm_FD_114535 | JGI IMG/M metagenome (GOLD analysis project Ga0172365, IMG submission 114535) | Sediment microbial communities from Lake Kivu, Rwanda - Sediment site 48cm | ecosystem: Environmental > Aquatic > Freshwater > Lake > Sediment | place: Rwanda: Western Province, Lake...
ACTAGAATTAGTCCTATCACTATGCTAGCCTGCCAGGAATTATCAAAAAAACCAAAATACATACTGGCTACAAAACCTAATATTAGTGGTAAAACAACACCACCAATCGCAACAAAGAACGAAGCTTTTTCCATGCCCTTGAATTTAGATATATTTATCTCAAGACCAGATATAAACATCAAAAATAATATCCCTAGACCAGCGAACAAACTGAAATATTCACCAGTATAGTTCAAATTTGGGAGCTGAAAATTCCAGATTAAAATAGAAGATCTTTGCTGAGAAACTAATACGCCAAAACTCCCCAAAATTATACCTGCAATAATCTCTCCTATCACAGCAGGCTGTTTTAACTTTTCAAGAATATATCCAAAGAACCTAGCAAGAATTAAAGCTAAAGCAACCGCGAGTGATATTTCCAATACAGTATCAATCGTGAAAATCAACCTTCTCCATCTATTATGGGATGATATTGTGTTGCAGCGTAATATTTCCGGATAAGTTGATGAAGAGTAAGCTCACCTACTATTCTTTTACCTTCTACAACAGGCAGTCTACGTGTTTTATATTCGATCATCTTACGTAGAGCGTCTACAACTTTATCATCGGGTTTACAAGAAACAACATTATGAGACATAATCTTCCCGGCTGTTTTTGCTGTACCATGCTGAAGAGATCTTAAATCAGGCATACCAAAAACATAAGATGGCAAACGCTTTGGAGCTAATATAGATAAAATATCATGCTCTGTTATAACACCAATAAGCTCCTTACTACTCTTGCTTTTAACAACCCATATATGATGTCTTCCGCATAGAATAGATAGAACATGATAAATATCCTCATCTTCTTCCATCATTGGGAGATCCCAAACACGTTTATCCATTAAATGTTTGACACTGAGTTCATAAAAATCAGTTATTAATTTATTTTCTTTTGTCATCAAATCGCATAAATCAAATAGGCAATATTTAAAAACTACTTAAAATGAAAAATAGAATGAATTCTATTTAATTTTTCTTTTTATCTTTTTTCTTTATTTTTTCATCTATCTTAGATCTTATATCATCTATACCCTCAAACCATTTATCAACACCATCTTCATCGATTTCTCCTGTTATCTTATCTATTTTATAACGGATATCGCCTTCACCCTCAAACCAATCATATTCATGTTTTCGTCTAGCTTTACGAACAGAGGTTTTCTCAACGTCTTCTTCGGTTTTCACTGACACTACTTCCTTGTCTTTACGAGGTCTACTAATCCTTATCTCTTCTATTTTCGGACCGCTTTTTGAGTTCACATGGATTTCTTCTGTTGTTACGCCTCGATTTACTAGTTGTTCTGGCTTTTTTTCACTTGATGATACTGATACAACAACTCCATGTAAGCTGCAATCTTTTGTAGGTTGTTCTTTAGCGGTTTCTCTGACTATGGTTTTATTACGTCTTTTTTGTCTAAAATTTACCAGCAGTATAGCTGATATAACAGCAATTATAGCAATAACTACAGGCAGGTATTGATTTCGTATTAATGTATCAATAAGCCCAGGGGGCGCATATATCTTTACATTTGTTTTTCCTTCTTTGTAACCTGTCTTCTGCGCTATAATGGTTATTTCGCTACGATCTGTAGGAGCAGTTAGCCAGGCAACACCGTTGATATTTGTCGTCTCTGTTCTACCCCCAACATTTTGTATGCCAACAGTTGCACCAGACACAAAAGCACCGTCTTCGTCTTTCACTGTAACAGTAATAGGCTCTTTTGGCTGAACAGTATATTTGTCTACTGTTACTAACAATTGTTTTTCTTGTGAAACAACTGGTTCAATAAATATAAACATAACAGACAACAAACTAACAGTTAAGACTAATAAAATAAAGAACTGATTATTTTTACTAGTTTGAATTGTTCTCCTCATTAACCACCTTTCTAGAGTGCCATGATAGGATATCTTAAGACATATTTATGTTTTTTTAAAGCAAAAGCAAATTTTATATCTAACTGGATAATATTATTTAATACAAAAAATATTAATAGTACAAAGTCTAATATTATATTACAAAAATATGGGCTTATATGAGGATAAAAACATATTTTTACAGCTACGGGTAAAAATGGTAAGTATTGTAAACAAAGATTTATATATTAATAAAAATAATATAACTTAAATAAGGTGAGACAAAAAATGCATCTCTCCAGAGAAATCAGAGTCTGCTTCGTAACAATCATATTATTACTGAGCTCACTGTCAATTTTAACTATTTTCACCTATAATTCTAAGGCAGAGGAATCAGTAGGAACCACCACACTTTATTTCCATGAACAAATAATTGAAGATGAGATTCTATCAGAACTTCTTGCAATTTATAACGAAGAAAAACTACTTGATTTAATAGGTGGAATAAGTGAAGATGAATTGGAAAATATGACCGCAGGGGATATTTTAAAGCTATTATCATCTTATGGATATGGTCGATTGATGGATCAAAATCCACCAATTAAAACAAACGACTCAGAACATCCACCAGCCATTAAAACAATCATAGATATATGCCGGAAAGGCGAATGGGAAGAGTTATTATCAGAAGAATTTCTAGTTTCATATTTAGCACCATTCCAAGGCGCATACGTTTACAACGGTGAAGATACAAAAGAGTTAAATGGAGATGTAAAATTCAGCTTATACTTTTCATCACCGCCTTGGTATCTCTGGGACAACGACACAGTTAACGTTAGTTTTTCAGTATTAAAAATATCAGATGACTATCTAGAAGAGAAATTCACTCAATCAAAAGAAGTTAAAGTAAAAAGGAAGTTGCTATCCCCTCTAAAAGACACCATACAATATACGTTTTCTATCCCTGCAGAAACAACACTGGAACCAGGAGATTTAATACTAGCAGAAATAAAAATATCTGCTGGTGAAAAATTAATCCTTGATTATATGGACTTCGATTTATCAAGTTTAAACGAAACATTAAAATCATTGGGTGAAGTTCTCAGCGATATAAGTTTCTTATCTAACATAAGTGAGACTTTATTGAATCTCAGTGAAATCTTTGGAAGCGAAGAATTCGCTGCTTTTAATATTAGTGAACTTATAGGGATTATTTCGTCTTCATTTTTAATCTATGATTCTGTGAATCATAAATCATCCATGATACTACCATGTAGCATATCTGGTGATGAAGACAATATAAGAACCTATTATTTACATGCGGAAAACAAAATGGACAAGGATGCTCCTGAAAACGATAAACCATCAAAAGCAGTTATATCAAAACAATCTGCTAAATGGAGTACCCCTGGTCTTGAAAGGAACAAGTTAGTAGAAGCAGCAACAGCTAGTTTGTACATTGATCATAGCGATATGCGCAGGTTAATCAATATTTTACATGGTAAGATAAAAGTAGTAGCAACATTGTTAGATGGTGAAGAAGAGATTGCTTCTGCTGAAAAAGAGTTAGAAAGAACCGGAATACTGGATTTATTACAAAAACCAAGCGAACCAATTTTATTTAATTTTGATTGTAAGAATTATGAGGTTAAGTATGGTAAAAATCTAACTCTCGAGGTTTCTGTCACTGATAATAAACTTGGTCTTTTTAGGATTGCGAATTTGTTGTATGATTCAGTTGATTATCCGTCTTCATTGACGGTAAAATTTAACGAAACAGGCCATATAAAGATAGTTGATCTTGTTAAAGATCCTTCAGATGAGGAGATTGCCCTTGGTGATAGCATAATTTACACTTTTAATGTTACAAGTAAATACAAAGAAGACAACATAGAGATTAGTTTTTCAAAGAAAGATAATGATTGGGATATAACCATCACACCTGAGAAATTTTCATTAGCTGCTGGTGGTAAACAAAACGTTAAAGTTGTTATTAAATCAAAAGCCGATAAATATAAAGAGGATCGTTATGGGGATTTCTTAAGTGGTAAATTTGCTGTAGAAGGTAAAACAGGCAAGGTTGTTTATCCAGTAAACGTAGAAATATCAGAGGATGCTGTTGAATTTAACATAGGCATTAATGTTGAATCTAAAGATATAAAATATGGAACAAGCGGCACTTATATATTTAAGGTTAAAAACTTGAACACAGGTTTCTGGCCTGATACTTATACTATAGAAGTTGAATCCCAGCACAATTGGGAGTTGAATCTATCTAAAGATAAGATAGAAGATATTGATGTTGGTGATGAAGTCGAAGTTGAGGTAACAGTTTCAGTTCCTAAAAACACTAGTGCATCATCTGATCTACTAAAGTTTAATGTAACCTCTGAAGAGGGCAAAAAAACTGTTACATTTAATGTAACAACAACAGTTATAGGTCCGAACATCCTTGAATGGATTTATGATGCTTTTGATTCAGCATCTCATAGTCTTGGCTTGGATGATATATTCGGATCCTATGGCCCACATGTGCTAGCAGTAATGATATTCATAATAATATTCTTCATAGTTATACTACTAGTCTACTTCCTCACTATAAAATATGCGAACGTTATTTGCTTAGAACGAATAAAAGAGATACAACCAGGCGAAGAAGCCAGGTTTAATATAACTTTACAAAACCCTTACAAGAAGAACTTAAGTTATGAGATTTACACAAGATACCCCTCTTCATCTAGCTGGAATGTTTCTTTAAGTATAAACAGCATTTCACTTGATAGAAAACAATCGAAAGATTTTATCTTAAGTATAAAGCCCACAAGTTTCGTTAAAGCTGATGACTCGATTGAGGTAGTTGTAGGTGTTAAAGTTTTAGAGAAACAGAAAAACATCGAAATCTTCACTGTTACAACAATAAAAGATGCTAAGCCAGACTTACAAATAACTGATGTAGTACATTCACCTGAGATTTTCAAGAAAGGAGACAGGGTAGAAACCTCCTTTAAACTCGAAAACAGAGGCAATGTAGCAGCCACAAATGTTAGTGTTATCCTTTATGTAAATGGTGAGGAAAAAAATAAAGTAGAGGATATCACTATCCCTGGTGGCGGTTACGCCGAGATAAGAATGCCGTGGATTGCCAATAAAGGGAAAAACGAGTTTAATATAGTAGTTAAATGATAACGGCATCTCGCAAAATCTAAAACAAGCAAAAAGTTTGTTGTGATTTCTTATGCCCAACCGTGAGTCTAGCAAGAAAAAAGATGTTGAGCAACTTAGAGATGCAGAAAAGAAATATCAAGCTTACATTGAAAAAAGAAACGAGCTAAACGAGATGGCGCGTTTGATTCGCGAAGAACGAGATATGATCAACGAAAAAAGGAAAGAAATCAAAGAAAAAATGGAAAAGACTAAAACCGAACGCGATAAGCTTGTTTTAAAGATGAAACAGCATAGAGATTTACGTAATAAACTACAACAACAGGCAAAGGAACTGATTGATGCAAAAAGAAAGAAAAAGGGCGAGGTTTTTAGGAATTTACCTTTGAGAGTTGAAGAACTTAAAGCTGATGTTCAGATGCTTGAGTACAGGCAGGAAACAGTCCCGATGTCCTCCGGTGAAGAGAACGAGCTCATCGATAAGATACGCCAGAAACGGGCAGAATATGAAAAAACCAAGAAAATGTTAGAAGAACAAAAGGTTATTGAAATAGATATTTCAGATAAAGATAATGCAATTGACGCACTTTTTAAAAAAGCTGATGAGGAACACGAAAAGGTTCAGAAATTCTATAACGAGAGCCAGAAGAAACATGAGGATTTTATGAAGATGGTTAACGAGCTTTCTATATCTATCAATGAGGCAAATAAAAAACATAAGGAATTCATTGAGATAAAGAATGAGGCTCAGATGATCCACGAGAAGGCTTTTGAGATGAGGTCTAAGATTATCGCTATTCGTGGTGAGAAAAGAAAGCAGCGTGACGAGGCTAAGAGGGTTATTCAGGAGCAGAACCTGCAGGCCAGAAAGGCTGTTTTTGATAAGAAAAAATTAGATGAGATCGCAGATGAGTCACTTGATGATTTGAAAAAGGGTAAAAAAATTTCTTTATCAGGCTAGAACCTATCGTTGATAAACGAAAAAATAATCGGCAATTTTATATACTTTTTTGTGTTTTTGCTTCGGCATGACAAAAAACAATTCTATCGGTATTGTAAGCTACGGCGCACATGTACCAAGATATAGGATTAAATCTTTTGATATTGCACGGGCCTGGGGAAAAGATCCTGACACAATAATAAACGGTTTAGGGATAAACGAGAAATCGGTTCCATCACTTGACCAGGATGTTGCTACTATAAGCGTTGAAGCAGCTAGAGCTGCTCTTGCCAGGTGCGATATAGACCCGCAAGACATAGGCGCAATATATGTTGGTAGTGAATCACATCCATATGCTGTTAAACCCACTGGTACTATTGTTGGTGAAGCGATTGGTGCTACACCTGACTTGAAGGTTGCTGACTATGAGTTTGCTTGTAAGGCTGGGACTGCTGCTATTCAATCATGTATGGCACTTGTAAAGGCAGGCATGGCAAAATATGGTTTAGCAATAGGATCTGACACTTCACAGGCAGCACCTGGTGATGCCTTGGAGTATGCAGCTAGCGCAGGGGGTGCAGCATTTATCATTGGTGAGAAAAATGTGATCGCATCAATTAACTACACTTGTTCTTTTACAACTGATACCCCTGATTTTTGGCGTAGAGAAGGACGAAAATACCCTTCTCATGGCGGGCGTTTCACTGGAGAACCAGCCTATTTCAGACATATTGTGAGCAGCACAAAAAACCTTATGACTCATGTAGGTACAAAACCAGAGGATTATGACTATGCTATTTTCCATCAACCAAACGGCAAATTCCCGGTCAGGGTTGCTAAAATGCTAGGTTTTACACCTGGACAGGTAAAACAAGGTCTTTTATGCCCGTTTATTGGAAACACTTATTCTGGTTCATCAATGCTTGGTCTTGCATCTGTTTTAGATGTAGCAAAACCTGGTGACCGTATAATGGTTACAAGCTATGGTTCTGGTGCTGGTAGCGACTCGTTTGACATAACAGTAACAGAAAACATAGAGAAAATGAACCGAGAAAAAGCACCGATGGTATCGCAGCTTATTGAAAACAAGGAGTATATAGATTATGCTACTTATGCGAAATTTAGGGATCTTTTGTATTGGGAGTGATAAAAAATGAGAGACGTAGCTGTAATAGGTGTTGGTCTAACAGAATTTGGTGAACTTTGGGATAAATCATTCAGACAACTAATCGCAGAGGCCGGATCAAAAGCCATATTTGATGCGGGGGTAGGTGTAAGAGAGATTGATGCATTGTACATAGGTTCTATGAGCACTGGGCGGTTCATAGGTCAAGAGCATGTTGGGGCGCTTGTTGCTGATCATGCTGGTTTTTCCCATTTGCATATCCCCTCTATTAGAGTTGAGAGTGCATGTGCCTCTGGTGGTTTGGCTGTTAGACAGGGTTACCTTTCGGTTGCATCCGGGATTAATGACGTGGTTGTCGTTGGTGGCATAGAAAAGATGACAGATGTCACTGGTAATGCTGCATCTGATATTCTTGCAACATCTATGGACCAGGAGTGGGAAACGTTTTTTGGTGCAACATACGCTGGTATCTATGCTATGATAGCAAATAGACATATGCACGAGTATGGCACCACGAGAGAGCAGCTCGCCCAGGTTGCTGTTAAGAACCATGCAAATGGTGCCTTGAACTCATATGCGCAATTCAAAAGACCTATAGATATAAAGAGCGTATTGAATGCACCGATGGTAGCCTCTCCGCTTGGTATGCTTGATTGCTCTCCTCTTAGTGATGGCGCTGCGGCTGTTGTGTTATGTTCTATGGATAAAGCAAAAAAGTATACTGATAAACCTGTGAAAATTATTGGTTCAGGTCAGGCATCTGATATGATGCCATTACATGGACGTGACAATCTTTGTACATTTGAGGCAACTGTTTACGCAGCTAAGGCTGCTTACAAACAAGCTGGCATACAACCAAAAGATGTGGATGTGGCAGAAGTACATGATTGTTTTACAATAGCTGAGATCCTTGCTGTTGAGGACCTTGGTTTTGTTAAAAAAGGTGATGGTGGTAAAGCTATAGAAAACAAGATAACAAGCCTTGATGGACAGATACCTGTTAACACAAGCGGCGGCCTGAAAGCGAAGGGTCATCCAGTTGGTGCGACAGGTGTTGCCCAGATAGCCGAGGTGGTTTTCCAGCTTAGGGAAGAAGCTGATAAAAGACAGGTTAAAGACGCGAAGATCGGCCTCACACATAACATCGGTGGTGGCGGGGCTTCTTGTGTTGTTCATGTTTTGGAGGCGATGAGAAAATGACGGACGCAGCTGTACCAAGATTCTGGAGGGAGATACCTCAGAGATACAATCTGATTGCAAATCAATGTAGTGTTTGTAACAAGGTTTATTTCCCACCGCGTGAATATTGCCCGTATTGCAGACGTAAAAGTATAGGTAAAATGAAGAATATTAAACTCAGTGGAAAAGGAGAAGTTGTAACGTATACAATGATCCATGATGCCCCTGAGCAGTTTGAAGGACAGGCACCTTATCCCATAGCTATTATTAAGCTTGATGAAGGACCTAAACTTACTGCACAGATCGTCGATTGTGATAATAAAGATGTTAAAATTGGTATGAAAGTCCAGTCAACATTTAGGAAAATACAAGAGGATGGATGGGTTGGTGCGATCTATTATGGTTACAAGTTTAAACCGGTGAAATAATAATATGGATATAAAAAATGCTTTATCTGAAAAAATCGCAGGTGAGATAACTCTCAGCCCAAAACCTGGACAGACAATACGTAAATGGCGCAATATTTTTGATATATCACAGACTGAGCTAGCCAATGTTTTGGAGTTATCACCTAGTGTTATAAGTGATTATGAGTCTGGGAGAAGAAAATCACCTGGCATACAAACAATTAAGAAGATTATAGAGGGTTTTATCGAGATTGATGAGAAAAGAGGCGGTAAAATTTTACATCAGTATATATCGTTGATAGAAACCAGTGAGGGCGTACTAGAGATGATGGAGTATCCATATTCAATATCTGCTAATGATTTTGTTAAAAATATTGATGGAAAAATTTTGACGCCTAAAAATGTTGGTATGGAAAATAACGTTAAGGGTTTTACTTTGATAGATAGCGTTAAAATTATTGAAACCATGGATTCTGGTGATTACGCACGTCTCTATGGTTGGAGTACTGACAGGGCTCTGATATTTACGAACATACGTTATGGTCGCAGCCCTATGATTGCTATTCGTGTTCATCCTGTTAAACCCACAGTTGTAGTATATCATAAACCGGGTTCTGTTGATCCACTTGCGATAAAACTGGCCGAACGCGAAAAAATTCCATTGATCTTGACAGATATTCATTTAGATGATTTAAAGAAAAAATTAGTATCAATAGGAGAAAAATAATTTATGGATATGATGGGATTGTGCAGCATATGTGGTAAACCAGATGTCATGTTTACTTGTAGATTATGCGGTAGGCTAGTTTGTAGAAGTTGTTTTGATATGCATAATAGTATATGTTGTTTTTGTGCTAGAGGAAAAAATTAAAAAATTCCATTATAAATTATATTTTTTAAATAAATTTATTAATATAGAACAAAAATTTTATATATTGATTAATACAATATCTTATTTAGGGAGGTATAAAATAATGAGGAAAAAAATTTTTGTTAGAAATGAGGAAGGTGACGTTCTAGGCCTACCAATGTACCTCATTGTTGTGATGATAGTAGCAGTAGCTGTCATCGCAGCAGTAATATACATGATTCCAAAAGGCACAAGAACCATGAATGCACAAGTTAGCGGAACTCCAATAGGAGTTATCCAAGCAGATGGCACGGTAAGTTTTGCTAGTTTTGGGGTAACAGTTTCTGTTACAACAAACGATGACCGTCGTGATCCTGTAGTAGGCGCCACTGTAAGATTTTCTGGAGGCGGTGTAGTTGCCGAAGGAGAAACAAATGCTCAGGGCCAAGCTACTATAACAATTACTGGTGCAAATCTGAATGTAGGAGTTAACGAAGCACATATGAAGATGACAGTTAAAGCATCTGGCTTCGAAGATTTTCAGGACGACGAAGCAGTATTATTGTATAGACCATCATAAAACTAGTTAAAAGATCATATTGAGATGAAAAGTGAATTATTTAATATAAAGTTTAGTAGAGATATAACAAGAGTAGGTGAAAGGGGAGCTGAATAAATTATGTTAATTAACAAAAATAAAAATAAGATAAGCAAGAAAAAAACAGAGAAGAATCACTATGTCTCAGAGGAGAATATACAATCATTTAGAAATTGGATTAGAAAAATAGAACAAACAACAAATAGTGTAAGCTCCCGTCTTTCTGCTGTGGAAAAAAGGATATCAAGAAAAACAGATGAATCAGATAAAAAAATATTATACGATACCCTCGATGAACCTATCGGCAGGATTTTTACTGTTTTGAAGGATGAAAAAAACAAAAAAACCATTGAAGAGGCATCGCAGATATTAAACAATGAATTCTCAATTATGCAAGAAGAGATAACCTCACTACAACACGATATCGATGCGTTGAAAGAGAAAGTCGATGAATTTGAACCTCTTCTGAATAAAATCAATGAAAATATGAAGATAAAACAAATTTATACTTCAAAAATTTTAGAAGATGTTAATCTTAGATTAGAAAAAATCGAGAGAAGAGAACCACCCTTTATGAGGCTCGGTAAGATGGAGATACCTATTGAGATCTCTGGTTTAATCGGTGGCATACTCGCTTTTATAATTGCTATAATTGTTGCTCTAGGCTACAAAGAAATAGTAATTTCTCCAGTGTTTCTATCAATTGTAGGAATAGTATTAATAGCATCCACGTTACTTAAAACATTTAACATCGGAACATCAACATCCAGATCTTTTAGAAAAGCCAATAAAATCAAGGATAGTTCCTAAAATTTATTGCTTTACAATTTTTATCATATTTTGCTGCGAAAAAGTCTCACGACATGCTGCTTTAACAGATACATCAAGGTAATTTTCATTTACACCATCTTCAAGTTCAACTGTTATATAAATAATGATTCTACCACTTTCATCTGTAATACCAGATCCCACGCCACCTGCTCCTTTTATTACAACATTTGCATTAACAATTGGATAACCATCTGTTTCGTTAACAAATACTGTTATAGCAAGATCAGTCGAATCGCTCCCAGATACAATGTTTACCATTGGTGTTATCGAAACAATCATCTTGTTCGGAAATAAACACGGATTCATTATATATGACAATATTACAGCTAACGCAACTGCCCCTATTATAAGCGAAACGGTTAGCCTCATTGGTAAACCAAGAACAGCTTTTTCGTTTTTGATAAAAAACCTGAGATTATTTCGGTGGGTAAGGCGCAGGCGTTTCATAACAAAATCATCTATTGATAGATACTTATTTAAATATTTACATATTTTTATAATGAGTAATATATGTAAAATATGGCAGATTTACAACTAAAAAATAAAGAGGCTGTAATGGGTTTACCCATTTACCTAATGGTAGCTATTATTGTAGCAGCTGCTATCATAATTATTCTAGCGATATCTATATACAACGTTTCTTTAGAATCGCAGTTTCATAAAACACAGCAAGAGATAAACAAGATTGTTTCTGAGGCAGAAAATATGTTCGAATATGCTGACGAAGGAACAATGATAACAATTCACAGCGAATTCCCATCATCAATGAAGTTTGCTGTGTTTGGTAGCCTACCAAAAAATAAAACTAACGAAATAAATGATCTTACATTGGATGAAAACACAAGTAATAACTATTTTTTTGTTATGAACAACGGAAAAATATCGATCTACCATTCAAACGCGAGATTCTCAAGCAAAAACACTGACCAGATAGCTGTTTTCTATCCTGGGACATATGATTTAAAACTTGAGTTAATTAAAGAATCCGATGGAAAAACATATGTCAAAATTTATCAATAATAAAAAAGGCATAATGGGCTTAACGCTCTCACAAATTGGTTTAATAATTGCGACTGGCATACTTATAGTAGCAGTTTTTTCGCTGATATTTTTGAATGATTGGCAAAGAAACGCAGAATTGAAAAATATCGCAAATAGTTTTTCTACGTTAATCGAAGGAACAGAAACTAGACTTTTTGAAGAAACAGCAATTTTTAATTTTCCTAAAAAAGACTATAACTACAATGTTAGTATATCATCTGAATATGTTGTTGTATCAGCGAAAGGAAAATTTGGCAATGAACTTTCATTTAAAGAGCGTTTTCTAATTAAATCATGGCCACAAAAAAAAGATTCGCCGTGGTTTGGCAGAATTGGTTTGCATAATTATTTGAAAGAAAATTTTGGAAACTCTGGTAATGTTTCTGATCCGATAAAAAAAGTTGATATAGATGATGTTAAAAATTATTTTAAAAATGAGATAGAGATTATGAACAAATCTTTTGCATTATCGCCATTGTATCTCCTTACAAATAAAGTTGTTTACATAGACAATGCTTTTGTTTATTATGATAGCAATGACGGCGGTTTTTTTGATGATAGTGATGAAAAACAAATTTTTATTTTTGTTTATCAAAATTGATTTTAAAAAATGAAGTTGTTGACAAAAATTTATTTTTTTGTTTTGAAAATGAAAATTTTGTGCATTTCCTTCAAAAAATTTTAATACATCTTTATTGATATCATTTATGTTGCGAGTTGATAAAAAAATTTATGACGATGTTTGAGGAGATTGGGAGTTGACGGGAAGTTGATGAACTTCCATAATGATAAAGAGGGGCCATCGTTTTTTAATTTTGAAAGTGTTGGAAATACTTTGTTTACACGTGCGAGGAACATCGAAAATGTTATTGGTTTTGGTAGAATTCATATAAAATTTGAGGGAGTTAATCCAACTGGTACTCAAAAAGATAGAATCTCTGTTTATCACATTAACAAAAGTTTGAAAGAAAAATATGATGGTGTTACAATTGGTACTTGCGGTAACTACGGTGTCTCTCTTGCGCATTTTGCAAAATTAGCTGGCTTGAAAACCAAAATTCTGATTCCTGAAAAATATTTTATTACGCCCAAAAGAAAAATCGAACTTAATAGTCTTGGTGCTGAGATAATAACTGTTGATGGAAAATACGAGGATGCCGTCGAAGAAAGTAGAAGAGTTGCAAAGAAAGAAAATTTGTATGATGCAAATCCTGGCAATGAGAGCGAGGGATGGCGTGGTTATATGCCAATAGCTTATGAGATTTTTAATCAACTCGGTCGTGTACCAACAGCTGTTTCAGTGCCAGTTGGAAATGGAACTACCTTGCTTGGTATTTACCGTGGTTTCAAGGACCTTCTCGATCGTGGTTTATCAGACGGTATGCCTTATTTAGTTGGAGCATCTACAAATGGTGGCAATCCAATTGTTAATAGTTTTAAAAATGGTGATTCAAAGGTTTTAGATCTCCACCCAGATGAACTCAAAGAAACCTCTGTTAACGAACCCTTAATCAGTTATCATTCGTACGATGGTGAAGAGGCGTTAAAAGCGATATATGACACTAACGGCTGGGCTGATTATGCTAGTGATTCTTGTATGTTGCAGCTTCATACGTTATTGAAAGACTATGAGGGTCTAAGTGTTCTTCCTGCGTCTACTAGCTCAATTGAGGCTTTAATAAAATTCAAGGAACACAGAAAATTGAGTAGCGATTATGTTTTGGTGTTAACTGGTAGGAAATTTAGGTAACTCAAATATTTTTATAGGGGGACTAATCAGAGGTTATGCCAAAGAATAAGGCTGTTGTATACGCTGACCGTCTTTATGGTTGTGCTGATGGTAAGACAGCGCATGGTCTTGTGAGATTTAGCAAAAGGTACGATGTTGTTTGTGTTGTGGATTCTACTTTACCTGAGGGTGATGCTGGAGAGATACTTGATGGCATAAAACGTGGCATACCTTTAATCAATGATTTAGACGAGGCTTTTGATTCCATTAAACCAGATACGTTTGTTGTTGGTGCAGTATCTGAAGGTGGCGTCCTACCAAAAGGTTATGAAAAAGCAGTTGAATGGGCGCTTTTAAAAGGCCTTGATGTTGTTTCTGGTTTGCATCAATTTATTTCTGATAAACCTGTTTTTTCCAAAATTGCGAAAAAAAACAATTGCAAAATCATTGATGTACGTAAAATTTTCTATGATTACAGACGTTTCTACACTGGGGAGATAAAAAATGTTGATTCGTTTCGTGTTGCTGTTCTTGGTACTGATTCAGCGATTGGAAAAAGAACCCTTGCTGTGTTGATTGTCGAGGAACTTAAAAAACGTGGATACAAAGCAGATATGATTTATACCGGCCAAACAGGGTGGTTACAAGGATGGTCGCATGGTATTATCATAGACGCTATGATAAATGATTTTATTTCTGGTGGAATAGAAGGAGCGATACTAGACTCATGGCGTGATGACCATCCTAATTTTATGATTATTGAAGGACAAGGCAGTTTGGTTCATCCGTTTTTCCCAGGCGGTTTTGAAATTTTAGCTGCTGGAAAAGTAGATGGATTTTTACTAATGGATGCACCAAAACGTCCGCATCTCGATGGTTTCCTTGACTATCCGGTGCCTGATCCTAAAAGAGTGGTTAAAATAGCTAAGCTTATCACGGAAAAACCACTGCTAGGCGTTGGAATAAATCATGAAAATATGAATAAAATAGAGATAAAAATAACTAAAGAAAAATTCAATAAAGAATTTTCTGTTCCAGTCGCTGATCCAATTTTTGATGGCGTAGATGATATCGTTGATGAGTTGGAGGAGAAACATGGCAAGTGAGATGGACAAATTCTTATGTTTCTCTTCTATTAACCTATCTGAACCAAAGTTGACTGGTAAATCTGTTAGAACAGACGTAGAATTAAACAAAATTAGTGGAGAAAAAAACAGATTTTCTATCATGGCTAGTTATGAGAATGATATCGATGAAAAACATCTTCCTCTGCTTAGGATGGCTTTTTGTATGCCGCTTCTTAACTATGGTCTTTTTTCAGAAAAATTTGTGTTGGATTTCCCGCTGAGTAAATCTGATCTAAGCCTGCTGAATGATTTGAATGTTGTTTTTAGTGCTGATACTATTGTTAATGATATCCTTAAGCGTCGAGCAGATTTTATTTTACCTGAGTTTATCCCAAATGAAAAAAAGATAAAACCTGAGGATGCAAAGCCTAGGGCAATTATAGAGTCAAAAGAAGTCATAGATGATTTTCCTATCGTTGAGAGTATTAACCCAAACAGTTGTGGGGTACTATCAAGCGGTGGGAAAGAAAGTCTTCTAACATATGCCTTGTTGAAGGAATTAGGGGTTAATGTGCATCCACTCTATATTAATGAGAGCGGAGGTCATTGGAGAACCGCGATCCCAGCGTTTAACTATCACAGACGCACAAACCCAAATACAGGTCGTGTATGGGCAAACATAGATAGATTCTACAATTTTATGATTGATAACCTGAAATTTATTAGAAAAGATCATAGACTGGTTAGAGCAGATACATATCCAATCAGATTGTGCATTTTCCCGTTTTACATATTTTTGCTTTTACCAGTTTTTGTTGACCGCAGAATAGGTAATCTACTTATGGGCAACGAATTTGATGACCTTCGACAAAAACCATCTTATCTTGGTATAACACACTACTATGGTATATACGACCAGGAGCAGATGTTTGACTTAAGGATGCATAGGTGGTATGAAAAGAGGATTCCTGGTATGAAACAATGGTCTATACTTAGAGGGCTCTCAGGGCTTATAGAAGAAAGGATACTCCTTAGACGGTATCCTGATTTAGCAAAATATCAGCGATCATGTCATTCTTGTCACATAGAAAATGGAGAGGTAGTACCATGTGGTATTTGTTCTAAATGCATGGGCGTCATGTTATTTCTACTTGCAAATAAGGATGACCCAAAGATAATGGGCTACAAAGAAGAAGATATCAAGACTTTCCCAGAGAGAGTTGACTCTTCAGCTCTAAGACTTGATGATGATGAAAAAAACCAATCATTCTTTTTATTAGATAATAAAAAATTATCGCCAGATATAAAATGTATAGATCACGTTGAAAAAATACACTTACATCCTGAGATTTGTGATATAAGTTTGATACCATCACAATTCAGAGATGGCTTGATGAAAATAATTGAACAGTATGCCACTGGTTACTGTAAACTCCATGATGAAAAATGGATAAACATAGAAAAATCAGAGGTTGAATCTTAGGTTAATTCTTTTACCATTCGGAATACGTCTCTTGAGTCATCATGCTCAAAGATGTAATAATTTTTGATAATCTCTACTTTTTTGAAACCAGCCTTTTCGTATAAATTGATCGCGGGAATATTCTTGGTTGAAACTTCGAGCCGCGCTTTTTTTATACCATGTTTCTTCATGTCTAATTCAGCAGCTTCAAGTAGTTTTATTCCAATACTTTGTTTTTGAAAAATAGGATCGACATCAACTGTTTCTATACCAGCTATTTTTGTTCCCCGTTTGTATAATATTATGACGAACCCACGGATAATCTGATTATTTGTTTCAACAAAACATGTACTATTTGCTTTTGCTATGAGATATCTCAGTTGTTTTTTAGAATAACCAAGATTATCTTTGAAACATTTTTTTTCTATTTCAAAAATACGTTCGACATCTTCATAGGTTGCTACGCGAATATTTTGTTGATCATTCATCATATGCGTATTTCAAAAACCTGTTGAAATAGTTTTACATTGTAAAAACTAATTTGATTGTTAAAATATAGAAAAAGAGAAGGGATAAGGGTAAACTTGTTTTATTAATCAACTTTTGGTGGCAACCATCTCTTTCGTCTCAATATAAGGTACATAAAAACTGTTGCTAATATAGTCGAGAATATTATCCAGAAGTAAGCCACAAGAGGATTCATATATTCTCCTATACTGGCTATACCAAATATAGTTGCAACGGTATTTGGTACCATAACTGCTGTTGCAAGTATAGCAAGCCAGGTCGCCAAAAAAGCAAGACGATTGTTAAGTGTCTGTAATTGGTTGTTGTATATAGTTTGTAAAACCTCAAGTCCTGATGCAAGAACCTCACTCATGTGTTCTCCTAGTGCAATCTGTCTATTTATGTCATCGCCTAGTATCCCAATCCTTTGTAATAATTTTGTATTGTCAGTTATGACCTCGGCATCACCGTAGCGAAGTGAATTAACCACATCCCATGACGCCCAGAGCGTATTTAGGTATGTTATCAGCGCATGTTTCATAAGGTAGATATCTTCACCTATTTTGGCCCGTGGTGCCTTGATATCCACCATGTATTTTCCTAGTTCGTCTCCTTCTTCTTCTATTTTTCTAAGTCCGTTGAAATTTTTTTCATTATTCTCATCCAATATTCTTGTCAATAAAATTGTTAGCTTATCGTTCCATGGCAGATCCTGCCTGATTTTTTTCATAAAGATATCTGCATATCTATAGATTTTTTGCAGACGTATAACTTCCTTTGGATGTATTGTGACAATGAGGTTTTTCCTGATGAGGATAAGAAGATGATAAACCTTTACATCGAATTTGTCGACGCGTAAAGCAGGTACCATAATCCCTAATTCGGTATCTAAATCCTCATAAGCAGAATGCGGACTGGATAGCACACTTGCTATAAGTTGAAGGCTAAATTTCAGGTTAGATGCTATGAAATAACTATCCTCGTTTATGTTTTCTACGGTAAAATCCATCCATTCAAGAGCATCTTCTTTTAAGAGTTTAGATATTTCAGAAAGGCTATCACTTTCAAACTTGGTTGTAACACCATCTTTCGATAGAGATACATAAAAGGCATTTTTCTGTGTTTTTTCAGCCTCTCCCATAATACTCACCAACAAACTTTTAAGTGTTTACCCGAAATGATTATTGTACATATAAAGCTAGAGGATTTATATTAGTTATATCAAAATTCTATTTTTGTAGTATTGATACGAAGAACAGATCTCCGCCTGGTATATTCGTAAAAGCCCCGTATTTGTTTTCTATTAGATGTTTCGAGTAAAGATTGTTTTTAAAATTGATTATTTTAAATTGGTTTTGTTCTGAAAAATTTTCTATTACATCTTTTGTTTCTTCTGGCGTTATTGTACAGACTGAGTATAATATAATACCATCGTTGTTTACTATCTGCGCTGCATCTTTTAGTATATTTAGTTGGTTTTTTGGGAAATCGCCTGGTCCATCAAAGTATTTTGCCTCAGGGTTTCTACGCGCAGCACCAATGCCTGTGCATGGGGCATCAACGAGTACTACATCAAACTTTTTTTTAGGCAGTTTATCATCTATTGAAATATTTGCGTTGTATTCTATTACTCTTTTTTTGATCGTCGCTATTTTCTTCTGGTTTAAGTCATAGGCATGTAAAGTTTTCTTATTTTTTGTTATCGATGCCATTGCAAGTGATTTACCACCATTACCAGCACAAAAATCCAGGATGCTGTAACCTAGATCCGCAGCCATGTATGACACAAGTTGACTACTCTCATCTTGTACATGGGCGTATCTGTTTTTTATCGCAGATGAATATCTACCATTTGATGTAGTTAAAACCGCCGTCTCTAAATTTGATTGTGTCGCAGGCAGTTTTTCTTGGTTTAGTATATCTATGATTTCTTGTGTGCTACTCTTGTTTAGATTTGCGCATAGCGTCGTTGGTGGTCTCTCATTTAGATATTTTGCCAGAGATTCACGTTTTTTTAGAATTTTTGCTACATATTCAGAGCATGAATACTTATATTCAAAAGGAAGGGATTTTGCGCCCATCTGAGCCTTTACAACAGCGAGTTGTACATAGGTTTCCGGAAGTTTTTTGATACCCCTCTCTTTTATAATATGGTCATATAGTTTTTTCCATCTTACAACATCATGGACAATTTCAGCTACACTGTCTCTTTGTTCCAGTGTTAGGTTGGACAACGGCAATATATCTCTTAGACATCTGCTCATATTACCTTTTTCTAGGTATTTTGCTATTATTTTTGCAGAGACTTTCTCAATCATTATAGTAAACGCCTATAATAAGGTAGGATAATAAATTTTGTTAGATTACATTAAGTATATAACCAAGTTTTTTATTCTCATCTCTCAATGGATTTGTCTAAAAATGAAAATAAGGTTAGTGTGGAGAGCATAGGCAAACAGGCTTTTCAGGATGAAAAAAAACTTGCTGAGCTATTAGATGGGGTTCTCTCAAAACATGAGGATGTTAGGTATAACAGTTTTAAGACCCTGCTTTTTATTTGCGAGGAAAAACCAGGGGTTTTATATCCTAAGTGGGATTTTTTCTCAGGTTTGCTTGAAAGCGATAACGCTTACCATAAACAGGTTGGAATGTATATCATCGCTAGTCTTGCAAGTGTTGATTCACAAAATAAGTTTGAGAAGATATCTGATAAATATTTTGATTTGTTGAATAGCACTAGTGTTATGAATGCCGGTCATGCTGCTTTAAACGCTGGTAAAATCGCTAGAGCAAAACCTCATCTACGTGGTAGGATAACTAACCTGCTTTTGAATATGGATAAAACCTATCCTATTAAAGAACGGGTGGATCTCGTTATTGGATATGCTATAGATGCTTTTGATATATATTTCCAGGAAGCAGATGATAAAGATAGGATAGTTGAGTTTGTAATGAGACAGATTGATAGTTCAAGTTCTACTACTAAGAAAAAGGCGAAACAGTTTTTGAAAAAATGGGAGAATCATCTGAGATAAAAAATTTTATTTTTTAATAGATGGGCCCGAACCGGGATTTGAACCCGGCACAGAGGATCCACAGTCCCATATGTTACCAGGCTACACTATTCGGGCCATAGCAGGTGTAGATGCATGGCAATATTTAAAAGAAATATTTAAAGCATGTGTATCATACATGACAGACCAAAATAAGCAATAGCTAATTATTATGACGGGTTGCAGGGGTAGCCAAGCTTGGCCAACGGCGCAAGATTCAGAGTCTTGTCCTGCAGAGGTCCGAGGGTTCAAATCCCTTCCCCTGCACTAAAAAAACATATAAAGTAAAATCAACTAAAATTAGAAAAAAAGAAAAAGAAAATTATTTGGTTTTTAAATAATTTCTAGTACACCTAGTATTCCAACTATTAGGACTATAAGTCCAATAAATCCTTGGAATCCACCTAGCCATTTAGCAAATTTTTCTAAATGTTTTCCTACTGCTGGTATAGCTGGCAATATTCCTACTATCATGATTAGACCTGCAAATATCGCAACCATACCAAATAAGGTATCCCATAATCCAATGTATATAACATAGATTATTAGTATCAGACCGATTATCGTGTCAAAACTGCCTAACCATTTTGCAAATTTTTGCAAACTTGGAACTGCGTCTAAAAAGCTCACACATAGTATAAGTCCAGCTACTATATTTAATATGTGTAGTATTTCCATATTTCTTTTCCTCCACCTAAATTATATTTATTGCCCTCAAATAATTGCTTGTTTATATATGTTTCTTTTTAATCAGTAAGGATGCCAAGGAAAGGTTACATCTGATGCTTAAATAATTGGGAAAAGTTGGTTGTAAGTATGAAATGAAAATCTCGTTGAATCTTGCTTCTAGCGAGTTTTTCCATTATGAAATCTACAAGAAATCACTAGAGAATTATAATTTGTTTTGTTCTTTAGAACCTGTTAATATGTATAATGTCATCTAAACATTTTTTGGGGACATGCAGAATATCTTTTTCGTCTCTCCAATATTTAACAGAACCATTAAACTCCTCTACAACAGGATACTCTGCTTTATAACCCAATGCTATAAGAGAATCTACATCAAACTCATTAGGTATTCTGAGTATCTCTTGGATCTTTTCTTTGTTAATATTACACAGTATACAACTGCCTAGACCTTCTTCTTCAGCCATTAATACAATATTCTCAGAGGCAAGACCAACATCCCTCTGATAATATTTGTTGTTTGTATCATTAACAAGTATGACGATATATGCAACTGGTCGCTCATCTTCACCAGGAGCCCATTTAGGGGTTATATAGCCTGCCCAACCAATTTTCTCAAAGATCATAGAGCATAACTCTTTATCTGTAACAATAAAATATTCTAAGGATTGAAGGTTCGCGGCAGATGGAGCTAGTCTAGCAGCATTAACAAACTTTTTAAGTAAAACAAGAGAGATAGGTTTTTGTTGAAAACGTCTGATAGATCTACGTGAAATTATTGCATCATAAACATTCATGGTATTTGCCTCAAAACAATAACCAGCATTTAGAATAAATAAACTTTCTGAAAAAACAAAATTAAAAAAAGTGTTATGCTTTAACTATTCCATAAAAAGGGGTTTTAAATGGCTAAAAAAATGAAGGCTTTTGTTAGAACAGCAACAAAATCAACAGAAAAAAACCTCGTAGAAAATGCAAAAAAATTAAGGGAAAATCCGTATAAACTTATCCCAAAATACGAAGATGACCATTCAAAGAAATATTTTGGAAAAATCAAAAAAACTTTGGATAAAGTTCATAAATTCAGTAATGACACAAAAAAACTAGAAAAACTATCCAAAAAAAGAGGTTTGGATGGAGCCTTAGCCGGTACACTGCTTTTAGCACATTCAGAAAAGGCACCGTACCTAGCAGTTGCCCAGTTTCTTACCGGTGATGTAACCTATGCACAGAGGGGAAAAGCAGATAAAGAGAAACTTGTCGCAGTGCAACATTTCGATGATCCTGTGTTGAGATTACTAGGAATTAAAGATATTGCGATGAAAAAACGTCTATATGTTTATTCATGGGACAATGGATTTATTTCTACTGGTTTTAAACCAAACCCTCCAGAAGAGTTCGTAAATTTTATAATAGACAAGATAGGTTTATCTAAAGAAAAAGGCGTTGTTATCTGTGAGCATATAACTCCTGAAAACACAAAAAAAAAAGAGGTTATTAAAAAAAATTATCTTAGATTACATTGGACGTCTGCAGACATAGTGTTTGCTATATGCGAAGATTGCGCTAAATCAACAGATAATACAATTTTTAGGATAACAAAATATCTTCTAGAACCAAACATATCGAGTGATTTCCAGATAGAAGTTATAAGCCAGGTTATAAAACAAACTTGTTCAGATGCTAAACAAAAAACACTTTACATAGATGAATATCTATCCGGTAAAATAAATGACAGCGAATTTATCAAAAAGAACATTGAACAACGCGACAAAGCAATAAAAACATCTGGAGAAAAGATACTGGTTTTAGATGGAGTCTCATATGGTAGAGACGTGAAAGGTTTTATAGATGCTTTGAAGCCAAACAAATTCGAAAGAATAGGTTTAGAATTCATACTAGAAAAAGTTGATGAACCTGTTGTGCTAAATAATGTAACGCCAAATAAGGTACTGGATTGTTTCTGGAAAAAATATGGTTTAGATGTTATTAGTACGATGGTAAATGGTGAAAACATATCCAGAGATATTTTTTCTCTAAACGACACACCATCGAATATACTGGAAATGGCTTTCAACTACAAGGAGCGGCAGGATATCTTGTCTCACCTTCCTAGATACAGGTTTTTGCCACCTCTAGCAAAATTTGTTGATCATATAGCAAGAACCTATAAGGCATTTGGCGAGGAAAAAGCCCTTAGCGAAATAAAGAAAAGACCTGATGATCCAAAGGGTAAATCATTGGCATATGCTTTTTTGTTGGTTTTTGGTAAAGAGAAAGACAAAAAATGGCAGTATTCAAATATGGAAATAGAATACGGCGAGTTCTTAAGAGAGCATGTTAAAAAATTGCTTGAATCAAAACCAGAAGAGTATCATAATATTCTAAGAGAGTTACTTACAGTCAGTGGATCTAATGAAAATATAGAACCAGAAGTATAACTAATCAACCTTTGGCAAAAATTTGTTAAAATCGATTATATGTGTTGATATCTCCCATATCTTAATAGATAGTATGTTCCAGGGATTGTTATCCACGAAACCTAAGACTTTACCATATACTTGAGTTTCGTAAACAGGTATCTCACCCATTTTTTCATCTATAACATCGTAACTTTCGATAGTTCCAATGCAGTTTATTTGTTGGACTTTATTGTAAGCTGTTTTTCCTTGGCTTGTGCAATATAATATAGTGTCACCGTCTTCTATTGAAAATTTAGGATGGGACGTTTTCTGGAGTAAGATATATCTTTCTTGTTCCGTATCTGTATATGTGGAATAGATATCTGCAGCTAGGAAGTCGTATACATCAGGGTTTTTGAATGAGTCTAGGAATGCATCGATGCCTATTATCTGCATTATTGTTATGAATGGTAGATTTATTAGTAAGGAAAACAAAAAGATTTTTATCAATATTTTTTTAATATTTTTCATGATCCTCTAAGAACCTCTTCTATGATATAGTGATTCTTGTTAACTTTTGTCAAGAATAATATTTAAAGATTCTCTGATAAAATAACAAAATGAAAAAATACCAATCCTCCTGTAGTAGTAATTATAAAAAAACCAAAACTTTATACATAAATAATATATTATAGAAATTAAAATTACATATAAAATAATAGATGGGATGAAATCTCTACTACAAACTTCCTAGCTAAATATAATTAGAATAATAATGCGGGAAAAATAAGATAGAATGTTGTGGTGAGAAAAAAATGAAAACAATATTAGTTGTTGATGATGAACCAGATGTTAGAGATAGTGTAAAAATTATACTTGAAAAAAAAGGATACAGAGTGATTACAGCAATAGATGGAGAAGATTGTCTTAATATACTACGCGAAGAAAAACCTGATTTGATATTACTAGATATAATGATGCCAGGAATGCCTATCAGAAATGTTATAAAAGAGATAAAAAACATAAAAATTGCTTTCCTAAGTGTTGTGAGAACCTCTGAGGCAGAAAAACAAGATCTACTAAATCAAAATAACATCGTAGATTTTATCCAAAAACCCTTCGATGTTGAAGACCTAATAAGAAGAGTTGAGGGGATTATATATGAGCGTTGATCTTGATATAAAAAAAGATGAAAGAATCAACCCAAACACCTTATTATTGGTACCAGGTATAAAATATGATAATATTATAGTTAAGATTGTTAAACAACTAGATGATAAAAAAACATGTTACATAACTCTAAATAAAACTTATGATGCACTGGTAGAACTTTTAAAAACAAAAAATATAAACACAGAAAAATTTGTTTTTATAGATGGAATAACAAAAAATGTTAGAAACATTTCAAACATTAACAACTGCTATTTCGTAGACCCGCCGAGTAATCTGACAGACTTATCAAGAAACATCTATGAACTACTTAAAAACGGATTTGATTATATAGTATTTGACTCGATAACCAACCTGTTCACTTACCAGAAAGAAAACGCTATAGAATATTTCCTTCAAAACTTAATCAATATACTTGAAGAAATCAACTGCAGAGGAGTATTTTTTGCTCTGAAAGATCGGAAACCGTATCTTCCAAGTCCACTGATTAAATTGGATAAATTCAGCTTATCACAAGATGAAAAGAGGTCATTATTAGAAGGCTCCTACATGTTCACAAGCAGGATGACCGAGGGAATGACAATATTTGATGTAGATGAGGAAGGAAACATAGAGGTATATGATGGATGCAGTTGAAAAAAGAATAAAAATTAAAAAAAAAATTTTTTCAAATTTAAATAAAAAACTAACACTGCTATTTGTAATAGTAGCAATTGTCGCCCCAACTTTGGGCATCTATTTTTTCTACATAATTTCAACATCAGCTATGCCAGAACTTAAACCTGAACAAATAAACCTTATAACAATGACAGCAATTGTGATAATAACGATCATAGCTATAGATGCAGGAATAATAGGTTTCTTAGTGTCAAGGTCTATATCAAAACCGATAAAAGAATTATACAAAGCAACCAAAGAAGTAGAAAAGGGAAACTTTAACGTGAGAACAAACATAAAAACAAACGATGAAATACAAGAATTAAGCTATGCGTTTAATAACACAACAGCAGCATTAGGTAAAATGGAGGAGGAAAGAAGAGAAATAGAGAGCGCAAAAACAGAATTCCTTAGTATAACCTCCCATGAACTAAGAAGCCCAATGACACCAATGAAAGCTCAACTACAGATGCTGTGGAACGAGTATTTTGGTAAACTTACACAAGAACAAAAAGAAAGCTTATCAATAGTTATAAGAAACGCTGATAGACTTGACAAGATAATATCAGATTTTCTAGAGATATCGCGAATAGAAGCAGCTAGATTAAAATTTGTCTTCAGAGAAACAGACCTCAGAGAGACAGTTACAGAAACGGTGGAGTTGATGAAGGCGTTTGCAAACGAAAAAAACATAAAACTAATCACCAAAATTGAGCAACTACCAATAATAGAAGTTGATCCGGATAGAGTGAGCCAGGTCTTAAGAAATCTTATAAATAACGCAATAAAATTCTCACATGATAACAGTGCGGTAGAAATAGGGGCCGAAGCAAAGTATGATTTTATCCTTTTTTATGTTAAAGATAAAGGATGCGGTCTATCAGCCGAGAACCAGATTAAAGTTTTCGAGCCTTTCTATCAAGTTGAAAAAACAGCATACAGAAAATATGGTGGAACTGGACTAGGTTTAACCATATGCAGAGGTATAGTAGAATCACAGAAAGGAAATATCTGGGTTGAAAGCAAACCAGGTGAAGGATGTACTTTTTATTTCACCGTACCACATAAACCGGTTAGAGAGACAGAGCCAATAAAAGCTTTATTCTCACCAAGAAATACTATAGAAAAAAAATTAAAAGAAGAAGCATGCATAGAAGAAAATAAATGGACAGAAGATGATTTTGACTTAATTTTTTTATCTGACGAAAACGCAAATATTTTGGATTGTAATGAAAATCTCCTTAGGAGACTTGGCTACACGAAAGATGAGATGCTTTCTTTGAATATGGCAGATTTCGACGCAATTGAATCCAAAGAAGACATCATAAACCGAATAAATCAGGCAAAGAAAAATGGAAACATCGATTTTAAAACCATACACAAAAAGAAGGACGGCTCTGCCATTCTTGTCCATGAAACAATGCAATATTTAAAGGATAAAAACGTCTTTAAATGCATAGTAAAAGAAGAGTAGACAACAAATTTTCTGAAAAACATTGTTTACTAAATATAAATGACCGTTTTTTTTTGATACCATCAAATATTTATTCTGATTACATATGACGGGGTAGGTGTGATAGATTATGATAAAAGCATCTAAACGCTCGCACAGCGTATCCTACGCTATTAGAGATGTTCTATTACCAGCAAATGAGCTTGAAAAAAAAGGCATAGAAATCTTGAAGCTTAATATCGGAGATCCTAACGCCTATGATTTTGATACACCAGATCATATAAAAGATGCCATGTACCAGGCAGCAAAAGATGGATTCAACGGCTATGCACCATCAGAAGGATACAAAGAACTTCGTCAAGCTATTACTGATAGAGAAAAAAAGCGTAACAATGTTGACTATCGCCTAGATGATGTATGTGTAACCACTGGTGTAACAGAGGCTTTGCAGATTCTTCTTAACGCGTCTCTTGACCCAAATGATGAGCTGTTGATACCTAGCCCAACCTACCCGCAATACACGCTGATAACACGTGTAAACGATGCTTTACCAATACCTTATCGATGTATAGAAGAAGAAGGATGGCAACCTGATGTAGATCAGATTAGAAAAAAAATTTCTAATCGTGCAAAAGGTATTGTTATAATAAACCCAAACAACCCAACTGGTGCATTGTATTCACGAAAAGTCATAAAAGAAATAATTGATATCGCTGGGGAATTCCAAGTACCAATTATCTCAGATGAGATATACGATGATTTAACTTTTGATGGGCAACAATGCGCAACTGCCTCACTCGCTAAGGAAGTTCCTGTGATAACGTTCAATGGTTTCTCAAAGGTTTATCTAATGCCAGGATGGCGTATAGGTTATGTACTATTCCATCACTCAGGTGAACTTAACGAAGTACAAGATGCTTTTATGCGTATAGCACGCTCAAGACTTTGTGCAAGTTCAATATGTCAGAAAGCATGTGTACAAGCACTGAAAGGACCACAAGATCACATAGGAGAAACTAATAAAAAACTTCGTGAACGGCGTGATTTTGCATATAAGAGAATTAACGAAATCGAAGGAATATCAACAGCAAAACCAGATGGTGCTTTCTACATATTCCCAAAAATAGAGGCTATGCAAAAAGGATTATGGAGAGACGACAAAGAATTCGTATTAGATCTATTACATGAGGCACATGTTTTGGTTGTAAATGGATCAGGTTTCTGTACAGTATATGGAAAAGGACATTTTAGAGCAGTTATTCTACCGCCACTGGAAACACTTGAGAAAGCGTTTGACAAACTAGAAGCTTTCATGAAAAAAAAGCTCAAATAAAACTCACATTTTCATGGTGAATACAATCTTTTCAATATTATAAGTAACATGCAACAGCCTATACCAAACGCATTAGCGACTATAACTGGTAAAGCACCAGAAAGAATACCATAGACAAACCAAAGGAACATACCAACAGCCAGTATTGTGGGCATATAATAAGAGACATCATCAAGTTTTTTTGTTCTATAGCCTCTAACTAGCTGTGGTATAAAACCAATTGAGGTTACAGCCCCTGCAACTAATCCTAAGATGTTCAGTAGAGTAGAATCCATAATTGATATTACCCCATATAAAAAATAATATTAAATCTTTCTAGAATACAAGAATAAGTTTTTGTATAGAAACAAGTATGCATGTCCTGTTCGGGCTCGTGGGGTAGCTTGGTATCCTTCCAGCTTGGGGTGCTGGTGACTTGAGTTCAAATCTCAACGGGCCCATTAATTCTCGCTTTATCTAGATAGGTTATCTATGATAATTTGCTTTTCTTTAACTAACCTGAGATAAAAAAACTGATATTTTGTTTATTGATTACTATCCATCAAATATCTCTAAAAAATAAGTAAGTTATAAAAAGAAACTACTCATAATAGTCTAATATAAAAACTGATAGATTATGTTAACATCCAAAAATAAAATTTTCTGGTTCAATTATGTGCTTCTAATGGTAAATATAGATTCAGGTAATACACTGAATAAATCAAGCGAAAAACAATTAGAAAAAAAGTATCAAAAATTATGGTCAGATCCAAAAAAAATAGGTAGAAAAGATCAAAATCTTGCTCTTGGATGGCATTTTGGATATTATGAGAAAGGAATTAAAACCCATGAAGAAGCGTTAATAAATATGAACAATTACGTTAAAAGATTATTAAACATAAATAATAAAAACGTAAATGTTCTTGATGTTGGGTGTGGTGTTGGTTCCACTGTAATACATCTGGCAAAACAAAATCCGAAATCTACTTTTTATGGAATAACACTTGCACAAAATGAAATTAAGTTCGCTCAAAAATTAAAAACTGAGAATAATCTGAAAAATACTTACTTTTCCTTACAATCCTATAGCAAAACAGAATTCCAAGATAATTTTTTTGATGTTATATATGCATTAGAATCATTTTGTTACACGGATGAATTTCAAAATTTATTAAAAGAGATGAGTAGAATTCTTAGCCCAGGTGGCAAGATTGCTATTATAGATGTATTTAGAACACGTGATTGTACATATCCTCCTATCAAAAAAATAAGGTATAAGATGCTAAATGAACACAATTATGACAAACCCAAAAGTACAATATATTCATTAGAAAATTCTCTAAAACAAGAAGGATTTGAAAATATTAAAATCCAAAATCTTTCAAAAAATAAAAATATACGTTATTTTTACTTATATGCTGGTTTACTGTATTTGTTAAATCGCGTATTATATCAAAAATTTCAAGAGAGAATGACCCAAAAAAAACATAATTCAATAATTTTAGCAGGGGAATTTGTGAATCATTTTATAGCTAGTATATTAATACTAATTCATTCTAAACCTAGTTACTATTCAATAACTGCTGTTAAAAAAATTTAAGTGAAAAAATAGTAATAAGAATTATGATCATATAATCAAAACTTCTGAAAAACTTAGTTTAACTGGAGTATATCATGCTGTTTTTTGTTCCAAAATAGGCTTATTTTTATCCCCATATAAAAAAATTATTGTTATATAATGAAAACTAGCGAAATCCTTATTAATATATTAGTGTTAACACGAGACATGGTAATGCTAGTTTATGTCCATCACAAAATTTATAAATTAACAGCCGTTAAATAATACTAAGAGGGAGGTATGTATGAAAAAATTCGTAAGAGAGAAAACTATTTTTAGTAAGAAGCTAGTGAAAACAACGACGTTTGTTACGGCATTAATAATAGCTTCCCTGCTTTTGTCTAGTTCTATAGGAGCAGGATCGCTTGAAGTTACCGTATCAAACCCACTAAAATTAAAAATTAAAAATGACTCAAATACAGATAAAGCAACTTTTAGTATTGCAGATAGCACAAGCGCAAGGTATGCTACAAACGTTGGTACCTCTGAAGGAGGAACAGTGCCCACTTTTAGTACAGATATATTAAATGAAGGTTTTGAAGGCGGTGTCATTCCACCTACTGATTGGACACATATCCAGTATAACCCTGTTGAGACCTGGCAGATAGACGATTATGACCCACATTCAGGAATATACTGCGCAAGCTGTTTTTATGATGCAACCTACACCGACGTTCAAGATGAATGGTTGATAACACCATCCATGGATTTCACACCATATGATGAGGTGTATCTATCATTCTGGTGGATGATGAGCTACTACTGGGGTGTTGATCCTTATGACAACTATGACTGCAATGTAAAGGTATCCATTGACGAGGGTACAACCTGGACATTGGTTTGGAATGAGAATGCTATAGGAACTTTTGACAACTGGGTATGGTATGATACTACTTTTGGCACCCACATTGACTTGTCTGCATACACAACTTACTCTGATGTTTTAATCGGTTTCCAGTATGAAGGGTATGACGGCGCTCAACTCAGTATTGATGATGTGAATATCTACGGACTCACTTTTGGGGAACATGATGTTGCTGTTGAGAGTATCGACAGTCCTGTTAGTGGAACTGGTGGTATTATAGCACCTAAAGTTACTGTAAAAAATTATGGTAGTAACGCTGAGACGTTCAACTTGAACGTGAAAATCGGACGTTATGTAGCACCAAGCACTATCTTTTCCTATAGCTGGGAGACCTGGACTACAGGATGGCCATATCCAGGATGGGTTGTATTAAATCCTACGGGAGGAAACACATGGGTACACTACACAACTTATCCACATACAGGCGTAGGTTGTTCCCGTTGTTCTTATCAATCACCAAATGATGACTGGCTTATTTCCCCACCAAAAGTCATGCCAGCATCCCCCGTTGACTTCAGCATGTGGTTAGCACGATATTCTTCTGGTACTGAGGTCGCTTCTATTTATTATTCCACAACAGGAAACACTGCAGCTGATTTTCTTGCTGGAACATTACTCTGGACGGGAAATCCCCCAACTGTAGCACCAACCTATACACAATACACTTTCAGCATCCCTGAATCAGCAGGCATAACAGTCTGGTTTGCATTACGTAACACTGGGAATAATCAATGGTATATTTATACGGATGATTGGACGTTCCCG
>Ga0172365_10000329_pt1 | contig 30711 bp, 23 predicted proteins | sample LakKivSesite48cm_FD_114535 | JGI IMG/M metagenome (GOLD analysis project Ga0172365, IMG submission 114535) | Sediment microbial communities from Lake Kivu, Rwanda - Sediment site 48cm | ecosystem: Environmental > Aquatic > Freshwater > Lake > Sediment | place: Rwanda: Western Province, Lake...
ATGAACCACAACCTTTAAGAAAACTAAATTCACATGCTTTATATATTTCATTAAAAATATCCCAATTATTCATTAATTTATTTGTAAATTCAGTATTATATTACCCCAAGCTTAAATAAAATATACTTGAGTACAATAAGTGCTTTATTAATTGGATTTGTTTATGTGCTATTGATTGATTTTAAATCTGGTTCTTTGACTGATTGTAATTATTATATTGGGTTGGGCATTGGGATTGGGGTATTGATTTATGCTTATAAAAATCAGATTGGAATTACAGATTATGATTGGGCAAATTCAATGATAGAATTAGAATCAAATGGAATTTTGTTAAGTAAAAAAATGTCTGAACAAAAACCTACTACAACTAATAATTCAAATCAAAATAAAAGTATAGAATTTTCTAATTTTATCGTTAAATCACAACAAGAACAAATTAATTTATTTAAACAACTTGTTTCTAATTCAAACACCAAAGGAATTTTTTATTAAATTTTAAATATTTGTCAACTTTTGCTAACGAATTAAGAGATTTAGCAAAATAACTTTTTGTAAAATCTATTCTATACCATTTATCATTTTTACACATATAATTATTTATATTGTCGTCACCAATACTTATTTTGTTTTGAATCATTAATAATTTAATATTATTTATAATATTAAGTATATCTTTTTCACCAACATTATTATTTAATTTTTTTTGGATTTTACACCATTCTTCTAAATCATAATCAAGTTTTTCCATTATAAGATATATTTTTTTTTCTTCCCAATTATCTATAATATCAAATATATATAGACCAAAGTAATTATCACTAGCTATTTGATTAATTTGTTTAAATTGATTTATTTTATCATTATTTGATAATTTGTCATCTGAATTTGTATAAATCACATCATAATCTATAATTTTTATCGCAACTTTTTTATCAAAATAATTTCCCTGATATACAATCCCATCAACACCCTGACCTAAAATATTATTATAATTAATTTCCATTTTTTTATTATTAAAATAATAGATATATTATTGAAATAATATTTCAATTTTTATAAAAAAATAATTTCTATTCACTTAACCATTGGATATAAGCATCAGGATTAGGTTCTCTTCCCATAAAATTTCTTAGCAAATCTAATCCATCAAGTGAACCTCCTTTAGATAATATTTCTTTTCTTAATTTCATACCTAATTCTTTATCCAATGGATTAGATTTAAAAAATGAAAATAAATCAATCGCATAAACTTTAGACCACATATAACCATAATAAGAACTATCATATCCAAACATATGACCCCAATTTGCTAGCATATTAATTTTAGAAGAAATTTCCCAATCAAATAATTCTTTTGTAATGTTATTATAATATTCCCAAGTATTTTCAGGAATTGATTCGGAATGAATTGCTTGGTCTAATAAACCAAAAGATAATTGTCTTGCATTAAATATTCCCTGCATTAGTTTATTTTGTTTATTTATTTTCTCAATTATTCCATCAAAATCAAATAGATTTGAACTTGCAAATTCAGGTTTAACCAATCTTTTAAGTGGTTCTACACAATAACACCATTCCTCAAACATTTGACTTGGGGTTTCAACAAAATCTCTTTGACAAGCTGTTCCAGATAAACTTGCAATTTCACATTCTGAAACCATATTATGCATTAGATGTCCAAATTCGTGGAAATATGTTACAACATTATTAAAATCAACATTTAATTTAGGGTCAAAATTACATACAATTGCTGAAATGGGTAAATTGTATTTGGATTTGCGAATAAATGTAAACATAGCAGCATGACCATATTTTCCTTCACGAGGAAATAAATCCAAATAAAAATAACCCAAAGGTTTTGTTAGTTGGATATCATTTGAGTTGAATACCCCAAATAATTTTATGTTGGAAGAATAAAGTGCTTGGGGATTTGATTCAGTGATATCAACAAATTTTAATCCTAATAATTCTTGATAAGTTTCAAATATACCCAAAGTTACTGATTCTATACTAAATAATGATTTTAAATCTTCCATATTTAAACCAGATTCTCTTTCAGTATATATACGACTATAATAAGAACTATCCCATTGTTTAATTTCTTCTAATCCATCTAATTCTAAAGCTAATTGGGTTAATTTTTCTTTATCAGATTTAACCAAGGGTTTTATCATATCTACCATACGAGTTAAAAATGCAGTTACAGTTTGAGAATTTTTAGCCATCATATTTTGTAATTTAAAATCTGTATGTGATTTAAATCCAAACATTTCTGCTTTTTTCTTTCTTAATTCAATTGAATCTAATAGGATAGGAAGATTAGTATCCATACATCTTGAACCCATTGCTTCAGACATAAATTTTCTTGTTGAGCGATTTTTACAATATTCCATAATTGGAATATAATCAGGATATTGAAGTTTAACTCTATATTTACCGGTTTCATTAACCAATCTATTTGCTAACCAATCATTACCCATTCCATCCAAATCTTCCAATCCAAATTCAAATTCAGTATTTACTTCAGCAAGATTTTTATTATAATCAGATGCATAAGCAGACAATTTTTTATTAATTTCTTTAACTATTTCCTTTTTATCCTCATCCAATCCCAAACCCATCATTTCATATCCAATCATTGTCTTTTCCACATATTTAATTTGTTCTGGAGAAAGGGATTGTTTTTCTTCTTCAAATTGATTTTTATAATAATGAGAAATTACTCCATATACATCTGGTCTCATTGATTGTTCAATTCCAAAAGCACTTAATTCTTTATTTAATTCAACTGATTTAGTTCTAATTTCTTTATCTGGATGTAATTGCTCAAAATCAATCAAAGCAAATGCAGTAGAATATTTTGATTCCTCCATCATATTATATTCAAAACATTCCCAATATGATAATTTTGTTTTATCAAGTTCTGCTAATCTATCATTTAATTTAATTGTTAATGATTTTTGATGTTCAAATATAGATTGTAATAATTCAACAGAAATATTTGAAAAATTCAAAAGACTAGAATTAAATGTATTAACGCAAATATTTAATAAATCCATTATGTATGTATTATTGATATATAAATTAGGTATATTAGAAATTATTTTCAACTTTTTTATTATTTAATTTTGTTTTTCTACAATATACTTACTTGACTCTATGTAATTATCAAATCTCATTTCAAACAATTTTGGTTTATTTTGAGGATTTGAATTTGGACTGTATTTTGATATAAATATGGTATCATATTCTGATGAAAAACCTGAAAAAAATTTTTCCATAATTAATTCACAATAACCCTTAGCAAGAGAATTAACATCTTTAGAATCAACACATTCAAATGTTAAAAGTTTTGGTTCAGAACTGGCAGAATTTGATAAATAAGACCACATTTTAATTAGGATTTGATAATTGGAATTATTAATCAGAGTATTATTGGGTTTATAATTGGGAATGATTACAATTAATTATTTTTTCAATTTTTTTTAATATTATTTAAAAAAATAATACTATATCTAATAATATAATTAAGTATGAATAAAAATTATAAATCATCCAATATAAATAATCTTAACCAAACTGAAAAATCTGTTAAAACCAATAAAACTATTAAAAGTACCAAAAATATCAAAAATACCCAAAGTACCAAAACTTTAACCGAACCAAAAATTCCATCAAAAAAAAACAATTATAAAAATAAAACAAAAAATTATGAAAATATAACATTTTCAGATAATTCTGATTTAAATTCAATTTCTTCTAATCATAATGATTTTAATTATGATTTAGATGAAGAAGATATTAATAATTTAATTAATGATATTGATAAACAATCTGCCAACCCAGTCAACTTTGCAAACCAAACCAACCAAACAAACCCAACCAACCCAACCCAACCAGATTTAACTCACATTTTTAAAATATTTGAAAATATGTTTAATAATTCCCAAACTCCAAATAAAACCTTTGTAAAAAATAATTTTTCAAATGATAATATAATTCAAATTAGGAAAGATAGTATTATGGCTAAATTTGAACATCAAATTAAAAAACAATTGGGTGATATTGTTGAGGTTAGTAGAAAAACAAACAAATATGGAAAAACAAATGAAGAAATAAATGAACTTGAACAAAAAGAAGAATTAGATGAAAATTATATTGAACAACAAAAAGAAACAATATCTAAATTAAATTCGATTATGGAAAGTATAGAAAATGACAAATCATTTATTGGATTGAATGAAGATGATTTTATAAATGAATTAAAAACTGTTCCAAACCAAGAAGACTTTGATGATTTTTGTAAAGAGCTTGAATATGAGAAAAAATTAACTTATTCCAATAGTACCAAGAGAGAAAAATTATTTACAATTATGTATACGATTGGAAATTATTGTATTGAACCAAATATTGATATTAAACGTATTATTTTATTTATAGTTAAATTTGAGGTAATTCGAAATGATTTAATTAACCTAATTATTAAAATGAATAGATTACATAAAAGATGTGATGTTTTAGATTGTATTACATCTGATATGTTATTTACTGGATTAGGTTATTTATTATCAAGTTCCAATATGAAAATTATTTCTAAAAATATCGCTTATTACTTTGCTAAAATTTTTTATATGTGAAAACATATAAAATATCAAATATTAATTATTTCCATATTTATCAATTAGTTCAACTAAAATATCCCCGTGACAGCATTCTGGTTTACACCAACATCCTAATTTTTTACCTTTTAACTTATTCAAATCATTTATTAATGATGGTTCGGAATTTAATCTTGATTCGATATATTCTCGATATAATTTTAAAACTTGTTCTAATGAAAATTAATTAAAGTATATTTTGTATTTTCATATAAGACATAATTATCTTCAGTTAAAGGATATAAGTATGGTATACCTCCATGTTTTACAACTAAAAAAATAGTATTTTTATATTTAATAGCAAAATCACTTTTACAAGATTTAATTACTTTGGATGAATCTATATTTATTGGACTTTTAAGGACTGTATAATAATTTTGATAAGTTTTCCATTCTTCTTGATTCAAATATGGATTATATTCAATTTCTTTAGTACTTATTTTTTTTAAATTTTGGTAATCTTTAAGACACAATTTACACATATTTATATGTATTATTTATATATAAATATTAAGAAGACAGGGGGGTTAAAAAAATTTATGTATAATTATTAAAAAATAAATTCATTTATTTTTTTGATTTCGTTTAATTTTAATTCCTTCATTATACATTGTGGTTTTAAAGGAATTATATGTTTTTTTTTGAAAATCCTCACATCGTTTAATTTTGGATGTGTTTGAATTTGGATTTGAAATTGAATTGGAATTTGTTAATGTATTTGAATTAGAAAATGAATTATTTCCCTCAACCAATTCTTTTAATTCTTCTAAAAAATCCAAATCCATAAATTGTGTATATTTATTTATCACTCCTAATCTATCCGAAAGCGATTTATTATTGGGATATTTTTCTTTTAATTCATCTTGTTTGGTATAGGAGTATTGAACTACCTTATCCATCACTTCAGGAATTTTATCTTCGGGAGTAAGTTTCCATTGGTTATCCTCATATACCATACATTTTTCCCTGTTTATATCACTAATATATATATTATTATGTTCAGGATAATCTGGATTAAAATGAATTATTTTAAGGATTTCTTCTGGGATTTTTACCCCGATTGCTTTATTATTTTTTACGACCTTATCCAAAAAATATTTTATATCTATCTTATCCAAATCCTCTTTTCCATAATTTACCAAATTAAACACAACATTATTTGAGTTTGTATTTGTATTTGTATTTGTGTTAGTATTTGTTAAATTTGTTGTGTTGTTATTTGAATTGGAATTAATTGTTTTGTCTCCATTATGCAAATTAGAAAATTTTGTAGATTTATTTGTTTTGGTTGATTTTGCTATTTTATCAACTTTACTTTCTAACACAACTATTTTATTAAATAATATGTCATTTTTTTGTAATAAATCACCATTTTGTGTTATTAATTTGTTAATTTGTTCATCTTTTTTTTTTAACATATTTTCTTGCTCTAACAATTTTTGAAATATATTTTCTTTTTCTTCATCTTGTTGTTTTTTTACCTTGCAATTATTGGTAACGTGTCTTTTTAAACAATCTTTTCTAGAAAAAACTTTATCACAATATTTACAATTTATAATTGAATTTAAATTATTTGCATCATCTACTTTATTTAAACTATCAATATTTTTATTACCATCATTATCAAAATCATTATTATTATTATTGATTTTGTTTATAATATCTAACTCAAAATTTTGTTTTGGTTGAGGATTTTGAATAATTTCATTATGTGGTTTTGAGGTGGAATTTTGCGGAATTATGTGTAAATTTGGTGGAATTAATGTGGAATTTTGAATTGGTATACAAGGATTCTTTTTATTTTTATGTCTATCCAAATTATATTTTTGGGCAAAACAGTTTTTACAAATATCACATTCATAAATAGCTTCCATTTAATAATAAATATATTATATATTTATTTTTTATATTATTTTTTTATAATTTTTTTTCCTCCATTTTACTCCATTTTTCCTCATTTTTTCCTCTATTTACTCCATTTCCTCTTATTTTTCCTCCTTTTTTCCTAATTTATACAATATTTATAGGTTTTTAAGAATTAAAATTATAATCATATATACTTTTTATATGGATTTTTGTATTTTTTCATATTTGAGAGAGAGTTGGGATTAGTGAAAAAATTTTCCCAAAGTCCAAAGTTAAAATTTTTTGTTTTTTTAATTAAAAAAATTCTATAAAATTTTGTTGATATAATTTTTACATCCAAAAAACAAAAGAAAAACCAATATTAAAAAAAATAATAAAAAAAGTAAAAAAATAATTTTGTTAAATTATTTTAGTAATAAAAAATCCAATTAATCAATCAATTCAATAAAATCAAAGTTAAAATTATATTTATTTTGCCCCCCTAACATTACAGGTTTGATTGAACCAGTTAATTCAGTTTGTGATAGAGCTTCCTCACCCTTTTTATTAAATTCTATTTGAGTTGCCTCATATAAAGTTTCAGTTAATCCTATAGTTTCCATAACCATTGAATGTTTGTATTCTTGACCTGTTACCACGTGCATCAAAACCATTTTGGTTGCCCCAATTCTTGCATCTTTGATTCTCATAATTTGATTTTGAATTTGGGTTAAATCCAAGTCAACTTGATTGGAACCTGATGTGTTTTCAATTTTATATCCATTGGAATAATATTCAAATAATTTATTGTAATTACCCAATGTTTCTTTAAGAGATATATTATTTTCTCCATATTTCAAATCTCCAGATTCAAATTTAAATACATCAATTTTTAATCTAGATGATATATTGGATAATTCTTGATTTGAAAAAATAATTAATGTATTTATACTTTCTAATGATGTATATTGTTTTAAAATTTTATCATCAATTCCTTTAGGGGGGGATGTCATCTTATTAATATATATATCTAAATTATCTTCAACTCTATCAAAATTACATATAAATCCTAATAATCCCATTAACTTGTCATTATTATCTAAAGCCTTTATTAATCCAGATATTTCTTGTTCATCGGTTATCTTATCACGTGTAAATTTACCGATACTTTCGCTCAATGTATTAAGTATAATATTTCTAATCGCATACAATATTTTTTCAGTTATTCTATTAAAATTATTATCGGTATATACAAAACCTGTTTTTTGCATAAAATCATTTCTGCTAGTTTTGGGATCAACAAAAGGTTTAATTTTATCATAAGCTTCCAATAATTCACCTAATGTAAAATTTTTATTTATACATAATTCTTCTTTCGTTTGGTCATTTGGTAATGATTTTTTTAAAAGTGACTTATTATCATTAAATAATGTTTGTAAATTTTTAATTGTTGGTGGTGTTACACCTATTTTAACTGTTGAACATATTTGTATTGTTTTTGGGTTTTGTTCAACAATATATTTTAATAATTCTAAATAATTGGCTGAAGATAATTTATTACCTTTATATTTTTCAAATTCTTCTTTTTGTTTTTTTTTTTCTTCAGTTTGGTTTTCATAGTATTTTATGTAATTATTTATCAAATCATTTGTTATAGAAAAGTTTTCATTATTATTACTTTCAATTGTACAAGTTGTTTCGGTTCCCCCTAATTCTTGATTAATTTGATTTAATTTGGTTTGAACACTTTGAATAATATTATCAAAATTAATTTTACCTGATTCCTTTAATTTACCAAATATATTCACATCATTATTGTATTCTGAGTCTAAACCTTTTATGGTATTCAAACTCAATTGTTCGGTTATATATTTGGTAATAATATTGGGAGATTGGGCATTTTCACTTTTAATGCAATCCCCAAACATTTTGTTAATTGATTGGGGATTTTCTTCATTCCAATATAAGAAACTAAATAATATTTGAGCCCATATGGTGTTATGAGCCATTATATTAGAAAATCCTAATCCATCAGCCAATATTCTAGTTCGAGGTTTGGAATTGGGTGACATTGATTGGGAACTAGAAATAGTATAGACATAATTTGATAAACTTGCTTCTAATCCAGATTGTATATTGGCAAAATTATCATCATTACCAATTTTTTCAGAGTTTATACTTTGACCTATACATTTGGCCACATAAATTAACATCCCGATAGTATGATTAATATAATAACCTTCCCCAATAATTTTATCAACCAAATCTGGAGAATTAGTTCCCAATTCTATTTGTTTACCAAAATTTTGAAAATTTTCCTTTTCATTTGTACCAATATCATAATCAGGTTTACCACCTGCAAATCCAGTTAGTTCTGGTCTAGATTCGATTATTTTAGGTTTTTCTAAATATTTTTGAACAATATCGCTAGTTAATAATTCATTAAGTGATGCAAATGCTTTTCCATTTTCTTTTACTTTATATCCTATAGTCAGATTAGAAACAACATCTATTAATTTATTCATTTGGTTTTTATAATTATTACTTGGTTCTACATTATCTGTAGGATTAGTTGATTTTGGTTTGATAAAAAAATCCCTCATCGCTTGAACATTTTCAGTTCCAGCCATATCAAATAGGGGAAAATATTTACTTCCGTCTTGATCAGTAATTTTGATTAGTACACAAGTATGACCTCTTGAACTTTCAATATTATTTTTAGTTGGGAGGACAGTATGGATTGCTTTTTGGACATCAAGTAATCCTTCAAAAATATCGGATATATCATTTGATTCAACATTTGTAATATCTAACCAAATTAATTTATTTGTTTCGTTTAATTCAATATTTTCACTTGAATTATTTCCTGGTTCAATAATTTGTCTAAAAGTTAAGTTAAATTGGGATGGTGTTGAAGATAGTGGTTGTGAAAATTCAATACCATCGGTAATATAGTTTTTAACATCGGAATACTCTACTTTCGTTAATTTAGAAGAAACCAAATTACTATAAAATTCAATATAATTAGTAGGATTTGACTTTTTATTTGCTTCAATATAAATATTAAAATCTTGATTATCAAATTGGTTAGAATCAGTTTGTTTAAATTTTTTTGTTTGTAAATTTGGAATATTAGCAAATATAACCATTTCATTAAAATTATTTTGGTTAGTATCTGGTTCATTAATAGATGATTTTCTACCATAACAAATAAAATAAGCTAATTCTATTTTAATTTGGGATGTTGGTTCTGCATTTTCAGTTTGTGCTTCTTCGTCTGATTCAACATCTACATCAGAATCTTGAATTTCATTGTTGTCAGATTTTTTAGATTGTTTTTTCTTATTTTTCTTTTTTGCAGATTCAATAATATCAGGAATAATACCTTTTTTATCTTTGGGAAGAGTTTTAGAATCAGTTGACCCAAAATATCTTGTAGTTTTACCAGTTCCACTAGCACCCAGAGCAAACATCAAATTAATAACTTTTTGAGTTGGGTCAGGATCTGCAGGATCAGAATTACCTGATTTTGTTTCTATTAATTTATTGAGTCCTACAATTGAATCATCCATTAAATCTTGTGTGGTATCATTTTTAGTTGATTCAAAAAATCCTTGATGAGAATGTAATTTAGGTATTTCAAATTTACCAACATTACAATCATTAGGGGGATTGTATTCAACTAAATTATTTTTAGAATTATATGTAAATTTATAACTACAAGGCTGTCCTTTATAGGCAATTGGAGGAAATTCAATACTAAACACAATCATTGGATTTACATTAATATAAGAATTAATACCTTTTCCAACAAATTCTTTTAATGTAGAATATATTGAATTTAATTCTTTGGTAGTGTTAGAAATTTTTTTTTCAGAAATAATCTTTTCTAAAGCACTATTTATTAAATTAGCTTGCTCATAAAATTTTTTCAATTTATCTTTACTATCTCTTAACATTATTCTATAAGGATCAATACGTGGGTATGATATTTCACCAACACCACCAATAGAACTTTTTAGAACAGATTTGTCATCCCCAATTAATGGTTTTATCGCATTGATAACATTAGAATTACATACACTAATATCACCACTTAAATCACACTCTGCAATTGTAAGTTCGGTAGTGTTAGTATCTATTTCTTCAACCGGTTTACCTTCTAATTTATCATAAATTTTTACATATATTTCTTTCATTTGTTTCATTAATTTTTTATTATCTCTAATCAGTTCAGTATTAACTTCTTTACAAACAGAATCAATTGGTATTGGTGTTTGTTCATTTTTGTCAATTTTACTGAAATAATTTGTAGTTATTTTTTCAAATAAATCAGTTTGTTGTTGTGATGAAATTGAAGATTTATCAATAGAACTATTTAATTTTGTAATTTCACCATTAAATATACTAAACATTTCCTCAAGTGCTTTTGATAATTTATTATTAGTTGTCAACTCATCCATACCATCAGCACCACCTCTAATTGATAAATAATCTCTAAATCCACTAGTTGTGTACATTTTTTTGGATTTGGTCATATTTTGGAATGACATATTAATTATTTGAACATTATCATTAGCAAATTCAATCCCATTAATTAAAAATTCAAAATACAATATATAGTATAGAAGTATAGTTAAATAATTATAAAATATTATATTGTTGTTAATAAGATTAATTGTTTTATTAAGATTAGATTTTTCATATACCACATTTATGTATTTATTTGTATCATTAATATACTCTTCTTTAATGATTTTTTCTAACATTTCGCTAATTTTTAATTCAGATGGAATTGTTAATAACCCTTCTGTTTTAATAATATCCCAATTTTTAACTTTGAATAAATAAAATTCAACATTATCATTATTACTATAAATTTTATCCCATTGGGTATTAATAAATGTATCTTCCTCTATTTTATAATCTTGAATCATAACTGAACTAAATCCTTTATAAATTTTCAAATATTTAAAAGCAATATCAAACCAATAATTTAAATGTTTTGCCATCTTAATTAGTTGATAAAGTTCATCTTGTTTTTCATTATCTTCTAATGGGTCAAAATCTAATTGGGATTGTTCATTTAAAATTTCATAACTTCCATCATCTTTTTGTTTTATTATTTTAATGTAATTTGTTTCCCCATCCTTATTTATTTCATTAATTTCATCTATTAGTTTGGTACTTAAACTGTTATTAAAGTTCATATATGCTTCTTTAAAAGGAGTACCTCCATTAAATTTACTTAAATTACCTCCTTGTTGTAAAAAAGTATCTGCAGTTTGATGTAATTCATTTAAAGTTCTTAACATATCTGCTTTCTTTTCATCAGACATAGTATTTAAAGTATCTTTACTTGATTTAATGAAATTTTCTAATTCTTTAGCCATTCCTTCTAATTTTCTTAAATATTCAGCAATTTGGGGTGAATTTTGTTTAGCCTTAACAACATTAATAGAAGCACTTAATTTATCATACATTTTTTGGTAATCTATTTTTTCTTTATCATCACGTTTTATTTCTAATTGATTAACTAACCATTCAATACTTAATCTAATATTAAATAAATCTTCTGCATCTCCAATAACCCCTTTTACTTTATCGTGTAATTTTGAAATTTTATCTGTTATAAATTTATTATCTTCTTCCATTTCTTTTGCTGTGTTATTTAATTGTTCAATATCTTTTTCAATAGCTTCTTCAAATTCTTCTAAATTCATTTCACCTCCATACATTATTGTTCCACCCAAACTATCAAAACCTCCCAATTTAATATTTTCATCTATAATCTCTACATTTTTATTTGGAATTAAATTAGCACTAGCACTAATATTTAATTCTTTTCCATCAATTTTATTTTTAATTTCTAAATCTAAATTAGTAGTTTTAGCAATAACTTTTTCAATTCCCCCAATCATAGTTTCAAGTAATTTAATTTTATCTATTCCATTAGAATAATCTTTTGATAATTTATTATACTGTTCAATTTTATCTTCTAAAGTATTTTTTTGTTTGTATAATAAATTTAACAAATTAATATAATTAAACAAAATAAGATTATATGAATCAAAATAATATTGAGCAACATTTTTATATTTTATAATTGTATTTTTAGCGGCTTTAGCAAATGCTTTAATTTTATTGTATTTTTTTAATGTGATTGTAATTGTGTCATTATCTTTGTCTTTACTATTTCCTCCTGTTAATATTTTTAAATTAGAATTCATAATTTCATAATTATTGTCAAAATTATATCCATTAGAAAATAGGTCAAGATTATATATAATTTTGTTTATTTTATTTAATTTTTCTTCATAATTTAAATTAGTATCAGAATATCCATCTTCACTTGTACTATCTAAATTTGATATTTTATTATTACTTTTCATAGTATGTTATATAAATTATATAACATATAATTTTTTTCAGTTAAATTTATTTTATATTAATTAAAATTAAATTAATATAAAAATAATTATTTTTTTAAAAAAACTTTATTGAAACACAAATTAAATAAATATACTAAACAAAATTATAAATATTATAGCATATCGATTTGTTTTTTAAGCTTGCTATATTTTGTTTTATATTTAATATATTTTTCCATATGATTATTATTAATACTTCCACCTTCAATCTTTAATTTCTTCCCATCATAATTTTCGTGACTATTATAATCACTCAATATAAATTTATGTGTAACGGAACATAAATCAAATGTTATTTCTCCATAACCAAATTTTTTAACCCCAATTTCTTTATTAAATTTATTTGAAATATCATTATTATTTGAGTTTGAAACTATATTTGGTTCTATATTTAAATTATAATCATTAATTTCCATAAAATTTGTATTTACAGTATTGTCTAATTCGCCTCCACCAGTTCCAAAAATCCATTGAGATATTTTTTGTTTAGGATTAGATTTTGATGTAATTGTTGAATTTTGATAAATATGATAATCAGCACATATCCAAAAAAAATTCAGATTAGAATATTTTTCATCAAATAAAATATTTAATAATTCTAAATTAATTGATGGTTCATTTATTCCTTTTTTTTCTTTAAATGTAAAAAGAGGTTCGTGTCCAAAAAAAACTACATTAGAAATATTTAAAAGTTTATTTTTTGTTATTTTCAATGTATTTACTATAAAATTATTTTGTTCTTGTTTTAAATCGGTAATACTTTTATTTAGAGTAGAACCATAACAAGAATTGGAATCATTAATATCAGGTGAATATAATGTGGTATCTAAATAAATAAATAATATTGTTTCATTATAGGTATTTTTATTGTTTCCATATAAATAATACATATCATAACCAAAAGGAAATTTAACATCATACCAAGGTAATTTTAATTGGGTTTTTAACACAGAACAATTTTTATCAATACTATCTTCTATATCGTGATTACCCATAATTAATTTTTTTTCTAAATTAATATTTTGTAGACATTCAAATCCTTTTTTCAATTCTTGTAAATTTGTTAATTTAACTTTTAACTTTGATTTTTTTGATTCAATTAAAGTTTTTTTTTTTGCATAATAATTATCTCCCAAAATAACCATAAATTCATATTTAGATTCATTAGATTTGATTGTATTTGAAACTGATTGTTGTCCAGAATTACTTGTACAACCCTCATTCCAACAACCAAATACCGCAATTGAAAAATTATTCATTTTTAATATATTATATATAATATAATAAAAAATTGAAAATAATAATAATTGTTAATAGGATTATAAATATATAACATAATTATATTAAAAATCCCTCAATGAAAAATACAATTAAAGAAATTGAAGAAATTAATAATGAAGATTTATTGTTCAATCAATACGATGAACAAACTTTGCGAATTAATATGAAACAAGGAAAAATAACACCAAATATGGTTTTGCGACATCAAAAAAAATTATCCAATGAATTTATATTTGAATATATATTAAATGAGAAATATGCAATTTTTAGAAATGATTACGATATAACTATAAATAAGGTTATTGGTTTATTTCCTGATTTTGCTAATTTTGATTTGGATGCATATATAAAAAATAAAAACCACATTTTTTATGATTAATATTTTTTATAATATTTTATTCAAATTTAATAGTAAAATCACATTGGAGTAAATTATTATATCCTCTCGTTTGTAAAATATCATAAGATGTATCTTTTTTATGTACAAATATACCAGAATATCCATTTGATGTATCAGTTGAATAATTAAATCTGGATAAATACCATTTGTCTGTATTTTTATCATAATGTAATGAATATTCGTGACCACATCCACCATGCCATAAAATAGGGGGTATATAAAAATAATGATTTCCTTCATAATCTTTTTTAATAAAATTACATATATAACCATGATAATCTTCATAATTATCGTACAATTTTAAATCTAATTCTATTTTTCCCAATTTACCTTCTTTAGTTGTTTCAAAAAATACTTCTGTATGATTACTATTATATTTATAAGTTATAATATATTTTTTATCATTTTTGATTATGAAAGCATTATATTGTTCTTTTAATTTATTATCTTTTATAATACTATCAATATTTTTTTTGATATTATTTTCTACATTAACTTCTATTTTATCTATAATATTATTATTATTATTTTTTAAATTTTCCATTTGTAATTCTTTATTTTTTTTATCTTCTATTTCTTTAATATATTTGGCATATTCTTCTGGTGTTTTAGATAATTCTCTTTTTTTTATTTCTTGATTCCATAACTCAATAATTTGTTCGGTTATTTTATCATCAGTTGGTCTTATTATAGGTGATAAAGAGAAATATAATACCATATCAGATAGATTAGTCCATTGTAATTTTTCACTTGGTAAGTTTGTTAGATTAGCAATAAGAGAATTATTTAAAAAATATGTACCACAACTTCTTCCTAATCCTATTGCTTCTAATTGTCTTTCAGTTTTATCTATTTCTATCATATTTGTTAAAAATTTTTTCATATTTTCATAGTGATAATTATGTAAATTCCAAGATAAATCTTCTTTTGATTGTATTTCTTGCACAAATGATGAAATTGTTACTCTTTGACTTTCTTGATTAGCATCTTGATCCCATTTATTAGATATCCATAATCGTCTTAATGGTATAAATTTAAATTTTAGATTTTCAATTTGTTTTTCATATATATTCATTAAATTGTTAATATCATTAAATTCATTATTTAATAATTCTATTTTAATTTTTATTTGATTATTCATATCTTCTAAATCTTCTAAAAACTTTGATTTAGTATATCTCTCAACACATAGATACCATTTTTTTTTGTAAGTTTCTCTTTTAGACATCAATAAGCCATGATTATTTTCTATTTCAATAAGCAATTTATTTGTACTTGATAAATGATTAAATAGCTTTTCGCATCTAAATTTCAAATCATTTACTTCTTCAGTAGTAGGTGATAATTGTTGAAAACTTTTTAATTTGTCAATCATTAAACTTAAAGTATCAGAAATATTTTTAAGATTAACATAAAATATCTCATTTTCTATTTTAATATTTTTGTTTAACTCTTCATTTTCTTTAACTTTATCATGTATCAGTTTTACTATTTCTTGTAATACTTCAATACTTGCATCAAATGGCATATTAAATATAAATATAAATATAGTATATAATAAAATTTCTAATAAATATATAAATAATAGTATATTTATTATTGATAAAATGAGTAAAAAAATTTTTATAAATAAATTAAATGATAAATTATCAAAAGAATTTCCTGAAATTCAATTAAAGATAACAAAGATACTTAAAACATATATTATTTTTGAAATATTTTATAATACAACAAAATCAGATTCAGAAACGAATAAATTTAATATAATTGATGGTGGTAGAAAAAATAGAATAATTAGAAAATTAAAATCATTATTAAATTTAATAAATATTCAATTCCATAATATTCATAATATATTTATAATATAAAAAATTGAAATATTTTATTTATGTTACAATTAAAAATAATTAGAATAGTAATATATATATTAAATGGTTTTAGAAGGAAAAGGTTCTTTTGGAATCGTATTTTCATCCCCGAGAATTCCAATTTCATCAGAAAAATATGAAGATATAATAGAACTGAATCAAGTAAGCAAATTATTATTTAATGTTGAAGATAAAATATATTATCCAGAAACTCAAGAAAATATCAGTAAAACTTATGATAATGTATTAAAATTAATTAAGGAATATCCACATATTTTTAGTGATGAAAATTTTATTTTACCAATAAAAGGTGGTTACATTAATAAAGCAGATTTTGTATCAAAATACAATAGTGGTGAATTTGGTTATGGATATGAATGGATTTCAAAATCATTGAATGTTTTTAAAATATTAAGTCAATTAATATCAAATAAAAATGAAATTTTTCAAGTGGTATATGATAAAGGAATACCGCTTAAATATGAATTTGATACTTTTTTCTTAAAAATGATAAATATTTATAATTTGGTAGAATTATGTAATAAAAATGGATTTTATTTTGATGATTTAAAATATGGTAATTTAATTGTTCATAATGACAAAATTAAAATTATTGATTTTGAGGAACCAATAAATTTAAACCTTTCAGAAGAAGAATATATAAAAACAATTGGTGAATCAAAGTTTTATAATATAATGTATTTTCCATATGATACAATTTCTAATTTATTATTATATGAATTTACAGGTTATATTCGCAAAATAGGATTTTTAAAAAATAATAATTATTATAGATTATTACAAATAAATACATATGAATATATTGAAAATGTTGAATTTAAATTTAATGCTTTTAATATTTTAATTAATTTTTGGGATAAACATCTGAAAAATTATACAATTGAAATGGATGCATATAATTTAGAAGCATTTGATTTAAATGATTTGAATACAAATAATTTTAATTTTAAAAATCATTTTGATTCAGGTAATTCTGAAAAAATGTTAAATGACAATAAAAATAAAATTAAAATAAATTTAGAAATGTTTATTGAATCTATTGAAACGCTATATATAAGTTATATGATTAAACAACATAATAATAATTATAACAAAAATAATATTATTAAAATTATGGATATATTTAATGAAATTTTTATTTTAAATAAAAATTTTATTAAATTAACAAAAAAAACTAATAAAGACATAATATCTTCATTATTATCAAATATTAATATTTATTCTTATGGTTTTATATTTTTAGATTGGTTAAGAATTAATAAAACTAAAATTAATGATTTAGTAGATAGAGATAATATTTTAAAAAGAATAATTAATATTGTTGTAAATTGTTGTATAAATTTTGTAATTTATGATAATAAGTTATATATTTTAGATAGAAATTATGTAAATTTAAATCAAGTGTTAAATTTTTAGTTTCAAATTTTATAAACTTAATTATATAGAATAATTTTTATGGAAATATCAAAAAGGAAAAAAAAAGAATTTGATGATATTTTTAAATTAATTAGTAATAATGATTTTTATATTGATGTAGAATTATTTAGAAATTTATTTATTTCTGATTTTTATGAACATTTTTTAATTTATGTTCAAAATAAAATAAGTGATTTATTGAAAACAACAGATATAATTAGTATTCATATAAATATAAATTTAATGTTAATTAAAGATACATATCATTATGATAAAATTATAAAATTTAGTGAAATATTACATATATATTCAAAAAATATTAAAAAAATATTTGTATATGGAACTTCTTCATTTTTTGGTAATTTAATTAACTTGATAAATATTAGTTTGGGTATGAATATTACACCTTTTTCACTGAAAAATGGGACACTTAACAGTAAAAAAAATATAATTGCACCCATAAGGGCTTAATGACATTTGACGCTATTATTTATACCAATAATAATAGGGTTGTCATCTTTTATCATTTCGGGAAATTTATAATCTCTCCTAAATTTTTCTGGTCGTATTTTATTCAATAAATATGTATTTACTATTTTTATCATATTATTTACTGCATTTTCATCACGATTTATACAACCCATTCTTTTACTTTCGGTTTGATACCTTAGAATTGAATGTATTTTTCGTTCAACACCTTTTTTATCTGGTAAATACATATTTTCACATCTTTCTTCTGTTTTATAATTTAAACAAGATGTTCTAAATTCATCTATATTATAAATTGATAAATATTCATTTAATTTTCTTTTTAATCCTAAATTAGGAGTTGATATATATTTAATTCTTGATGGAGTAGTTTTTAACTTATCTGACCAATCTCCTTGTATTAAAATAACATCTTTTCCAAATTTATCTTTTATATTTCTTGCTAAATCTGTTTCTGCTTTCTTACGATTTATATATGAATACCATTTATATTTTCTAAATATGTCTTCTTTATATTTTTGTAATAATACTTTGTTTAATTCATTCTTATTTTTTATAAATTTTTTGAATTCATCTAAAATACAACTTTTTGAATTAAATTCACTTAATTTATTTTCTATTTTGGTTATTTCTTTTTTATCTTTATAATTTTTAACTAATCTTTGATATTTTAATCTTTTAGTTTTATTCATATGCATTCTATTAGTATATTTATATGTAATACCATCTTTATTTTTCATATACATCAACGTCCGCTTTCCCGGATCGCAAACTATCCAATTACCGTTTTTTAATTCATTATATTGTTTTTCATCTAATTCTTCTAAATATGGAAATTCAATATATTTAGATGTTTGTTTTAGTTTATTTTCTTTATTTTTTTGTTCTTTTAACTTTAGTTTTTCTTCTTTTGATAATTTTTTATATGCTTCTTTTTCCTTATCTTTTAATAATTTCTTTTCTAATTTTAATTTAATTTGTTCATCCTTTTTCTTTTTAATTAAATCTTCTTTATATTTCTCTTTTTGTTCTTGGTTCATATCTTTTGTTAATTCTTTCATTTGACCCTTCTTGGTTTTCATATTTTGCTTTTTATCTTTTTCTTTTTGAATAAAATCATTATGAATTAATTGTATTGATACTGAAAAACAATCTGTTGATATTCTATAATCAAATGAATATTCTTTTTGTTTAAAAACTGGATTATTTAAATTAAAATATTTGCTCCATAATTCTTGTTTTTTATTTTCAACATCAGTTAAATATGTATTCTTATCTTCTTCAATAAATAGTTCGATAAGACTCTTACTATCTATAGGAATATATTTTATAACTATATTATTTCTTAAAGGAAAGAATTGAAAGGATTTAGTCCCTATTTTTTCAATTTCAAGGCACATATAAATCATACCCTTAATATAATTTTGTGGATTGTTTTGAATATCAAATTCATATGATGTATTAAATTCTTTTGGAAAAATATTAACTTTGTGTTTATTAATCCATTCATGATATTTATTATTTGAATTCAAAGTATTATTTATTAAATCTTGTTTGATTTCATATAAATCTTTATTTAGTTCTTTTCTTAATTTTGTTTTTGTTTCTTTATCACATTTTTCTAATAATTCATTATTTTGTTTCTTGAATGATGAATTTACAAATCTATTTAGGTATTTTATAAAATGTAATTTAATATTATTTTCAATATTAGTAAGCATATCTATAGCCATATAACATAATATTTGGGATAAATTAACACCATCTAATTTAATTTCATAATTAAGTTTTTTATATTCATCATCATATAACTTTTTAAATTCATTATATAAACTTAAATTGGTTCCTTTTGGTTTAGGTCCTTGACTATCTTTTAATAATGACTTGAAAGCCATTTTAATAGTATCATCTGTTATTATTGGAATTTCTTGTTTATTGTGATACTTATTTAAAATCCATAATCTTAAAAATTGATATGTATGAATAACAATTTGATGAGTTCTATAACAAGCATCAAATAATTTAGTTTGATTTAATTCATTTTTAGAAATAGATTTTAAAGAACATTTAATTGTTCTATATTTATCAGGAGGTTTTTTAGAACTCATATTATATATTACTATATAATATAATTTTAAATAGTTTTAAACGCATAAAATAATTATTTATTTTCCGTATTTTTTTGTTTTCTTTTTAAATATGCTCTTCTATTATATTCTTTAATTTTTTCAGGATCTTGTTTTTTATCTTTATTTTTTTCTTTATATTCCATTACTTTTTTTATAATTTCTTCTTTATGATTTTCATAAAATTTTTTATTTCTTTGCGGTGCAGTATATTTTTTTAAATGTTCTGTTAGTTCATTAATTTTTTCTTTCAGAAGTTTATTTTCTTCAACTAATTTTTCAATACTTTGTTCTTCCATAGTAAATATATATAATGAAATATAATTATATCTTTATTTAATATATATGACAGACTATTATAAGAAATATTTAAAATATAAAACTAAATATTTAGAATTAAAAAGTAATGATATAGATATGATTGGTGGAGGTAAAGATAATAAATTTATATTAGTTGATGGAACTAGTTCTGCTGGTAAATCTACAATATGTAAATATTTTAGTAAAAAAAAATTTTTATGCTTTCAAATTGATAATTACTTTAATGATAAAAGAATAAATTTTGATAATCTATTTAAAAAAATTAAAAATAAATATGGAGAAACTGATAAAATTTATGATTATGAACCAGTAAAATATATGGTAAATGATGCAGTAAAAACAAATAAAAATATATTATTTGATCATGTTTCACAAAAGGGAATTATTAATTATATGAATGCAAAAAAATATAATAATTTATATATCATTATTGTTTTTACAAATCTAAATAATTTAGCACGTAATCTTGAAATAAGAAGAAAGAAAGGTGATAGAAGAGGTGTATTTGCTTTTAAACAATTTTCAGAAAGATATATTAAATGTAAAAATAATGATTTGCAAAAAATAGAAGTAATAAATAGAAAAGATTTTTATAAAATATTATTAAAATATTTTAAATATGAATTTAAAAATGAAGAAGAATTAATTAAATTTTCAAATGATATTTTTAGTAATATGAATATTATAGATGACAATGATCATTTTATTAAATTAAGAAATGAATATAAATATGATTATTTATTAATTACTACAAATAAAACAAAAAATGATATTTTTAATGAATTAAATAAAATAATATTATAACTTTATAATAATAATGACAAAGCAACATTCAAATGATTTTAAATTATCTGCTGTTAATCTATATTTAAAATTAAATAGCATTAGAGAAGTATCTGAAATATTAAATTGTAGTAAATCATCATTACACAGATGGATTGAAAGATATTTTGAAACAGGTGATATAGAAAGAAAAAATTATAAAAACAGAGTTTCAATAATGACAAATGATATATTAAAATATATAATTGGTTTAATTAAAATAAATCCAACAATAACATTATCAAAAATAAAAAAGAAAATTATTAAAAAATATAAAATTGATATATCAGTATCTTATCTATTTTATATTATAAAATATAAATTAAATTTAACTAATAAACAACTAAGAAGGAAATATTATCCAGAAAAGAAATTATCAACATTAAAAAAAGATAAAATTGATTTTTATAAACAAATTATTGATAAAGGCAAACGAAATATAATATCAATTGATGAAACTGGATTATATTTAAATATGATGAAAAATAATGGCAGATGTGAAAAAGGTAAAAGATGTTATAAAACTATACATACTTATCCATTTGTAAAGTTTAATTTTATTTGTGCAATTAAATATGGTAAAGTAATTGGTTATACATTATATGAAAAAAATACAGGAGGAATTGATAGTAATAAGTTTAGTGAATTTTATAATAAATTTATTAAAGATAAATATAAAAATCATTTAATTATTTTGGATAATGCTAAATTTCATAAATCAAAAGATGTAATTGATAATATTGAAAAATCAGGGAATAAAATAATATATTCACTTGCATATAACCCAAATCTTAATCCAATAGAAAATCTATTTAGTCAATTTAAGAACCACATTAAAAATAAAAGTCCAGATAATTATGAAGAATTAAAGAAAACTATAGATTATATTTTTAAAAATAAAATTAAAGATGAACATCTTAAAAATTATTTTAATTACCTATTTATACAAGCTGATGATTTTATAAATAAAAATAGTTAAATAACTGTCCCATTTTTCAGTGAAAAAGGTGTAATGAAAAAATTATTTTTACAAATGATTTTGATAAAATTAATTCGAATAAAATTAATTTATCAATATAAAATTAAATCATCCAATAAATAAAAAATATATAATTCAAATATTATAAATATATAAAAAATGGGTTGTAATTGTGGAGGTAATTTTGTTGATATAAAAGACAAAAAAGATAAAAAAGATAAAAAAGATAAAGGAGTTAAAAAAGATAAAAAAGATAAAGGAGTTAAAAAAAATGAATCAGAAGTCAATAATTTATTTAATAAATTATTTGGTAACAATTAAATGTATAGTTTATTTTAATTAGAATTAGTTAATTCTAATTAAAAATTTCATATAAATATTTAATAACAAATAAAAAAAATATATTAATATAAATTAAATGAAAATCTCAATAAGAATAATTTTAATATTATTATTATTAGTTTTGTTATATATTTTATATAGTCAAGGTGCTGATAAAAAAGAAAATTTTAAAAATTTTAATGATTCAGATTATTTTCATAGATTTAAAGATATTAAAAAAAGTAAAATAGTAAAAAAAACCAAATACGAAGATAAAGATGACTATAATGATCTTGAAATTAAAATTCCTTCAACAGATTCCAAATATACAAATCTAAATAATTACTTAAAAAAATATGAAATAAATTTTATTTATAATTTAGAAAAAATAGATGTGAATATTCCTCTAGTTATAACTTATGACAATCAATCAGTAAGAAATGAAAAAAATGAATCATTTGTTAATTTTTTAAAAGGTTTAAATCATTATAAATATAATTTTATAGTTTGTGGAATAAATACTAAATGGGATGGATGGTATGGTAGATATAAAACATATTTAGAATTATTAGAACATATACCTCCGTCACAATTAATTTTTATAACAGATAGTAGAGATGTACTTGTAAATAATTCTCCTCAAGAATTTATGACAAATTATAATAAATTAACTCAATTATATAATGATGAAACAAAATCAAAAATTGTTTTTGGTACTGAAGTAGGTTGTTGTGTTAATCAAATGTGGCATTATTCACCAGGAGCAGTATTTAAAAATCAAAATGAAGAACAAATTAATTTAATTAGAGAAGAAATAAAAAATAAAATATCATTACAAACAACAAATAAATCAGATAAATTAAAACTTGAAGAAATTGAATTATCCAAATCAGAATATAATTCACATCCTACATATGGTTTAATGAGAACTGGTCAAGTATATCCAAATGGTAAAACATTTCCTTGGGAACATTGGGTTAAGTGGAATAATTTATTTATTGAAAAATTTTTAGAAGCAAATGATAAATATAGATTAGGAATAAAAGACCACCAAAAATATCCAATTATTAAATTAAATTTTGGTTTAATGGTAGGTATTTGTTCAAATGTTTTAAAATTTTTAAAAACAATGGATTTAAAATCAGGTGAAGATGATCAACATTTATCATCAGATTTTTTCTTTATGCGTCCTGAAATGGTAATATTAGATTATACTCAAATATTATTATCAAATACTGGATATAAACATTCATTTAGAAAATGTACTTCTAAAACAATGAATAACACTCATTATAATGTTAATTTTAATGATCATTTAAATGATCATGATGAATATGTAGATTTTAATGTTTATACACGTGAAGATATACCAGAACAAGGTATTATGTATGGATTTGATATTCAAACATTAAAATATTTTTTTACATATGACAATATAATATCATATCCAAGTTTTATACAATCACCTGGTAAAGATTGGAATTGTTATAATGAATTACTTTATAAATTACCATATTGTGATGAAAAAATGTGTTCATATTATTATAATTTAGAGAAAACACAAAAATATAATATTAGAGATATAGTTATTCATGAATATAGAAATCAATTTGGTGATATGAAAATTAAATGGATATTAAATAATTTGTTAAATCCATTATATTGGGCTTTAAATTTATATATTGTTAAAGATATTTATGAAATTATTCAATTGGAAGATATGAAAAAACATAATACATTTATGCTATTAGATTCAGGAAATTTAATGGGACATTATAGATTTGGTTCAAAATTACAAAATCAACATATTATGCCTTGGGATGATGATTTTGACTTGGGTTGGTACAATAAAAATAATTTTTCAAAAGAAACTATTGAAGATTTTTTTAAACAAATAATTAAAAGAGGATATGAAATATTTTTATATTATAAAGAACTTAAAGCACCTTATTCATCTTCTGAAAAAGATCATTATACAATGAGATTAAATTCACAAAATATACTTCAGATACCGGCTCTTTTATTTAAATATGAAATAATTTTATTTAATGTTTCTATTGGAACAAATAAATATAAAGAAATATTGAAACAATTTAATATGAGTATTGAATACGAAGAAAAATATCTTGATGGTACAGTTAAAATTCCATCAGTTGATATATTTATGTATGAGTATAATACTTTATCCCAAGCATATGAATATAATAAATTATTTGGAGCTGGATATACTATTTCTATTCCATTAAAATATGTTGAACCAATAAAAAATACCACTTATAATAATATCCAAGTATTCCAACCATCTGATCCAAAAACTTTTTTAAATATAGTTTATACAGAAAATTATACTGGTAATTATAAAAATTTAGATTTGGTTGTAATAAAAAGACATGTTAGTATGGATGATAAAGAAAATGAAAAAGAAATAGATAATTTTAATAAATTAGAATTAAATATTAATGATAAAGATATATTATTAATAACAAAAATATTTAATAATTTCATAAATAAATATTATGAAATAATAAATTCAAATGAAACTATTAAAAAAATAATCAGTACCAAATAAAATTAAAAATTTACACATACAAACCGTAAGGAGGTTCATATTTGTTAGTTTTTTTAAATTTTTCAATTGAAGAATTTAAATCAGACAAATTAATTATTTTATTTGATAAATTTAATTTAAATGTTCTATAACTTTGTTCATATTTAATATAATTTAATAATTTTTCAATATCACCAGCAAAATTTTCAAATTTTGAATAATTCTTATCAAAAAAATCTAATAATTTTTTATTATTATCAGTTAATTCTGAATCTAATTGATATCCTTTTTCCAAAACTTTAGATTTAAAAATTTCTATCAATTCTTGTTTAGAATATTTGTTTATTTCTATCCAATGAGAAAATCTTCTTTTTAATCCTTTGTTAAAAGAAAAAAAACAATTATTTAAATCCTCTTCATATCCTGCTATAATAAACATAAAATCTGTTTTTCTTTCGGATAAATATTGATTTATCATATCAATTGCTTCTTTGGCAAATGAATCACGTTTTTCATCATTACCTAAAGAATATCCTTCATCTAAAAATATCACACCACCCATAGCACTTTCTAATAAATTTCTTGTTCTTGGAGCAGTTTGACCTAAATATTCCCCAACCAAATTATCACGTTTAATTTCAATAAATTTATCTGTTTTTAAAATACCTAATCTAACAAAAATATCAGCATAAATTTTTGCTATTTGTGTTTTACCAACTCCAGGAGGTCCTGTAATTACCGTATGAAGATATTCATCTAAATGAGAATTTTGAATATAATAAATAATTATTTTAAATATTTCTTTTTTAACTTCATCAAGCCCAATCATCCTATTTAATTTTTCAATCGCTGGAATTAAATTACATAATTTAGCTAATTTTTCATTATGTCTCACATAATGCCATTTATGTTTTAATTCTAAAATATCTTTAATACCTGTTAATTTTTCCAAGTATTCTGTAATTTTTTCTTCTGACCAAGAATTACTATTGGGATAATATTTTTTAATAATATATTTATTATATGGTTTTTTGGATAAAAAATTTTTATTATCAGGCTTGCAACAGTTATTACCATTATTACTATTATTAATATTAAGTTCATTAAATTCCCTTTTATCACCTATTTTCTTTTCTAAATTTTCATTTGTTTTTTTTAACAAATTTATTTGTTCCATCATAATATTGTAATTTGAATGAATAATATTATTCATAGTTATTAGATTTGAATTTAATACTTGATTAGCCCCAATTAAATTATTAATTGTACAAGTATGTGGATTTAATTGTCCAAATGGAGGTAATTGTCCAAATGGAGGTAATAGTCCAGGTGGAGGTGGTAAAAATTGATTATTTAAATTAGAATAGTAGGGAAATTGTGGTATATTTAAATTATTATTATTATTATTATTATTATTATTATTATTATTATTATTTCCACTATTGATTGACATTTTAATTTAAAGATACTTTTGATATTAATGTAATAAATATATGTTTTTTTATCATTAAATTAGGTTTTCAATTTTTTGACTATTATCTATAAATATTGAAATTATTTATATATAAATAATATTATTATTTATATTTAATAATATGAATTATTTACTTGTATTTTTTGAGTTAATTTTGTTAATTAACGTTACATTTGGTTTTGTTTATCAAAATTCAACTTTTGAAACTTTTATTACACATTTTAATATAGAACTAAATCCTTTAGAATATGAATTTAGAAAAAATATATTTACCCAAGAACAAAATAGAATTATTAAACATAATAATCAAATGACGAGTTGGAATGAAAATCTTAATTCTATGTCAATTTTAACACCCAAAGAAAAAAAACAATATTTTGGATATGCAAAAGCAATCAATAAAGTATCAAAATTATCTTATTTACCTAATTTAGCTAAATTAGAATTGAACAAAAATATTGATTTATTGTCATTACCAAAACAAGTTGATTGGAGAACAAAAGGTGTTGTTTCTGCTGTAAAATCACAAGGAGGATGTGGAAGTTGTTGGGCTTTTGCGTCAACAGCTGTAATTGAATCACACGTTGCAATAAACACATCTAAATTATTTGATTTATCTCCCCAACAAATTGCAACTTGTACACCTAATCCATTTGAGTGTGGAGGTGCTGGTAATTGTCAAGGAGCTACTTCAGAATTAGCATTTGATTATGTGGCTAGTTCATCTGGATTATTTGATGAATTTCAACTTCCATATACTGAATATTATGGTGTGGAATCAAAATGTGTTATACCAAATACAACTCCAAAAGCAAAAATTTCAGGATATGTTAAATTGGAAGAAAATAATTATAATGAATTAATGTATGCGGTTGCTACATTTGGACCAATAGCGGTATCAGTTGATGCTAGTAATTGGCACGCTTATTCTTCAGGAATTTTTAATGGTTGTAACCAATCAAGTCCTGATATTAACCATGCGGTTGTACTTGTAGGATATGGAACAGATGGGCTATCTGGATTAGATTATTGGTTGGTTAGAAATTCATGGTCTGCATCTTGGGGAGAATCTGGCTATATTAGATTATTAAGAAAATATCCAAATAATCCCGATGAATTATGTGGACTTGACATAACGCCTCAAGATGGAACTGCTTGTGCTGGTGAAACAAATCCTGTTAAAGTATGTGGAACTTGTGGAATTTTATATGATTCGTCATATCCAATTGGTGCTACTACCATATAATAAAAAAATTGAAATATATATTTTTTGATAATTAATTAATTATACTAACTAAAAGTATTTGAAAAAATGAATAAATTTATTATTATTGTTCTAATAATAAATTTTATATTATTAAACGTAAAAGCTAATTTTACACAATTTGATTATCATATATCACATAATTTTACCGATATTATGGGTAATACAAATTTAAATATTGATAATGATGAAATTTTTAATCAGAAACAATACAATATTATACCCATAGTTATTTTTTTATATTATATGAATGCGTTTTAATAAAAAATGAAATATTTATTTAAAAATAAATAACTATATACTATTATTTAAATAAATATGATAAAACACAACAATCTTATAAATTATAAAGGATGTTATAGTATTCAAATAGATAAAAATATTATATCAGAATACACCAATATAACAAATACAATACCAAGTGGATACATAGAATATAAAAATAAACGTGATGGAATTAATAATTATCATATTACAATAATAACATCACAAGAAGCAAAACAAATTAATAAAGAAGAATTAGATAAAATACTCCAAAATCAAATCCCAATTAAAGTTGATGTGTTGGGTTTAGGGACTAATAATGATTGCTATTATTTGGTTTGTGTTAGTTCTCAGTTAGATAACATAAGAAAAAAACTAAATTTAAAATCAAAAGATTTTCATATCACATTAGGTTTTGCTCAATCAGACCAACATAATATATCCAAATCAATTATCACATTAACCAACCCAGTAAATAATTATATTGACAAAGTAATCGATAATTTAAGTTTAGATATTGAAAAAAATATTAAATTATTAAAAGAATTAGAATTAAAAAATCCCAATAATTTACTTATAATTAAAAATTTAATTAATGAATATTCAAAAAATTCAAATTATCAAGTAGCTTTTGAATATTCAAAATTAATGATAGAATTATTTACCAATAATATCATAGGATATTATACATTGGTAAAACTAATGGAAAAAACTGAATCGTATGATGTTGTTTTGATAAGAAATATTTATTCAAAATTAACGGATATTAATATTGAAACTGAACAAAAAAAAATTACATTTGAAACAATTAAAAAAATAAATGAGATTATCATTAAATTTAATTTTTTAGAAATTATTAATGATGAACTAAATCAAATAAACACATTTAAAATTATTAACTATGACACAATTAATGAAAAAATATCTCATATAAATTTTAATTTTAAAATAAATTGTGACTTTAACCAAACAAATATTATTAGTTTGTTAACAAACGTTATAAAAAATTTAGAAAAAAATAATAACTTAACATATTTGAATTATTTTGATATGTTTTTGTTAGAACTTAATAATCAAATAATATTAAGCCATGAAAATCCAAATAAAAATATATGGATTTTTTCAAAATTATCAGCAGAACAAGATACTTTGTATCAAATAGAATTACCAATAAATTTTAGCATAGTTGGAATAAATTTATTTGGAAGTGGAATGATTTCACCTAGACATATAGTTGGATTAAATAATTTAGGTATTAATACTATTATAAATTTGATTGGGGAAGAAAAGCCTTCAGATGAAACAATTATCAAATGTAAAAAACTCAATATAAATTTAATTCATATTGGATTTAAAGATAGAACAGCTTGTTCATTTGAAACATATTTACAAATTCAAGAAATTATTTCAAAAAATAATACTGGGCAAAACAAATGCATAATTCATTGTAAGGGAGGAATAGGAAGAACAAATATGATTTTGGCAGGTTTTTTAATGTATCAAAATAATTTAACTCCAGCTGAATCTATTGGATTATTAAAAAAATCACGTAAAGTTATAATGGTTCCAGAACAAATTATGTTATTAAAAAAATATTATGGTTATGTAACAAATTTAAAAATGAATATAAGCTCACCATTATCAAATTCATCTATATTATCAAATATCCAATTACCCCCAATTTTAAATGGGTTAGTAATTATGGTTGGGTTACCTTGTTCAGGTAAATCTACTTTATCAATGGAAATATATTCAAAATATTCATCTACAAAGAATATAACACATTTAAATCAAGATGAAATAGGCAAAAATGCTTGTGAAGAATTATTGAGTTCAAATGCGAAAATTTCTGATTTGATTATTATTGATAGATGTAATCCCATATCTACCGATAGAATTCATTGGGTTAATATTTATAGAGGATTAACTAATAAAAAAATTACGATACTATTTTTGAATTTGGGATTAGAAACTTCACTTGAAAGATTAAAAACTCGTCAAAATCACTTAACTTTGGGTAAAACAGGTGGAAAAATTATTGAGGATATGGATAAAAAAATAATTATTCCATCCAAATCAGAAGGATGGGATGAATTGATTCAAATAAATACTATTTCAGAATTAGAACAATTTAAAGAAAAAATTGGATTGGGATTGGTAACAAATCCCAATCCAAATCCAAA
>Ga0172365_10000331_pt1 | contig 30641 bp, 31 predicted proteins | sample LakKivSesite48cm_FD_114535 | JGI IMG/M metagenome (GOLD analysis project Ga0172365, IMG submission 114535) | Sediment microbial communities from Lake Kivu, Rwanda - Sediment site 48cm | ecosystem: Environmental > Aquatic > Freshwater > Lake > Sediment | place: Rwanda: Western Province, Lake...
GTCGTACAATTCCATTAGGTCATCGGGGTTATCCACATCGCACATCAGACCCCTCTTGTACAGCATCAATGGCGAGATATGGCGATCCATAGCCTCCTTGAGGTGCTTGTAGAAGCTTTTCTCTCCGAACGAAAGCTCCCACGGGAACGGTAGCTCCCCAGCGAGGACGTTCGTGCCTACCAAGTGGCGATCCGGCACGATTACAGCTGAACCTTGGACCTCGACCGCCTCTGCAAGCTCAGCGAAATCATCCTCAGATGCCGACGGGAGGTCTGGCATGACTATGCTCAAGGAATCCGCTTTGGCCCAAGCTAGTCCTTTGATATGTTGGCTCAAACTCTCGTTCAGACCTGGGACCGTCGACTCAACAGTTCGGACGCCCGTTGGCAGGTCTGGATCCCAGGCCTTAGGCTCAGGAGTCAGAACCGCGATCGTATTGAACCCTCCGGAAGCGACAATCGCTTCTACTGTATCGAGTAGCATTGACCTGGATAGTTCTACCCTTCTACACGGGTCCAGTGCGGGGTCGAACCTTGACTTCGATGTCGCGAGTTCCCTGATGGGCAGGACTACTAGGCGGGACATAGATTAACTCAGGCGAAATGACTCGAGCGATTTCCTAAGATCCTCTCTGCCCAATAGTAGTTCAATCACAAGGCCGTCAAGGAACACCTCAACGAAGGCCTTGGCGTTCACTGTGGCTATTATCGGCGCGAGCGCGATCAGAGGGATGCCCATTATGAAGCCCGACCAGATGATCATGGAGGCCCAAAGGAAAGGGCTCTCGATGAACTCGCCGAGAACGCATGATATAATTGGCCTGTGCTTCCGGGAGAAGTACCCAGCCGAGTAGCCTAGTATGAAGTTGCCCACTGGAACAAGTGGGTTCTTGATGTAGAGTATTGTGGAGGCTAGCGTGGACAGGAGCCCGGTTATCCCTCCCTCAAGTTGTCCGACGCCCACAGCTACTAGGAGAGCTGGCAGTTGAGAGAAGTTGACGACCACACTGACAGGCAGTCCCCCTGTTGGGATAGTGATCGGGAAAAAGCCGAAGATGTTTCCAAGTGTCCCCATCAGCGCTATGAAGGCGATGGATCTTGTTCGCATGCGGTCTGGCGAGAGTTGGCGGGAATTTAACGTTGTGTGCAAAGCACACCGGCTAGGCCAAAGTGCTAGAGAACTCTATCGTCTCATTGGCCAACTTGGCGCTGGCCCGGACATCGGACATCAGGATGTCAGTGAAATGTGGGACTATGCCAATCCTACGCAGCTCCGAGGCATAGGTTGCGTCACAATTGTCCAGTACGAATCCGTCGATTATGCCTCTGTACATTCGCGCCACTGAGAGGCTCGAAACCCCCACACCCCTGTGTCTAAGCATCTTTGCCAAGGGGCCCCTCAAGACCTTTCCGCCTATGACAGGGGACACCCCAACGGTAGGGCGCTTTCTCCTTTTGACAGCGGTCCTGACCCCCCTCAGCGAAAGGATGGTACCCACACTAACGACGGGATTGCTCGGTGGGATCACAAGCAGATCTGATCTTGTGACCGCCTCGATCACTCCAGGCGCGGGCTTTGCGTCCCTAACGCCAGCGAAGGCCATCCCTGCGATGATGTCCTGCATGTGCCTCTTGACCAAGTACTCCTGGAAGTGGAGCCAGCCCCCCTTCGTCTTGATCCGAGTCTCGATCCTGTCATCAGTCATCGGTATCACCCTGACCTTGACCCCCAGCTTCTCCGCCAGAAGCTTGGTGACCTGAGATAGCTTCCATCCACCATCTAGCAACGAAGTCCTGAAGATGTGCGTGGCGATGTCTCGATCTCCGAGGGAGAACCAAGTCTCCACGCCCAGTTTTTCCATGGCTTTCAGGCACCCGAAGCTGTCACCCTTGATCCCCCAGCCTTTGCTATCATCGACCACTCCGGCGAGGGTGTAGAGAACCGTGTCCACATCCGGAGATATGTGGAGACCGTGCAGAACAATGTCATCCCCAGTGTTCACTATGGCCGTGATCTTCTCGTTCTCGAATACCTTAGCCAACCCTCTGAGGAAGCGTGATCCTCCCACGCCGCCGCACAGGACCGCCACGGTTCTCGGCCAGCTCATGTCCAGACTGTCACCTCGTCAACTGGTTTCCTAGGCGGGGGCCTTGGCCTCTCTCGGGGGACTCCAAGCGCTATCATTGCCACGGGCGACCAATCGGGGTTCAACCCTAGGGCTTTCTTGACTTTTTCTGAGGCAAAGAGAGGAGCGCATAGCCATGCACCACCTAGCCCAATGGCATGGGCCATTAGGAGCACGTTCTGCGCGCACGCCGCAGCACTCTGAACAGCCATGACCCGCTCAAGTTCTTGTCTCCGCTCATCTGGGTAACTGTCCATATCACTCATCGTGATCGATAGGATGATGATGGCGGGAGCGTCTATGATTCGATCCTTAGACTCTCTCAACATATCATCAATTCGCTGAGCAGGGACTCCATCGCCCATTAGGTCCCTCCTCCATTTGACTCCCATCTCATCAGCCAATTGGCGCTTTTTCTCATCGGTTCGCACGACAGCGAACCTCCAAGGTTGTGCGTTGTGGGCTGAGGGAGCCCAAGTTCCGGCTTCAAGCACCGTCCTGATGTCCTTCTCATCCACAGGTTTCCCCACAAACTTCCTCATCGTCCTCCTTTTCTTCAGCAGCATCATGACGTGAAATCGCATGGCAAGGGCTATCTTGGAGGAGCTTTATTTGTCCATTGCCGGGACATTGGGCATGCTGATTGCGGTCGGCTCTCGGTCAAGGGTCAAGCTGAACGCTACCCTCAGGGCGGTCAAACGACTCGAGCTGCATTGCGAGGTCAAGCCGGTGAACGTGGAGTCAGGCGTGCATAGGCAACCTGTGGGAGCGGAATCATTGACCGGCGCGCGAAACAGGGCGAAGAGGGCACTCGGCCTTAGTAGGGCTGACCTGGGGGTCGGGATAGAGGGAGGCCTCTTGGAGCTCTTGGGCTCGCATTACATAGGCGCGATTTGCTGTGTAGTCGACCGCATGGGAGCGGAGAGTCTATCAACGACCCCCATGGTTCGCGCTCCCAAGGGCTTGGTCAGGAGATTGAAGGCAGGGGAGGAATTGGGTGACGTGATGGATGAGCTGATGAACACAAAGGGCACCAAGCACGGGCCAGGCGCGATCGGAGTGATGACCGGTGGGAAGCTTACGAGGACGCAGGCATATGAGGACGCTGTGGTGCTGGCGCTTTCGAGATTCGTCAGACCAGAGGTCTTCAGCAGGCTCAGTTCTTTGTAGGTCGGACCACACCGCACGCGAGATGGGCCTTGTTATCCCTATAGAGTTGAAGCGCAGCTTCTACGGCGACGCCGTCATCAACCAGCCTGACTTCGATGCCCTTGGCTGACAGCGAGACAAGAGAGTAGGGATCGATCTCCGATGCGATCACTGCAGTCGGAGATGCTTCTCTGATCTTGGCCACCTTGTCCAGTCTGGGCTGGGAGCTCGTTGAGTCCAAGGACACCGCTCCCGATATCAGCTTGTCTTGAGTCGACGCTATCACTACGGTTGTGCATTCGTCGAAGCTCGAGACGACATATCCTGCCTCTGTCCTACGAGAGCATATTGCTACAGTCACACGCATTGCCCCTTCGCTACTCATCATGGATTCCCATCCTCTCTTGTGGGCAAGATTTCTCTGGAGGTAAGATCCACCCCGAAGATCTGCGATTCTGAAGGTTGGGGGGCAGAGGCCTTTCCGCTTGTCTGAGGACGAAGGCTAGCCTCACAGATGGAGCATAGGAAACAGCTGGGAAAATGATCTTGAGACCCGTTTGGCCCCTCACCTTTTCCGGATTTGTCATTTTCTGATGAAGGATGGTGAGAAGAAGTGGGGGCACAAGACTTCGGGCCTTCGAGTTCGATGCCCGCACGGTCATTCATGTCTTCACGTCACATTGCTGAGACTGAGGCGACGAAGGGCAAGCCCAAGATCTCCTCGATGACCTTTCCTGGCACCTTCCTTTCAGTGACAATGTAGAGCTTCGGGTCAGGAATGAGGTCTGGATCCTCAGCTATAATCTGCCTGATGTTGATGCCCTCCTTTGAGATAGCGGCGGACACTCCTGTCACAATGCCTGGTTTGGTCGGGTCGGCCCGCACCTCCAGCACGCCCATGCCCAATATACCAGCAATGCCAACTAGAGAGGGACCAATCGGCCCTATCTTCTCAAAGATGGGGGCGAGTTCTGAGTCATCTCTCATGGACCGTGCGGTGTCCTTCACGACTCGCCTGTCCACCCCCGCAGCGTCGGCCACGCTGGAATATGACACCTCGACTGGGCCCATGAACAGCTTGCCCTCCTTGTTCACTGACATGCCAAGCTCCACCATGAGCCTGGCCACCTTCTCTCTGCTCGGGTACTTCTGCAGCTTGGTCCTTATCTTGCTCCACAACGGTCCTCCAGTTAGGAAAGAGCCTGCCCCGACTTATAAGACCTAGTCGTCACTATGACAGCTCGCCCAAGTAGCGATGCGGCTCAACTGGTGTTTCCTGGCTTATTAGACGTGACATTAGCGTTCTCTATCGTGGATTGTTTGCGGCTCCAGACAGCCAAGTTGCCACTCTCTTCTCTGGCTCCCTTGTACTTCCTTTCAAGGGCAAGGTCCAGTGCATCGGCCAGAGATCTCGCCTCATCAAGGATTGCTCGTTCCACTCCCATCTTCTCTCCCACTTCACAGCCCTCCCTGAGCGCTAGAGTGGTAGCCCACAGGAACTCGTCGTGAAATCTGAACCGGGGAATCGAGCTTCCTTTGAACATGACATCTCGGGATGGGGTCTTGGAACTGAGGCGATCGTGCAGTCTCTCATATCCTTCCTCTTCAAGAAGGGACGCGAATCTTCGCAGCCTTCGGACTACGCTGCTCAAGCTTCTCTCATACGACTGGACCACAGCTTTCTTGATGTCTTTCGCGGACACTTCATCCTCCAATTCCTGCAACCCGCCTGTAGCCCATGCACCTATGACGGGCGAGGGTGTCACTAATACTTCAAAGGAGCTCAATTCGGGACTGAGGAGCCTCAGTTCCTTGAGCAGGTCCTGTCCAAAGGCTTCCCTAAGCTTCTCTTCGAATCCCACCTCAACGTACTCAATGAACCTGCCCGTCAGCGTCCCGAGACATTGAGCGGTAGCAAGGCCTCTATACCTAGCGACTTTCTTCCCTTCGATCTCCTCAAACACCAGTGGTGACCCGGCCAGTAACCCCTTGAGCCCCTCCGTCTGCTTTGCAGATAGGAGTTCGTGCACTTCCTCCTTTGTGAAGGTCAGGTCAAGCCAGTCGAGGGCGATTCCTATGCCGGACTCGGAGATTACATATGGCTTCGTGTTCCCGGACTCGTTGCATTTCAGGACCCCTTCCTCCACTAGGTCGAGCAGAACGCTCCTTGTTGTGCTCCTGGGCAATCCCAGATTCTCAGATATGGCAAGTTCCGTGCATCGCGCTAGGTCGACGCCGTTGGCGATGACGTATTTTATCACGACTTCTGAGAGTCCCTTCCTCGCCTGTCTCATGGACTCAATGGCCCTAACATACTGCTGGGTAGAATTTCGGAGATCGGTCAATGATGCATCAGGAGACAATATTGTTGGACAGGCAAGCGTGCCCATTTAAGCCTTTGGCAATCGGCGCCTCCCTTCCCTTGCACATGGCGGGTTTCGGTCTTAAGATAGCCAAGTCTTATTAATGCTCAGAAACCGTGCCCGAGGTGCGAAGGATGACATCAACGGACACAAGAGTGCGTCGAGCTGCGAACAAGATCACACTGGCTGAAGATGACATCCCGACAAGGTGGTACTCGATCCTGCCTGATCTGCCGCGCAAGTTGCCTCCTGTCATAGATCCCGCCATCAGAGGTCCTGGGCCGGGCGTCGTACCCCGACTGTTCCCGAGGGCGATACTTGAGCAGGAGTTTACTCAAGAGCGTTGGGTGGACATACCCGGGGAAGTCAGAGACGTGTACAGGCTTTGGCGCCCGACCCCTCTCTACAGGGCCCGCAGGCTAGAAAGTGCGCTCAAGACCCCAGCAAAGATATACTACAAGTACGAGGGCACGAGCCCGGCCGGCAGCCACAAGGTCAACACGGCTGTCGCCCAAGCCTACTACAACAAGAAGGAGGGCACCTCACGCATGACAACGGAGACCGGTGCCGGACAGTGGGGTTCTGCACTTTCCTTTGGCTGTAATATCTTCGGGATCGAATGCACAGTGTACATGGTCAGGGCCAGTTATGATCAGAAGCCCTACAGGAGGGTGATGATGGAACTCTGGGGGGCCGAGGTGCTACCAAGCCCGAGCCAGAACACGCAAGCCGGCAGGAAGTTGCTGAAGGAGCGTCCTGATCATCCAGGCAGCCTTGGGGTGGCGATCAGCGAGGCGGTCGAGGACACGCTGACTCACGAAGGGGTCAAGTATGGCATAGGCAGTGTCTTCAACCACGTGCTGATGCACCAAACAGTGATAGGGCAGGAGACACAGAAGCAGATGCAGGTCGTCGACGACTACCCAGACATCATCTTCGGTTGTATAGGAGGTGGGAGCAGTTACTCTGGACTGTTCTGGCCGTTCTACTACGACAAGGTCTCAGGCAAGGCACCCAAGGAAACCAAGATGGTGGCGGTCGAGCCCACTGCATGCCCCTCAATCACCAAGGGCGAGTACATGTACGATCACGGGGACACCGCCCGCTTGACACCCCTAGTCAAGATGTATACTCTGGGTCATGAGTTCATTCCACCTCCAATCCATGCTGGCGGACTGAGGTATCACGGCAAGGCCCCAACGCTAGGCGTATTAGCAATTGAGAAGAAAGTCGATGCCGTCGCATATAACCAGATTGAGGTGTTTGACGCTGCCAGCCTTTTCGTCAAGACAGAGGGAATAGTGCCTGCTCCAGAGCCGGCCCATGCAATAAAGGCTGTGGTTGACGAAGCTCTGAGGTGCAAGCAGACAGGAGAGGCGAAGACGATTCTGTTTCTCCTTTCAGGCCACGGTCACCTAGATTTGCAGGCCTACGATGACTTCCTATCAGGGAAGCTCCCGGCCTACGAATATCCTGAGGAGAAAGTCAAGGAAGCGACTGACAAGATCAAGGAACTCTACCCTTGGCTCGCGTCCCTGCCCTACTAGCTGCCGGACCGGGCGATGGAGCCTATCCTGACCTGAAAAAGCCAGTACGTTTTTAAGGAGGCTCTCCGGTGGCTCTCCAGTCGTTATGCCAGACGATTATGTGGAGCACTTCAGTCGCTTCTTGAGGGCAAACACGGACTTGAATAGTCTCCTCATGAAGATCGATGAGCACAAGATTGCCGGCAATTACTTCATCAGCAAGGCGATCAAGGAGGGAATCCCGGGCTACGTCCTGAGGATCAAGCTATTCGTGCCGGAGTCGCCCAAGGGAATCAGAAAGCGCAAGGCCATAGCGAGACTCGAGGAAGTCTGGATCGTGAACGGCCAGGCTCGGCTCCTGATCACGACCCCCCCGGGTCTCGTCCAACTCAACTCCCTCGGCTATGACGGCAACTGGCTCAGGGCAAGGACAGTCAAGGGCAAGGACCTCTCGTTCTTCCTCGGGATCCCATTGCTGTGGGGGAGGAAGAGAATCACCTACTCGAATGGAGTGCTTCAGGTGATTGCTCCGCTGCGCCCCCTTCTTCACTCGCGCATGAAATTATCCAAGGCGGCGACCAAGGCCTCGAAAGTCTGATCGAACACTGTCCTTCCGGTCTCAGCGGTTGCCTTCTTGGGATCTCCGGACACGCCAAATGAAGAGTCCGCGTACTTGAGGTTGTCTGCCTTGACCATCTCAGGATCGAGATGCATCAACTGGGCCGTCAGGAACGCATTTCCGACGCCCTTAGGGTCTTCCCAATCTAGCTCCTTGAGACTGGGGTAGAGCTCCCAAAGCGCCAAGACCTTAGTCTTTGCCTGGGCTCCTTCCATTGCGCCCTTAACAGCCTCTGACTCGGGCTCTCCCAAGACTAGTATTGCAGCTCGGCCGATTCCGAGAGAGGCGATGTCGGCAATGGCGTCTGAGACAATACTCTTGAGCGTCTCGGGGGCGACAGGAAACAGCGACCTGTCCCCGATCGCCTGCAGGATGGGGGGTTGCCTCAGGATGTAAGGGTGCAACCTCTGGGCCGCTTTTGCCGCATAGGCTTCGAGGAGCTCCCATTCAGCTCCGGAGGACAGATGGGGTCCATGATCCTTGAGTCCACCAACTTGGATCAGACCTACTGAGGCTTGCCTGACGCGATACCTGAACTCAGGACCCGTCATCAACGCGGTAGCGTGATCCATGGGGCGTCGCGATGCCCTCATGAATATAAACAATGTGCGAATCCTGCGGACACGATGAACGCGAGGGCCAGGCTTGCGGTCGCTTACGGGGAGGAGCTTCTGAAGTACGACTTCGGCGGCGACCACCCAATGAGATCCGCTAGGATAGCGGAATTCTTCAAGTTAAGTCGAAAAGCTGGAATACTCGATGATCCGAGGGTGAAGGTGATAAAGCCTCACGCTGCGACCGTGGACGATCTCCTCCTTTTCCACACTCCTTCTTACATTGAGCGAGTGAGGAAACTATCCGACATCGGAACCGGTATGCTTGATGAGGGAGACACGCCGGTGTTCAGCGGCGTGTACGAGGCTGCGTGCTATACCGTCGGGACGACTCTCGAATGTCTCAAGGACTCCCTGTCGCATCACGCCTGTTCCTTTAACCCCATGGGAGGACTCCACCACGCAAGAAGGGACCGTGCGGCGGGTTTTTGCGTTTTCAACGATGTAGCGATAGCAATAGAGTATTCGAGGAAACAACTGGGCATAAGGCAGATCCTCTATATCGACATCGACGCTCATCATGGGGACGGGGTGATGTATGAGTACTACAACGACAGGGATCTCCGCATACTGGATTTCCACGAAGACGGTCGCTATCTGTATCCTGGGACTGGCTCAGAATCTGAGACGGGCGGTCCGGGGGCGAAGGGATCGAAAATGAACGTGAGGCTGCAGCCGGGTTCGTCGGACGAGCAGTTCGAAGCAAGACTGAGCGAGGCTGCGCGCTTCTTGGCGGAGTCAGATCCAGAGCTAGTGATACTGCAAGCGGGTGCAGATTGCCTAGCGGGCGACCCCATAGCTCATCTGTCGCTCTCGCCGAGGGTTCATAGTCTCATAGGCGGCGTCGCTAAGAAGGCAGCAGATCGGAGCGCTGGCGGAAGTCTGCTTGCACTAGGAGGAGGCGGTTACGATCCGAAAAACACTGCGAACGCTTGGCTCTGTCTCCTGAAGGCTTTCCTATCGTGAAACGGAAGTGGGAAGATCTCTAAGGCCACCGCACATATTCACAAGAGAACGCAGCCGACGCTGACACGAGATGATCAAGGCGGCTCTGTACAATGCTGCTCGTGTTGCCCTATGCCGGGGGTGGCATTCTACCTGAGGCGAGTCGGCAGGATATTGACTGATTCCAGGGGCTAGTATCAGCGCTACGAATGACTGTTCAATTCATATACTAGCATCTGTGGCGGAGCGAGGGGATGAGCGTAGCACAGCCGCTCCTCGACTACGTGAAGGCCCTCAAACCGAGGAGAAGCTTCACAGAGTCAGTCTCCGCCATGAAAAGGCTGCTGCGATATCACAAGAAGTATGGTCTGTACATAGTTCTGACGATGGCCCTATCCTTGGCCAGATCATACCTGTTCACGCTCGAACCACTGTACACGTCACTGATAATAGACCAAGTCATCGTTGGGGGGCAACATGACCTCCTCTTGAGCTACTTGGAGATCATATTGGTGTCGGGTGTGGGTGTTGGTCTCTGCGCTTTCGCCATGACCTACGTTCAGGGCGTGATGTCGCAATACGTCGTGAGGGACATAAGATCCGAGTACTATTCGTCACTTGAAGAGAAGTCCTTCAGCTTCTATGACTCGACAGCTGTCGGTGACCTCATTTCAAGGGCAACGATAGATCTCCAAATGGTCAATGCTTTCGTCAGGATGTGGCTTGGAACGATATTCAACGCCCTCTTCTTGGTGGGGACTACCTTCGTGATACTCTATTCGGTGAGCCCTACGATGACGCTGATACCCGTGGCGACAATGCCCCTGATCTTCTACTTCACGAGCCGTCTATGGGTGTACACTATGCCGCTTTTCAGGAATATGCAGTTGATACTCGGCAAACTGAGCTCCTACATACAACAGAACATCGTCGGAATGAAGACCGTCAGGATATTCGGGAGACAGGACGACTTGGTGGATGGCTTCAAGCAAGTCGAACAGCTATACGTCAACACGGCAATCAACGCGGGGAGGATGCAGGCCCTCTACATGCCAGTCTCATCGACGGTGCTCAGCCTTGGAATAACCTTGGTATACGTCTACGCTGCCTATTCAACGCTGTCCGGGGGGGCGGCATTTACGATTGGAGACATAATTCTCTTTGCGCGTTACATGATGAGGGTGTCCTTCCCACTTCGAGACCTCAGCCAATTGCTCGGAACATGGGTGAATGCCTCTGCGGGGCTCGAGAGGATCTTCGAGATCATAGACACTCACAGAGTGGCCGAGGATCTGCCCGGCGCGAAGAACATACCAATCACCGAAGGAAGGGTGCGGTTTGAGCATGTGACTTTCGGTTACTCAAAGAAGCGACCCGTGCTCAAAGATGTGAGTTTCACCGCGCTCCCCGGGGAGAAAATAGCCATTCTAGGTGCGACCGGATCAGGCAAGAGTTCGCTGATTTACCTGATTCCCAGATTCTATGACATTGACTCCGGAATGATAACGATTGATGGGGTCGATGTAAGAGAGTTCAAGTTGTCGTCTCTCAGGAAACAAGTCGGCGTGGTCCTGCAGGATGTCTTTCTCTTCTCAGGCACAATAAGGGACAACATAGCACTCGGGAGATCTGACGCTTCCTTGGAGGAGATAATTGAAGTCGCAAGGATCGCCAGGATCCATGACTTCATAGAATCACTTCCGGACAAGTACGACTCTGAGGTGGGAGAGAGGGGTGTGACGCTGTCGGGAGGTCAAAGGCAGCGGATAACCATAGCGAGGGCGCTTATCTCGAATCCGAAGATATTGATAATGGATGATTCGCTCTCGTTTGTGGATGCCAGGACCGAGCAGCAGATCCAGTCCGCGGTCGAGGAGGCAACGAAGTCTAGGACCACCTTCATCATAGCTCAGAGACTCTCCACCATAAAGAACGCAGACAGAATAGTCGTGTTCGAAGATGGAAGGGTAATCGAGTTCGGAACACACGCTGAACTGATGGCAGCTAATGGGACGTACAGGCGAATATACGAGACGCAGTTCCTCGGAAAGGCTCCTGAGAACAGTAGCAAGGAGGGAAATTCCAAGTAATGTCTGGTCCTGGGCCCGGCCGTTGGGCTACGTTTTCCACAAGAGAGGAAGAAGCTAGGGAGAGGACTACGCCGGACAGGGTTCTCATAGAGCGGGTCTACGGCTATGCGGAGAAGCACAAGAGAAGCCTATTCGCTGGAATGGCCTCTATAGTCCTCACTTCGTTGACGGGTTTGGCTTCGCCGTACATGCACCAGTTAGCCATCGACAAGATCATCGTCCCGGGAGATCTCTCGGGATTCACTTGGTGGGTCCCTCTCTTCGTTACGATTGTTCTGAGCAACCATCTCTTTCAGTACATACAAACTTACCGAATGCGCCTTGTGGGGGAGAACGTCGTGGCTGATATGAGAGACGATATCATAGACAAACTGCAGACCATATCGTTGCGTTACTTCTCAGAAGGTGAGATAGGTAGGATCATTTCGAGACCAATCACCGATGCCAACACGGTCAGGATATTCCTAAGAGTTGGCCTAACGAGCATCCTGATGGACACTTCCTCCATATTAGGGGCGTTCACCATGATGTACATTCTCGACTATAGGCTAGCTACCTTGGCACTGGTGATGTTGCCGGTCTCTCTTCTTACAATATGGTACTTGGGGAAGTACTCAAGGGCTGCTTATCGAAGGGCGGCAGTAGTGACGGCCGGTCTGACGGCTAGGATGCAGGAGGACTTGGCCGGGGTCAAGGTCATCCAATCACTGGTGATCGAAAAGAAGGTCAAGGAAAGATTCGAAGAGCAACAGGACGACACGGTCAAAGCGAACAACAGGGCGTTACTGATATCGTCGTCGTACATGCCCCTCATCATGTTCCTCAGGCTTCTCGGCACGATCGCGATTCTGTGGTACGGGACTGAGCTGTTCGGGGTCTCCGGCGTCACAATAGGCGTGCTCGTGGCCTTCACCGAGTATCAATTCAACTACTTCATGCCACTGATGGACCTCATGGCCATGTACGACCAGTATCAGTCCGCCATGACTGCGATAGAGAGACTATTCGATCTGATAGACACAAAGGCGGAGGTCCTGGAGGTACCAATCGAAAGGAGGGTGGAGCTACCATGATACACGAAGTTAGGTTCGAGGATGTCACCTTCAGCTACGAGCCGGGAGTTCCAGTTCTGAAAGGAATCACCTTCACGCTTACGCATGGGAAGAAGTTGGCTTTGGTCGGAGAGACTGGTGCTGGGAAGAGCACCACAATTAACCTCTTGGCCAGATTCTACGACCCGAACGGAGGGAGGATAGTCGTCGATGGACATGACATAAGAGATATCTCACTATCCTCTCTGAGGAAGCATATGGGAATAGTGTTGCAGGACTCTTTTCTGTTCCCGATTTCGGTCAAGGACAACATAAAGTTTGGCAAGCCAGAGGCGACAGATGAAGAGGTGGTCGCGGCGGCCAAGTCGATAGGTGCACATGACTTCATAGAGAAGCTTCCACATGGCTACAAGTACATGATAACGGAGGGTTCCTCCAACATATCGATCGGTCAGAGACAGCTGATCAGTTTCGCCAGAACGCTGCTGACAGATCCAGACGTCTTGGTTCTTGACGAGGCAACGTCTTCAATCGACCCGTATACTGAGCTGGTGATTCAGAGGGCGCTCAGACATCTGCTGCGCGACAGGATGACGATAATAATCGCTCACAGGCTCTCGACCATAAGGTTGTGTGACGAGATACTAGTGCTCGACAAGGGTGTGATCGTCGAAAGAGGAACTCATGAGGGGCTTATGAAAAGGGGTGGCCTATACAGCTCGTTCTACCGCTTGCAGTTCAAGGAGGAGACGGGTGTAGGATAGTCCCAATTCGCAACACAGATGCGCGTTACTTGTGGTCTGTCTCGTCAATGGCCTTCTGATACACGTCTAGGGTCTGAGCTGCCGCTCTATCCCAGGTGAAGTACATCTGTGCCCTTCTCCTGCCGTTCTCGCCCCAAGTCTTCATCGCATTGGGATCCTGCAGTGTTGCCTTCACTCCCCAAGCCACATCATGTGGATCATTCCCGTTAACATGAACCCCATTCTGATCCGGGCCCGATGGCACCACTTGTTCCCTGAATCCGACAGTCCCTGACGCGCCGACCACGACCGGCTTCCGCATGGCCATCGCCTCTAGGCAAACGATCCCGAATGGCTCATATGTGCTTGGGAACACGGCCAAGTCACATGCCGCGTAGTGCAAGATCCTCTCAGCCTCTGGCACGAATTCAAACCGGGCTATGACAGACTTCCGTATTCCCAGCCTATCGGCCGTCTCCAAGATATAGTCCTGTTGTTCTCCCCTTCCAAGTATCACTAGCTTCGTTTTCGGCAGAGCCGCCAGAATCTCTGGCATGGCCTGCAGCAGATTCGATACTCCCTTGACCCAAGCCAACCTGCCCACAAAGAGCAGCATGTTCTCATCCTCGGCGATGCCGTATGACTTCCTCAGAGCGGCCACCTGCTCCTGGTCGACCGTCTTAGGGTCATATCTGTCCACGTCGATTCCGTTCCAGATCACCGAAACTTTCCCTATGGGCCAACCATGTCGTTCGAGGTCCTCCTTCATGGCATGGCTGACCGTGACCAGTTTGTCCGCGGATTTTCCGGCCTCCATCTCCATGTGGCTGATGATTTTGGATCCGTCTCCGGTCCTGCCAGACTCTGTGGAATGTACGTGGAACACAGTTGACATCTTCGGAAGCATGTTCTTCACACAGATCCCGGCGATAGCGCTGAGCCAGTCGTGAAACGCGACTATGTCGTGCCCCGTCTTCTCCTCCTTCTCAAGCTGGTTGGCCAACTTTGATGTCGAGAGGACGTTGTACATCAAGATGTCGTTGAAGAACTTGACAGATGGTCCCCACCCTACTATGTCTTCGGTCACAAAAAGGGGGAAGACGTTCGTTATGTCTATGATCTCCGGCCTGTGCACCTCAACACCCTGCAGGATCTGCCTAGTGGGAAGTCCGCCTGGGTTAATCGAGAACACGGTGACATCGTGTCCTCTCTTGACAAGTTCTCTGGTTATGTACATGGCATATGTGCCGAGCCCACCCACCACCATAGGTGGGTATTCCCAGACAAAGAATGCTACCCGCATGTCGTCCTTCTGCTGACTCGCGAAGGGCCGATATAACCGTTGAAGCGCGGTGAAGACCTGATCGGGAACGATATGAACGCTAATTCCAGTTTCCCGACCCTCACGAATCCAAGCGAAAAGGTTTAGAACCCCTGTTGGCTCGCTCCGTTCACGATAATGCATGAGCACAATTAGCATCGAGGACTTCGCGAAACTCGATGTCAGGGTGGGAAAAGTCATCAAGGCCGAACAACTCAAGGGATCCGACAAACTGCTGCGGGTCACGCTGGACATGGGACAAGCCCAGAGAACAGTGGTTGCCGGGATAGCCCAGACTCACAAACCAGCGGATCTCGTCGGTAAGAACCTCGTGGTGCTGACCAACTTAGCTCCTAGGAGTTTGATGGGTGTTGTTTCAGAGGGAATGATCCTCGCGGCTGAGGAGGCTGGGAATGTCTTCCTGCTCACCACCGACGGGGACGCGCCTCCTGGCTCGAAGGTCCTATGAGACAGTAACTTCGTGGGGTCTGCCACGACCGTCGATTCTCATTGCCAGAAACCAGAGAATGTGCACACGGAGGGCGACGTGCAATGATCCAAGCAATCCTCCCCACGTCCCCGGGCTGACATGTCGCGCCGAGTGTACGGGTCAGCCCTGAATCCATAGCTGTCACCCGAAGATCGTCACGTGATCGTGAAACTCAGGCCACTCGACGACAAGCACTCCTTGACCTTCCTGAGCGACTCGCTGTCGATTGTTTCTATCGTCAGCTCCACCCTCGCCATGGAAGGCGCAGTGTTTGGCCCCCGTCTCACGTGGGATATGTCGACCACGTTTGCCCTTGCAGAAGAAATGCATCCGAGGACGGCCCTCAGCGACCCGGGTCGGTCAGGCATATTGACTGAGAGCCTAAGCAGTCCTCGGGACTCCCTGAGGCTTCGCGTGATCACTCGTGTCAGGAGCAACGGGTCGACATTGCCACCACTCACTATCACCCCGACCTTCTTTCCGGAGACCTCCATCTGGCCAGACATCAGAGCCGCGACTCCTGCTGCCCCCGCGGGTTCGGTGACCATCTTCCCCTTCTCCAAGAGCATGAACATCGCCTTCACCATGTCATTGTCCGACACGGTTACCATGTCATCCACCGTCCGAAGGGCGATGTCGAGCGTGATATTCCCTGGTCTTTTGATCGAGATTCCGTCGGCTATCGAGATGCCTCCCCCTACCTCGACCACCTTGCCCTGCCTGAAGGACTCGCAGAAGGCAGGATAGTCCGCAGATTGGACGCCAACGATCCTTGTCCGCGGGGACGATTTCTCGTAAACACTTGCCACTCCGGCTATCAGCCCCCCGCCGCCCACAGGGGCGATTAGAAGATCAAGTTCTGGTCCCTCCTCGATCATCTCTAGGCCGATCGTTCCTTGACCAGCTATGACGTCGACATCATCAAAGGAGTGCACGAATGCGCCTCCTTCCTTCCTTGCGTGTTCGACCGCGGCCTCGTAGCAGTCGTCATACGTCTCGCCCACTTGGTGAACTGTTGCCCCGTACGACATGGCTGCCCTGACCTTGTTCGAATGCGCGAACTCAGGCATGAAGACGTGGGCTGTCAGGCCAAGCGCCCTGCACGAGTACGCGATGCCCTGCGCGTGGTTACCGGATGAGGAGGTGACGATGAGCTTGGCTCCCGCTTGTCTCGCCTTCCAGCAGGAGTTCAGAGCTCCTCTTATCTTGAAGGCGCCGGTTTTCTGCAGGTTCTCCAGCTTCAGAAAGACATCTGCTGCCAAGACTTCACTGAGGTAGGCGCTCTTGGAAAAGGGGGTTCTATAGATATGTGGGGACACGGTCGACACGGCCTCGCGCGCGAGCCTGTTGATGTCGTCTGGGTTTGCGCCCATTCATCACGACGAGGCGATAATCGCATTTAACAGTTTGACTTGCCGAGCATTCTCAGCCTGCCATCTCGGAGCAGCACTGCAGTGGATGAGGCTCCTCTCATGGGGTGGCCGTGGAATGACCCGCAGTTGGCGATTCTGCGTCCTTGATCAATCATCGGCAAGTGAGTATGCCCCATCACAACCCAGTTCTGATTGTCCATCCCGATCTTCCACCTCAGAAATCTTTCAGTTGCCCCCCTCACTCCCAGCGCCGAGAGGAGCAACTCCACGCCCGCAGTAATTGCTCCATCAGAACAGAAGTAGTCTCCGTGGACAGCGAGTACCCTTACGCCATTGGCCTCAATCATTATTGGGTCGTGTGTCAGCATGACTCTAGTGCCTCTGTGCTCGAACGTGAGTTCCCCTTTCGTCAATGGAGGATCATGGTTCTCGCTCATAGTCACGAGCAAACCCTTCAGGTCGGCCATTCTATCCAACCTTTCTAGGACGGCCATTACGAAATCTAGCAGTTGCCGGTCCGAACCAACGTCCTGGGGAGCGTGCAGCAAGTCGCCGACCACGACCAAAGTGGCTGGTTTTGTCTCCTCGACAAGACTGAGCAGACTTCGGGAGATGCTTTCTGGGTTGTCGAGATGAAGGTCTGACACAAAAAGCACAGCGTCGTTGCCAACATTGACCTGCATGGGCACAGGCGGGGGTCTCCAGAGCCAAGGCAGCGAGACCAGCAGGTAAGACAGTCCGAGCAGGGATGCGAGCACGAGCACAGTGAGGAGCATCCCTATGACCCGTCGTGGTGCGCCTTGGCTTGTTTCCTCACATGCGGGGTGACGATTCGTCTCACGCCCACGAGAAGCTCCGTCAGAGTGGAGACTGAATCCACTACAACCCCCCTGCTCCCACTGGCATGAATCATCGTATTCCTATCCAAGTGAATCGCTACGTGAGACACCCTTCGGCTGTTCTTCCCCCTGAAGAACAACAGGTCTCCCCTCCTCACATGGTTCACGGGCACGAACCTGCCGTTGCCCTCAAACTGCTGGTCGGCGTCCCTCAAGAGTTGGTACCCTCCCATTTTGTAAACCAGCTGCACGAAGCCGGAGCAGTCCAGACCCCACGGGCTCGCCCCTCCCCAGAGATAAGGCGTGCCAACGAGCTTGAGAGCTCTCTCGACTATGCTCTCGATGTCTTCCTTCGGGAATGGGTCGCAGGCTGGCCTCAGTTCCTCGGTGCGCATGAACCCAGCTCTCCCGTCAGGAAGCCTCACGCGCGTCCGGTTGTCCTTCCTGCCGGTGACCTCGAGAATGCTCCCCATGGGCGCCACAAGAAGTGTTTCCAGCTGATACGAGTCGGCCGATACAGGCTCGAACAGGCTTTCTACTGCCACCACTCTACCGGTACCCGCGTATCTCGCCCGGCCCTCCTTGACAGCCGATCTCTCCACCCAACCATGGTAGGCGTCCTGCGACCTCACCCAAAGGAACCGCCCCTTCACTTTCTCAACTGCCAGGTCCTCGCCGAGTCTGGCCTGACTCACCCTCTTCGATCCCGGTCTTGGTTCTTTCCACATGTCGATAATTGACAGTCTGACTGTTGCTCTCATCTAGGATCACTCCTGCTTCCAAGTCCTGAGACCTGACGGTGAGTCTTGGGCAACTTGACTCCTCGCTTGCGGAACGGAGAAATAAGGATGTGCGTTCCCAGCAGGGTGTATCGTGAGGATCAGGCGCTGGGCTCCACTCTCGGGAGAGAAGGTACATAAAGTCCTCAGATACGTTGAGCTCAACTTGAGCGAATTGGGCCCTATAGTCCGGGCTGCAAGGGCACTCGCGCGATCGGCCTCGCACGACGCTGACATCGCGCATAGATACGACCATTGCGACTGCGTGGCAAAGCTGTGCCGCAGGATAGGGAAGGAAGAGGCTGCTGATATGGAGTTGCTTATCTCTGCAGCGTACTTGCATGACTTGGTGTCCAGGGGCAAAAGCGGAGCAGTCTCTCACCAGTTGGCATCAGCCAAGAAGGCAGAGAGGTTCCTGCGGTCCAAGGGAATGCCCGTCAATAGAGCCAAGGCAGTGAGGGCGATCATCGAAGAGTCATCGTACGAATCATCTCTGAAAAGGATTCGCCCTTCGTCCATTGAGGCCATGGTATTGAGGGATGCGGACTTTCTTGAGGCGATGGGAGCAAGAGGCATAGCTCGCGCCTTTGCCTTCATCGGCTGGAACAAGGGGAAATCACTCGGAGAGCTTGCCTGGGACCCAAGGAGGCCTCCAAGGCTCAAGATGAAGAAGTCTGGCCCTGATCCGTCGGCCATATGGCACTTCTCGTCGAAACTGTTGAGGCTCAAGGACCTTATGTGCACGAGCGCAGGCAAGAGAATGGCGCGCTCAAGGCACTCTTACATGGTCAAGTTCCTATTAACCTATGCTCTTGAGATGAAGGCCGTCTCGTAGGAGTGACACCAGTTGTTCGCTAGACGCCCTTGTGCAGCAGGAAGTCAAAAAGGGCTGCAGCACCAGAGGAGGCAGCTACAGCTCTTGAGGGAGCGGAGGAGATGAATATCAAGTCCCCGTAGCCAGGTTTCAGCTTCCTGAGGGCGTCAACATCCGTCCTAGATATCTCCTCCAAGCTTTCAGTCACGCCTGGGACTGCAACATCCCCTTTCGATATACAAGCCGTCCCGCCCGTTCCGCCATAGCGGACGACTGAGTCCCTCAGGACGATCGATTCGGCAGCCGACACGGTCGTTCCTCTAACCAAGTATGCAGTGTTGCTGACATCCAACCGCAAATAGTCAAGTTTGACGTCAGTGGGTCCCACTATGCGCTTGGATAGCTCGGACTTGACCTTCGAGCCGAGTCCCTTTAGCCTCATGCCACTTGGCGACGCCACAAGTAGATGGTTCATCACGAGGCGGCTGATCAGGCTCCTGATGGCTCCCCCGCCCAAGCCCAGCCTGTCTTGAAGTTCATCCCTGGACATGGGTAACTCCGGGTCAAGTGCCATGATGCTGAGCAACACGTGCCCATTATGAAAGGAGCGAGGCCTCTCGGGATCCTGCTCCGCTACCGCCTCCAGTATCCTGAGAGCTTCTGACGGCCTCAACACGCAGTAGTGCCTCCGTGCGCGCAGAAAACCTTTGCGAGCTCAGGGGCCCGGCACGACGTTCGGATTCGAGAAGTCGACAAACGCCCAAGCCACGACCTCTCCCGGCGATAATGCGTGTTGGTCAGCCGCCGTGTCTCCCATCGTCCACGTCCCAGATATCTGATCCCACTTGAACCACATCCAATACGAGTTCGGATGATCCGGCGAGGTGCCAACCCCAGCAATCTCATTGACCATGACACCGTAAGGGGTGAATGTGGCAGCAACGCGTGTTCCGAACAGCTTGGTCGTCGTGTTGTACATCGAGGAGCCCGAAGGCAGCACGGTGGCGTTGTACCATGTCCTTGTCCCGTTCCCGAAGTTGACAAGCACGTTCACCTGAATCGTGTTCTCTTTCAACATGGCTGTGAGCCTATCGTTCTCCTCTCGAAGGGACAGGTAGTTGGGCAACAGAAAACCGTTCAGCAGCAATGACAGCGAGGCCATCACCACTAGCAGTTTATCCAGTCTTGGTAGGTTTGGGGTCTTCTTGGCAACCCTCCTCCCGACGAGGTCATTCATCTTGCTCTCGATCGGCACGGCGACGAGCGGGAACAGGACGAAGTTGGAGGCCTCATGAATGACGCCCATCGGCAGCGGGAAGTTCATTGCGAGCAGGCCCGCTACAGCGGAGCCATAGAAGAAGACTCCGAATGCGGAGTTCGTGAACAGGTCATAGAGCAAGGTGGAGAAGAACCCGGCTGCCGCATGCCAGGCTGGATTTCTTTCGCCCCTTGACTCCGATGAAAAATTGAGATTTCCGAGTGCCCATCCTGCAATCGCGTAGGAGATCTGGCCAACAATCGCGACAACTGTCGTGACTAGCGACGCGCCGTACGGGTTCAGGACGCCATAGAAGGCCCACGAGAAAGCGCCAACCAAAGCCCCGTAGAGCAGTCCCAAGTGCTTGCCGGCGAGGAAAACACACAGGTCCATGAGCTTCACGTTTGGCACCCCTGAAAGCGCATAGTTCGTCCCAAGCGAGACTGCCACGAGGAGTGAAGCCAATACCATCGACCTGGTGCTGACCAAGGGGCTGGATAGTTTATCCAGCCTCTTTTAAGCATTTCACCCTGATGCGGTCAGCCACCTCGCATCCGCTGGCAGAGAGGTACGAGAGGTGCGGCACGAGCATGCAGGAGTGCCTGCCCTCTGATCCGAACTAAGACCTCGTGCCCAAACCTTAACTTCCGGCGCGCCAGCCCAGACAGAATTGGCAGCTTCTGACTTCTTGCTGACAGGTCACAGGGGAGCCCCTACTCACTTTCCCGAGAATACGCTCCGGTCCATTATGGAGGCGATAGTGTGCGGAGCCACAGCGGTGGAAGTAGACGTGAGAGTCACTCTCGACGATGTGCTCGTTCTGTCACATGACCCAACACTGGAGCGAATCGCGGGCAAGCCGATCGAAGTCTCTCGGGTCGACCTGGAGGAGTTGCAGAAGGTTAGGTTCAAGGGGGAGAGAATAGCCATGCTCTCAGAGGTCGTAAAGGCAGTGAAGGGGGTCGCCTCCCTAGATCTCGATGTGAAGATATCTGATCATGAGGCGGAGATAGTCCAGGAGATATTCGCCCACGGCGACATTCGAAGAACGCTCTTCACATCGTTCAGCCCCCAGGTTGTGTCGAAGTTCAAATCAGTCTCATCTGAGCTCAGGACCGGTCTCATTGAACAGGGCGCCTTCCGAGACGCGATTGAGGCGGCAACAGAGGTCGGGGCGAACTGCATTTTGCCAGAGGTGTCGGACCTCGACCATAGGTCCCTAGAGATGGCTCAACACGCGGGACTCGCTGTCGTGCCTTGGACCGTCGACGATCCGAAGATGGCCCTTGAGCTCTTGCGACAAAACGTGGACGGACTGGTCACGAATGATCCTTGTCGACTAGCGGGACCAGTGCTCAGTTGGAGGAGTAGTTCAAGGCAGTCAGGCCAGTGAGTTGTACAGCTTCAGCATCTCCTCTCCGACGATCCTCCAGTCATACCGCGCGAGGACCTTGCGCCGTCCTGCCTTGGCCATCTGCGACCTCCTCTCCTCGCTCCTTAAGAGTTCCAAGATGGCCTGTGCGAGCTGCTCCTCGTCTCCAGGTTTCACCAATATGCCTTCGTCGCCGTCCTTCACGACCTCGGGAACGCCACCCGTCTCCGAAGCAACTACAGGCACCTCGCTCGCCATGGCCTCCAAGAGAACCATCCCAAACGACTCGGCGTGAAGTGATGGCAAGACGAAGATGTCGGATGAAGCATATATGCGTGCGAGTCTTTCTGAGCTAATATCTCCCAGGAACTTGACGGAGTCCACCAACCCTAAGTCGTAGGTCATCATCCGGAGGGCCGAGCCGAGGTACCCGTCCCCCACGATGACCAGGTCCGCGTCTGGGATCTCGCCAACTACTCTCTTGAACGCCCTGATCAGAACGTGCGGGCCCTTTCTGTTCACAAGTCTGCTCACATAGAGAATCCTCCTGCCCGAACGCTTCACATCGGGTCTGGGCTTGAAGAGTTCGCAGTCCACTCCGTTCGGGATCACGCTGATCGGCACATAGTCCACGAGCAGGCTCATGAAGTCCGCGGCCGCTTGACTCACTGCGACTATGTGATCAGCCAAGTTCAGATACTGTCTCAACGGATAGAGAGCTGAGCTCAAGATGTCCCCCATGGTTCCGTCGTAGGCGCGCCCGGGAATGGAATGGTTCGTAAGCACCGAGGGCACGTCGGCATTTCGCGCGTACGCCAGGGCCAAGAGGGGCGTTGGCGTGAAAGCGTGATGGGAGTGCACCACGTCGAAGTCCCCGCGCTCAAACACCTCATGCAATTCACCCCTAGACGGAGGAATGACTGGGAAGTTGAATGGAACTGAAGGCGCTAGGGTCCTGACCCTTATCCCTTTGTAGTCAGAGACACCGCCAGAGGATTTCCCCGATCGTCTCTTCGTATAAACCATAACATCATTTCTCCTCCTGACCAACTCCTTGGCTAAGCCATACACGTGCGAGCTTACCCCGCCTCTGACGGGTGGAAACCACTCCGTGAAAAGCGCCAGCTTCAACCTACGGCATGCCTATGTCCAACACTGGGTAGAAAAGTCGGATAGCACGCTGACCGGAACCGTTGAAAAAAGAGGGGGGACTGGTTAGACAAGAGACGATTTTCCTAGGGTCCCACAGCAACAGCCGCAGCGACCTGGTTTTCCTTGGCCGCCTTCATGAAGTCGAAGAAATCCCCAAATCTAGAAGCAAACTCAGAGACTGCATCCAGCCCAGCCTTCTTAATGTAGTATATTCTCCTGGTCCTGTTCCCAGTACCCCTCACTATTTCGCTGAAAATGAGCCCCAACCTCTCCATCTTATACAGCATCGGATAGAGCGCCCCTGAGGTCACCCTTCGGCCGAACAGGTCGGAGAACTTGAGCAGGATGTCGTATCCGTGGGCGGGGGCTTGCGACAACATCCACAAGATCAGCAGGTAGTTTATGTTCAGGAGAGGATTGCCAGCTCTCTTCGACATCTGTCTTCGTCGGGCACATTCCCTCGTTCCCTATTTAAGGCTTGTTTCAATTTGAAAATACTTTCCAGCTCAAAACTTGTGTAGCTGAAGCGCGAATGGACGCGGCAATACGTCGCTCTGGGAATGTTTGGGTTCACTGGGTTCTGGGGGGTGGTCGAATAAGCATTCGCAAGATGACGAAAACCAAGGCCGCAGCCAGCGCGCCGCCTGCCATCCAGCTCAAGGGGGCTTCGGGGGTCGTCACGAACTTGAACAATGCGACAAGCATCACCATGGCCGCTGCCACCAGAGCGACCAAGTCAGCACGTCTTGAGCCACTGCCCTGAATCGTCGGAATCGCTAGCTGTCCCGTGCCCAACACTCTCCTCGCTATCTCGCGGCCCCTGTCTGTCAGGAAGTAGAGCTTGACAGTTCCTGCAATGCGTTGCTCGACGATTCTGGCCGAGACCAAGACGCTCACATGGTGCGTTATCAGTTGACGTGACAGCCCTGTCTTCCTAGCGATGGTCCCTAAGTTGGCTGGGCCTGTCTCAAGGAGCCTGATTATCGATGATCGAGACTTGTTCGAGGCGATCCTGACGAGTTCGAGTTCGTCGTCCTTTCCCGCTTCGGACACACATCAAGGCACCGTGCCACAATAGGGGCAGACGTACGCCTGCCTTTCACGCGACCACGTTAGCTCTGATCCGCAGACGGGGCAGGGGATTGGCCGCCAGACTGCACCTGGCTCCTTCTCCACTCTAGATGCCATCCTGTCCAACGGCGCCTCCAAGGCTGCGAACAGCTCCTCGGCGGCCTTGGCACGTTCGGCCTTTTCGGCCAGTTCACGCTCAACTTCTGATGGAGTCAGGGCTCTCTTTTCAGGTTTGAGCGTCTCGGTTTCGGATTGAGCTTCCTCCACATGTTGTGCCTCCACTTGTTTGAGTATGTCTTCGAATTCTGCCGTCTCGACCCTTTCGGATACGCTGATTGCCCTCTTGGACTCTCTCACTTCTGGTTCAGCGACCGCCGTCGCAGTGGGCGTCACCTCAGTAACCCCAGGCTGTTCCTCTCCCCCAGTGACCTGCTTCACAGTTGGCTTCTCCTCGGCCTCCACGGAAGTCTTGGCTTCCTGCGTGGAACCTCTTGCTGGCATCATTGTTCCGAGAGCTCCAGTCGTCGTTGCTGCACGCCCTCTCCCTGACAACAGCTTGCCCAGCCCAAAGGAAATCCCCCCTGAAACCATCGCGCCGGCACCATATGATATGACGATAAGCACATTCAGCGCGTTCGAAATGCTCATCCTCGTGAAGTCCTCTAGTCCCGTGAGCCCTCGCAGGAATCCCTCCACGAACAGCACGCCCAATAGCAAGGCGCTTATGCCGACAGCTATTGGCACGATGAGGCGCTCCACATCGCTCTTCAAGACGAAGCCGGTGATCACGCCGCAGAGTGCGAATACCGTGACTGATAATATAACCCAGTCGGTCGTGACAACTGTGAAAGCCTCAGACAACAACGTGGCCACTCCTAACTGTGTGGCCAGAAGGTTAAACCACAGTTGCGACATCCCGAGTATCGAAACGAAATATGCCTGCGCCAAATCTCCCCCGGACACAGGGAGTTGGAAATCCACTGTAAGGGGGACTGATGCTACCCTGAAGACGAAACTAGAGAGTACCAATGGGATCAGCAGTACTACGACTGCTGCTACGAGTACCCCCGCCACATCCCTCAGGGGCGAGAAGGCCATATTGGTCTCACTCCAGTCTAAGTCGGTGGGATGTTGCGTATTAAACACTTGCCCTGCGTCACTCGGGGCAGGAGTTGGGTTCTTGATGTCTTGTTCTATTACTTTGTACAGGATATCAGACCTCCCGCTGGAGCAACCGGACGGGCCTCGGTCGTGACAACGACACTTCATGCACAGACGGAAACAACGGACCGATCACACGTATTCTTCTGGCCCGCTGACATGACTTCGACTTGTTCAAAAGCAGCCACGATGCGCCCATCGCAGAGGCGGCAAGGCTCCCCGTCGCCAGTTAGTCTTGGAACAGTGTGTCCGAGTCCTGTGGACTTCAGAGTAGGTGGCTACTGCGGTCCGCGGTGCGCCGACCGGAGGCTGTCCTCGGAGGCAACAGGATCGGGATACCCTTTTTACGGTTGGAGGGCCCGAGTGACCAGTGATGAGTGAACTGGATCCTCAGAAGATCAGGGGGGACTTCCCCATACTGGAGAGAAACATAAACGGGAAGCCGTTGGCGTTTCTGGACAATGCTGCCACATCTCAGAAGCCCAAACAGGTCTTGGAGGCGATTCAGGACTTCTACTTCAAGCACAACTCAAACGTCCTGCGGAGCGACAATGCACTTTCATTTGAGGCCTCGGAGCTCTATTTCAGCTCGAGACACAAGATAGCCTCCTTCCTGGGCGCCGAGGATGAAGAGGTCGTGTTCACTAAGGGGGCAACCGACTCGTTAAACGCTCTTTCCGTGGCGCTTGCCGACAGATACGCCAAGAAGGGAGGCAGGTTGATCACAAGCATCTTAGAACATCACAGCAACCTATTGCCTTGGAGAACAAGGGCCAGGAAAAACGGTGGAGAGATCGTAGTCGTAAGGGCTGACCGCGGTTGGAGGATCGATGTCGAGAAACTCGAGGAGGAGCTTGAGAGAGGCTCTGAGTTGGTGACAATCACGCATGTGTCGAATGTTCTCGGGACGATCAATGATGTGAAGGATATCTCCAGGAGGGCCCACAGACACGGGGCCCTCGTCGTGCTAGATTCTGCGCAGGGTGTCCCTCACATGCCCGTGGACGTCAGGGACATGGATGTCGACTTCTTGGCCTTCTCTGGCCACAAGATGCTAGGTCCGACTGGGATTGGTGTGCTCTTCGCGAAGAAGCAACTGTTATCGTCAATGGAACCATGGCAGTTGGGCGGTGGGATGGTCAAGTCAGTGGAACCGGAGGGCGAACTTCTCGAAGATCCTCCGTACAGATTCGAGGCTGGTACCCCACACGTAGCTGGAGTCGTCGGCTTGGGCGCCGCCGTGGAGTACCTCGAGCGACTGGGCATGGGATCAGTCAGGAAGCACGAGGAGGACTTGGTCAGGCATGCCTTTGATGTTCTTCGCGACGACGACATAGAGATCTATGGGCCCCGCGACCCAGACGAGGTCTGCGGTATCATCTCGTTCAACGTGAAGGGAGTCCACCCCCATGATGTCTCCTCCTTCCTCGACCAGGATGGGGTGATGATAAGGGCCGGCTACCACTGCGCTCAGCCTCTGGTCAACTCTTTGGGAGCGAGCGCGGTTGCGAGAGCGAGCTTCTACATCTACAACACCCTAGAGGAGATCGATCGACTCGCTGCTTCCGTGAGAAGGGCCAAGGGGATTCTGTCATGAACAGCAGAGGGCTCTACAGAGACAAAGTCTTGGAGCACTTCAGGAAGCCCAGGAACTACGGGGCCATCGAGGGGGCGGACGCGACATCTAAAGGCGAGAACAGGTCATGTGGCGACGAGGTGACAATCTACCTGAAGGTGAGTGGGGACAAGTTGACTGCAGTGCAGTTCACTTCAAGAAGCTGTGCGATATGCCGGGCATCCGCTTCGATGCTCACTGAGCTCGCTAAGGGAAAGAAGGTGTCCGAGGCCGCGGCTCTCGATCGCACCGATGTGCTGAACCTGTTCGGCGGCACCATCGACCCAGTGAGGGAGGGCTGTGCTCTTCTTCCCTTGGGCGCCCTCAAATCGGCGCTCTCGGAACTAGCTAAACACGGCCGGTAATTCTTCTTTCTCATGGACAAGCGTACCAGATCTTGGAACCGCTTGTGCTCGCGGGCCAAGGACAGTTCCACTCGCTGATACGAAGAAACCATTATGTCAGTGTCTGCGAGCCGTAATTTCATGAAATCAGATCTATTGTGGGCAATAGCGCCATGTCTTGTGATAGGCTCGCTACTGTTGGCAGTTCTAGCCTCGCCTGCAAGCATGCCCGCTGCAACGACCGCCCAATTCGGCGGAGCGGCAATAACGATATACCAGGTCAATGTCGCCCACGTGGTTGTCAACGTCACAGCATCCTTCCAGAACGGGCAGGCGCGGGTCGAAATACCATCAAGTGCCATCGTGTACTCTCTCAGGGTCTCGGACAGTAGAATCACGTCTTGGAGGGTGGCATCCGGGCAGCCCGCGCCTTCGCTCCTTCAGCTGGGCGATTCCGTTGTGGTCAGAACCCAATCCAGCTCGTACAGCGGGAAGTACCTAGGCCAGTCTGAGGGTTATCTGGTGCTTGAGGTCAACGGAGAGACTGCGCTGGTGAGGACCGACTCTGTGGTCAGCATCGAGATCAGGCGGTTGGTGTCAATGACGCAGCCTACTGGACGCACTGAGATCATCTTGGAAGGAAACCTCACCGGGCCACGGAGCGTGACAATTGCGTTTCTCGTGAGAGGCATGGGCTGGTTGGCAATGTCTGAACTGGATCTCAGGAGTTCCGTCCTTTCGACTCAGGCATACATCTGGAGTTCAGACAACTGGACCGACGCGTCCGTCAGGCTCGTGGTGGGTGAACCTAAGATAGAGCTTGGGCCCGAACTCGTGAGAGCTAGCTATACGAGCAGCGCCTACGCTGCGAATGCTCCAGGGTCGATCGGGGTCGAGATGACTGGCCCATACTACGCTTTCACGTTGCCAAGTCGAGTCACCCTGAATTCGGGCGAAGAACTTGCGCTGAGGATCCTATCGGGAGATGTCCAAGTAGTACAGTTCCACAAGTGGGAGTCGCACGACCCGAGGTACATCACGGACATAGAGCAATCTGCTGAACTTACCTTGAACATCACAAACGCTTTGAGGATCCCGGTGCCTTGGGGATACCTGAGCTTCTACGAAGCGAACGACTGGCTGGCGTCGACATCCAGCAGTTACATCCCCGTCGGAGCGACCAGAACATTCACGGCTGGGCCATCGAGAGACATAGGAGTTCTATCCCAAGTCGTATCCACAGAGAGAACATCAGCAGCAATTCGCTACAATGTGAAGATCACTGCTAGGAACTACGGCAGTGAAAGCGCCCTGGTTGTGCTCAAGCAATGGCTACCCGCTGAATCAGAGGTCACAGCAAGATCAGGTCAACCAGCGGAGACACCAACATCGCTGACTTGGACGCTGCTCATGGGACCCGGAGATGTCAACACTTTCACCTTCACCTTCGAAGTGCCCTCGAGGTAGCAGGACCTCGGGCACTCATCTTTCTTGGATCTATCAAACAGTTATAATCAGGCGGCTGATTGGCCGCACATCTGGATGAAGGCCCGCAAGATCCGAGTGAAAGGGATAGTCCAAGGAGTCGGATTCAGGCCGTTCGTCTATAGGCTGGCTGCTTCTCTCGGGCTGGCGGGCAGTGTGAAGAACAGCGGAAAAGGAGTCGAGATAGTCGTGCAGGGTGACGACGCCGACGTTGACGATTTCATCGGAAGGATAAGCGCCGAAGCCCCTCCTGTGGCCTCAATCGAGGAGGTAGTGGTGCATGAGGCCAAGATTTCAAGCGCACGCGGATTCAGGGTCGTCACGAGCAGTGCGACCCACCCAGAAACGTTGCCGCCACCGGACTTGGCGATCTGCGGTGAGTGCGCCTTCGAGCTTCTCGATCCCAATGATAGAAGGTTTCAGTATCCGCTGACGAACTGCATGAACTGCGGGCCGAGGTTCTCGATTATCAGGTCTCTGCCGTACGATCGCAGCAGAACCACTATGAACGTGTTCAAGCTATGCAGGCGATGCGCCTCTGAGTACAGAGATCCTAGGAACCGACGCTTCAGAGCTGAGCCTATATCCTGTCCGACGTGTGGGCCGAAGGTCTGGTACTTGAGACAAGGCAAGATTGTGAGGACTGCCGACCCGTTGGCCGAGGCCGCTCGCGACCTCGACGCGGGAAACACAGTGGCTGTGAAGGGCATAGGCGGATTCCATCTGGCCGTGGACGCCATCAACGAGGCTGCTGTGAGACGACTGAGGTACATCAAACGAAGGCACTGCAAGCCCTTTGCCATGATGGCAAGGGATCTCACCCACGTGAGAAGCATCGCCGTTCTCAACAGCGAGGAAGAGAAGTGGCTGAAATCAGGGTCGTCGCCCATCCTGTTGCTGAAAAAGAGATACCCAAACCCGATCGCGCCCGACGTGGCCCCTGACCTAGACACCTTCGGCGTCATGTTACCCTACACGGGCATACACCTGATGCTGTTGGCCCGAACCAGCTCTCCTTTCCTCGTGATGACAAGCGGCAATCCTAAGGACGAGGTCATAGTGCACGACAACGATGTTGCAATCGAAAGCCTGTCAGGGATGGCTGATTCCTTTCTTCTGCACAACAGAAGCATACTAAACTTCGAGGACGATTCCGTGATGAGAGTCGTGAACGACGCGCCTGTAATCTTCAGGCGGTCAAGGGGCTTTGTGCCCGTTCCCATAGGGAGCCCTGTCAGGGTCGATGGCATATTGGGCTTAGGAGCAGACCTGAAGAATACTTTCGCGATAGGAAAACTCGATAGGGTCTTTGTGAGCCAACACATAGGCGACCTTGACTCCGAGATCACGCTGTCTTCCGTGGTTCCGGCCGTAGAACGACTGGCCAGACTAGTGGGAGCGCGATGCGACATAGTGGCTCATGACATGCACCCGGGCTACAGATCCACTGAGCTTGCCGAGTCAATGCGGATCCCCCGCGTGCAGGTACAACACCATCACGCCCACCTAGTGTCATCGGCTGCGTCGAACGGCATGACCGGGGATATGCTCGGGCTTGCATGCGATGGAACGGGCTTCTCTCCGGACGGGCAGATCTGGGGTTTCGAGCTCATGACCTTCAATTTCGAGGGGTTCGAAAGAGTGGGGAGCCTCTTGCCATTCAGACTCCCAGGGTCAGAAGCCGCCGTTCTGGATCCGCGCAGGTGTTCGCTCTCCCTGCTTGACGCTGCCTTGGGAGACGATGCTGATGGGTTCGATCTGGGGTATTCGTCAGAAGAACAGGCCTTCATTCTGCATATGATTAGGTCCGGCATCAACTCACCCCTGGCCTCCAGCTGCGGCAGGTTGTTTGACGCCGTCTCCGCGATGTTGGGGATATGCAACACTGCTACTTATGAGGGACAACCTGCGATTGAGCTTGAGGCGTCCGCGGTGTCCGAAGTGGAAGGCACCTACCCGTACGGATTTACGTCTTCAGACAAGGTGATCTTAGATCACAGGCCCTTAGTCCGAGCCATCGCAGAAGACCTCAAGTCCCACGAGCCCAAGGGCGAGATTGCGGCCAAGTTCCACAACACAATGGTAAGAGCAATGACCGAGATGATCGCGATCGCGGCTGAGAGATCAGGCATCGAGAAGGTGGTTCTTGGCGGCGGGTCATTCTGCAACTCGTTGCTAGTGAAAGGATTGGCTCAGGCATTAGGAGGACAGGGAATCGGCGCAATCATGCCGAAGCTTCTGCCCCCAAACGATGGCGGGATATCATACGGGCAAGTGGTGATCGCATCAACGAGGTGAAAGAAATGTGCTTGGCAATTCCATGCACGATTGAAAGGGTGGA
>Ga0172365_10000332_pt1 | contig 30630 bp, 42 predicted proteins | sample LakKivSesite48cm_FD_114535 | JGI IMG/M metagenome (GOLD analysis project Ga0172365, IMG submission 114535) | Sediment microbial communities from Lake Kivu, Rwanda - Sediment site 48cm | ecosystem: Environmental > Aquatic > Freshwater > Lake > Sediment | place: Rwanda: Western Province, Lake...
ACTTGAGTCCGGCTTGGCTCGCGTACTACCTCGACGGAACGCCAAGGCCGCCAGAAGTGGACGACCTATGAACCCACGATATCTCTGCTACTGCGAGGCCCACGGTAGATCGCCTGAAGCGATGCTCGCCCACGACGAATCGGCGTGGCCGGGAGGGTGTATGACGGGTTTCATGCTGTGGATGCACGCCAAGTGGGCCGCATGGCTTACGTTGAGGGGCTTTCCATGTGACATGCCGTTGACCGACGGGCACCACAAAGAGTTCGACGCGTGGCTGGGGCAACCCACCAACATGAAAGGAACGTCCGATGCACGACGATGAAGATCTGCCACTGACGCATTCTTGTGTCGGTGGTGTGCCGAGCACGGAGTACGCCTGGTGGGCGTGCGACGCGCGGGGGATCCCGCTGGCCAAGGTGTGCGACAAATGCGAGCGCGAAAAGTTATCCCGGTACCGACCGGAAATCCTCAGTGGGTATGATCAGTCGGACGTGGACGAGCCGATTGACGCTGAAGACTGATCACAGTCCCGCAGGTGAACAACGAAAAGAAAGCGAAGAAACAAACATGAACTGGCAACGTGAAATAGACGGTAAATCACAAACACTGATGGGTGTCCGGTTGGACGACGGGGAAGACACTGCTGCGTACCAGCTCAACGAGCAGACCAGCTCGGGGTGGACACTGATCGATCTGCTGGACCTGGACGGCCTCTCAATCCCCGAGGAGGAGCGCGGTGACTGGTTGGACTGGGATACGGATGAGTGTGGCGCGTTCCCTGTCGAGCTGCCCACCGTCGCAGGTGGCGGCTGGATCCCGCAGGAGGAGGAGTAACATGGCACGCACTGCGGGTGCCACGTCTCTGCCCGTCCCTGTTCAGCTGGCGTGCATGGCCCTGCACGCGGCTGGGTACGGGTATCGCGAGATCGCACGATTGCTCGGGCGTAGCCCTACTGCGGTCACTCGCGCGGTGGAGGCTGCGCGCAGCGAACCTGCGAGCAAGACAGATCAGGAGGCGTTGGCGCAATTCACCGGGTTTGCTCAGTGGGTGCGCACTGGCGTAGACCACGGCTATTTCGCGGCGTTGAAGCGCATGAAATCGGATCCTGATCCTGACGAGGTGGACGCATGATGATCCTGGGTTTCGATCCTGGAGTGTCGGGTGCGCTGGCGGTACTTACGCAAATGCACGCCGGGTCTACGGTGGTCCTGCACGATCTGCCTGTCCTGCGGGTGAAGGGTCCGAAATCCCGCGACACGGGGAAGTCGCGCACGCGTTCGGACTTCAACATGGGGCACCTAACTGAGATCGTCCGGCATTACCAATTGCGAGGGCATATTGCGCTGGCGGCTGTGGAGACGACCAACGCACGCCCTGGTCACGCTGCCCACGCGCTGTGGTTGCAGTCTCGGGGGATTGCGCTGCTGGAGGGTCTGCTGTGCGGGCTGGGCGTGAAGACCGTCACTGTCACGCCGCAAACCTGGAAGGCGGATTTGGTGTGGCCTGGGTTCGGCAAAGATCGAGCGGACAAGACTGCTGCGTACCGGGCAGCTTGCCAGCTGTACCCGCAAGCGGCTGATCAACTGCGCACGCCGCGTGGTCGCGTCCTGGACGGGCGTGCCGAGGCGTTGCTGATCGCACACTGGGGGCTGCGGCATGCACTGGGCGGGTAAGTTGCAAAATCTGCAACTTACAACGGCGGCTTGCACACCCGAATGCAGTGGCGTACTGCTGACGGGCGGTGGACCATGATCCCGTTCGAGCGCCCCGTGCTGTTGCACCTGATCGAGACGTTTGTGACCGATACGCTGGTCAATCACGGCGCACGCATGTGGCGCATTGAGATCGATCCTTGCTCGGACGTAAACACCACGCTGGAGATTGACGCGTCTGATCTACCCATGCCGGTCGATGAGAAGGACGTGGCCGAGATTGCAGCGGCTGCTGCCCGGTTGATCGTTGCGTTTGCGCAAAAGCGGTCAACGACCGTCGCCGCGTGGAAGTTGCTGTATTTCAGCGAAAACACCCGCACTTTGAACTGAAAGGAACCGTTGAGATGGCTGTGGAGATGCGAGCAATCATAGACGTGGCCTCACGCGATGGGCGTGGGTGGCGTAACCGAAACCCTGGCGCGCGTGAGCCTGTCCCGCAGGTGGTCCAGAATCACTGGAGTATGTCTAGATCGCTAGGGGATCTGGGTACTGTGTCTCGGGCCCCAAGTGGGTTTGCGTGGCAGGAATACGAGCGCGCGTTCCGCGCGGCAGCTGGGGGACCACGTGCCGCTTGATCCGGTCCTGATCTCGGCTGCGAATGCGCTGCACGAGGCGATTCGGCAACCTGGGTGTCACGTGCGGGTTACGCTGACTCACAAGGCACATGGCTCGATTACGAGTCGCCTGCGCGACGTTGATTCGTCCTGTCAGATCGATTGGGTGAAGACGCTGCGGGGGGTGCAGAGCAACCCACGTAATTCGATACTCGTCGAGCTGCGGAATGGGAGCGTGATCGAGTTGCTGGTGGAAGGGGTGCCGTAACTATGGCTTGCGCTGGCTGCGCGCTTCAAGAGACTGCGTGCCCGTTCTGCACGGTGAAGCACGTGCGTCGATCCGGCTTTCCTGGGCACTCGCTGTGCGGTCTTAACTCGTTCCAGTATCCCGCGCTGCGATTCGCGCCACGGGGGACCGCTACGAGCAATTGCGGTGCCTGTCACGCGACCGTGGCACGTCACACTGAGATCCACGCCGTGAAGGGTCCAAAGGTACTGGCCGCGCGGCAGAAGGAACGCGAGGAGAAGGCCCTGCACAGGAGGCCCCGCGAATGATCTGTGAATGTCCCGCGTGCACGCGTCGCCAGCGTGCCTCACACAGGCGTGTCGTGGCGGTAGGGTGGGTTGCATGCCTGATCTTCGCAGCGATCCTCTTTACGTGAAGCGTGAGCGTTGGTATCTGGCGCACCCTGTAGGGGCTCCGACTGCGGAAGGTCAGATGCAGAACGTGGCCGCGGTGAAAGATTTTTGCCGTAGCGTGCTGATGGCGGACACGATCCAATGGTGGACGCTGCTGGTGCCCTGGATCCTGCGCGCCGAACTGACGCCCGATGCTGCGCCCGAGATGCGCCGACGCGCGCTGGAGGAATCCCTGGCCGAGCTGGCCACGTGTGATGGGTTGTTGCTGACGGGCCCTGCCGTGACGGATGGGATGCGCCTGGAACTGCGCGAGGCCATTCGACGTGGGATCCCTGTCATAAACGCCACGGGCATCCCTCTCCCGGAGGTGGCGGCTGTCCTGGTCGCGCGTCCCAACGCCCGCTACCCCGGTGGGTTCGGTGTGCGCGCCAGTCCGAGCACCGTCGAGTACGCTGATTGGGTCTACCACTGGGGCAGGGCCCACGTGCTTGCGGGCGGCTGTCGCAAAGCCAGCGAGGCCATGCAACGGGAATTTCCAGAAATGCTTGTCGTGCCCGGCAAGGTGGAGCTGGTCGCGCAGGTTGAACCCGTGGAGCACTGGTGGTGCGTGGACGCGTTCGGTGACGTGTGGGATCCCACTGCGTCGCAGTTCTATTACGCTGGGGGCGTCGTGAAGTACATGCCCTGGGAACCCAATGATCCTGTGCGGGTGGGGGTGTGCATGCAGTGCGGAGCTGGAATCATGGCGAATCCTGTGTCTCTTACCGCGCCCGTGTCCATTCCGGCTGCGTGTTCGCCCGAGTGCTTCGAGCAGTTGAAGGCGTTCTATGGGGGTGCAACATGATCCTGTCCGGTGAAGCGCTGGCCATTTTGATAGGTGTCGCTGTCGAGCGTCGTCCCGATGATCCGTCTGTGCGGTACCTGACCGTGCCGGGATTCCCGCGGAACCCTGTGCGTATCCCGGTGTCGTGGCTGGAATCGACGGCTGCACTTGAGCTGAGCGGCATCGTCGCGCTGTCCCGAGTGCACGCGCGCGAGCTGGGTTTGCTGCGCGAGTGGTTCGCACGTGGAGGACATATGCAGCGCATGGGTCCATTCGTCACGCAGCAAGACGCGTTCGATAGTCTGCGACTCGCTGCGGACCCCTCGACGTTTCCCGACGATGCGTTCGTGTGGAGCGAATGGTGCAAGCCTTTGCAAGGGGGTGCGGAATGAGCCTGTTGCCCGGTGAAACGCTCGACGACGATTTTACGACGGTGAAGGCGGGGGATTCCGTGTTCCGCCAAGGGCAGACCTACGCTGTGGTGAAGGTGGATCGCCGCCACGGGGGCACGATTTACATTCGCCTGAATCAGGGCCCCTTGCTGGCGTACGACATGCGTGGAAATCGTAGGGGCTCGGGTCACATTTGGTCGCGCGACGTGATCCTCCTGCCGACACCCGCACGTGTTCGAGCTGCCCGGTTGCGTACTCTGCCGTCAGAGATCGCCACGGCAGTGCAAGCAGTCGTGCAAGCTGGTGACTTGGCGAGGCTGGAAGCTGCGTTGGATCTGCTGCTGCGTACTGACAAGCCATGAAGCGTCGCTGCCCGACACGCGGGTACCTGCTGCGGTTACGCGAGCAGTTTGCAGACGGACAGTGCCTGGAGGCCGCCGACGAGATCTTGCATCGGTTCGGTGGCCGGTTGCTGTACGTGGTGGCCCGACGATCCGGTTACGCTGGCCGAGTACCTTGCACGCATGTTCGGTACTCAAACCATTACGCTCACTGTCGATGCACTTGATTACGCAACGGCACCCGCTGACGAGCTGCAAAGCCTCGCCCTGTGGCCCCAATTGCCCGAATCGCCGTAAACCTGCGACCCCGGCAAGTTTGCGTAATCGGAAGGCGTGCTGTATATCCGTTCTGCTGAGTAAGCAAACCGACGCGTTTTACAGGGGAAAATCCAACGTAATTCGCGGAAAGCGGAAAGCGGAAAGGAAGCCAAAACCATGAAGTCGTGCAGCACCTGCGGTAGCCCCGCGAATCAGGGTACAGCTCACGTAACAGGCCAGCCTCTGTGCGAGCCTCACTACCGGCAGCTGCACCTGGAGCTGTCCCGTCTCGGGAATCACGTCCCGAAGATCGCCACGCTGTTCTGGTGTGATCGAGTCGTGCTACGTTCCACGGCATGCCCGCCCAAGGCGACAACAATTCAGCACGCGCACCCGGCCTGAAGCCCGGCCCGCGCATGATCGGCCCCCACTACAAGGCCGTGGATCCGTCCACGCTGGTAGGGGTTGCGCGTGATGGACAACCCGGCAAGCAGTACCAGCTGACCCCGGCCACTGCGGAAGCCCTGCGCGTGTTACGCGCGGCAGGGCTCGCCGCTGGCCACAACCTGTTAATCGTGAGCGGGTACCGCACGCCAAGCCACCAAACCAACCTGTTCAGGGCCGCGGTGGCCAAGTACGGTTCGGAGGCGAAGGCCCGCAAGTGGGTGGCCAAGTTCTCCGAGCACTCGACGGGGCAAACCGTGGATTTTGCGCTGGGCATTCCCAATTCGAGCGCGAATGCGGTTGCTGGGCGTTTCGCCGAGTTGCCGATCTGGCAGTGGCTCGCCAAGACGGCACCACTGTACGGCTGGACGCCTTACACGCAGGAGCCGTGGCACTGGACCTACAATCCGGTGCCTGTGGACGGCCTGGTCGCGTGACCCTGCCTCACGACGCGAGCACCTGCGGGTAGAGAAGCGTGAACATGCCGAAGACGCCTCTTACCCGCGACGAGCTGCACGAGATGATCGTGAAGCAGGTGACGAGCGGTTGCACCGCGTGGCGGTTCCGAACGAAAACGCGGTCGGGAATCGTGCTGCGCGACTTGGTGCTGACCCTGGGCGTTCGCCCGAGTCCACTGGCCAAGCTGCCACCTATCGCATGCCAAAGCGTTTCCGAGGTGGTCACGCGGTTGATTCACGAGGCCCGCCGAGTGCAGTCCGACGGGCATATTGTGGCGTCCCTTCCGTTCCACACGGAGGCCGACTTCCGCGTCAGTTTGTGCGCTGAGTGTCGTGACCGCCCCGGTGAGGCCCGTGTCGAAGGCCGCTGGGTCTGCGGCGTTTGCGTGCCCCTGGACGATGCCATTGGGCGCGCGATACGAGCGGAGGCGTCGTCGTGAGCGTGCATCGGCAGTACTTCCCGTTCTTCAGGCCGGGGGACGTGATCCCAACGTTCCATCCGGTGATCACGACGGCAACGCATGCCCCGCCCCATTGGGATTTGTTGCTCGCCGAACCCAAACCTGCGCCCGCGCGGCGCTGGTTCAACGCGAGCAAGGCTGCCCAAACAGAACGGTATTTGGTTCTCAAACTGCACCCGCTTGGATCCACGTTTCAGGTGGCCTACGTGATCCCTGGAGCGGAGCCTTGCGCGCTGGCGTGGTACGAGCTGGTGCAATCCTTAGCGACCCTTCACCGGCAGATTTACAAACGGAGTTTCCATGCGAGCGCCTAAACCCATGAGTGACGAGTTGAAGCAGCTGTTGACCGATCTGGCCGACGCGCTGGGCGAGCCTTCCACCGCCGACGATGGCAAGGACGTGTTGCTTAAGCGCGTGGCTACCATTCGCGCTGCCGAGGAAGAAAAGCGCGAAACCATCGAAACGCTTGCGGAGTTGATGGGCGCGTGCGATCCCGACGACGATTCCACGCTGATAGATCGCGCGAAGACGCTGGTGCACGCGGAGGAAGATGCTGATCTGGGTGCCGTGTTGGTACGTGCGCTGGAGCTGACCGACGTGCAGGTGGCGCTGATCAAGGCTGCGGAGAGTGGCGCTGATCTCATTGCGAAGCGCGAGCTGTTCACAAAACCGAAAAGAGACTGACAGTGCACGAGCTGAAAGAATTTGTGGTGGGCCTGTTCTGTTTCGTCGTGACCCTAGCCGTGCTCGCGACGCTGGTGATGGCCGCCTATCGGGTCTGCAAGTGGGTGTGGCTCGGGTGAGTCTCCGAGACGGCGGGGAGGCGCTGGCGTGTCCCGCCACTAGCAAGCCCGCATCGCGACCTGTACAGTGCCTCGCATGCGCAGATTGGCACTGTACGTTGTCTCACTACCTTCCGATGCGTTGGCGTTCTTGCTTGTGGGCGGGCTGATGCGTCTCCTGTGGGGTCGTCGGATCGCTTTCGAGCGCGGCGTCGTTTGGATGGAGCTGCGTAAAACGTCCTGGTTCTACAAGCGGTTCTACTCGGACTGGGGTGCCACGACGTTCGGGCACGTGGTGCTGGTTTCCGCGGATCACTTGACGTGGGCCGACTACCCCGAACGAGTGGTGGCCCCATTGCGGAATACGCACGTGGACCTGCTGACCGACCCGCAGGACCGCGATATCGCGATCACTGCGCAGCTGGCCGAGCACGAGCTGGTGCACGTCGAGGCGTACGAGGCGATGGCCCTGTTGCTCGCGTGCCTCAACGTCGTGCTGTATGCCGCGTGCAACGTGCCCTGGTGGGTCTGCCTCCTGATTCAGACATTCGGTGGTGTGGCCTCGTTTCTGGCCTCCAACGCGACGGCATGGCTGCGCGGCGAGCACCCGTACCTGGGTTCGCACCTGGAGGAGGCCGCGCGCGCGAAGGTGACGTGTGGCCGTAACCCTAAGCTGTCCACTGACGCGCGCCTGGAGTAATCCAATGGCACGTGACGGAGAACGCAAAACGCCCGTCGTGACGCCCGCGGTTCCGCGCGTGCGCCCCACGCTTCCTACGCCCGAGATCGAGCGGTTACGCGAGGAGTGGGACGCCCTGGAGGAGTCCCGGTTGCGTCTCACTCGAATGGAGCGCGACCTAGCCGCGCGCCTGGACGAGCTGGACGTATCGCGCCCCATTCACATTCCGCCCGAGATGCTGGCAGCTGGCCCTGGCTCGCGCCCCGCCCCGGATGCCGAGATGCCCACACTCACGTCGAGCAGTCCGATCCCTGTGCGCCTGTCCCTGGGCACCTGGATCGTGCTGCTGAGCACCCTGCTGGGCATCCTGGGCACCGGCACCCTGTTCGTGGTGCAAACACGCGAGCACACGGGGGACCAGCAACGGCACCTGGATTCGGCGACGGGCATCGGGTGGGGAGCCCACGTCCATTTTGAGTCGAGGGCTGACGCCAAGGCCGAGCGAGATCGCGTGATGGCCACTGTGGAGCGCCAGCTGGCCCTACAGCAAGCGGAGTTGATTCGGGTGCTGGGTGGCCGCGCCAAGTTCGATCAGTGGCGCAGAGAGCGTCCTGCGCTGACTGCCGAGGCTGATGCACCTGCTGAGATGCCTGCCGCGACTGCTGCACCTGCTGCGCGTGTCACCGAGGGCCCGCCCTAACCTCACGCCAAACGCCCGCGGGGGTATAGTTCGGTCAATGCCTGTCTACGATTACGCTTGCCCCTGCGGTACCGTCACCACGGAGACGCGTCCCTATGCCGACCGCGCCCGTGCCGCGCGCTGTGCGTGCGGGAAGAAGGCCGAGTACGTGCTGGTGCGGTCTGCGATTCAGATGGGCACAGAGATCCCGAAGGGGGACAAACGCATCATTCGCTCCGAGCGCCAGCTGGACAAGAATTGGCGCAACAAGGGCACCACTGGGCGTCCTGGTGGTGTTGGCCGGAAGATTTATTTCACCTAGAAGGGAGTTCCAATGCCACTGGCAATCGAGCTAGATCCGAATTTGAGCGAGGGCACAGCTTTTCCCTGCAATATGTGCGGGTACAAAGAGTGCCCGCATTGCGACGATTTTGAGGTGCGGAACGGTTTCAGTATCGAAACAGCAATGAACCGTGAGTACCACCGAGGTGTGCGTGCGCGCGCGAAGGCCAAGAAGGCCAAGGCTGCCGAGGATGCCGCAAAGGCGGAACGGGCTGCCAAGCGTGCCGCCAAGCGTGCCGCGCGGGATTTGCCGTGAGTGCCGTAGACGACGTTGACGACTTTGACGACGTTGACGACGTTGACGACTGTGATTTCGCCGATCAGCTCGACTTCGCGGATCCCGGTGGCCGGTCTGCATTGCGTGCCGGTGTGCGCGACCTGCCCTGCCCCACGTGTCAGACTCCGAATCGGTTGTCGGCGACGGATTGGCAGCTGGGTTATCAGTGTGATGCGTGCGCTGACTCGCAAGAGGGCTTTGACTGGCCCGTGAACAACTAAAAGGAAAAAACATGCCCCACATCAATCTCGCAAACCCCGATCTGTCCGCTTTCTCCGATGCCATTCGAGCGGAGGTAGCTGTCACCGCGGACTGGCCTTTGCAGACGTTAGTGGCACACGTAGGCTCGCGGTTTTCGGTTGCTATGCGACTCACGGCAGAGGATGGCATCCTGCGCATGGAGGCTGAGCGGTTCGGGGTCGAGAGGCATCCCACGGTGCCGACGACGGTGTTCGCAGAAGTGACGTGCGATTTGCCAGAGGGCCTGACCGCTGCGTCGTTCGCGTCGTCGGTTGCTGCACTGGAGGATCTGAAGTCTGAAACGCTGCGGAAGCTCATTCGCTGCGGGATGCTGCCCCTACTGATGCAGGGTGAAGCCGCGTGACCCTGCGCGAAGCCGTGATCGCGGCAATCGAAGACCTGGAGAACGCACCTGATTGCGAGCTGGGGCAGGATACGGTCACTGGCGTGCTGGCGTCCCTGCGGGATGCGCTGGTGCTCGACAATGACCGTGTGGCACGTCTGGCCGATCAAACGAAAGCCTCCACGGAATGAGCGACTTCGTGCACCCCGCTGCGGGAGAAACCCACCTGGAGCTGAGCCGCGATTCCGGCAGGACGTGGCGCACGTGCCCCGTGCACCCGCCTGATTCGCCGGACGCGTTACCCGCTGGGTACTGTGCTTTGAATCCGAGCGGCAGGTACGTGACGATGATGGTGGTGGTCCCTGAGTACGGTGGTATTGGGTACCGTCAGTTCATGGATGCCAGCCTGATTCAGATGGGGAGCACTTCAGTGCTGAAGTACCTGTACCTGTGGCGGAAATTGCCACGCCTGGAGCTGAGTACTGACGGGGGACGCACCTGGGAAAGCCGTCCCGTCGTGGGTTCACACGTCGATTCGGATTGGACAGGCGCGTGTGTCCGTGGGATCGCCGATACGGTGCTGGCTCGCGACATCGGCGGCCCTACAGGGCTTGTCTCGTTCGGCAAGTTCGAGTCCGCTACAGCTTTGCAGCGTGTGTACGTCTGGCGAGATCCAAGCGAGGCAACCCTTGATCTGGAAACCCCGCCGTGCGGGCATACCGAGTCGGATTTGCGTATCACACCCGCACTGCGATTCGACTGCCCACACTGTCTGCGCGCGGAACTAAGCCGCGCGTACACCGAATTGCGTAAGCAGGTGTTTAGCTCGAAGGTTGTGTTTGACCGCGAAGTGTGCGAGCGCGCCGAGGCCGAAAATCCGGGGAACCGATTCACATGATCGCCTTCTACTGTGGCCGCTGTAAGTCCGTGTTGACCGCACCCGGCGCGCTGCTGTGCTCGACACCCGCGGACACTGATCCGAAGGGCTTGATGGAGCTGCCCTTGTGCCGGAACTGCTGGCGCTTTGTGCAGCAAATGCTGACGATACCCGAGGAGGAGTGACGTGCGTGGCTGTCTACTTGCTCTGCTGTTCGCGGCCTGTTGCCTTGCATGGAGCGCGGCACTACTTGGGTTACGCGAAGGGCGGATTGGAGGGTGTGCAACGGCGGTTACGCAAGCACCTGCGCCGCAAGGGGGGACGCCTACCTGCTGTGGCGGTGGCGCGCGGGATTCCGATTCGATTGGCGCGAGTATGGCTGGACGGAGATCGGAGCCTGGAGGCCCGTCTACGCAAGCGCGGAGCGTACGCACGGATCTGTCCGTACTGCGATGGGTCCGCGTAATGCTGCGTTTCGATTCCACGCTGCCCGTCCAGCAAGCGTCAGATCTCGCGGCGGTGGTCCTGCGGTCCGAGCGCCTGGTGGACCCCGCGTTGTTGCTCGCTATCGCGTATCAGGAGAGCCGCTGGGGGCAGAATGCGAACCACGTGGATTCGCATGACCACGGCGTGTTCGGTGTGCGGGTCACGGGCACGTTGCGTCCCGAGTACGCTGGCAATGAGCACGTGCTGGAAGATCTGCGCACGAATACCGTGGAGGCCGTGGCGGCCTTGGTATTCTGGCGCAACTTCCACGAGACTCGCTGTGCTGGCGTCGATCACGCGTGGTGGGCGCACTATCGGTGGGGCCGCATCGTTGGCGAAGGTCCAGACCGCGTGGGTGCAGTGTACGCAAGGCTGAGGCGTTATTACGCTGCGACGGGGGAGCCCTTATAATCTGGCGGAAGGGCCAGTCCAATGCGAACGTACGGCGAGCGAAAAAACTACTTCCACCCCAATTGCCACGGCGACCACTGCACCAACTGTCACCCTGTCGGCAAGCACATGAAGAATCGGGCGCGTGCTGGGGGCCAGAAAGAAATCGAGGAACAAGTCGAGGAACAAGTCGCCAGCGTGGCGAAGAAACACGGGGTAAAATGAAAGCCATTGGCCCTCTCTTTCCATACTTTGGTGCGAAGTGGCGCTCGGCCAAGCACTACCCTGTGCCGCAGCACAATCGCATTGTGGAACTTTTCGCGGGCGGTGGCGGCTACTCGCTTAACCACTACGAGCGCGAAGTCGATCTCTACGACGCCAGTCCGCACGTTGCTGCCGCCTGGAAATTCCTGCTGGACGCGAGCGTGCAGCCACATCGCATCCTCGATCTGGTTTCTCCCGTGCGTTCGGTCGCAGAGGTTCCGGTTGAAGCCCAAGCTCTCGTCGGGTTTTGGCTGAACCCTGGCAGTGCCGTCCCGAAACGCACGGCGTCCAGCCGCGCCAACCCGGACTCTCTCGTCTACTTTGCAGGATCCGTGTGGTCGCCGAAGACGCGGGCACGCTTGGCGACGCAGGTTACAAAGGTTTGCCACTGGACGTTCCTGCAACGGGACTGGCGCGAGGCCAGTGCTTCGCTGCTGGATGCTGCGCCCTGCACCGTGTTCGTGGATCCTCCCTATCAGGTCAAAGGTGTCTACTACGCCGGAAGTCGATGGAGTTCCGAGGACTACCGAGCGCTCGCAGATCGCTGCACGGCGCTCAAGGCCGTAGGTCATCAGGTGATCGTCTGCGAGCGCCAAGGGGCGGACTGGCTACCCTTCGCGCCGCTGCACACCTATCACGGTTCCCTCGCCGATGGGGTGGAGGTTATCTGGCAATGAGCGCCAACCTTAACGAGCTGAACGCGATGCTGGGCGCATCTTTGGTCGCCAAAGCAGGTTGCCTGCCGATCAGTCTACCTCCTGCCTGGAACCTGCCTACATGATCTACGTGATTCCGCGCGACGGGCGTCAGTTTGTGGAGCACAGCCGTCGGTATCGTGAACACGACTTCCGGGCAGTGCACGATGAGTGCCACACGCGAGGGCGCACGGCGGGCACTGTGTACGTGCTGGATGGCGCGTGGGCAATGCCCTGGTTTCCTGCCCTAGTCCTACGTTTGGTCGCGGACGGTTGGCACGTGCAGCGCGACACTGGCGTGTACGTCGAGAAGTTCCTGCCTGAGCTGGCAATGGAGTCGGCGTTGCTGCGTGCACGTCAGATGGCCCCGGCACCGATTCACGCGTTTGGGGCCAGTGCGCAGCGTGAGCAGTCCAAGGAGGAGTGCGCCGAGTTGATCACGTCGTTGTGTCACTACACCCGCGGCAAGGCTAACGAATGGGACGTGGTGGGCGAGATCGCGGACGTACTGGTTACGGCGTTGCAGATGGCGGACCTGTTCGGCGCGGATCTAGTGGCATTGCGCATGGGCATCAAGTTGGACGCCCTGGAGGCGCGCATTCAAAACCAAAGGGCACGGCCTCACACGGAAACCCCCTGACGGTACAGTGCTGCCCGGTGAGAGACAATCTGAGCAGATTCACCGACGATGAGTACTACGTTGGGTGCCTCGCGGCGAAGTCGCTGACCGATGGCACGCGGCGAGAAGTGCACTTGCGTCAGATGATCTTTAACCTGCGCTTGGCGTGCACGTCTGAGCCCCACGGGATCTATTACGAGCAGGAGTACTGCTACCATGATCGCTCTGCGGCCTGGGCAGCGTTCGCGTCGTGGGATGGGGAATCGGATCCGACGGGCTGGTTCAAGAACGCCACCACGGGAGAGCACAATGGAGCCTAAAGTGATGGCGTTCGTGCTGCGGGTTGTTGAGTTTGGGTTAGTGGCCTTCGTGCTTACGCTGGGAGCCGCTACGCTCGCGCGTGTAGTCTGGATCGTGGCCACGCGTGTGTGGCGGTTCCTATGATCGCTGCCTTGTACGTGGACGCAAAAGGCTGTTACGCAAACCTGCCTGGAGTCGATGCGTGGGACGTTACGCGAGACGCGCGCAAGTACGATGGGCCGTATCCGGTTGTCGCGCACCCGCCCTGCGCGCGATGGTCGCGCATGGCCGCACTCGCCGAGTGGAAGTACGGCAAGCTCCAAGGCGACGATGGCGGTTGTTTCGCAGCGGCGTTGCACGCTGTGCGCACGTACGGCGGTGTCCTGGAGCACCCTGCATCGTCTGCGGCGTTTCGCGCGTTCGGTCTGCCCAAGCCCCACGGTTCCGGTTGGCAGACGCACCTGGACGGTTCGTGCACGGCACAAGTTGATCAAATTGCGTTCGGTTGCCCCGTGCCGAAACGCACGTGGCTGTACGTCGTGGGCGTTCCGTTCGACGCGTTGCCGTCCTTGCCGTCACCTTCGCGTGTGAGGGAAGTGGGCAAGGGCTGGGAACGTATCAGCAAGCGCGCGCGCAGCATGACGCCCACGCCCTTCCGCGATTTGCTGTTGTCCCTTGCTAGGTCTGCCTCTGGTACGCGTTGATCGAGCGTGTTAGCGTGCCTCCATGATGCGACTCATGGAGTGCGTACAGCAATGACCGGCACTGGGAATGGCGACGGTACCCCGTTCGACGAGGACACACCCCCCGCTACCCCGATGGGCCATTCCGCGAATCGCGAATTGGCGACTGCCCTGGGCAACTACACGATGGCCCTGAAAGAGCACGGCAGACGCATTGACACCCTGTACGAGTTTCTGCGCGTACTGGCGTTTCCCGCACCCCTTCCGTTTCGTGCGGGCCTGGTCGAGGAGTTTGATCGGCACCACGGCATCGAAGGTGATCGCATCGAAGATATCCGCCTCGTAGTTGAGAAGGCGTAGTGCCAGATGGATCGCACACCCGTTGTCGGCAAGCTGCCCCGCATGCTCCAACGTGCAGTCATGCCGCCCCGCACCCCGCACGTGGCAGGTGTTCCAGTTCGCCCCATGCGCGTGCTGCTGGAGTCTGCCGATTACGCTGAGCCCGATATCGAGGCCGCTTCGGAACTGGCGGGTGTTGCCCCTGGAGCAGACCCGCTTTGGGCTGAGTGTGATCGCGAGCTGTTGCGCAGTTCCTGTTCGTATTTCGCGCACCACGTGCTGTCCGGGCCGAAGGGAGCCCCGTACCACGGGCGCTTCCTGATCGGCGAGCACCACCTGGAGTGGGATGATCTCGCGTCGGCGCACAATCGCGTGTGCCTCATGGCCGCGCGTGACCACGGCAAGTCGTTCTACTGGACGTTGGCGTACCCGATCTGGAAGGCGGGTTACGTAACGCCTGGATCGGTCGGGATGATCTTTTCCGCTACGCAGCCTCAAGCGGAACGGTTGATGGGCATGATCAAGTCCGAGCTGCTGTCGAATCCCAAGCTGGCGCACTTGGTTCCGTACTCGGGTGATCGGCACTGGTCGGCCAAGCGCATCCGATTACGCAATGGCAGCGTAATCGTCGCAGCCGGGTTCGGCGTGCGTACCCGTGGCGCGCACCCGGATTACGTGGTCGCCGACGACGTGCTGAACGACGACGACATTTACAGCGAGACGATCCGCCAGCGGAACATTGATTACTTTCTGTCGGCTATCGCGGGCATGGTGCATCGTTCAAAGCAGTTGGTCGTGGTGGGCACGCCCTTCCATCAATCGGACCTGTACCAGTCGTTACGCGGCACTGGCCAGTACGAGTACCGCGAGTACCCTGCAATCAAAGCGGGCATTCCGCTTTGGCCCGCCCGTTACTCACTCGACGATCTGCAAGCCAAGCGCGCCGAGCTGAAATCCGAGGCCCGCTTTGCTCGCGAGTTTTTGTGCAAGCCCTTGTCGGACGAGGCCAGCTTGTTTCCCGCGCGGTTGTTCGAGGCTCCTGGTGTGCGCCAGCCGTACCGGCTGGGAATGCCCGGTGCCTACTGGACCGCCAAGCGGTGCTCACTGTACACAGGCGTGGATATCGCGTTGTCCGCGGAGGTGGGGGCCGATTACTTTGTGATCTTCACAATCGCAGTGGACCCCTTCGGGAATTACTGGCTCGCGAACATGCGGAGGCATCGCGGAAAGTCGTTCTCGGCACAGATCGAAATGATCAAAGAGGAGTACCTGCTGATGCAACCGGACATGGTGTACATCGAGGCCAACCAAGCGCAGCGCGTGTGGACGGACGAGCTGGTACGCACCACTAACATTCCGGTTACGAGGTTCTTCACGACGGGCGTCGGCGGCGCGCAACCCCTGAACGGATGGAAGCGCGGCGCAACGTCGGTGGCCGTTAACAAGAATCACATTGATCGCGGCGTGCCCGGTATGCGCATGCACCTGGAGCACGGCAAGTGGCGCATTCCGCGCGGGGATGCGCACTCAATCGAAATGACGGACGTTTGGATCGGCGAAATGGGCATGATGGGCTGGGTAAACGGCAAGGTGCGGTCGGTCGGAGCGCACGACGATACGGTGATGGCGGCCTGGATCTGTTCCGCAGCTGCCCTGCGTGGATCTGGCGGTTCCGCTTTCGACGACGTGCTGGGATCGCCCGATGCCACGTTTGGCGATATCTTGGCGAAGCGCGATGCCGATGCGCAAAAGGGCCCGTCCCCCGCCGTCACGAAAGAGCTGCACGAGTCCGTGTTTGCTCGACTGGGCGAGCAGGTGCCCGTGGAGGTGGATCGTGATTCCTACGTGGCAGGGATTCGCGCCGACATGCAGAGGCACGCTGGCATTTTGATCGACAACGGGGATGAGTTGCAGGCTGTGCACGTGCTGCAAGAGGTGCAGCGCCTGGACAACCTGCACGGGTATTCGCCTCAAGTGGGCGTTGCCAGCGGTCAACGTGCGGGATACGGTGCCCCAAGTTGGAGGCCCGCCGAGGGTGCTCCACGTGTGAGTGACCTGGGATACGACGAATGAAAAAATCTGCTACAGGCGTTTTGGTTGGGCCGTACCGTACTCCCGGACAGGGCCCCCGATTGCTGCTGTCCCGCCGCGCGAGCATCCGTCTCGACACTTCGGATCTTGCCAATCTGACCCGAGCCCCGAAGCCACTGACCGCGCCTGTGTACCCTGGCACGACGGACGTGGTGCGCGTCCCGAGCGACGTGACCCGCGGAATGGGTCTGGATCCGGATTCCACGAGCAGGGTTGAGCAGGCCCTGCGCGAGATGGCTACCGACGGCAACATTCTGACGTTTCGCTCGCGCCTAGTGACGTTGCTGCGATCCCTTGCGCCCACCGATCTGACCGCGCGTAACGAGCTGGCGCAGCGGTGCGCGCAGTATCTCAAGTCCTGTGCAGGTTCCCGCTTTGATCGGCGTCCCGGCCATGAGGGCGAGCGCATGGTCGTCCAGAAGGGTTTGAAAGTTGCGGATTCTGCAACTTTCCAAAAAGCTGCGCAGCTCGATCTGTTCGGTGCGCCACCTACCCAAGCGAAAGAGGCCGAAAAGCCCAAGGCAGCACCCGCGCATGCCGCGGGTGACTGGCAGCCGATTCCGAACACCAAGCATCCTGGTGGCCAACGTCGCCGTCGTGGTGGCGAGTGGGAATACCGATACCCGGACGGTGCTGGCGGGTACAGTTCGTCGCCGAAAGAGGAAACGCATGCCAAGCCAAAAACCGACAAAGAGAAACGAGCCCCGCGTGATCGAAAACGTGCCCGGATACTGGACGCTGGATCCAGCGGATCAGGCACAGGTGGATCGGGTGATGCGCCAGCGAGCCCGCGAACGGAAAGCGAAAGATCAGGCGCTCGGACTCGTGCCCAAGCGGTAGCTGTCGAGGCAGTTGCAGCGAACGCACCCGCCATTGAGGAGACGGACTCGCCACAATTTGTGGAGCAGGCGCTGACGCAGCCGGAAACACCGTTCGGCCTGAGTGGTCCTGTCGAGCCTCCCCCGCTGACGGATGCAAGCCCCGCGATCACGTTGCACCGTGATCTCATGCCCGACATTCTGGAGTCGGCGAAGTTGACGAAGGCTGTGATCAATTTCCCGAAGCCGTTAGAGCTGCGCGATAGCACTGGTGCTGTTCGCGGACGGATCGAAAAGCTGTTTTCGCATCAAGTGGAAGGCGCTGAACGCATCCGGTCTGCGTGGGAACGCGGCAACGGCGTGCTGCTGTCCGATGCTGCTGGACTGGGCAAGACGAATACGGTTCTGGCCGCGATGCAGGCGCATGGGGGCAAGCGCAATCTGATCGTGGTGCCCACTGCGGGCAAGGCCAATTTGAAGAAGCAGTGGACAGATTCGGCAGGCATGTACGGGCACACGTTGCACGAGATGCGGGATCAGAAGGCCGAGTCGGTGCAGGCCGACGATGGGTACTACATTTGCTCCTATGACGAGCTGTCTGAGATCGTAAAGCGTCCCGACGGTAAGCCCGAGCTGGACTCGAAGGGCAAGCCGAAGCGCCGCTTGCGTCCTGCCTTGTTCGAGGGCAGGCACTGGGACACGATCACGTTCGACGAAGCGCACAGCATGAACAACCCTGACAGTGCGCAGGCGAAAAACGGCAAGACGTTGATGGATCGCGGTACCAAGGTGGCGTACCTGTCCGCGACGCCCGTTACCAACGTGAGCGATTACCACTACCTGAAAAAGCTGGGCCTGTGGGATCACTTGAAGGGTGAGAAGGTCGTGGGTTCTGGTATTCGCGAGCTGGAAGGCAAGCCCGTGGACGACGACGAGTCCGCGTTTGCGTACTGGGCGCTGAAGTGCGGTGCGTACGTCAAGGCCCTGAAGTACTCCGAGATCAAGAACCCGTCGAGCCACGTTCCGATGGCGACCATCGGTGCTACGCTTCACGCGGACGGCCTGTCCATCAACCGTTCGACAAGCCTGGACGGCATTGATTCCATGTTCACCGCAGTGCCCGCGCGCACGCTGCCCCCGGAACTGCAAAAGGCGTTCGCTACCGCGCAAGAGATCTGCCAAGTGGCGTCGGCCTGGGTACCCGAGCAGCGTATCGCCCCCATGTACAAGGGCTGGGCCGCGCAGTACTGGGAGCAGGTGAAGGCCGAAGGTGCGATTGCACTCGGCAAAGAAAAGCTGGCCGCGGGCAAGCAGGTTGCGATCTACACAGCTTTCCGCACGTTCGATCACGCTCACTTGCGGTACTTTCCGCGTGCCATTCGCGAGAAGGCCGAGAAAATGTCGGAAAATCCGGGCAAGGCGGCACTTGTGGGCGCGATGCTTGCTACCGCGCGGCAACTGGACGAGCTGCTGGAGCAGATGCCGAAGTTTCAGCCGATTGTGGAACGCCTTGTCGATGAGTTTGGTGGAGGTACCAAGGTCGCCGAGATCCACGGCAGTACGCGCAAGCCTTCCGAAGGCGAGCAAGCGGCGTACCAGTCCGGCAAAAAGAAGGTGGTGGTGGCCACGATGTCCAAGGGTGGCACGGGGATCAGCCTCCACGACACCACGGGCGACAATCCGCGCGTGCAGATCAATCTGTCGCTGCCCTGGTCGGCACGTAGCTTCAATCAAGTGGCAGGCCGGTCGCATCGACTGGGCAGCAAGTCGCGCACCGAAATGCACTGGATGATCGGGGACGATGAAACCCAAACGCATCAAGCGGCTATCGTCGCCAAGCGTTTGCGTTCGATGGGCGCATTGACCACGGGCGATCCTGAGATCACGGTGGACGCGGGCATGCTTGCGGCGTGGGAGTACGCGAGCAGCGTGGATTCCGACGATCCGGAAGACGTGATCAAGGCTGTCGAGGCCGCCGCGGAAGCCGATGAGTTCCGCACGGGTGACGCGGAAGCGTCTCGCACTGAGTTCCGCGAATTTGCGTCTCGCCGCAAGGCCGGGCGCAACCTGATCGACGAGCACTACGCAGAGTCCGTGCGTAACCGTCGCGACAAGGAGTTCAAGGCCGGTCGCCTGTCCGCGGAGCGTCTGCGCAAGCACCTGGGCGTGGGCGTCAAATGGCGCGCGTCCCTGGGCGTGTTCGAGGTGGATCTGACTACCGTTACGGGTCGCCCTGCGGAGCGTACCGCCACGCGCGCGGCGTTGATTGCCGCGGCAGCCGGTGCCAGCGGCACTAAGCAGTCCTATGGCGGTCGCATGGTCCTGTCGCTCTGGGTGCCTCCTGCGGGGATGCCCGCCCTGTCGAAGCGCATGGGCGCTGACGAGGTGCACGCTCGCATCGGGGACGACGATTCCGAGCACCTGGACGTGGCCAAGCAATCCGTCGAGGAGCGCGTGCACGATGCGCTGGCGACGAAGGGCCTCCGAGCCACCACGTCCGGTGGGCAGACGATGGTGACGGGTGACACGTACAACAATCGAGTCACGTTGATGTCGCTGGGGCGTGGTCGCCGGGAGCAATACACGGGGCAGTACGTGTACGAGATGCCCGCGGAGAATGCCGCGGAGCTGGCCTACAAGCTGGGCGCTGGGGACATGCTGCCCGCCGAGATGAAGTCCGCGATTGAAGCGCGCATCGGCACGGGTGCCGTCACGGGTGCCGTCACTTCAACGGAAGCCCAAGACGAGAGTGGGTTGACTCCCTTGCGCGGGTCCGAGAAGCAGATCAAGTGGGCCAACGATATCCGCAAGCTGGCATTGCGCATGCTGCAAGGGAACGCGTCACCCGAAGCGGCGAAGCTGCGCGAGAAGCTGAAGGGCACGTCGGACTCGCGGTACTTGATCGACAATCGGTTCGATCTGGGATCTGGATATGGTGGCCGCGTGAATTTGAATTTGGCCAAGTCCATCACGGATGCGGACCTGGAGCGCATGCGCCGTCGCCTGGTGATGGTTCCCACGTCAGACCCGACTGAGTTGGTGTGGATGGCAGAGGCCGCGATGGACACGCTGCACGAGCGTCCAGATCGGTTCGAGCGCCGCTTGCTCAAGGCGGCTGGGCACAAGTACATCAAGCGCGTTCCGACGGGGAAGCCGAAGCCGAAGTACAGGTACTACTACCGCGATGCTTCGGGCGCGATTGTATCGAGCGCCGACCTGAAGGCAGGGTCCAAGTTCAAGCTGGAGCACAAGGGCCAAGCTGGACACTTTGAGGTGCACGGTGTGGACAGCGGTGTGATCACGGCCAAGCACGATGAAAGCGGGCAAACGATCCGCATTCGAGAGCACGACTTGCATGCGTGGATGCGGAGCAAGTACGAGGCCAAGGGCAAAGCTGCGCTGGAGGCCGCGAAGAAGCCTTCGCAGGAGAAGAAGCCTTCGCAGGCTAAGAAGCCGCAGGCCGCGAAGACGCCCGCCGCAAAGGAAGGCGAGCCCTTGCCGCGGAAGGCACCCGCGCCAAAGCTGGCCTACGTGGATCAGACGGCACTGGGGACAGGCGGCTTTGATCAGATTGAAGGTTTCTCGGACAAGCCCGAGACGTTGGAATCCATCGCGGAAGCCCTGCCCCAAGATCGTGAGTACGCGATTGTGAAGCAGGCTCGCGGTTTCGTGCTGGCGTCCAAGTCGGTCAAGCCCGCGGGCAAGGAAGCCAAGGGGGATTCGACGCAGATCTACCTGAAGGCTGACGGAGGTCGCGGCATTCAGAAGGTCGATGCTGAGTGGGTTGTGATGGAAGCTGCGGACCTGATCCCGAGTCACGACGCGGTTACGTTTGTCTCGCGTTCCGATTACCCGGAAGGCGTGCAAGAGCGCCGGTACGATCAGATTCGCGAGGAGCAGATGAAGATCGAGCGCATTGCGAATACGCTGGAGCCCGCGATAGTGGCGAACAACAACGTGGACGCTGTAAACGGAGCGCCTATCGTGACCGAGGACGGCGTGGTGCTGGGCGGCAACGGGCGCACGATGGGCATGCAGCGTGCGTACAACTTGTACCCGGAAAACGGGCTGGCCTTGAAGCAGTACCTTGCGCAGCACGCGCGAGCGTACGGGATGGACGCTGCCCACGTGGCGAACATGAAGCAGCCGATCCTAGTCAGGCGTGTGCAGGCCGGGAAAGACACGGACAAGTTGCGGTTGCTGGGTCGCCGAATGAACGAGTCGTTCACGCAGGGCCTGGATCCACGTTCGCAGGAGGTGGCAGTGTCCCACATGGTCACGCCCGAGCTGGTGGACAGCCTGATCGCCCGGATGGAGCCCGACGAGACGCTGAACGATTTCCTGTCGAGCGGCAATTCGCGGGAGTTCGTCAAGGATTTGGAACACGCAGGCGTGATCGACGAGGTAAACCGGGCACAGTTTGTGTCGCAGGACAGCGGTTTGCTGAACGAGGATGGACGCATGCGGGTCCAGCGTGTGATGGCCGCGCGCATGATCCCGAATGCTTCATTGCTGGACGGGATGCCCGCCGTATGGCGCGAGTCGATAGCGTTGGCGGTGCCGTCGTTCCTGCAAGCCGAGGGTAACGGCTGGGATATGAGGGATTCGTTGCAGTCGGCGATCAAGCTGGATCGCGACATGGCCGCGAAGGGGTTCAAGCGCACGGCCAGTGGCCGGGCAGATTACATGAGTCAAATGTCGATGTTCGAGCAGCGCGATAGCCGCCCGCTGACGCACACCTTGCTCGCGATTTTGCACGAGCACGGCGGCAAGGTGCGCGGGTTCCCTGCGCGCATGAAACAGGTTGCGTTGGAGGCACATCGCCAGCAACACGATCACGGGGCGGTCATGAGTATGTTCGCCGAGCCCAAGAAGGAACTGCCCGACGTTTTGAAAGACGTGTTTGGCGTCACGACGAAGGCCGATGAAAAGGTGGCAAGCCGTCGCGAGGTAGCTGACTTGCGCAAAGCAGGGGTGTCACCCGAGGCCCTGGAAGCCGCAGCTGCGTACGTCAATCAGACCGTGCTGTGGGAGCTGGACAACCTGATGCGAGCTGCCCTGTGGTCGGCGAGTCCCAAAAATCCGCCGAGCGGGAGCAAGATCGTGGGTAGCTTGCGCAGCTTCATTCAGGAGCAGGCCAAGGCGGATCCCAAGTTCGCCCGCGCGCTGGGGATGGCCCCTGTCCTGAATGAGCAGCTTGAGGCCCTGGTGGCGTCCCGAGCGCGTGCCAGCGTGTCTGAGCTGGCCAAGTCGCTCGCACAGCGCGCATTACGCAGCCACGCGCAGGAGGCATGGGCATGAACAAGGCCACGCAATACGGGCTGTTCGGTGGAGCCCCGCAGGTTACGCGCACGGCACCGAAGCCGCAGCAATTCGATATGTTCGGCGGTGCCCCGTCTGCTGCCCCTGCGCACGGCAAAGGTCCAGGGTCCAGGGGCGGAAAAGTGATCGGGTACTCGGCAGGGGGAGACCCAATCTACGAAAAGAAGGCGTTGCTTGCCGAGCACAAGCGCCTGGGCGCGCACCACCGTGAGATGGCCGCTGTCCACGCGCACCACGAGCAACGCTCGGGACTACCTTCAACGGCGATTACGCAAGGCACGAGCACAAGAAATGCTGCGGAAGCGCATCAAGTGGCGTACGCTCGCCACACTGCCGCGCACGATGCGGCCCTGGCAGGCAACTACGACGAGTCCCAAAAGCAGAGTAAACGGGCGCACGACGCGAGCAAACTGGCCGAGAAACACACGAGGCACGCACACACGGTGCTGGCCGATCACGAGGCAACCATGAAGAATCCGCAGGCAGAGGGGCAGCACAGGACACTCGCGAATCGGTCAGTTTCCGATCCGTTGTCCAGTCGAGCAGCGTTCAACGGTTCCGTGCCGATTGAAAAGGCCGATCAGCTCAAGATGTTCGGCGATCACAGTGGGGAAGGTTCGCGAGGTGGGAAGGTGATCGGTCACACGTCACGCGGAAAGCCGATCTACGAGGGCAGCAAGAGCAAGCCCGCGGCAGCGAAGAAGCCGCGTGTCCGTGCGCCAAAGCCGGATGCGGCTGACGTGCTTGCCCGTGCTAACCGTCAACTCGCACACACGTTGTCCTTTCAAGAATTTGAGAATGAACGTGCGGTCGAAATTTCGACACCTGGGCGTCCACCCGCAATGTCTGGCGGGCGTACGCTGAGTCAAATGCACCGTTCGGCAGAGTATGCGCACGCGCACCCGAAAGAAGCCGCGTACCTGAAGAAGCCGGACGGTTACTCACAGGCGAAAGTGGCAATGACCGCGACGCGTGAATACGTGTCCGCACTGAAGGATCATCACACCAAGCTGGCCGCTGATCACGCTGGAGCTGTCACGCGGTTACAGAATGAGCTGACGACGCAGAAGAAATTGGGAATCCCGAATACAATTCGGCCCCTGTTGGACGCGCACGAAAAAGCGCACGGGGCACATGCCGTCGCTGCGGACAAGTTGAACGACGCTGACGTATCGTTGGGGACTGATGTTCCCAAGGACCGTGCGGAACGTGTTGTGAGTGTTTTGCAATTCGCACTGAATGCCAGCAGGTTCGCGCAGCATGCTTCCGCTGAAGCTGACGGCGTTTCACGTTGGGGCGACTACGCGTACGCAAGCGGGAAGGCACGCCCTGTTCAACAAAAATCCTCCGATTACTCGGCGGCGAGCAAGCATTCGTCGCGCGTGGACTATCACGCAGTGGAAACTGCCCACGCGCTTGCTGCGGGGAATGCCGCAAAGGTCAAGCAGCACCACGCCGCAATGGTGGCCCACAATGAGGCGCTGGACGCGCAGCCTTCCGATAAGTGGTTGGCCGAGCATGTTCTTGCGCCAAAGCTGTCGGATGACGCGCCTATTTCTGCCGCGAAAAAGTTGTCGGATGCTGCGTGGCTTGCGTCAAAGCAAGCCCCGAAAGTTATCGCGGGTGAGCTGCACAAGTCGGGAGAACACATGGATCTGAACAAAGCCGGGCAATACGTGGAGTCGGAAATGGACGCGCTGATCAAGGCGGCAGGGGTCAATCCCTTCGCGCCCAAGCCGTCTGCTGCCGAGGGCGAGGACGAGGGCGAGGACGAGGGCGAGGACGAGGGCGAGGACGAGCCCCCTGCCCTGAACGCGGGCTCGCCGACCCCCGGTGGACAGGCCGCAAAGCCGAGCGTGCCCGCGCCGAAGGGAGCACCCGCGCCCTTTCCCATGAAGCAGGGAGCCGCTGCCAAGGGAGGAGCCGAGGCCCCGATGGGTGCTGCGGGCATGCCACCTGAGCAGGGCACGCAGGTGGGCACCGAGGACCACCACAAGTCGAAGGCGCTGATGCACATGCAGGCCGCGATGGCGCACAGCAAAGCTGCGTCCAGCGCGAAGAAGCTGAACGAGGCCCGTGAGCACGGCAACACGGTGGCCGCTGCTGAGCGAGCCACGCAGGCAGTGGCCGGGACGCCCCCGGATCAATCCGCGCAGCCTGGAGCCCCTGGCGCACAGCCTGGTCGCATGCCCCCGCAGATGGGAGGCGGTAACGCGCCCCCGATCCCACCGCAGGGAGCCAACCCCACGGAAGCGGCACAGGAGAAGGATCCGCGCGTGGTCGCGAAGTCGTGGCTACAGAAGTACCCGAAAGATTTGCACGCGGGTCTGATGGACCTGCGCAAGGCGCTGTCCCTGGGTTACGGTGGCCGCGATGCGACCAGCTGGGCGTCGCAGTTCCAGTACACGCCTCTGTACGAGCGCGCACTGCGCTTGCTCAAGCGGCACTTGGAAACGGCACGTGCCCACGAGGTTGAGCAGAAGCAGCTCAAGACGTGGACCGAGCTGCAAGAGTTGCCGAAATCTGCCCGCGAAAAAGAGAACGAGCGCGCCGAGGCTGTGCGCGACACGCAGCACGCCGAGCGTGTGCAGATGGGTCTGGAGCGTGACGCTCTGGAAATGGAGCTGATCGATCACAAGATTTTGCAGGCGCAGCAAGACCGCAAGGTGGACGCCGTGCGAATGGGCAAGGCTGATCGAGGTGGTACCGACCTGCGCAAGTCGGAGGCGGCACCCGCCGCTGCACCTGCTTCCTACATGCGGAAAGGGCGAATGGTCGTCCGTGTGGACGGAGGCGACGAAGACGCGATGGTGAAGGCCGTCGAGCAGGGACGTACCGTGCTGGGCGCGTCTGCTGATTCGATTGCCCGCGATGGCCGCAACACACTGTTGGGCTTGCGCGGTACGCGACTGACCAAGGGCGAGCCGTCAGGCGGCACGATTTACCAAGGCGAGTTCGATCAGCAAGGTTCGCGCGGAGGGGATCTGCGCGAGTCGTTCATGCGGGCGAATGAGCTGGTGAACGTGCTGGACGACGATCAGGTGGACAACCGGGGCAACGGTGGCCTCGCCGACTGGTTCAAGGACGCGTACAGCCCGTTGTCGCCTGAGCAGCGTGTGCCCGCCAATTTCGACGCGCCGGACGTGCGCGGCTGGCAGAAGGCGGAAGCGGCACCCGTGCGCATTCTGGAGGATGGGACGCCCTACGGACGTGCAGTGATTGCACGCCCGCAAGAGCACGCGAGCAGCGTGCGCATGCTTGCACAAGGTGGCGGGCGGGAGATGGTGCGAGGAGCAAAGTAATTCGCCGTGGCGTTGAACGAGCACATTGTGCAGGCGTGGCAGGCGTTGGCCGATGCAGGCAACGCCTTGCTCAAAGCTGAAGGCGAGGGAGCCCCCACGGACGGCAGTACTGCCGCGCTGGAAGCCACGCCACGCGTGCAGTCCGAGGTACCGCCGCAGGCCGCGGAACAAGATCCACGCGGTTTGCTGTTCGATCCGTTTGCGCTGATCGATCAGCTGGGCTACCGAGATCGTCCGAGCGGCCTCACGTACAACACGCTTCGCGAAATGGCCAAGCGTGTTCCGACGGTGACTGCCATTACGCAGACGCGCCTCACGCAGGTGTCGGCGTTCGCGCAGAGGCAGACGGACTTGCGCGATCCTGGATTCACCGTCGCGTTGCGAGACACGAAGGCGCATCCGTCGAAGCAGGACAAGATCCGCATGCGCCAGCTGGAAGACTGGATATTGTGCACGGGTTCCCGCTGGCAGCCTGGTCGCGACGACTTCAAGACGTTCTTGCGCAAAATCGTCCGCGACTCCCTGGACCTGGATCAGGCGTGTTTCGAGGTGGTGCGCAATCGGAAGGGGATTCCTGCGGAGTTCTACGCGCTGGACGGTGCTACGATTCGCATGGCCGACGTACCGCCTGGAGCCGAGGTGTACCAAGACCCGAATCAGGTGAAGTACGTCCAAGTGTATGACGAGGTGATCATCACGGAGTGGGCAGCGCATGAGCTGTGCTTCGGGGTGCGTAACCCGCGGTCTGACATTCGCGCGAATGGCTACGGGTTCTCCGAGCTGGAGATGCTGATCAACACCGTGACCGCTACGCTGTGGGCGTTCGAGTACAACAAGCGCGCGTTCTCGCAGGGTTCACTGGTGAACGGCGTCATGAATTTCAAAGGCGCGGTCGCCGATAAGAAGGTCGATGCTTTCCGCCGTCAGTGGAAAATGATGATGGCCGGTGTGGACAATTCGCACCGAGTACCAATGACCAACGTGGACGATCTTCAGTGGATCGACTTTGGCAAGAACAACCGGGACATGGAGTACAACGCCTGGATGGACTTCCTGATCAAGGTGATCTGTTCGGTGTACCAGTTCGATCCGGCTGAGATCAATTTTGTGTACGGCAACACTGGGCAGTCGCAGGCGATGTTCCAAGCACCTGTCGAAGCGAAGTTGCAGTCGAGCAAGGATCGTGGGTTGCGTCCCTTGCTGAAGGACGTGGCGCGCTGGATGAACGAGTACCTGATCTGGCCTATCGATCCGACGTTCGAGTTCCGATTCATGGGCATGGACACCAAGTCCAGCAAGGACGCAATCGATCAGCAAAAGACCGAATCGGAATTTCTGAAGACGATAGACGAGCTGCGTGCCGAGAACGACATGGATCCGCTACCGGACGGCAAGGGTCAGATCATTCTGAGTCAGATCTGGTTGCAAAATTCGCAGGGGATGCAGCAACAAGGTGCGCCCGGTGGTGAGCCTGGTGAAGCGCCAGAAGGTGACGAGCAGGACGATGGGCAAGCGCCGAGTGTGGATCCCGAGGAAGATCCCACGCAGTTCGCAGACGGCGATCTCACACAAAGCGCCGAGTACGATGATCTGTTTCCTGCTGACGAAGACGCAGAGGCTGAGAAGTCGAGGCGTGTCCGTTCTGATTTGCGCAAGAGCGGCACAACAACATCCAAGCGTGCGCGTGTTCGCGTGTACGATATCGATCTTTAGGAGCACTCAAAAATGTCAGTTTACGTACGCCAGCAAGTCATAATCAGTTCCGCCACGGATGCGAACGAGCAAAACTGCACGTACCGCCGTGAGGAAAAGAACCTTACGTCGCAAACCGAGCAGTTTGAGACTGAGCAATCCGGGGAGCCCATTCTGGCGGCAGCCGAGGCGGATTACGCTTTGCCGTTCGGCAAGGTCGTGACGGGCAGGGTGCTGTACATCGAAAGCGTGCGCGAGCTGACGGTGAAGCTGAACGGTGCCGCTACCGGGTTCAAGGTGGGGCCTCCATCGACGGGAACCAAGGGGCGGTTGTTCCTGCGCGGCGTGATCACGTCGGTGTCTGTCACCAACGACGATCCGGCGAATGAGGCCGAGGTGTCTTATTTCGTGGCAGGCAGCAAAGCCTAACCTGTCATGAAGGTTCGCATCATCGAGGAGAGGCCGGGGGAGCTTGCGGAACGCGCGCACGATGTTCGTCGCGCCGTCCACAAGCTGACGGAGGATGCGTTGATCAAGGCCGAGAAACCCAAGGCCCCGTTGCAGGTGGAGTACCCTGCGCTGACTGGTTTGATCCGTGCGATGAAGCGCGATCACGTGGCCACCGTTCGCGAGCACATGGACTCGAAAATCGCCAAGGTACTTGGGGGATGAAGGCATGGTCCTTACGCCAGAACAAATTGCCGCGATTACGCAGATTTTGCGGGACGGGAGTACCGCCGTCGCAATCCGCACGTCAGGGTACCGGGTTACGCAATCCGAATTTGATCGGCTGAAGGCCGAGGGGTACCTGCCCGAAGACCTGAGTTACGCGGACATGGTGGAGGCCAGCTACCGGCTGGGGCAAGCCATGCAGGCACAGCCCGCGTCTCGCAAGTGGGACTACAAAGAGCTGGGCGAGTTCCTGCGGAAGGATCCGCGTCCGTTGTCGGTCGCCGAACGGAATGCAGTGGAGGTTGCACAGCAACGTGCAGGCACGTTCTGCGTGGGCCTGGGCAACACGTACAGCTCGGAACTGGGGCGCGTGCTGGTGGACGCCGATCAGGAGTTGGCCGAGCGCACACGCGCAGGGATTCGCACCGAGACAAGTCGGGCGATTGCCGAGCGCGCGACGGTCAAGACGCTGAAGTCACGTCTCGGGCATTTGACTGAAGACTGGGCGCGCGACTGGGATCGAATCGCGATCACGGAGACGCACCAAGCGCATCAAGAGGGTGTCGTGTCCGAGATCGTCACCCGCAAAGGGTCTGACGCCGGGATGGCCAAGATCCCGGAACCGGATGCGTGCCCCGCGTGCAAAGACCTGTTCCTGGAGCAGGGACGCCCCGTGGTGAGGCCCGCGTCCTGGTGGATGGCCAACGGCACCACGAATGCGGGCCGGAAGCGCGCGGACTGGAAAGCCGTGCTGGGTGCTGTGCACCCGCATTGCCGGTGCCAAGCTGTCGAGGTTCCCGAGGGGTGGGGGTTCGATGCTGCCTGGAATTTGGTACCCCTGGACGAGCCTGGACAGCCACTGGACAAAAGCCGGACAAAAGCTGGACAGGGCTACCGGGATCAGCTGCCCGGTGGGCGTGCCGATAGGATGCTACCCGCGCAGTTCGACTCGGCGGATTTGGGCGAGGGGACCGCGCACGAGTTGGAGCACACGCGAGATCGCAAGCTGGCACGCGAGATCGCGATGGATCACTTGGCAGAGGATCCGAAGTACTACAAGAAGCTGCGCAAGCTCGAAAAGGCCGAGCAGATGAAGCTGTTCGGCGATCACAGTGGGGAAGGTTCGCGCGGCGCGCGCGCGGACATTGCCAAGGCTGGGCAAGGTGGGCCGTTCATTGGGCCTCGTGGCGGCAAGTGGGCCGACCCGCAGCACACGATCCCGTGGGAGGAACACATGCCCGCAGACGCTGTGCGCGCACACGTGGCCGAGGCTGACACTGGCGGCAAGCACGGAAAACCCGCTACCGTAGGATCTGTGCGCGACGAGGACCACGTGCGCGTGACTGTGCCGTTGGAACACCTGGACGCGATTGATCCTGCCGACACCGCTAGGGTGAAGGAGTACGCGGAACGCGGCACACCTATGCCCGCTATTTCCGCGTCATACAGTTCGCGTTCGCACGCGAAGGGTAAGGGCACGTTGTACGTGCCCAATGGGAATCATCGCGTGGCCGCTGCGCGTGCACGCGGTGACACGCACATTGAAGCGGTGGTGCCTAAGTCGGATTGGGAACGGTGGTCTTCCCGCGAAACGAAACCCGCTCCCGAAGAAACGCAACCTGCGTCTGATCCTTTGGCTGTCGGGACAGTGCACACGTTGCCCCCTGGCATACTCGGGCGCGATCAGGCTGTGCAGTTCAAGGTGCAGGGCACCAAGGACGGCATGGTGTCCGTTGCGCAAACGTGGGACGGCAAGGAGGGTATGTCGATTGCGATGCCCGCTACTTCCTTGCGGCATTTTGTGAACGATCTGTCGGGCAAGGTGGATCTGCCCGCCACGTCGGAGAACACGTTGGTGAACGACGTGATCAACGGCAAGGGTACGTTGTTGGGCAAGGGTGACGACGGCGTGGTGTTCCAGGTTGGCGACCACGTGGTGAAAATGTCCACGACGGTGCCCTATCAGCCGATGAATCCTGGGCATCGCACCCCCGAAGCTGCTGCTTACATGCTGGAAAAGCAGGTGACGGTGGGCAACAAGCTGTATGAGGCTGGCGTGCCCGGCATTCAGCAATCGTTGTACGTGCAGCACGGAGACAAGGGGTTCCAGATCAAGCCCTTCGTGACGATCCCTGAGAAGCTGACGCGTGCGCAGTTGGACGCTGCGCAAGCGAGTGTGCTGGCCATGCACGAGAAGGGGTACGCTTTGCGTGATTCCGTGCAGGTGGGTCTGGACGCCGAGGGGAACGCTGTTCTGTTCGACATCGGGAAGGCGGGCCAGTATCAGGCCGACAAAAAAGAGACGATGGGTACTTACGCGGGGATGCCCTACGAGGTGGCACACGATCTTGAAGCTCTGGAGCACCTGTACCGCGAGAATGGCGAAACGTTCGTGCATCGTGATGCGACTGCCGGGGAACACAAGGCCAAGATCGCGTTGAGTATGTCGGATAAATCACCCGCGAATTTCGTGGTGCAGATGAATTTAGATTTTGCGCTGAAGACGCTGACAAAGGAGATCGCAGCGTTGCCCGAGGGATCGCAGCGTTCCCGGTTGGAGAAGATGCGGCAGCGTGTGGCGGACGAGCACGAGTTCGTTACGGATGCGCTTGCTGCTGCCAAAAAAGATCGGAAAGTTGCAAAATCTGCAACTTA
>Ga0172365_10000333_pt1 | contig 30599 bp, 29 predicted proteins | sample LakKivSesite48cm_FD_114535 | JGI IMG/M metagenome (GOLD analysis project Ga0172365, IMG submission 114535) | Sediment microbial communities from Lake Kivu, Rwanda - Sediment site 48cm | ecosystem: Environmental > Aquatic > Freshwater > Lake > Sediment | place: Rwanda: Western Province, Lake...
AGAACCTTGTAGGCCCACTTTCTGCTGAAAGGCTTGTCTGTCTCAGGATTCAGAAAGATAAGGCTCTGCTGCCTTTGCATACAGTCATAGACCGATTTTAGAACGGTTCTGGCCAGTGGCTCGTCCGTCCTTATGACAAACTCTTTCCTCGTCACTTCATCCTTCTCGGTCTGAAACCTCTTCTTGGCTTCGAAAAGATTCTTTCCGCACTTCTGGCATTGAGTCAGGCCTTTCGGGTTCAAGGTTCCGCATTTGTCGCATTCTCTAAGCTCCTTGACCTTGTGGTATCGTTTCGCCAGTGGCATATTTGTGACTATTATTATGGGTGGTTTAGCGCCTTTGACTACACGGAAATTTACGGTTCTGAGATGCAAGACTTCGCTGATCCTTCCACCAGTCTCGAAGGTGAAGGCCAACAGTTTCTTTTCATCTTCATTCCTTGCTGAACCCGTACACTTGAGCAAGAGTTGCCAGCCGCAGAAGTGAGGAACGTCTCTTTCGACGCTGTGGCGCCGGTACTTCCGGTGAAGCCAAACAGCCTTCTCAGGGAAGGCCTGGGGTTTCTGTAGCTCACTCATCACTTATGATTCCTTCATTTCTCAGTTTCTTCTTGGCCATGAGCGTCACGTCGCTTGGAATCAAGTAACTATCGCCGGTTTCGAAAACGCATAAACCGTTCTTGACGGCAAAACTCAGCAGTTCCTCTTCTGAGACGACGGCCTTGACGCTAACCACATCTGGCGAAAGCCAAATCTCACTTGTCTTGAGGATCTTGGGTCGCGCTTTCTCCTTTAAGCAGCGAAAAGCTACGGCTCCCTTCAGAAGGAAGAAGCTGTCATTCGTCTCAAGCAAACAGTCCTTCTCTCCGCATAGGCGAACCATCCTGGCAAAACTGCTGACATATAGTACGCTGAGGTCTGGAGAAAGCTCAATCTCCTCAACCTTAGTGATTCTCTTCACTCAGTATCTTCTCCTTTTCCTTCTTGTTGGCTTGCCAAAAAGGATGGCTTGAACCCAGTCTCTGAAGGGATCTTTCTGGCGTCTTCTTCTCCTTGCCTTCATTCATAACGTACTCCTTCCACGCTTGAATTGGGAAAAAAGGGGGAATGTTGTGCGGGAGAAGTCTCCAAGAGTCCCACGCAAGGCTTTATAAAGGGTATTTAAGCATTCACTACACTGAAGAAGTGGTAACTTATGCCTAAGAGCAAAGCCATCATAAAAATCGAGAACGTTGTCGCTTCTGCCACGTTGAACCAAAGAGTTGACCTGAACGCCGTCGTCAAGGGCTACCCAGGTGTCGAGTACAGACCAGAGCAATTTCCAGGCTTAGTGTTCAGGCTTAAACGCCCGAAGACTGCCACGCTGATTTTCAATTCTGGCAAAATGGTCTGTACGGGAGCAAAATCTGAGAAGGAAGCACGCAGAGCGGTCATGAAAGTCATCAAGGAACTGAAGAAAGGCGGGATAATAATCATCAGCAAGCCGGAACTTAAAATACAGAATATAGTAGCTTCTGGAATTCTGGGTGGAATGATAGATTTGGAGAAGGCAGCATACAGTCTTGGAAAGACGATGTATGAGCCGGAGCAGTTTCCAGGTTTGATCTACAGGATGGACGAGCCCAAAGTGGTAATCCTACTGTTTGCGAGCGGGAAACTCGTCTGCACGGGCGCCAAGAGAGAACAGGATGTTTACGACGCGGTGCACAAACTCCACGGAATACTTGAAGAGCAGAGCCTCATATTCTATGAGTAAAAGCCTTTCACCCTTCACTCTCAACTTCGTTTCTTTCTAATCTGCTTCAGTATGGTCTTTGTCTGTTGATCATCTATTATTCCGAGGTCACACAGCTCGCTGGCTACGTCGTTGATGTTTATCAACGCGTGAAGCTTGATCCCCTCTTTCGCGAGCTTCTCGCTTCCACCTTCTTGACGGTCTATGAGCACGACGGCGTCCTTCACCACCCCACCCTCGGACTTTATGACTTTAGCAGTCTTCTTCAGGGATAATCCGCTCGTCACCAGATCGTCTATCAGCAGCACGCGGTCTCCGGGCGCGATTATGCCCTCGATTCTCCTTTGTCTCCCATGAAGGCGAACGCCCTTGCGGGTGTAGAGGAACGGCTTCTTGAAGCTGTAAGCAGTCAAGGCGGCAAACGGTATGCCAGTGATGGGAATACCGACTATCCTGTCGAAGCCTTTGTCACCAATCTCTCCTTTCACGAAGTCCACGTACAAGCGGCAGATTCTCTGGAACGCGTCTGGAAAGCTCGGCACTATTCGCAGGTCAACGTAGTATGGGCTTACTTTTCCGCTGGTGAGCTTGAAGGCGCCAAACTGGAGCGCCCCTATCTTGCTCAGGATCCTGCAAAGTTCCACCTTAACGTTCCCATTAGTCTTGCTGACTGGCACATTCTCACGTCCTCTTGGAAACTTGGTAGATTTTCCCAATTTCTGGAATCAGACAAGTGACCCTCGGCAGCTCCTTCTTCAACAGTTCTGCGAATCTCTTCTGGTCTGCTGGCACTCCCGTGTGATAGGGAACGGCCACTTTCGGCTTCGTCAACCTAGCGATGTCGACTCCTGTTTCTGGCGACGTGCCAGGCGCAATTCCAACCGTGCAGAAAACAACGTCAAGTTTTTCTCTCTCACCGATGGCCACCATCTCTGGAAATGGGAGGCTGTCTGCCGTGTGAAAGATCTTGACTCCATCTTCGCTCGTTACTATGAAGGACACCGGACTCGTCGCTGGTGGATGATTACTTTTTTCAGTCTTCACCGAGACCTCGCCGAGCTTGATCTCCGAGCCCTTCTGGGCTATGCTCAGTTTTTCCTGAGGAATAGTGTTTCGCAGCCTTTTTGCGGAGGTCGGGTCAGCAATGACCATGCACTGATTCGTCTTGTAGACTTCGGCAATTAAGGATTGATCCAGATGATCGTAATGCTCATGCGTAACCATAACTGCGTCAATCTTCTGAAAGTTTCGGGGCTTCACGTCCACAGGGTCTATAACCAAAGTTTTGGAAGGCGTCTTGATGGTCACGCCTGCGTAGTGATTGAACCACGTGAAGAAAACCTCATTCTTGGAAGGTGTCTTATCAATCGACATAGTACACTCCTCACAGCGTATCTATTGTGGCTTCTGATTTTAAAGAGCTTGCGATACTTTCAGACATACTCGGTAAGGCTTAATAATTCCCAGCCGCGTGTTTCACTATTCAAGTGATGATCAATGGTTGACGTTTGGCTTCCCTACGGAAAAACGGAGATCTGCGTGCGCGTTCCAACTAGGAACTTCCTAGGTTCTATTGAACCGAAAGAGAAAGCGGGTGTGCCAGACGCCATAGCCGAAGTCGAAAGAGCAATGAAGGAGCCTATCGGCTCCAAGCGGCTAAGCGAAATCGTGAAGCCCGAAAGCAAAGTGGTGGTAGTGGTTGACGATGCAACCCGACCAGCGCCGAGCCAAATCATGATTACACCCATACTCAATGAGCTGAGTGCCGGCGGAGTGAAAGACGAGAACGTTACGGTTATTTTTGCTTGTGGAATACACAGGGCCGTCAAATCAGAAGAAGCAGCCGCGCTTCTAGGTCAAGAAACAGTCAACCGCGTCAAAACCCTCAACCACGACTGTAAGGCGCAGGACCTAGTTCATGTGGGCAACACTCAGAAGCACGGAACGAAAGTGTACGTGAACCGCGTCTTCGCTGAGGCTGACGTGAGGGTTTTGACTGGTGACGTCGGTCTTCACTATTTTGCTGGTTACGGCGGGGGAAGAAAAAGTGTTCTGCCCGGTGTCTCAGGCGAGGAAACGATGAAGCAGAACCACGCGATGCTCTTGGACGCAAACGCGCGGACAGGCGTTCTGGGAGGCAACCCTGTGCACGAGGACATGACTGAAGCGGCTAGAATGACCAAAGTTGACTTCATCTTGAACGTCGTGACCAACAGCAAGGGTGAGCTTGTCAAAGCCTTTGCGGGTGATCTGGAACAGGCATTCATGGAGGGTGTCAAGCTTGTCGACGAAATGTACCGCGTTACCGTGGATCGCAGGGCGGACATAGTCGTGGTAGGCGCTGGTGGGAACCCTGCGGACGTTAACCTTTTCCAAGCTTACAAGGGTGTTGACAACGCGCTGGAGGTTGTCAAACGAGGTGGCGTGATAATCTTGGTGGCTGAATGCCCTGAGGGCCATGGAAACCAAGTGTTCTATGAATGGATGGTCAAGTACGGAGATTTGAAGGCGGTTGAACGAGAAATCAGAAGAAGCTTTGCCCTAGGTGGGCACAAGGCCTATTACTTGTTGAAGGCTCTACAAAATCATCAGATAATACTGGTTTCCTCGATGCCAGACTATTACGCAACAAGCATTTTCAGGTTGAAGACTGCAAGGGCGATGAATGATGCGCTGAACGAGGCTTTGAACATCACGGGCAAGAGTGCAAAAGTCTGGGTTATACCTTACGGTAACTCCACTTTGCCGACCGTCAAGGCAGCTGAGGAAAAACAGGCCTCTCCCACGGGAAGCGGTTAAATACGGAGAAGCATTTAGACAGCGCCTAAACTAATTGTCTTGAAGAGGACGGTGCTTGAAGACTTGCAACAAACCTCTAAACTGCGAAAATTTGCCCTAAGCGACCTGCAGACTGTGGTGGAGATCAACCGTCTGTGTCTACCCGAGAACTACACCGACTCCTTCTTCGTTGACCTGTACAAAAGATTCCCAGAAACATTCATAGTCGCTGAAGAAGACGGCGAAGCCGTCGGCTACATAATGTGCCGTATCGAAGTTGGCTTGTCAAACATCAGTTTGGGTGGTTTGATGAAGAAGGGCCACGTGGTTTCTGTGGCCGTGATGCCGGACTACAGAAGAAAAGGCGTCGGAGAAGCTCTTGTGATCAGTGCGCTAGAAGCTATGCGACTCTACAAGGCGAAACAATGCTTTCTGGAGGTCAGAGTGACGAACGATTCAGCCGTCAGTCTTTACAAGAAGCTTGGCTTTGAAGTTACCCGTACCATACGCGGATACTACGCGGACGGCGAAGACGCCTACATGATGACGAAAAAACTATAGATTGAAACCTGTGAGACCCGCTTTTTCGTTCATGAAGTTGATTGCTTGAAGAATAGATCTTGCGAACCCTAACAGGCTCAAGAGCATGGTAGCTACGAGGAACAGGCGCAAGTCGACAAGCAGGTTTATGTTTCCATACGTTGCGCTCACCAATCCACTTTTTAATGATAGAACCAGATAGAATATCACGAACAGTGATTTGCCAGCCCCGAAAAAGTATTGGTAAACCGTTCCAGCCATAAACCCACCGATAACCACTAGGATGATGTAGAGGGTTACAAAAGTCTCAATCGACTGCAGCAGAGTTGGAATTGCTTCAGTAACCTGAGCCAGAAACAACGATGAAACAAAGTACAAGACATACAACAGGATTCCTTTGATCGACGCTTTCAAGGCTCTTACTGCGATCTTGGGAAGATTTTTCTTGAAATCATCGTTGAGCTTAGCCGTAAGGGATCACCTCTGGCCCGTAGCTGAAAAAAGGTGTTTGAAACTCGATTTCCAGATGACCAGTCGTAGAAATCAAAGAAGCCATAGCCCAAAACTCCATGTCTCCTTTGAAGCTTGAGCGTTGAGGAACCTCTATTGCAGTATCACCAGTGCCTACTAGCGAGCCAGCATCGTTGTACATCCTTATGCGCACGTCTCCACTGAAGCCGAACGATGCGTGATTCTCAAACCTTAACGGCACCATCATCCGGACGTGAGTAAAATTGAATTCAGCGTATTTTGGCTGTTCCAGAGTGAAATTGTACAAGGGTGCACCCCAATGGATCGAGAAGTTGCCTGAGGCTTGGACAGGAATGAGCTCGGCCAGCTTCATGCTTACGCTTTCGGCAACACTCAACTGTGTGTCATCAAACAAGTAGTTCTGATCACGTTGAAGCAGACTGCCTACGTCCAACGTCAGATTATGATAAACAATCTCTGCTCGACCCTTTGCTATGACGGGTATAATTGTTGATCCCCAGGCTATTGTGAGACCGCTATCGTCGAATATGGTGCTGGTCACGTTGAAAGAGCCCAAATCATAGTAGCCATTGTTGGTTACGTTTATCGGCATTGAAACGGTGATGTTGCCGTCTTGCGCTGCGCTGGTCTGTGGTTCTCCGAAGCCAAACTGCAAATCCTTGACAGAGTAGACCAAGGAAACGGCAAAAAGTATCAGAATAGCCCAGAAAACCGTTGTAGCTACGCCTATTGTCCGAATCGGAACGTCCATGAATCTGTTCCTCGATTAACTGGCAAGCGGATTCTAATTGGATGGTTCTCGGTGAGGGCTACTGTTTCGCGTCTTTCTTGCTTGGTAGGCATCTTCCGGAGGCATGGCTACGAATTCCGGTTCCGATGCTGCGTTTACGTTCGACTTTGTCTTCTCAGCCTGTTCTGGCGTAGGTTTTAATTGAGCGATAGCGGTTTTCTGAGGGGGTGGTTCAAGCCTGGGTGCGTTGACGATCATCGTCACGCCTCTTATCGTGATTAGAGAGCCTATCCAGCCCATCACACCAAGGTACATTACTCGGATGCATGCTGCAATCAAGGGGGCCAGTGATTCCCCGAAGGTTTGCACGAGATCCTGTGAAGCGATGATCTCGAGATTCTGAGTTAGGAACCCGTACGCGCTTATGAACGTGAAAACTAGCAGGGCTATGCCTACTCCTAGCACTGTAATTCCCGAGAGGGCTATTTTGTCTCTGTAGTTTTTGAACATGCTTGGATTCACCATTAGTTTGCTGGATGGACGTAGTATTAAACATTACTACATACTAAACAGAACCTCGGCTAAACATCAAAGACAGCACAGAAAAATAAAAAATTGAAACTATGGCGACAAGCCAAGTTTCTGGTAAATCCTCTGCTTGTTCTCTTCAACGGTCTTCTGAACGTCGGTGAAAAGGTTGTTCCCATGAGAGTCAATAGCAACCGCCAACGGACCAAATTCCTCAGCTTCAAAAACCCACATTGCCTCAGGCATGCCAAGATCATACCATTCAACGCTTCGCACGTTCTTGATGGCTTTCGCAGCCAGTATTGCAGCGCCGCCCGTGAAGGCCCCGTACACTGCCCCGTACTTCGCCATTGCATCAGTCGTTCTCTTGCCCATTCCGCCCTTGCCGATGACTACGCGAACCTGAAAGTTCTTTATGAACTCGTCCTCAAAAATGTCCATTCTAGTACTCGTAGTCGGACCTGCCGCCACTGCAATCCACTTGTCACCCTGTTTGCTCATGACTGGACCGCAGTGAAAAACCGCCAAGCCCTCAAGATTCAGCGGCAAAGATTTTCCTTCCTTGAAATACTCTAATGCTCTCCGATGCGCTTGGTCTCTTGCGGTCACAATCGTCCCTGTTACGTACAGCACGTCGTTTGCCTTAAGTTTACGAATGTCAGCTTCCGAGATCGGTGTTTTAAGTTTGTAAACTGCCATCTTTCTTCACCTCACCATTCCAGCTTATGAGTCAAGTACTCCACGGTACCGTCTGCTTTGATCCGCGCTGAAGCTCTTCTCGCAGCCCAGCAGTTGAAGGCCACAGCAGCTGGGAATGACGCTGGATGCCTGAAAGCGAAGTCTATGTGCACGCCTAGAATGGTAGTTTTACCGCCCAGCCCCATGGGGCCGATTCCTGTTATGTTTACTGCTTCGTAGATTTCTTTCTCAAGCGCGGCTATCTCTGGGTCGGGGTTGTGCTCAGTCAAAGGTCTCAGCAAAGCTTTCTTAGCCAGTTTCATCGAGATGTCTGCTCCGCCGCCGATTGCAATTCCAAGAATGTTCGGTGGACAGGGCTGAGCTCCTGCTTTCACCACTGCGTCAACGACGAATTTTTTCAACCCTTTTATTCCTTCGCCCGGCACGAGCATTCCACCCATGCAGACGTTTTCAGAGCCTCCTCCCTTCGTCATCACTGTCAATTCCAAGTCGCTTCCCGACGTGATTTCCCAGTTCACGTACGGTATATTTCGCCCCGTGTTGTCTCCACTGTTTTTTCCGTTGAAGGGGTTCACGGCGTTGGGACGCAACGGAACTTCGGTCGTAGCCCTTTTTGTCGCGTTTATCAGTGCTTCTTCAACTTTGCCGAGGTTTTGAGCTTTTTCTCCTGCTTTCGCATAGAAGATTATCGTGCCCGTGTCTTGGCATACTGGTGCCTGATTTTTCTCTGCGAGTTCAATGTTGTCCAAGATAGCTTTCAACTGGATCTTGCCCGTTTCTGTTTCTTCCGCGTAGGCTTTTTTCAACGCTTGTTTGACGTCGTCTGGCAAGTAGATTACGGCTTGTTTCAAGATGTTGAAGGCAACTTCCTCGATTTTCTTAATGTCCAATTTTTCTCCCTCAAATGTTGATCCATTCCTATGAATAAGCCATATACTTATGTCTTGTCTTGCATCATCCGAAAAATTTAAGGATAGATGCCGGCAAGTGTATTTATGGACTCGCATAGGACACCGCGAGAAGGACTGAAAAACACTAAGCCAAAGGTCGTTGACACCACAAAAGGAAAGATGCTCATCCCGAAACCCACAGATGTTGACAGATTGCTACGCAAAGTCGACAAGGGGAAACTGGTCACGGTGAGCCAAATCATGGAAAAACTGGCAAAAGACTTCTGCACCGAATACACTTGCCCACTCACACCTGAAATCTTTCTCCTAGTATCTGCTGAGACTGCTGAAGAAGACTTGAAAGTAGGCCGAAAACAGGTGGCGCCATTTTGGCGAGTTATCAACGACGATGGTAGTCTGAGGGACAAGTTTCTGGGCGGTGCAGAGATGCAGGCAGCACGCCTAGAAGAGGAAGGACACACCGTTCTGCCAGCACAAGACAAGAAGCCTCCGAGAGTGAAGGACTTCGAGAGATTTCTGCAGAAGCTTTGAGTGTCAGTTTTCCTTTTTTGTTTATCCATAGATTAGCGGGCAGATTGCTTCGCGTGTTTTAAATACAGCCTAGCTTCTACTGTGTTGTGCACTGTTAAGAGCGAGGGGATGTTTGATGTCTGGAGAAAATGAAGAAACACAAGCTAATGTGGATACTAGCACTCGGAAGAAGTACGAGCTTTTGGAGGATTTGCCGGGCATTGGACCCGCTACGGCCCAGAAACTCAAGGAATTGGGTTATCACACGATCGAGTCTCTGGCCATGGCCACCGCCAGAGAACTTGAGCCTGCGGGTATAAGCGAAAAGAAGGCTTTCTCAATAATCGAGACAGCACGCTCGTCGATCAGCGTTTCTTTCATCCGGGCAGATGAGCTGCTCAGGATGCGGAAGAACGTTCTGCGTTTGACCTGTGGGAGCAAGGTTGTAGACAGACTTCTGGACGGTGGACTAGAGACTCAGACCATAACCGAGTTCTACGGAGAGTACGGCAGTGGAAAAAGCCAGATCTGCCACCAGCTCTGTGTAAACGTCCAGTTGCCCCCCGAGCGAGGGGGACTCAACGGGGCCGCTTTGTACGTCGACACTGAAAACACTTTCAGGACTGAAAGAATCGTGTCAATGTCCAAGCACTTGGGGCTTGACCCTGAACAGGTCGTTAAGAACATCATCTATGCTGAGGCTTACACTTCGGATCATCAGGCGTTCCTGCTCGACAACGCTGACGAGGTGATCAAACAGAACAACGTGAAACTGATCATCGTGGATTCTTTAACTGCACATTTCAGGAGCGAATACATCGGCCGCGAGATGCTGGCCCCTCGGCAGCAGAGACTGAACAAACATATGCACAAGCTTATCGGACTAGCCAGAGGCTTCAACGCTGTGGCGGTTGTGACGAATCAGGTCATGGCCAAGCCAGACGTGTTCTTCGGTGACGCTGTTCACCCCATCGGAGGACACATCGTCGGTCATACGAGTCACACACGACTATATTTGCGCAGGGCAGCGCACGGTCCCATACGCATAGCTAGACTGGTTTCAAGCCCGTATCTACCTGAAGGAGAAGAAATATTCAAAGTCACCGAGAACGGCATAGAGGACGCTACTGAAGAGGACAAGATCAAGCCACGTGGTCGTTAGCGATGCCTATTCCGTCAGCCTTAGTCACGCGCTACTTCCAGCTTATAGCGAACAGGCAGTTTACGGAAGCGGAGCGTGAATTGGAGAGAATCAAGCAGAAGATGCAGAAGACCGAGTGGAATAGGGGTTACTTCAGGGCTTTGTACGGCATGTTCCTCTCACGCAAGACGAACGGTGACGCTTACGCGTTTTTTCCCAAGCTGAACCTGAGCGACAAAGCCACGCTACACGCTTACAGACGCGAGTTCATGGATCACGTGGGAAACAAGCTTCACGGAGATTTCGACCGCGGCTATTTCTCAGCTTGGACCGATTGCATGCGAGTGCTCAGCAGGATCAGCATTATTAATGTTCCAAACACGAACGGTGAGCCGGACATTAAGGAAAAGATAGAAACAGTCAGAAACGACAAGAGCCAAGCCACCATGGAGAATTTCATCAAAGAGGAAGAAGACTAAGCCAGTCCCACTGCTATGGTGTAGAGCAGAGCCCAGAAGACGAGCCATGAAAGCACGTATATGCCTATTCCGGTCGTGATGAGCTTCTGCGGTTTCTGAACCAAGCTTTGAAACTTGAACTTCACGACGTAGTAAGACAGTAAGTAAAGGACTATCGCTATGGACGCGCTGTTGAAGAAGAGCTGCGTGTTCTGTGGAAAAGGATCTACAAGATTGACCTCTGGGATCTCATGAGCGGCTATGGCGTAGCCTGCACAGACCAGCGCGGCAACAACGCCAAGCACCAGTCTCAGCCAGTAGACCTTTTCTAGAGGCTTCATCTTTGTATCAACGCCTTTGCAGTTTATATTTGCATTCAGATTTAAAGTTGCCTATTTACACGTTGTTTTGGCTGTTTATACATCATTTTCGCTTTCTGAATATCTTGACGGCTTCCATGTCTGTAACGTATTCAAAGCCTACTTTGAGAAGCTCACATGCCTCATCCAGTGTTTTGGCGACTTTAACGTGGAATTCGTCGTTGGCGCTGCTGGCGAAAAGCGTTCGTTCAACGTTGATGTATATCATTGTGTTCTTGATGCTTCTGTGCCTCAGGAACTGTTGAACGTAGAGCGGGTCTCTTGTCTGGTGGTAGAGCATTGTGCCTTTCCAGTGGCGCAGAGTGTGGAAGGTTATCTTGAGTAATGTTGGGTTGCCTAGTTTTTCCGCCAAGCTTTTCCTCGTGTACCGCAGCCGAGCCGTAATGGAATTCACTGTTGTCGGGAAGATTCTTTCAGATTTTTCGGTAAAGCCATTACCCGCGAAATCAGTTGGCTTGAAACCTTGTATGCTCCTGCCATGCTGCCCTTTTCGGGGCTGTTAATCACTATAAGGTTTTGTTCAGGTTGACACGCAGAAGCTCAGAGCTAAGCTCATGAGCAAGCTGGAGGAGCTTTACGATCTCGCTCACAAGATGGCTACGGATGATAAGGTGCTTCTGCCTGAACGTGGCAGTAGAGTGTCGCCAGAGAATCCTTGGTCAACTGGCGATCATATTTCATGGAGAGTTCAAAGGAGAGAAACTTGCTGAATAGATGAAGATGAGGAATAACACAGTAATGTAGATAAGACGTGCTTGGGCAATTCGGGAAACTTGACCAAACAATCAATGCATATTGTTGGACCGCAGCCTTTTCAAGATACATTCTTCGAGACGTACGTCAACATGGGAACACTTCTTTTAGTCCAAGGAGTCGAATTGCGAGCTTAGCCTGAGTCTCTCACTCGTGACCCTGATTCAGCGATTGAGTAGTCATATTGTTTCTTTATCATGTAGATAACGTCTGCCACATCAACGATTTCGGGATGATGCGTTACTATGAGCATTTGAGGTATGATCCTTCCGCCTTCCCTGAAGAAAGAACTCAGAATGTTCACCAAGTCTTTTCTTCTTTCCTCGTCCAAGTGAGTAGTAGGTTCGTCCATTATGATCGTCTCCACCCTTCCTGACAGCACCTGTGCTATGGCCAGCCTAAGCGCAATCGCCAAGGCAACGCGTTCTCCACCGCTGATTTGCTCAATCTGCTGTTCACCGCTGGAACCTATTACTGCAATGCCATAGTCATCATCGATCTTGATGTCGGAATAGGCAAGATTGAACCTTTCAAAAAGATCCCGAGTAGACCTCTCAAGCAGAGGTCTCGCCCGGGCCCTAATCATCTTTTGAACACCATCCTTTCCATAAGCCGTTCTAATCTTATTCAAGAGCACAATGAAGTCGTCAACCAGTCTCTTCTCCGACTCTTTCTTCTCGAGACCCTTAAGTTTCCTGTCACAGTTCGCTACCTCATCATCATGGGTTTTCTTCTTCTCCGTCATCCCCGTGATTTCTCTCTCCAAATTACTCAAAGAAATGGTCTCAGTATCGAATTCATGCTGTTTCTCAGAATGTTCTTCTTCGCTATAACCGAGTTTGCTGATGGCCTCTAGCGTTTTTGTGAGTTCTCGCTCTTTACTGGCTAGCGCCCCTTTTGTGGTTGTTACTCTCTGCTCATGTTCTGCCTTGCGCCTAGCTATCAGTATGTTCTGATCATATTCCTGCTTCTTCTTCCTCAGAGCTTCCAGCTCTACTGATGGATCCTCGGGTTCGTAACCCAAGCTAGCCACAGAGTCTTTGATCAACCGTAGAAGCCCTTCCAATGACTCATTGACCGGTTTCAATTCAGCCATGACTGGCTCTCTAGGTTCCAACGTTGCCAATTCGCGTTTGGCAGATTCAAACTTCATGTAAGACTCTTCAAGATGGTCTATCTGGTTGCCAAGTTTCTTCAGTTCATCATCCAGCCTCTTGAGGCACTGAACGTTCTTGTTCAGCCCTTCTGTTTCCAACCTCTGTTGCTCCAGTTTCATCTTCGTTTCGTCAAGCTGACTGGCGAGTTCCCTGACATGCTCGGGCTCTATCTTGTCCACCCTTTTCAGCTGGCCTTTGACACGATCTTTATTTTGAATAATGCCTGCAAGCTCGCTTCTCGTTCTTTCAAGTTGTTCATTGATTCTTTCTCTCTCGCTCGAGAACTTGCTTCTTAGTCGAACAATCTGTTCCGCTGTCAGATCCGTCTCGCAAGTTGGACACTTTTTGGCACCTGTTTCCGTGGGCTCAAACTTGGAAAGGTTGCCATCCAACTCTTTTTTTCGGTTTTCAAATGTCCCTATGCTTTTCTGGCAATCGTCGATCTTCTTGTCAAATTCGCTTGAAACAGCCTCAAATTCGGTCCTTTTCTTGTCTAGAATGGTTTCGAGAGTTTCAAGAGTTACTTGGGCTTCAAGTATTTCAGAGCATTTCTTCAGCTCTTTTTCCAATGCCACATTCTTCTTCTGCTCGTCTTTCTCCAGATCCTTGATCGCTTTCAAAGCCTTCTCAAGGGCCCTGTCTGAGCCTTCGTACTGCTCGCGTTCCTTCCTCTTCCCTTCCTGAAGAATCTTCTTTTCTCCGTACAATGCAGAGTCTTTCTCGCTCTCTTTCACGACTCCCTCAAGTCTGTCCAGATTACGCAGTTTTTCCTCGAGTGCCCGTTGCCTTGATTCCTGCTCACTCTTCCTCAGAACACACTGAGAATACTGCTCCAAGAAGGGAAGCTTGCGAATTTCGTCTTTCAGGCTCTCCACTGTTTTCTCGGCTGCGACGGAATTGTCCAATTCAGCTTGCTCTCTTCCAAGTTGGTCCTTGTCATCTTCAACAGTCTTTTCAAGAATGCCTTTCTCTTTGTCAAGCTTGTCGAATGCCTTCTTGTCCTCTTTAAGCCTATTCAGAATCGTTTGAAGGTCATTTGCCTTCTTCTCTATCTTGCGCAATCTCGCCGTTTCAGACTCAACGGTCTTCGCCAAATCTTTAGATGTGGCTAGGTGTCTCTGCTTTTCGCTTTCTACTGTTGATCTCTGTTCCAGTTCCGTTTTCAACACTGTCTGCTTGGTTTGGTATTCGTCAATGACGTCTTTGATGCCATTCCAAGCCTTCTCAAGCTCCTCCACCCCAAGGAGCCGTGAAATAAGCGTTTTTCTCACAGCAGGCTTGGCTGCGACTAGTTCTTCGATCTCGCCTTGCTGGACGTAGATTGACTGGAAGAACATGCTTCTATCCATATTCAGTATTTTCTCGATTTCCTTGAGGACAGCGCTTCCGCCCTCTGCCGAAAGTCGCGGCTTCCCGCCATCTTGTATATGATATAGTTTGCCTTTGGCTGACCTGTCCCGTTCCATTGACCATTCCGCAGAGTACTTGATTCCGCCCTCAGCAAATTCCACAGCTGCCCAGCATTTCTTCGCCGCTGAGTTGATTAGGTTCTCTTTTTTTCCGCGGTTGCTGTGGTCGTTGAACAGGGCAAAACTGATCGCATCGAGTATCGAGGTCTTGCCCGCACCGTTAGGTCCTACGACCACGTTTATGCCATAGCCAAAATCCAGTTCGGTATTCTTGTGAGAAACGAAATCTTGAAGCTTAATCCTGTTCAGTATCATCGAGCTTTCCATCCTTCGAGACTCTACTGAAATACTCGCCAGCCACATCCTTTGCTCCACCTGTGTCGCCTTGCCTAAGATGCTTAAACATCTCGTTCGCCAGCTCTGCAACTTCTTTTTTCTTGAAGTAATCAGTCAGAACTTGGGTAACGTTGAAGGAGCCTGGCTTCAGTTCAGGCAACCTGATCTCGCTCTCTTCTGTGATTGTCGGCCTGAAAGTCAAGACCTTACCCGTCAATGCTTCACTCAACGTTTGGTGAACAGCTTGTCGATCAATGTCTTTTCCCTCTACGCACACTTGAACGACTGGTGCTTTCTGGCACGCAGCCAAGCTTCCTACAAACTCTTCCAACTCCTCCTTCAAATGCACATAGTTCAGTGTGACATTCATCTGAGGTCTAATGCGTTCAAGATTGACGTTAGTCACTTTCGCTTCGCCCCTGTCGACATCCACGATGTAGAAACCTTTTCCTTTATTCTTCCACTCAGCAATCTCGTCACTACGGATAATCTCGGAGCTTCCAGGATACGCCAGTTCGCCTTGACCATGAGAAGCCTTAATTCTGGAATGAAGATGCCCCATGGCATAATAATCGAAATTCTTTGGCACATCCGTCAATGCCAGTTCACACGCCCCTTCGATGAAGAACTGGTCTATTGCTTCATGAAGCACTAGAATGCTGCAATGGCATTTTGTCTTAAGGCTTCCAAGTTTCTTCAGTTCCTCTGCTAGAACAGCCCGGTACATTTGGCTTAGGTTTGAGATTCCTGCAACAAGGACTTCCTTGCCGTCAACCGTTAATGATTGATGCTCAGCCGTGCCGCCTGCGCCAAGGACCTGGATCTGGTCTTCGAAAAGCATGTGAGGTGGCATGCCGCGTATTTTGGGTTTATCATGGTCGCCAAGTACCGCAAGAAATCTGACCTTTCCATCCAGCCTCTTCAGCAGCCTCTTGAACGCGTAGTATGCTTGTGTGGTAGGTCGTGGCGAATCGAAGAGGTCACCACTGTGAATGACGATGTCAGCATGTTCCTCGATGATCTTTTCACCGATTTCTTCAAGAACATCGTAAATGTCCTTCTCCCTTTCTTCAAGATTGTACTGTCTATGTCCTAAGTGCGTGTCGGCCAGATGGGCTATTCTGACCACGCTATTCCTCCTTCTTGAAAGAATCCGTGAACCCTTTGATGTCCTCTCTCAAACGTTTGCTTTCATTGTTTATTGTCTCTTCCTTTGCCTTCTTGACGGCTTCTTTCATTTTGCCCATGATGTCTATGTCGCTGCCACCCTCTCGCGTTCTTCGTTTCCTTATTCTTGCCATCACTGGAGCCCGAGTCATCTCACCCACGATTACGGCCTCGCCAGTATTGAGTCCAGGCAAATCGTTCAATAGGTTTTCGCCAAGACGCTCTGAGCTCATAGCAATGGCGTTTTGATCCTGAGGGTTAGTTATTCTCATGATTATCTGACTGTTACATTGGCTCAATGCGTCAGAATGTATCTTGGAAGGCCGTTGCGTTATCACGACTAGAAAAACGCCGAATTTTCTGCCTTCCGCAGCGATCTTCTTTATAATTGAACCTGAGTAGGTCCTGCTGTTGACTGGTATGAAACGGTGTGCTTCTTCCACGAAAATAAAAACTGGGTACTCGAATTCTCCATCTGAAATCTTTTCATAGATATCTGAAAGAATTCTGGAGGCGATGTAGTCTGAAACCTCATCGTCTAAGCCTGAGAGATCTACGACTGACAGGTGCATTGGTCTCAACATCTGATCAATGTTTGTGGATGAGTCGGTGAAGACTTGCATTCTGGCGAGACGCCTGAGGTATTTCACAGCGGACTTTGCGCCACTAATGACTTTTGCCTCGATGCTCTGTTCTTTCCATTTGTCAGCGTTCTCAAGCTTCTCTATCAGATCATCTGGCTGGAAAGTGTCCTTTTCGCTCTTTAGCTCCTCCAGGGCTCTCTGCAATCCTGCCACGATATTCGTGTAATGCTGGCTTATCCCTGATATCAGGCACACTTCATCCGGGTCGAGATCTGAGAAGCATATTTCATAAGGCGTGATCTTCCCGACTTCGGCCTCACTGTATCTCCCTGTGCTCGCTGGATTTCGGAAAACAGTTATTCTATCTGAAAGCTCGTTCCGTTTACCATCGACGTTCCTTGAAAGAAACACGTAGTCAGCGTGAGGATCCAGCATTACGAGAGTGCCACCCTTCCTTAGCAGTTCGTCCGCGATTATGCCGGCAAGGTAGGTCTTTCCTGAGCCAGTCTGAGCTATGAGCCCCAAATGTCTTCTAAAGCCCTTAACCGACAAGCTGACCGGTACTTCACTGCGGGTGATTAGGCTCCCGATTTTGATTGCCTCTTCTGCAGGGTAAGAATAGAACTTCTCTAGCAGGTCAGCCGGCGCAATGTATACTGGTTTGCCCGGCATAACGGCTTTCTTTGGCAGTTGCAGATCTCCTGTATCGGTCAAGTATCCGAGAATCCGAGCCTTTCCCCAGACTTTTCTGTCAGCCAATCCGGATTCGATTATCTTCTTGATTATTTCAAAGTCCAATTCCTTTGTCAAAGCTTGGCTAGCAGAAAGGACACGTTCAATCTGGGCCACGACTTCCACTTGTTTTGGAGTTCCGTCCACGTCTTCTTCTGAATAAGTCAGCAAATACTCCCAGCGCGAAGGCATCTCGCCGGGCTTAGAAGAAAAATAGAATTCGTTGGAGCTTGCTTCGCCGACTATTACGCCGACTTCTTTAAGGGTATCTGACACGTCTATATCCTCTCCCTCTGATTATCTTTGCATCGAACAATCGTTCCATAAAGGGGAAATAGATAGTATCTACGACACGTTTCTTAAGCCTAACTCTCTCATCCACGTTCTTGAGCCACAGATTGTAGGCGTCTAAACCGCAATAACCACTTACCATGATCTTCAGCAAAGTCTGAATGTTGGCATCGATTGGTTTGGGCCATCCTGTTTTGGATAGAGGCTGCTCCCAACACGGCACATCAATTCTCATAGGCGAGTCCCTAACATCAATCAAAAGATAGAAAGAAATGAAGCTCGGGAAGCTTGGTATGCTTGCGATTACTTCGCTACCCCAGTCAACGAAGTCTTTGCCCTTTTCTCTGACAGTGATCGGGAAATTTTTCGTAACATACCTCTTCGGGTTCAGACTGAAAGGGCGCATTCTCTCTGCTGCCTTTGTTGAGGGCCCAAGCACTAATGGTTGAGTGTATCCTACGCTTTCAGCGAAGTTCATTACCAACTGATAGTCTGGCCGAGAAGATGCGAGCTCACTCAAGATTAGCTCGATTGTCTCAAGCTTTGATCCGTGTTTCTGCTTGAGTTTTCTGAATTTGCTGAAGGCAGTTTTCTCATTTATCAAAACCTCAGGAAAGATAGTGATCAGCCTTTGCTTATCTCCACTTTCGATGTCGGTTTTTTCGAGCTCTTCAATGAAGATCTGTTTGAGCAAGAAGTCACGATAGAACGTTGCCCTACTTTCCTTGCTCACTCCGGCCAAGAGTATGCCTTTCTTTCGGCAAAGATCAAGCAATTCCGCATATGTCTTGAAATACTCAAGAACGACTGTTCTATCCTCTTCGATTTTTGTCTCAACAGGAACGTGCATGGCCCTTCCATAAAGAGAACCATCTATCAGAATTGTACTGCATTCTAAACCGTTGTCTAGTGCGTCAATGGCGGTCTGGAATTCAAGCATCTCCATTTTCGTACCAATGTAATAGTGAGCTTCAAGAAGACCCAATTTTGTGAAGAAAACGTTCGTCTCCAATCTCTTGTTCTCTTTGTCTTTGCAGACAGCAAGAGACCTAATCACATAGAAAACGCCGCCAGTTGACATCAAATTCGTATAAACGCTTGAATCGACGGCTGTCACACCAAATTCCCCCACATTTGATGTGTACCCATCAATATTGACCAATGGTTTCCATAGAGGTGAGAAATGCTTTCTGAACGTATCCTGCAATGGATTTGGCTTGCCTTTCAAGATTTTTTCTTTCAATTCTTTCTCTCTGGTGCCAACCGAAGAAGCGAACTCATCGAGAAAGTCCGGCATGCTGAAGCATCTCCCACTACGCTACAAATGGTGAGTGACACTATTTAAGAGAACCCGCCTTTGCATTCATGAGGCGCAGTCTATCAGCGACGTGGAAGAGAAAATCACAGACATCAGACCACAGCGCCCACAACAGTGTTACGCCAACGCATCGGTTTTCTTTGAAGATCGTGCATGCTAAGAGACATAGCGACAATTGGCCTTGGGCTATTCGCCTGAGTCGTCTTCTACGTCGTAAGCTGGCTCCTCGAGGTAGCATCCGCACTCAGGACAGACTTCCTCGTCTTCGTCCACTTCAGCTTCACAGATTGGACACTTTTTCTTCCGTTTGTCTTTCCCAGACATGCTCTTGAGTCCACCTCGGTACGAGTTTCTGCGCACTGAGCGACCGTTATGCAAATATCTGCTCGACCCTATAATTCTTCTTAGCACGTGCTGTTCGGATGACGATGGAACCGATATTGAGAGAGAATGCCAAATGACGGAGTCTTTGTTAGAAAAGGTGAAGGCTTTTGACAAGAACGGAGAAATCAAGATCGAAGTAGACGGTGCGATGAAAATGTTGAAAGATTTTAGGGCAAGATACCGCTTCGCCGAGAACCCTGAATCGATAGAGACTCTTGATCCAGACGACATTTTCAAAGTGCAATCAGATGAAGTTGGAGAATTCTTCCACTGGCTAGAGTATTACCTTAAGCCAATCGGCCATCTGACTCTCTACTCAAACGTTTACAGGCAAATCAGAGAGCAATTCGAGGATTTCAAAGAACTGCTTCACGTTGTGGTCGATCCTGAAAAATCCTTAGCCCAAAAAGTGGACGCACCATGGGACCAGATAAGAGGTTTAGGACTTGACAGACATATCGCCAAGAAGATTATCTTCTGCTTCAACTACGAAGGCGGTGATGTGTTGCCAATTTTCAAGACTAACAATCTGGAGCACTTCTTCAACAAGATCGTGGACAAGCCCACCTTTCCAGCGCAGTACGTTAGCCTGGGCGAGAAATACCAGTTCTTGATCTCTGAACTTCTTAGGGTTAAGCAGAACTTGCCCGAAACCCAGTCTTGGGAGCTTCCATATTTCTCCAGATTCTTGTACGACAGTTACCCTCCACCTCCAGTGGATGAACCTCCAATCGAAGCAGGCGGAAGAACAAAACCAAACAGTGAAACGAGAAATGAACAAATGCAGTTTAGAGAATTCACAGAACTACTCAATGAACTGCAGAAAAAAGGAAAGATTTCTGCTGAGGAATATAGAAATCATGGAAAGCTCTGGAGAGAACGACCCCCAGATAGAGAATTTCTAGCAGAGCGACTTAAAAAGCTTCTAAACAAGTAGTCATGGCACAAGATCTCAGCGCGCGCTTATGTTGCTTTCTCGGTGTACTTGCAGGCGGGATAGTTGCTGCATCCATAGAACTGTGAGTATTTTCCATTTCTCAGAATGAGATATCCGTCTTCGCAGCGAGGGCATTTCTTTCTCTTGAATGAGCAGCTTTGTCTAGAGCAGGTGACTAGTCCCGCAGACGTGTTGCTCTTGCGGAGGAATCCTTTGCCGCATTCTGGACAGATTCGTGGCTTGTATTCGCAGTATGGATAATTACTGCACGAGTAGAATTCTCCGTTCCTTCCCCGTCGACGAACGATCAGACCTGCCCCACAGCTAGGGCACGTCGTATCCGGCTCTTCTTTTCGCCCTTCGACTTCAACGTCGTATTCACCGTTGCTGACTTCCAACGTGAACGCTGAAGGCTGCGCCTTGCTTGCAACGAGGTACACGTGCTTCCTAGCCCTCGTCACAGCAACGTAGAACAGTCTCCTTTCTTCCGCATTCGGAACATGCTCCTTCTTCGCCAGAACAACGTCCAGAACGGGATCATCTTCTATCTGAGAGGGAAAAGCGTAGCCTTCGGAAGTCAAACCGATAACGATTACATAGTCTGACTCTCTTCCCTTTGAGCTGTGCGCCGTCACATACTCGACGTTTAGCTCTGGAAATTCTTTCTGAAAACGAGCGAGGCTCGTTGGCTGCTGGTGGTTGTACCGCCCGATTACGAGTACTCTTGTCTTGCCTTTTTCCGAAGACCGTATGCGCCCCAAGGCCTCTAGGACGGCTTCCTCCACGTTGTCGCTCCATAGAAGAGTCACTGCTGGTTTTCTGGACTTCTTGAAAGAGTTGAGCTTCTTCCTTATCTGGTTCGGGTTCCTGAGAATGAATTTTGACGAGAAATCGCAGAGCCTGTCATCAAACCTGAACGTTGTATCCAGCTCCAGCATTTCAGAAGGGTCGAAATGACTGCTAAAATCGGTCATGATTGACACGTCGCTCCCATTAAACCTGTAAATGGACTGCCAATCGTCTCCCACACAGAAAAGCCTCGCTGACGGCTTGCTCAACAGCAACGCTTTCAAGAGAGAGGCCCTATTGTGTGAAATGTCCTGAAACTCGTCGGCGAGAATGTATTGGAAGTCGGAACGGTAAGAACCGCCAGACGTGTATTGCACGGCCTTATTTATCATGTCGTTGAAGTCGATTTCATCGCCAAGACTTTCTTGATAATCATCGTAGATCTCTGAGAAGATATCTAGGAAGGCTTCGTACCTGTCGCGATTCGGCAAGCTTCTGGCCAGCTTGCGCAGTTGACTGATCGATTTTCCCTGCGACTTGTACAGGTTGAGGAAGGATCCCAGTAGCCCTGCGAAAGGGTGGACCAGACCCAGTCGGTTCAGCCTGTCAAATAACTGTTCCTGCGGAATCGGAGCGAACTTCACGCCTGCTGAGGCTAGTTTGCGTTCAAGGTTCTTCAGCAAGACTCCTTCAGTCTTCTCCCAACTGTACGTCTCGATCAGTCTCGTGCCGTTTTCTCGGTGCATGCGCCTCTTCCACTCCATCTCTTCCAAATACCTCTCTCTGGAAACAAAAGGCGCAGTCACGTTGTTCCTGTCCACGCCGAAATGCTCTATATAGACCCCGAAGCTTGGAAGGAAGAAATCCGGCTTATACTGACGGCGTGCCCTGGTCGCCGTATCAACACCATAGTCTTCCTCGTACAAGTAGTCCACTCCGTTGACATAGAGGAAGTTGGCGATCTCGCACTCTTCCAGGCTCTTGACGAGTTCCCCGTTCAGAGACCGAACTTGATTGTCCCGCAAGAAATCGATGTATTCACCCATGGTCTTGAAGTCAAACAGGCTCCTGTAGGGCGTACTGTAGAAAGTAAAATACTTGGTTATCTTCTTCAGAAACTCTGGTTCTCTAGACCTCTTTTTGATGGACTCCATAATCAAGCTTTGAAGTCTCAGCGGATCCGTTGGCAAATCAGAGACTGAAGGCTTCCGCTTCTCAACGTCTGCAACTATCCTCAGGCCTAGGCTGTGGAAAGTCTCAATGTGGACGCCCTCACCGAGCCTCTTAAGAGCTCTCTCAGCCATTTCATCTCGGGCTTTTCTGGCGAAAGAAACCAGCAGAACTTCGTCAGGCTTCGCGAATCCTTTCTTCAGCACGTATCCTGCCTTGCCAATCAGCGTGCTGGTCTTGCCTGTTCCAGCCCCCCTCTTCCTCCCCCTCTTCTGCGAATTATGACTGCTACTAGCGCTGCTATCATGAATAATGGCAGGATAAGAAATGATGGAAACTCAGGGGTCACTAGTTGGTATTTGATTGCAGCTGGCTTCGGTGTCCAGTCTGGGTAGAAGAGACCGAATCCCGAGGGATTCTCTTGGGATTCAGTGTCTGAACGAGGCTCTGCTAGCCTGAACCAGTAGATCGTGTCCAGCCATTGGAAATCGTGCGCAAGCTCAAAAGTCTCGTTAAGATATATCGCAACATTCGCACGCCCACTCTCGGTTTCATTATCATTGTAGCCGAACTCGCTGAAGACCACCCGCTTGCCACCGTCGCCATGGCTGTTCATGACTTCGTAGATGGCTTGGTCTGGATCCACCCAATTTGTGCTGTTCGGTTCTTCGGTCCACAGGTAGGGGTGCCAGCACGCGATCTGGAAGTAGTCGTTCGAGTCGCTGCTGGGCCATAATCCGCTTTCAATGTTGTCATAGATCTTCTCGAGGAAGTCAGCTATTTCACTTAGGCGTGAACCCGGAGACAAGCCTCCGAGAACAGTCGTGGCGTTCGGGTTTCCAAGATGAACGCCTGATGAACCGTAGTACAAGAGATCTGTCGCTATCTCAGCCTTTTCCACAATAGTGAAACTCGGCGAGTTCGTGGTTCTGTTGTAGCCCTGTGGGTGGAGGAACGGGTCTGCATTGTACTCATTGCCTATCTCCCACGTGGCTATGTTCGGAAAACTGCTTGCAAGGGTTTGCCACGATTCATTGTATCTCTGAAGGAATTTCATGTAGTCTGACCCGATAGTGGCGTTCCTGTAAGGAACTACTTGGCTATCGTTGTCAACGATTCCTCTCATCCAATTCGGGAAGTCTTGGGACATACCCATAACCGTCACGTTAATTGCTGTCATGTTAGAGATGACCCAGTCCAAGGCTTCCTTACCAGTGACGTTCAGGGATGTCTCGTTCACCAGAAGGAGGCTCATCCAAGTCGTTTCTCTCAGCCTTGTGACATTCAAGGATCTTACTGCGTCAAAAGCGGATTCAAGACTGAAAGTCCCATTCTCCCATATGCTTCGACTCATCAGCGGTTCTCCCACGCCAAACAATTCAGGGCTATAGCCATTTGCGGCGCATGTCTGCGTTCTCGACGTTAAGAAGCATACCGTGACGCTTCCCAAAAAGACAAGAATCAGAAGAAGACCAAGCCAGTTCCTGAGAAGATCTCTACTCAATGACAGACACCTTCAGACCCAATTCAGCAATGCTCATTTCCACCGCTATAAATGCTTGACTGATCTCCAAGTCACAGTCAAGTGAGCGCACGCTTTTTAAGGAATTTAATGTTACATGCCCATTGATGGGTAACTGCGTTAAATTCTTGCAAAAAGTCTTCGCGTCTTAGCAGATTGTTTCGCGTTGACGTATCGGTAATGTATTTATAAGTGGCGAGTTACCGATATATCGGTAACCTACTTAAACACAAAGAGTTACCGATATACTACGGGTGTAGAAGTGAAGACCAGAGGTGTAATTCGAGAACGTGTCATACGCGTTCTCCTCAACGAGCCAGAAGGCACACTCACAAAGTATAGGCTGGCCAAAAAGGCAGCATGCTCATTCTCTTGGCTTCACGAGTTCTTAGGCAAACTAGAAGAGTCAAGACTTGTAAAGAACACAGAAGTCACAGATTACTCCGGTCTCGTAAAGTATTGGCTTAAAGCTAAAACCAAACCCGAAAAACGAGAATACATGTACAAAGACCCAATCAGCCTAATCAAGAAAGCCCAACTGCCATATGCACTTACGACATACCAAGCAGAGAACCTGGTTCAGCACTACCTATTCCCTTCACGGACTGACTTATACATAGAGACCGAAGATCGACAAAAATGGCACAACCTCATAGCCACCGAAGGCCTCGTCGGAAAAGGCAACATGAGACTGCTGACGACCGATTCCCAAGTTTTCTACAACTCATTCAAACAGCAAGGCTTGAACATCGTGTCCATTCCACAGTTGATCATTGACCTATTCGAAGAAGACCGCGTATGCACGGAAGCAGCGGAGAAGCTTCTGGAAAAAGTGATGAAACATGCTGTATGAGCCCAATGAAACAAAAACCTCACAGAAACAGCTGGAAACAAGCGTGAAACTCGCGTAGACTCAAATCCCAACTCTAGCCAAACTCGATGCAACAGTACGCATTCCAAGCATTTATTTAGTAGACCCACCCCTACATAGTAGGGGTGCCCCTACTTGTACTTCGACCCAAGACCGAAAGCCAAGAAAGAAGACCTGTTCGGCAGAGAAAAAGAGCTCAAACAGTTTGAAGAAGCAATATCATATGCCTCAATCATCGTCGTAACAGGGCTCAGACGAACCGGGAAAACGTCCTTCGTGGACGTAGCTCTCTCCACTACTAGTCATCCGCACATTTTCTTGGATATGCGCGATCTCCGACTCGTTCCGTCTCACACTGAAATTATCCGTAGAGTGGAAACGGCCTTTGATAAAATGGGGAAAAAATGGTTGTCTCCTCTTTCGGAAGCACTGAAACGCGTGAAGGGTGTCGAATTGGTCGGCACTACAATAACCTTTCAATGGGGAAAAGGAGGTGTCGACCTAGCCGAGCTGTTTGACAAAATAGACGCATGGGCCGAGAAACATAATGAGCATTTTCTGTTCGCTGTCGACGAAGTGCAGCTAGTTAGAGGGGACAAAGCACTTCCTCGCTTGTTTGCGAGAATAGCGGATACAAACCGCAACATAACCTTAGTTCTCACAGGATCAGAGATAGGTTTGCTTTACGATTTCCTTGGCTTCGACAACCCTGAATCTCCACTGTACGGTAGACATTATGCCGAAATCAGAATGCGCAATTTCAGTCCAGAAGAAGCGAAAACCTTCTTCAAAGAAGGATTCAGACAAATCAAAATATCCTGCTCAGATGACACACTGCAATACGCCGTACAAGAACTGGACGGGGTAGTAGGCTGGCTCACTCTTTTCGGCGCAAGATCCCGTGACAAAGGTGAATGCATAAAACAGACCGTCGACGACGTTCTCGATGAAGGAGGGAAACTTGCGAAAGCAGAAGTCCTCAAAATCGTCAAATTCTCCTCACGCTACGGAGTCATACTGAATTTCCTTGCCAAAACCGGAAAAGCAGGCTGGGCCGAGATAAAGACGGCTCTGGAAATACGCGAAAAAAGGGCGCTACCAAGCTCCAGTTTCACTGAACTCCTCAACAAGCTAGTCAAAGCTAGTCTAATGGAAAAAGTAGACAGCGAATATCGCATTGCAGATCCGATACTAGCCCACGGCATTCTCAGCGAGCCTTTCAACGAATAATGGCATTCAGTAGACCTAGATCTACTTAGTAGAGGTACCACTACCGAAAGCTCGACACCAAAAAAACTCTTGCGCAGCACCATTTATGAGCGCTCATCGATACTGGACAAAGCCAGACACAGTCTCATCAGATTGCCCAGAAAAAAGGGATCGCGGGACTTAGCGCGAGCGAGTCGCAAGGTTTTCCTAGCACGAAAACCGATAACAACAATCTCGGCACAAGTATCGCTGCACTTGTCCGAAACGTGTGTAACGGATTCCGTCCTTGTACACCCGCTGACTACCACATTAAGGGCACTTGACAACTTCTGGCGTTTCCATCATGATTCACCTCCGAACATGGATTCCCTCAAAGATAACCAAACTCCCGAAAAAAGGGGGATATGCGGGAGACGTCACCATTTGGCCAAAGGTGCCTATTTATAGTGTTTTGAGTATTACCTTTTGCTTGTGGTAAGTTGGGCAAGAGGGAATTCACTAGTTTCGATGTTGCTGCCGTGGTTCGCGAGTTAAGAGAAAGTGTAACGAGTTCTCGAGTTAACAACGTTTACCAGCTAGACGGCAAAACGGTGCTCTTGAAACTGTATAAGTCTGATCAGCCTGCACTGCACCTGATCCTGGGAGCGGGCAGACGATTACACCTTACGTCGTATGCCATGGAAAAACCTGAAACGCCGCCCGCATTCTGCATGGCTTTGAGAAAATACCTGCGAAACGCTTGGCTGACTGATCTTGTGCAGCACGAGTTTGAACGCACCGTGGTCTTCAGTTTCAAGACGAAGGCGAGTGAGTCGCGGCTTGTTCTGGAGCTTTTCGGCGACGGCAACATCATCCTTGTGGGTGAGGACAAAAGGATTTTGCAGGCGTTAGGTTATAGAAGGATGAGGGACAGGAACGTTCTTCGCGGTGAGAGCTTCAGTTTTGCACCTTCTATCGGCAAGAATCCGTTAAAGACCAGTGAAGAGGAAATGTTTGATGGCTTGAAAAGTTTCGGCAGCGTCGAGATCGTGAGGGCGGTTGCGAGGTTTCTGAGCATCGGGGGCGCTTATGCGGAAGAGTCCCTGCTGAGAGCGAGAATCGACAAGACTAAGCCCTCGAACATGTTAAGCGAGAATGAAGTCAACGCTGTTTTCAGCGGTCTACGCGATCTGATCTCGCAGGTTTTCGATAAGCCTTTGGAACCATCCATCGTGCTAGACGGCGCGGGTAGCTTCGTGGATGTTGTCCCATTTAAGCTTAGAAGATACGAAGGAGATAATTTTCGGCTTCAGTCTTACAGCAGTTTCAATGAAGCCCTAGACGAGTTCTATGCAAGGACTGTTGTAGCTGAAAAGGCTGCGGCAAATCTGGAAGACACTGGTTTGAGACGTGAAGCAGAAAGGCTCAAGCGAGTCATCGCCGATCAGGAGAGGGTTCTAGTTGAGACTGAGGGCAAGGCAGAAGAAGACAAGCATATTGGCGACGTGATCTATGCTCACGGCAACGAACTTCAGCTTCTGCTAGACAGATTCTTAACCAATAAACAAAGTGGTAGAGATTGGAAGAACATTGTTTCTGAGGTTCAAGCCGAGAAGAAGGCCGGTGTCATACCCAGCATGTTTTTCGAGTCTTTTGACACGAAAAGTCTGCTGACCAGTGTCTGTGTTGAAGGGCTACCGTTCAGTCTGGACATTCGTGTGACGATTTTTGAGAACGCGGCTCGTTTCTATGAGCGCGGTAAGCGCACTAAACAGAGGTTGGCTGGCGTGAAAACGGCGTTGGAGGATTCACGCAGAAAGCTCACGGAAGTTGAAACTAAGATCTGCAAAGCTGAAGCCGGAAAGATCAGTGAAGCTACCGAAGAAACTGGTAAACTGTCAAAGCTTAAGGTCAAACGCAAGGAGTGGTTTGAGAAGTTCAGATGGTTTGTCTCTTCTGAGGGTTTCTTGGTCGTGGCCGGAAAAGATGCGACATCGAACGAAGTGCTAATAAAAAAGTACGCTAGGCCTGATGACATCGTTTTCCACGCAGACATCGTGGGTGCGCCTTTCGTCGTCGTTAAGACAGAAGGAAAACACGTTGGCGATCAAGTATTGCGTGAGGCGGCGGAGTATGCGGCTGCATATTCAAGAGGGTGGAAAGAAGGCTTTGGAAGCGTCGATGTTTACTGGATTAAGCCAGAACAGTTGAGCAAGACTGCACCTTCTGGCGAGTATGTAGCTCATGGCGCTTTTATGGTGAGTGGAAAGAGAGAATGGTTCAGGAGTGTCGCGCTCAGGGTTGCGGTGGGAATTGTCATCAGTGAAAACGGAGAACCTGAATTCTTTGGAGGACCGGTTGAAGCGGTAAAGGCACGTTCGAACGTGTACGTGCCAATCGTGCCCGGAGTAGAAAAAGATTTGTTTTCACGGGTTTTGGCCGTTTTGGCAGGGCGTGTGTCAAAGGAGCACAGTGGGAAAATTCGGAAATTTCCTGTGGGAAGGATAAGAGAGATCATACCATACGGAATCGGGAGAATGCTTGAGAAGAGTTAGTTTAAACTAATGATATTCCGTTATGAAAATAGAGAAAGAATTAGATCGTTTAGACTCTGGAAGCCAAGTATGCCACCTGAATCTTTTCGTCTGCGAATTGGGCACATGTATCATTGCTTCATAAACATTATTTATCGCAAAACCCCACGTTTAACTTCTGAGGAAACATGACAGAGACTCTTCTTCTCCGGAAAAAGAACACTCAACAAGACAAGTGCACGAGGTGCGGAAAAAGAACAGCGACTAAAGAGGATCACCTATGCGACTCTTGCCGTTTCGAGCAAACCCTAGACGGCATATTCAAGAAAAGACAGGAGTAAATCGCTCTCGAAAGCACAGCGTCTGAAACGCTCATCTAGGTAGCTTATAGTCTAACCGGCGCCGAGCTTCTTCCTCAGATTATCCCTGATAATGTCGACGCTTGCCTGTTCTTCTTTCAACAGCTGACTCTTCAAGTCATCTTTCATCTGGGCTTCCCGAGCCACAGCCTCCTGATTGTACTCGTCAATGCACCTGTTAGTCCTCTCTATAACCTGCCGAACCCAATCAAGTTTGTCCTCAATGTTATCAACCGTCGTAACAAGCCTGAGTCTGTCACCAATGACGAACAGTTTCCTATCCCACAGATGCCTGCTCGACTTCCATTCTCGCTCGAATATGTCCTGCCAAACATGATCAGGCGCAGTCTCCAACTGCAGATCAACACTGAAGGCGTTAGCAAAATAGTGATCCTTGCTTATCGCGACCGTATCAGCATCAATAGCTCTTGAAAGCATGATCTTCACTGCTTCTTTCAACAGAACCACCAAGAACAATACTCTGCTGTTTAGCCTTAAAAATTCTGTGCAGAACGCGAAAGGCCGCTTTACCGATTCCTGCCAGACCATCAACAGCACCTGGAAAACCCTAAATGCTTCCAGCATCGAACTAGGCTTATTGGAAGATCAGCCATGCCCCACAACGAAATACGAAAAGATTATCTACTCAACCGCTGGGTCGTCATAGCAACCGAACGTGCTCGAAGACCCACGGACTTCGCAAAAGAGGAAAGAAGACAAGTCAAAACAAGCACCTGTCCCTTATGCCCCGGCAACGAGCACATGACGCCGCCAGCCGCCCTAGTATATCTTGGAAACGGCAAAAACATTAGAAAAACCAAAGACAAAAGCGACAATAGGCACAAGAACTGGCTAGTCAGATCGATTCCAAACCTCTACCCGGCCTTCAGTCCGCCAGAAAACAAACTGACCCACGATCAAACCGTAGAGACCGAGGACTTCAAACCAGCAATCGGGCATCACGAGGTCATAGTGGAATCCCCAGATCACGATGAGCATCCAGCGAACGCAAGAACACAGCAGCTTGTGTACGTCATCAACGCGTACATCGATAGACTCCGAGAACTGTCAACGAAACCCTACGTACGGTACGTTTCCATATTCCGCAACCATGGTCTTGAGGCTGGTGCCTCACTCTCACACGCACACAGCCAGATAATCGCCACCCCAATCGTGCCCACAACCGTCAATGAAGAAATCGATGCAGGCAAACACTTCTGGACGGAACATAAGAAATGCATCTTCTGTGACATCATTAGGAAGGAGCGCAAAGGGCCACGATTCGTGTTCGAAAACCCGGAGTTTATGGTCTTCACTCCTTACGCAAGCGTCAACCCGATGGAGTTCTGGATAGCACCAAAGAAGCACAAATCAACCTTGCTCAACCTGTCTCAGACCGAAGTAGAATCTCTAGCAGAAACCATCAAAAAAAGTCTCCACGCACTAAAGACGCTAGTGAATGACCCACCCTACAACTACGGCTTCCACCTAGCAACAGACAGAAAAGCCGGCAGATACTACCATTGGCACTTGGAAGTCTACCCCAAGCTTTCGACGTGGGCTGGCTTCGAGAAGAGCACGGGCATGTACATCAACACAGTCACGCCCGAAACCGCAGCAGAAAGCCTACGAACAACAATCTCATCTTGAACTCTACAAAACTTGTGTTTCGTATCTTGGTCTATCTTGCATAAAGTCTTCGACATAAGCCCTTAATGGCTCGGCTACGCTCCATGCCTGTGCGATGCAGCCTTTTGGCGTATGGGGAGAGTCACCGTCGAAGACTTCGTTCACTGTTCCCAATCCTGCTTTCAGAATCTGGTTACTGGATAATTGTCTGAACAAATTCCTCAACGTATGATCATGCTCATTCTGATTCCTAGTCTTCATAAACGCTGTAGTGAACGGCCCCAACAGCCAAGGCCAAACCGTGCCATTATGATAAGCCTTGTCCCTGCTACACCTGTCTCCGCCATAGACTCCGACATACCTCGCGTCACTCTTCGCAAGAGTTCTCAGGCCAAAAGGCGTCAAAAACTCACGCTGCACTAAATCAACAACCAACTCATTCTTTGTATCATCAAGCATCGTAAAATCAAGAGAGACTGCCAGAATCTGGTTCGGCCGCAAAGAATCATCTCTTCCCTTGTCGTTCACAACGTCAAAAAGACAGTTTCTCTTTGAATTCCAGAATTTC
>Ga0172365_10000335_pt1 | contig 30555 bp, 27 predicted proteins | sample LakKivSesite48cm_FD_114535 | JGI IMG/M metagenome (GOLD analysis project Ga0172365, IMG submission 114535) | Sediment microbial communities from Lake Kivu, Rwanda - Sediment site 48cm | ecosystem: Environmental > Aquatic > Freshwater > Lake > Sediment | place: Rwanda: Western Province, Lake...
AAGGAGATTGCAGCCCTTGTGGGCCGCCTCAGCCGCGACCTTCTCGATATCTGCTGGCGCGAACTCCCGATAGTCGCCCCAGGTCAGCCAAATGAACTTGTCTTTCCACCAGTTTTCCAACTCGCTCAACGCCAATCCCAGGCGAACAAAGGATATAACGGTTCGATCCGTTGGCACGAGTCACTTCAACCCGCTGGTGCGACGGGATGCAAGGGGGATGATGCGAGACGGATCTATGGGAGATAGTCATCGTATCGTTCGTGGTGTCCTTCTCGGGCGCTGCTGCCCCTGGGCCACTGCTGCTCACAGTCATAAGAGAGTCTGTGGGGCGCGACCTCAGGGTGGGCGGACTGCTGTCTGTGGGGCATGCTCTCATCGAGCTCCCTGTGGTCCTGCTCCTGGGACTCGGGCTGTTGGACGTTGACCCGACGAACGTCATGCTCTGGCTGGGGACAGTAGGTGGAATGGTCCTGATTGCCTTCGGACTGCTCACCCTTCGGTCCTCGACCATCGCCCCTCTGCCTGGGGTATCAGCGGCTCCACCGGAGAGGAGGCCCGGCTACCTAAGCTTGGTGTTGCTCGGCGGAATCACTTCGGCATCGAACCCATACTGGACGCTATGGTGGCTGACTATTGGGGTCGCGTACGTGGTTCAAGCCCTGGTCTCGGGCCCACTTGGGTTACTCGCCTTCTACCTCAGCCATATAGCTGGAGACGCCGTCGTGTTTGTTTCTGCCTCGGCCGTGACGTCCAAAGTGGGCGGCGTGCTCGGAGGCAGGGGATACAGAGCTCTCCTGGTGGTCACAGCAGTTGTGCTAATCATAATAGGGGCAAGCTTCGTTATCTCAGCTCTGGGAGCCATCCAGTGACCACCTCGGATCGTGCTGACGCCGGGGCTTGCTGGAATCTTATATCAGGCCCAGCCGCCCTCGTGAAGCTGGGATGGCTCCACGCCTTGTGGCTCAGACTGAGGGTTTTCCAATCGGCGACGGAAAGGCCATCGTCCACTGGGTGGAAGTCGACCTGCGCGACGGATCAGCACCTCTCAGACTGAAGGTCGTCGCTGCGAGCCATCCGCGTGGATCGAATGAACTCCTCAATGTTGCGGATTCCCTCAGGAGGATCAAGGCTGCCGGAGCTGGCAGCGTAAGGGGATCCGTCACGAGCGATGACGTGTTAGTAGTCTCTAGATCGTCCGAATCACGGCGCGTGCGCCGGTTACGCGTTGGCGACAAGATCCTTCTCGGCAGAGACGCTGTCGAATTCGAGACAGTCGCGCGGATAGTCTCAACTGACAGGTTGCTCGCTGACGGTCTCCCCGAGTGCGCGCGATTCAGAGCGGAGAGGGCATCCCCACTTGAGGAATCAACCCTGCGGGACCTGATGTCGGAGGGAAGGATGCTCTACTCGGTCAGGACAATCGCGAGCTGCCCTAGCGATCTAGGCGAAACGTCTGTCAGAGTGAAACCAACCTTGCCGATAGGCTTTGCCGCCCATTACGAGAGCCTGCCGCAGATTTGCGTCAGACATGGCGCCCAAGCAGGCATCAACGGCGGCTTCTTCGCCAACTTCGACGAGGAGATGTCGCCGCATACGGTCTTCAACGACCCCGTCGGCCTTCTCCTGACGGAAGGGCGCATCATGGCTCCGCCCAGCTACAAGAGAGGCACGCTCTTAGTCTGCGCCGATGGCTGCCCACAGATCAGGACCACTGAGATGCACATGGTGAGGTTCTCCTTGGGCAACAGACTCTTCGTCAGCGAGGACAGAGAACGCCCGGAGGGGGCTATCGGGTTCGCGGTAAACCCGGATTCAGTGGCGGAGGCGGGTGTCTACACGTGCGGGTCGCGCAACAACACTCCCACGGGAGAGGTTACGGATCTGGTCGTTTCCGGGGGGTCGGTCGTGGAAGTCAGGAGGGAGGGCGGGTGTCAGATCCCGCAGAGTGGATTTGTCCTCCAGGTCGGGAATCCGCTTATCGCGGACGGGCTCGCCGCTAGTGTCACAAAGGGCGTGAACGCGGTTGACTATGAACTTGAGGTGCCGGAGACGAAGGGGCCGGTTGAGTATGGCATTGCTGCGGGACCCATCTTGCTCAAGGGTGGAAAGGCGATTGACGAAGGGTACTTCGAGCACAGGCCCAGAACGGAGGAATTCGAGCGAGGAAGACTGGTGCCCACAAGGCTGAAGCTAGGCGTTGCCGACCCTGGGGCGCGGGCGCCTCGAAGCGCAATAGGCATCAGAGGCAAGGACAATGTCCTGCTAGTGACGGTAGACGATGACAGGGAGGTGAGCTTGCCGCTCAAGGAGAGACGGAGCGTCGGCGCCACGCTGTCAGAGCTTGCTGAGATCATGAGGCAGTTGGGCTGTTCCGAAGCTCTCAACTTAGACGGCGGTGGGTCGTCCACGCTATGGCTAGGAGGTCAGATCATCAACAGGCCCTGCGACGGCTTCGCCAGGTCGATTTCGACGGCTGTGTTGGTCACGTCCAGCCATTGAGCCCCAAACGTGTCGATGATGCCTTGGCGCTGGAACTCTTGAGTTAGCTGCGAGATACTCGCTGGCTTAAAGTAAAAAAGGCCGCCAAGTCCAGTAGCGCGGGATGTCTACAAAAGGGGTTGACGCTATCCGCTATGACGGGAGCAAGGTATCGTACAGGGGTCCACGATCGAAGTTGTCCGTGGCCCCTGATGGGACCGCATACGTTATTCCGGGCCCGGAGGATATTGATGAAGAGAAGGCCAGGGTGAAGAGGCTCGCCTCAGAGGCCAGGTCCAGAGGGGTAGAGATCGTAGTCGTCCAGGGTCTTGGGTTTGTCGGAGCGATCATGGCGTCGATCGTGGCTCATGCTGAGGGGAAGTTCGTAATAGGCCTCCAAAGGCCGTCAGTGCGCTCATACTGGAAGATACCTTTCATCAATTCAGCCAGGACCCCGGTGGAGTCAGAAGACCCCAAGGTCGAGCAGTTCATCAGAGAAACGGTCTCGGCTGGCAGGTTCACCGCGACATTCGTGGACGAGGCGATATCCCTGGCGGATGTGGTTGTGAGCGATGTGCAGTGCGACGTGAGAAAGCTGGAGTTCAATGACTCGAGCAAGGCGACAGTTGAGATCCAAGCGTTCATCAGCGCGACAGGGACAGTCGCAGGACTCATGAGGCCCGGAGCCTTCTACTTAGTCGAGACGACCGTCCCGCCTGGCACCACCGAGTACATAGTCAAGCCGATTTTCGTGAACGAGTTCAAACGGAGGATCGCGCAGGACCTTGACGTCGCGAGAAGAGCAGGCCACACTGATAGTCCCTTCCTTGAAGGGTTGGGGCCACAGCTCGAGGCATGGCTGCATTCAGGCGACGAAGCCGCCAAGGAGAAGCTGGTCAAGCTGGCTGTCGAGACGCATCCGCCAAGAATCGCACACTCCTATGAGAGGGTGATGCCCGGAAGCGAATATGTAGATTCCGTAATAAACTTCCCGAGAGTCTACGCGGGGATAGACCCAGAGTCAGCAGAGATGGCGCAGAGGTTCCTCTCAAGTGTGCTCACTGGCCCAAAGGCAGAGCTGACGAGGCTGCCGTCGCCCACGGATTCAGAGTTCTCGAAGTGCGCCGAGAACACCTACAGGGCCATGGTAATAGCGCTCGGAAGGGTTTTGGGGAGGACGGCGGAAGCGGCAGGCGTTGACCTGACGAAAGTCGTCGGGGCCATAACGAAACGCCCGACTCACAGGGACATGCTCGTGCCAAGGACACCCAGCACAGGAGGATATTGCCTTCCCAAGGACCCCATCTTCATAGTCTGGTCCGTGAGGAACATGCCCAGGTTCAAGAAGAGTCTCACAGGCGACCGCCTGAAGCAGCTGAGCCGCTTGCTCAAGTTGATCACTCTGATGGTTGACATCAATGACACTGATGGCATGCACTCGGTGGACATGATGAAAGAGGAACTGGGGGCTCTTGGTAAGAAGCTGAAAGGCAGCAAGATAGTGGTAGCGGGTGCGTCATATCGCGAGGATGTCGCGGACACAAGATATGCTCCCTACGAGGCGATAGTCAGGTATCTCAGGGAGAAGGGCGCAAGAATATCCGTGACCGACCCGTACGTCAGGTCATTGCCTGAACTTGAGCAGCAGGATGAGGATCCGTACTCGATGGCCAAATACTTCAAGGGTCAGAGGGACCTAAAGAAGCTTGGAGTCAGCTCTGACCTGATGGGAGCTTTGAAGGGATCAGACGGCGTGATATTTGCGATCCCACACGAACTATATAGAAGCCTTACGCCTAGTGATCTGGCTCGAGCAATCGACGTCAGCCCAGAGAAGTTCGTCATTGTCGACTGTGGCACGTTCAACGGCGCTGCATTCGGCGAGTTCGCAAGGGCCGGATTCAGAATACGTAAGATGTACCACGGGGCCGTCAATCCATAGTCCGTTGCCGAGCTAGGCCCCCTTTGGTGTGTTCAGGCGTATCCTTCTTCTGAGTAGGAACGCACGCTGAAAAATGAGGCGCCCGGAGCTAGTGCGTCAATACGTCTATGCTGAGACTATTATTTGCCACTTCGTGGCCCCACCGCAGCGCCTGCAGGGTGGGAAGTTGTCCCCCTTGGAGATCGGTATGATCTGATGCATACAGTGTGCGCATATGAAGAGCCCTGACACTGGACTATTCGCTCCCACCTCGAACGTCTTGCCGGCTTCCCCAGCCACAGCGACCTCCAGCCATGTGACCGTCTTCCCCTTCCTCGCACATGTACTGCAGGGCGGGAACTGTTCCCCCTTGGAAAGGGGGACTATCTCCCCACAACCTTTGCACATGAAGAGCGCCGATTCTCTATTGGTCTCACGTATCTTATACTCGTCGAAGACTGGCATCTTCAAGGGGTAAGTCCGCTTGTTGGGATATAAGGCTAATGGTGTTGGACGGGTATCTGGCCTCATCTTCTGTAACCTAGAAAGTGGGACTCAAGTGCCTCCGAACCAGTGTCTACAGCGCTAGTATTCTCACAGCATTATCGTGGAGAATCTTGCTCCTGGATTGCTCTGATATGTCAGCCTCTTCGATCATGCCGATCGTTATGGAAGGATTGAGCAGGGTCATGTCGCTGCCATAGAGAACCCTGTCGTCACCCAATGCCCGCACTGCTTCCTTCATCCTGTCCCTATGGAGACAACTGCCACAGACCTCCAAGTAGATGTTCGGGCGCCTCCTCGCTGCAGCGATGCCCGATCGCCAACCCGCTCCCTCTATTCCGTCGCCTCCCATGTGACCCATTATGATCGTTATGTCCGGGAACGTGTCAGCCACGCGTGAGGTCGCCTCTACCTGTTCTGGCCCCCAAGTATGCAACAGAGCGACCTTCTTCTGCTTTCTCACGCGCTCCAACAGCTCGATGTTCTCAGGGCATGAGACCGGCCTTCTGGTGTAGTCCGGGTGAATCTTGACCCCGAGGAATTTCGTACGTCCGAGATAGGTTTCTAATTGCCGGGCTGAAGTGTCAGGGTAATTCGGATTGATCACGACGTAGCCATAGAACCTCTCTGACTTGGGCAGGAACTCTGCCAGCCTCTTATTGCCCTCTTCCATGTCGTAGACGATTGCCAGACTGGACGAGAAGACCGCCTTCTCCATGTCATATCTCTGCATCAATTGCAGTATGTGTTCTTCCTTGCTGGCCTCTATAGGGAAAAACCACTCTCCGTAGTGCGCGTGGACGTCGACCACTCTCATTAGATGGCACCTCCTAGGACCCTCTGTGCGTTAAGGTAGAAGATCGCCTCCTTGTCGCGCTCGGGCACGGTGGAATGGACTACAGACAAGTACGGTCCCCTGAAATAGGTGACAGGCGTATTCGATCCAAAGAGCACCCTGTCAGATCCAACTTCCCTGACCAGTATCTCGATCGCGTCAGGAGAGTCCAAGTAGCTCGTTTCGACGAATATGTTCTCCTGCGCTCTCATGAGCACAATGGCCTCGCTCATGTTCCAATAGCCGACACCCGAAAGAACGACCGGGAAGGACCAACCCGCGACAAGGTCTGCGATTTCCGTGGCCATTCCGTATGTCGGTGCGCTTATCAACAGCGGCATGTTGGTTTCTCGGAGCGCTCCAAGTATAGACCTCACTGGGGCGTACGTGATCGGCCATCCCTGCAGGTCCGGGAACAGCCTCAGAAGCTTGAACCCGGCTCGTTCGAGGGTCTTGGGCGTACTCTCGTCACCGATGTATTTTCTTGGATCCAAAGTCGCTGCCGGTATCAGTCTCTCGTTCCCTGCGCAGGCAGCTAGCGTCTCATCGTTTCCCTCGGGGTGGTCGTAGAGTACACCCTTAAGCGACAGAGTGACTGCTTTCGAGACCCGGTTCTGATCCATGATTCTCTTGAGGGTCGCCAAGCTGTGGTCTGCCCCTCTGCGGGGGTAGGCGCCAAAGCAGGTATTGAGGTCCAAGATCCGATGTGGCTCAGCGCTCAACTTGACAATTGCGAGACCCCACGGTGGGCTTAAAGCGTTGATGGTCCTGCTCTAGCTACTATTGAGCTCCTCAAGTGCTCTCGGTCGATTGGACAAGGGCCGAACTCCTTCGCAGCTTTCAACATCGCTAGAAAGTTGTTGGCTGGAACGTTCGGATGTATGGTATTGGACGACCCGAAGAAATACCCCCTTCCCGGCGCGCTCTCAAGTATGCTGCGAGCCGCTTCAATCCTGATGTCTTCCTCAGAGCCGTACACCAGCGTCCTCGCACAATCCACTCCTCCCCACAGTAGCAGCCGAGGAAACCTGGCCCGGACTTCTCCTATTCTCATGCCTGCGCTGATGTCGATTTCTCCATAGCCGTCGACTCCTGAGCTTTGAAACAACTGCTCGGCAATGGGCCATACGTTGCCGTCGGTCCTGAAAAAATACGGTAACCCTAGGTCATGGCATCTCTCAACTATTGACCTAAGCCTCGGGAGTACGACCGACTCGAAGGTCGATAGAGGATATACCGGGCCACCTCTTCCCGCCAAGTCGCCACCCCCCAGGATGAAATCCGCACCGTGCTTCCTGTAGAGCTCAGCAAGGCTGTTGTGGCGCTTGACCTGCCAGTCCAGCACGGCTGAGACGAGGTCGGGCCTCCTGACTGAGGCCACAAGCCAGGTTGCCTCGATGGGAATCCCCATTGTGCTGGCACCAGCAATTGCGACTTCGTCGCCGATGCTGTCGACAACAGCATCCATGGCGTCAAGAGACTCCTCTTCGACCTCCGGGTCCTTGTCAGCCAGTCTCTCAGCCATTCTCTCTAAGGCCTTGAGCCCCTCTCTTCTAGACGACGAATCGACCACCTGGTACTCCTTTGTGTCGGGCTGGAACTTGGCCACCGACCATGTCTCGGTGTCCTCATCCTCGTAGTAGTACGAGTTCTCGTCAAGCTTCCTCTTTGGACCAGAAGTCCCGACGAAAGGCGGGCATATCCCGTCGAGGCCGAGCTTGAGGGTGAGTTCCGTCAGATCGTTCGCGATTCTAGTCACCAGGGAATCCCTTTCTCCACTGTATAGCGCTTCCGCGATATCCCTCCACCCGATGCCTCCTCCCCCCGTCTCTGCCTGCCTGCCCAGAATCTCACTTGCCACATTGGTTGCTATCTCCTGCTCAAAGACCGGGATCCTATCGACATCCAAGAACCTCATAGTCCTGAAGACTCGATCTTTGGGCCTCAACTTTGCCTGAATGAGGTCCCGGTTGGCCGAGTAAAAAGGATTGGCGAGCCCAGCCATTGATCAGGGCAGAGCCACCAGCTTCTGACATCAAGAATCCCAGGCTACAGTGACCGATCGGGCGCTCGCATCGTCGCCTAGGCTCCTTTTCCAACTTCTTGGCGTCTTTGAGCCACCGGCAGCTCAACTGTGAAGATAGTGCCCTCACGTACCTTGCTCCTTACCGAGATCCTCCCTCCGTGGGCTTCGACGATTCGCTTGCAGATAACCAGCCCAAGGCCCGTGCCCTTGTCCTTTGTGGTGAAGAGAGGAGTGAAGATCTTCTTCATGTTCTCCTGCGAAATGCCCTCGCCGGTGTCGGAGAGATCTACGAGGATCCTGTCCTTCTCTTGAGAAGCGGTCACAGTCAGTGACCCGCCATTCGGCATCGCCTGGATGGCATTCGTGATCAGGTTGGTGAACACTCGCACCATCATCGCTTCGTCCGCCATCGCCCTCGTCGACAGCGGGACTCCTTGTGTGCTAACGTGGACCTTGATTTCTGAAGGTATCTCCATCCCCTTGAGTGTCCTATCCAGCAGTTCGGCGATGTCATTCTCGGATAGGCGTGGTCTCACTCGACCGACGAATCCTTGAAGGTCAGAGATGATAGTGCCCATGTACTCGACACTGTCATTCAAGGTACGGATGGATTGCGATATACTCGGCTCATCTAGGGCATCCTTGCACGCTGGTGGAAGTGATGCAAGTTTGTCTTTGATCACATAGAGAATCGAGGTCATGACTTGGAGGGGAGATCGGAGGTCGTGGCCTACCGCCGACGCCACTTCGCCGATTGCCGCGAACCTCTCGACCTCGATTAGTCTCTCCGTCCTCTTGGCTACCAGTCTCTCAAGCTCCTCCGCGTAGTGCTCTAGTCTCCTTTCGGCCTCTTTGATCTTCGTTATGTCTCTGCCGTACAAGTTGGCGTAGCCCTCGCCCGGAATGGGCACGATCGTGAACAGGAAGACCCTGTCATCCTGATCGACTTCCACGTCCTTCCGTTCTCCACTCGCGGACGCTCCAATCACTGGTACCCTCAGTAGGCTCGGCAGAGACGAGCCTACCCCGCTATCCCATGCTTTCAAGAAGGGTCCACTGGCAGGGTTTGCGTGCAGAATCACACCCTCGTTGCTCGCGCACATCACCGGGTTAGGGTTCTCTGATGGATACTTCGCCAGCGCCTCAAGCTTCTTCTCTAGGCTCTCGCGTTGAGTGACATCTAGGCCTATCGCCATGCCTCTCACGCGATCGCCCTTGTGATCCGAAATCACGCTGCTGAACCATGCGATCACCTTGCTGCTGCCATCCTTGCACTTGATCGTGGTTTCAAACTCCTTCCCTGCCTTGCCTCTCAGTATGGCGTCGCGCATCCTGTCCTTGACTCTCGCGCGGTAGTCTGGGTCAGGGTAGAGCCATTTCCAGACCCTGTTGTGACCCTGAACCTCTCCCTTCGAATAGCCGGAGATCAGCTCTGCTGCGCGATTCCACAATGTGATATTTCCGTCGCCATCGAGCACGGTGATCCACACGGCGGCCGTGTCGATCATCCTGTTCTGAAACTCAATGAGGCTTCTGGCTTGTGCCTCGGAGGCGCACAGAGCCTCTTCGACCCGTCTTCTTCGCTCTACATCGCGCGTGCGCACATGTGGTGGGCGCCTCAACCCCGTCGGCTTGCTTCTTCGGCGAGGTGAACCTTTCGGTGGCAACTTTCTTGCAGCTTCTTTGAAGAAGTAATAAGACTATCAGCGCTCGTGCGAACAAGTGCGGTCAGAAACTACTGGTCTGGCACTGACATGAAACGTTTAAAGTGTCCTTGCGAAAAAACAAGAGGAGATTCTCTGAATGGATGGAACCGACTTCATCCCTAGCGCCGTGGCAAACCCTGCGATCTATCACGACGGGTGGATCGACTTCAACAAGAACGGCGTGATCGATCCCTTTGAGGATCCCCGAAGGCCATTGGACCAAAGGGTTGAGAACCTGTTATCCCAGATGACCCTGGGGGAGAAACTGGCTCAACTTGGGTCAGGAGCAAGCATCCCCGAGGCAGGCATAGGGAATCTGACGAGCGCGGTCAGGTCGTTTCCACCGAGGGAAGGCGCGATGCGATCCAACGAACTCCAGGTGCAGGCAATTGAGAGAACACGGCTGGGAATCCCGGCGACAATTCACGAAGAATGTCTGCATGGTTGCTTGGCGGACTTCTCGACCAGCTTCCCCCAGGCGATAGCGCTGGCTGCGACTTGGGATCCCGAGCTGGTACACAAAGTGGCACGAGCAATAGCCAAGGAGACGAGAACAAGAGGGATCCGACAGTGCCTTTCGCCCGTGGCCGACATAGCAAGGGACGTGAGAGCTGGAAGGACTGAAGAGACCTATGGCGAGGATCCATACCTGGCCTCCGTCATGGGCGCGGCCTTCTGCAGGGCAATGCGGGAGGAGGGGATAATTGCCACACCGAAGCACTTCGTTGCGAACTTCGTGGGTGACGGTGGGAGAGATAGCAATGAGGTGCACTTCTCCGAACGCATCATCAGAGAGATCTACTTCCCGAGCTTCAAGGCCTGCATCGGCACCGGAGCTCTATCCGTGATGGCTGCCTATGGGTCACTTGACGGCGTTCCCTGCTCAAGCAATCGTTGGCTGCTGACCGACATCCTCAGGAAGGAATGGGGGTTCGAGGGGTTTGTGGTCTCTGACTACGGGTCCGTCAGTGGCATTCTAAGTAAACATCATGTGGTCGCCAATGCAGAGGAGGTGGCAAAGGTCGCTCTCGAGGCTGGCCTCGACATGGAACTGCCGAGGACTGATTTCTTCGGTGATCCGCTGGTCAGGGCGATCCGCTCCGGTATGGTCCACTCCAAGGTGATCGATGATTCCGTCCGCAGAATACTGAGGGCGAAATTCACCATAGGTCTCTTCGATTCGCCCTTTGTGGACCCTGAGGAGGCCGAGCGAGTGTGCGGGTGTGACGAACACATTCAACTCGCTCTAGAGGCAGCAAGGAAGTCGATTGTCCTTCTCAAGAACGATAACCGTCTTCTGCCGATAATGAGAGAGAAAGTGAAGTCCATAACTATCCTAGGGCCTGCCTCAAATGAAGTGAGGCTGGGGGGCTACAGCGGGACCCCACCTAGAGCCACAACGCCTCTCGATGCAATCAGGAGCAAGGTCAAGACTGGAACTAAGGTCTACCATGAGAAGGGATGCAGCGTCACCTTGGGCAAGTACCTACCGGTCCAATCCAGTTGTCTTGTCCCGCCCAACCGCAAGGCCGGCAGGCGCGGCCTGAGAGGGGAATACTTCAACAACCCGGACCTAATGGGCAAGCCGGCCCTTGTGAGACTTGACAGCGAAATAGACTTCGACTGGGGGGTTGGCTCGCCTGATCCAAAGATTTCATGCGACAACTTCTCCGTCCGCTGGACTGGAAAGCTCGTGCCACCGGAAAGCCGGCTGTATGAATTCAACCTCGCAACTGATGACGGTGTCAGGCTCTGGATCGACGGCAAGCTGCTCATCGACTCGTGGCATGACAGGGGTCTGACATCAGACCAAGTGCAGGTGCGAATGGAGAAGGGCAAGAAGTACGACATCAGGATCGAGTACTATGAGCGAACTGGGACGGCCACCGCACAGTTCTCCTGGGACTGCAGATCTGAGGTCCCGAGGGGCATAGAGAAGGCAGCGAGACTTGCACGGAGAGCTGACGTCGCAGTGATCTTCCCGGGAATGGTGGAGGGCGAGGGCAAAGATAGGGCAAGCTTGGGACTGCCTGCACCACAGGAGATGCTGATAGAAGAAGTGGTCAAGACCGGCACCCCCACAGTTGTCGTCCTGCTCACAGGGAGCCCTGTGATAGGCGATTGGATCAATGGCGTAGGAGCTCTAATCCAAGCCTGGTATCCCGGTCAAGAAGGAGGGGAGGCGATCGCTGAGACACTTTTCGGGGAGAATAATCCCGGCGGAAAGCTGCCCGTAACTTGGCCTCGCAGCGTCGGGCAGCTCCCGCTATACTACAATCACAAGCCCACCGGGAGAACCTACGGTTACGTGGACATGCCCGGGACGCCGCTGTTCCCGTTCGGGCACGGCCTAAGCTACACTCAGTTCACATACCGGGACCTGACAGTAGGAAAGGCTGATGAGAAAGGTAGTATCTCGATAGAGCTGAGAGTCAGGAATGTCGGTGACAGCAGGGGCGATGAGGTCGTGCAGCTGTATCTACACGCCAAGGTGTCCAGCGTTGCTAGACCGGTGCAGGAGCTCAAACGCTTCAGGAGGCTGACGCTTGAATCGAGAGAAGAAGTGGTCGTTCACTTTGACGTGTCTTCTGATGACCTCGCTTTTCTAGGGCAGGATATGAGACCGACATTTGAGCCGGGTGAGTTCGATGTCATGTTGGGCAGTTCATCAGGAGACATAAGGTTGACCGGTGTGCTCAACTTGGAGAAGATCCCGTAGAATCAGCGGAGAACATCTTCGAGCACTGCCGCTAGGTTCAGTCGTTGTCATCAGTACAAACAGGTCGAACTCGACTACTTGTCGAGGAGATCCTAGTGACGAGTGACGATCCCTCGCATGGCTTGCTCTTGACAGACACAGTCCCGCTATGTATCTCGACGATCTACTGGCTCATCATCGAGGGTCACAAATCAGCCATAGTAGGCCGCTACCTTGGCGATGGCCTCGGCGATATCGTCAACATCGTCTCTACTATATCCTTCGTTCCACGGGATCACTATGAGCCTCTTCAGGACTTCCTCAGTATTCGGGCACAAACCTGCATGGTACTCCACATTTCTCCCGTACGCTGGACAATCGAAGGGGTGCTTGCTTCTCAAGAAGGTCCTTTTTTCCCTGAGTGGGGTCTTCAAGTACATCGGCTCCCCAATGTACGTGTACGACCCTGGAATACCCTCAGCTGTCAAGGCATCATAGAACTCCTTTGGGTTGGCCCTCATCGTTTTCTCGACTATGAGAGGGAACTGCCAATACGAGTGCTTGACCCCCTTGGGGGGGATGGGAAGAGTCAGGCCCCCTATGCCCTGCGTCTGATCTATGAGTCTCTGTGCCGACTTCCTTCTTTTCTCGACCGCCCCTCTGAGCTTCTTCAGCTGCTCAAGCCCAATCGCTGCAGTCACCTCAGTCATCCTGTAGTTCATCCCCAGCATGACGTACTCCCTCCCCTTGGACCTGTCCCATCCCTTGTCGGCAAAAAGCTTGGCCCTGTCGGCTAGTTCCTCGTTGTCCGTGATCGTCATACCGCCATCCCCAGTCGTTATGTGCTTGGACTGTTGTAGGCTGAAGGCTCCCATCTCACCCATGCTGCCTACGAGCTTGCCATGGTATTCGGCAAGGTAGGCTTGGCAGCAATCCTCTACGACGGGTATTCCCCTTTCGTGGGCTATGTCCATTATGGGGTCCAAGTCAGCTGGTAGCCCAAAGAGGTGTACCGGCACGATTGCTGTTGTCTTGTCCGTGATCTTCCCCTCGATGTCCGAGGGTTCCACGTTCAGCGAAGTGGGGGACACTTCCGCAAAAATGGGCACGGCACCCTGATAGATGATGGGACATATTGTGCCCATGTCGGTTATGGGGCTGGTGATGACCTCCTCGCCGGGACTTACGCCAACTGCCGCCAGCGCGACGTGTATCGCCGCCGTTCCAGATGTCGATGCGATCCCATGCTTGACCCCCATCCGCCTTGCGAATTCTGTCTCGAACTTGTTCACCTTCTTCCCGCCCCATCTGAAGAGCTTCCCAGACATTATGACCTCGCTAGCTGCTCTTGCTTCCTCCTTTCCAAGGGTCCTTCCCGACGCGTCATTGATCGTAGGAAACGGACGTTTCCTGACGGGCCTGCCTCCGAGAATTGCGAGCTTTGCCATCTTCGTCTTCGTGACGGGTGCTGGGACTTTTTATGACTATCTCTCGGAGGCACCCCTAACCTTGGAGGCGAGCTTGAGCATGGGCGGGACAGATACCAAGGTCATCAAGGGTCCAACGTAGAACGGAGAGGCCGGGCCCAACCTCTCCCAGAAGAACCCGCCCATAACGCTGCCAAGCAGACCGCCGATTCCGTTGACGAGTTCGATGAAACCTGTGGCCTCGGCCAACTTGTCCCTTGAGGCAAGTTCTCCTGTCAGAGCCCTTCGGGCAGGCATATCCATCGAGCCGACTAGCCCGAAGAAGAACATCAAGATGACGGCTCCCATGAGGTCATGTGACAACGTCAATGCGAACCAGCTGACCGCTGAGAACACGAAATGGCCCACTAGTGTCACCTCGCTGCCCAACCTGGTCGACACCCACCCCCAAGGCACGATGCCAGCCATCAACCCCACGTTCCAGGCCCCCATGACTAGTCCAACGCTGGCCATGTCCAACCCGACGACCTTCTCGGCGAATAGGCTCAGATAGGGCGTAATCATGGAAAACCCGAACGAGTGAAAGAATAGGGCAAATCCGTAGAACGACAGCAATGAGTTGCTCCTGACGCTCGCGACCATACTCCTAATGTCGAGAAGTCCCGCAATTCCTCGAGCATCTAGACTACCGGACGGCATCTTGTCACGTGCCTTGGGATAGACCGAGCGAACCAGAGCCACACCTGAGAGGACGAACAACGACGACGCGATCAGGAGCGGAGACGAGGCTCCCGCGTTCTCTGAGGCCCACCCCGCTAGGACTGAAGCAATTGCGGCCCCTCCCCATATTGAGAAGTAGAACACTGCGAACAGGATGGGTGCCAGGCGGGAACTGTGCCTTTCCGATATCGTGGCAATTGAGTTGGGGGTGAAGAGCGCTAACGATAGCCCGGCTGTGACAAATGCAAAGAGTGACACCCACAGATCGATCCTAAGATACAGTGCGCCCCAAGCAACAGCTGCCAAGATCGCTGAGATCAAGAAGGGGAATGTCCTTCCCGCGTTGTCTGATAGTCTGCCAGCGGGTATGGATGCGACCGTGACAGCGGCCCAGTTTGAGGAGTTCAGAAGGCCAATCTGCTGCGGCGATATGCCCCTTGAGTTTAGCAGAGGCCCGATCACTGTGGTGACAGTTGACATTGCGGCTTGGTAGAGTCCCCCGCCTAGGACAAGTGCCGTAAAGCTGCCAGAGGAGTCCTTCTTCTGGGCCACATCGCGCCCGAGGGCCAGTTGCGGCCTTAAGTTTTTCCATTCGATAGAAGGCTCATATTCGGACCCCGAAAGGCGGAACCATGAAGGGTCGCATCGTCGTCGCGTTGGGTGGCAATGCCATCCTCAGGCGCGGACAGATTGGGACGTATGCTGAGCAGCTCTCGAATGTCGAAAGGGCTTGTGAGCAGCTGGTGAAGATAGTCGAGCAAGGTTGCGAGGTTGTCTTGACTCACGGCAATGGCCCCCAGGTTGGCAACATAATGATGCAGAATGAGATGTCGGCTTCCAAGATCCCTATGTTGCCGCTCGATGCCTGTGGGGCGGAGAGCCAAGGGCTGATAGGGTATATGATCCAGCAATGTCTGGCCAACTCCTTCCGACAAAGGGGAATCCGAAAGCCCGTCGTGACCGTGGTCACTCAGGCGGTGGTCAGCGAGGACGACCCCGCGTTCGCTTGCCCGTCGAAGCCAATCGGCGGGTTCCTGACAGAGAGGGAAGCAAGAATCGTCTCCAAGGAGGGCGCATTCGAGATCAGGGAGGAAAAAGGGAAAGGATGGCGCAGGGTCGTCCCGTCTCCGACTCCGAAGATCGTGGTGGAATCTGAGGTGATCGATGCGCTCGTGGCACGGGGATGCGTACCTATCGTGTGCGGAGGGGGCGGCATCCCGGTCTGCGGAAATGAGGCCCCGGGATTCAGGGGAGTTGAAGCTGTCATCGACAAAGACCTCACTGCTCAGCTCTTGGCAAACGAGATCGAGGCTGACACACTGCTCATACTGGTTGATGTCGAGGGAGTTTTCGCTCACTTCGGCGCTGCCGATCAAAGGTTGATTCGTGAGATGTCGATCGCTCAGGCGGAGGAGATGCTCAGCAGGGGGGAATTCGCAGAGGGTTCGATGGCCCCGAAGATCGAGGCGTCAGTGAGGTTTCTGCGTCTCGGTGGCGCGCTGGTCAGAATCGGACATCTAGATAGGGCGAGTGAAGTATTGGCCGGGGAAAGCGGGACCTCGATTCGGCCTTGATGACTCAAGCGCGTGCCGGGCAGCATCTTCCTGACATCCTACTCGGCGCTCTGTTGCTCACAGTCTACTGATATACCCACGGAGTCATGGAATCGGGCATCTCCGCTTTCATCCGGGCCTCCCTGTCAGTAATAGGCCTCACTCTCTTCCTCAGTCTTCTCAGCGCCCGTGGGCTCGCTGAGACATTGGCTGCGTACGTGGCTCCGCTCAGGTATCTGTTCTCTCCGCGTATCTGCGACGAGATCCAGGCGTCAACTTTCTCGGGCGAAGAATCTGTGAGGATGGCTCGGTCCGTTCCCAGCCCGAATCCCCAGTCGTCCGTGAAGCTCCTAACGTAGGCATGGAATGGAAGGGTCCGCACGAACGCACCGTTGAGAGTTCTCAGAACTCTTACGAATTGGTTCTCATCATATGGGGCTGCTTGCGTGACGAGCACTCCGCCCGGCCTGAGAGCCCTCTTGACGATCTTGTAGAACTCCAAGGAGTAGAGGTAGAGGGAAGGCCCGGACGGGACTGGATCTGTAGCGTCCACCACTATGATGTCGAACTTCGCTTTCCTGTGGCTTAGGAATTTCCTGCCGTCCTCGATGATCACCCTTGCCCTCTTGTCATAGAATGACCCTCTGTGGATGCTCTTAAGGTACTTCTTCGAGACGTTCACTACTGTCTCGTCGATGTCAACCATGACGACCCTTTCAACGGAGCGGCACCTGAGGGCTTCCCTGAGGGCGCCGCCGTCCCCGCCTCCGATGATGGCAACCTGCTTAGCTCGTCCGCAGTTATAGAGGGCGGTCTGAACAAGGGTCTCGTGGTAGACGAACTCGTCCGACTCAACCGCCTGCACAAACCCGTCGAGCACGAGCCCCCTTCCTATGCCCTCGAAGTCAAGCACCTCGATCCTCTGGAACTTGCTTTTTCCAGAGAAGACGACGCGCTCAACCGGAATCAGGGCGAGCGTTCGCTCAAATCCCTGAGTCAGGTAGTACGCTCTCAACGATCGCGAGCTCATCGTTCGTTCCCCTTAGCACCACTCTGTTAATCATGCGCCTTGAGTTCAGACTTTTGGCGAGCACCTTGAGCGCACCCTCGGGCTTGGCCTTTTCCCCGCATGTGAACAGGTCAACGGCTGCATATCTGTACTCGGGCCATGTGTGAATTGAGAGATGAGACTCGGCGATCACAAGAACACCTGAGACGCCCAGGTCGCCGAACTTGTGGAAGGCGGATTGGACAACTGTCACCCTTGCCGCCTGTGCTGCTTTCTGCATGACCTTCCTGACGTACGCAAGGTCCCTGAGGGCATCCTCATCGCATTCAAACAGCTCCGCCACTATCTGCTTGCCCAAGTACGTCATTTCACGGTCCTTAGCGGTCAGCCGCCGAGATTTGATATAAACCTTACATTTCAGACCAAGTTCTGCGCTCAGACGTGTCCACGCACGGGAAGGCGCGCTTCTGAGGCCAGATCTCGACTGAAGCATTTGCAGCGACGCCAAACAAGCCGAGAAGGAGCGCTTGGGTCCCAACAGGCCGGGAATCTCTGTCAGTTCGGCGAGCACCCTGCCTCAGTCCTCGCGCGCGATCAGGCTCGACCATTAGCTAAGTGGCAAGTTGAAGTGGTGCTCCATCAGGTGATGGTACTGCTCTGGCGTCATGAGAGAGCTGAATGCTCTGTCGACCACTTCACTTAGCGCAGGGTGTATGTGCATGGCGGCTCTGATTGGCAGGGCTGTCTGGTGGCCCACGTACATCAGCGGTATTATCTCATGGATGAGGACCGAGGCCTGTGGTCCAATGATGTGAGCCCCGAGGATCCTCAACTCTTCTCCTTCAACGATGACCTTGACGAAGTAATCCTTCGCATTGATCGCCTCACCCTTCGCTGTGTCTTGATATCTCTGGACCCCGACGAGAATCTTATCGATGCCATATCTTTGTATGGCCTCCTTCTCTCTCATTCCGACGCTGGCGATTTCCGGGTAGGTGAAAACCGCATGAGGCACAGCGTGATAGTCAGCTTTCATCTTGCCCCCAAGCACTGCGTTGTTGTACACGACGAGTGCCTCGTAGTTCGCGACATGCTTGAACTGATAGCGCCCGGTCGCGTCCCCCAACGCCCAGACGTTGGTCTGCGATGTCTGAAGAAAATCGTCCACTGCTATCCAGCCATTTGCATCCGTCTTCACCCCTCCTTTTTCTGGACGCAGGATGTCCGAGTTAGATGCCCTGCCAGATGCCACGAGTATCTCCTCTGACGTGAAGGTCACTTCCTCTCCGGTTTCCTTGTTGACCGCGACGATGCTTTTCTCGCCCGAAGGACTCCTTTCTGCCCGGATGACCTCGTGGCCCGTCATGATCTTGATGTGATTGCCGAGTTCCCTCTTGGCCAAGGCAGAAATCTCCGGCTCCTCGTCGGGCAAGAACTGGGGGTTCCTGCCCACTATCGTCACTTGCGAACCCATGGCAGACAGGAAGTGACCATACTCAGCTGCTATGTAGCCCCCTCCGACGATAGCGACGCTCTTCGGCAGACTGTCAAGCTCCAAGAGCGTGTCACTTGTCAGATAGCCCACCTCGGCCAGTCCCTTAATGGGTGGTATTAGAGGTCTAGAGCCTGTGCAGAGGAAGATCATTTTCGCTGATATCCTCTCGCCTTTGGTCTCAAGCGTGTAGGGCGCGACGAACTCGGCAGGATACGGGTAGTAGTCGATGTTGGTGGCCTCCGAGAGCGATTCCCTTATCCTGTCTATGTCGTGATGGATGAGAGACCGCATCCTGTTCATTGTCTTCTGGAAATCGACATTCTCGACCCTGATGTCTAGCCCGAACACGTCGGCACCCTCGATTGATCGGATCAGTTCTGCGGGGTACAGCAGTATCTTGGATGGGATGCAGCCCCGCGTCAGACAGATGCCTCCTGGCTCATCCTTGTCTATCACCGCGACTTTCAGGTCAGGCCTCTCCTGCAGCATCGCGTCCACGATGCTCATCCCCGAACCCGTCCCTATCGCTATCAAATCGTACCGCTTCAACTGGTTCTCCAACGTCGCCACGTCCTCGGCTTAAATGCCTCTCTGGAGAACTGCTGCCTGCCCGTTGCTCCGTGGGCCTCCGCCTCACCGGCGATAGGGTTCGTTGCAGCGATCTGCGATAGACTAATGTACACCCGACTGATACCATACACAGGCTTGGCCGAAGTCGTACCTTACGAGGAGATCCTCAAGGGCGTGCTAGAGGAATACGAGAGAAGCCCGAGGGGATGGCGCATTCTAGTTGCAAAGGCTCAAGGGCCCGGTCACGATGTCTATGTCCTTAGGCCAGAGGGCACGATGGCAGTGTTGAAAATGGAGAGCCTCTCCATACCGGACCCCGTGGGCATTGGCGTGGAGGCGGCATCCGTGGACGGGAAGTTGAGAGGGCTCGCTGAGGGCGGCTCCCATCCCTTTGGGTTCAGGCCCGTCTCGCCGGAGCTGCTGGGCAGGATGCTCAGGGCAGGGAGTTCCCACCCCCGATCCGCATCCCAGTTGATTGGAGAGATAATGAGGCAGGAGCCCATGCCTATTGGCTCTGTCGGAACCCCCGTCGTCCTTGAGGGACCAGTTGTCAGGTTACCTTCGACCTTGCCTCGTTCCTTGGTCTCTCCGAGACAGAAAGAATTGGACGCCCTTCTGCAGCACGAACTTGAGAGGATGGTCCGCAAGAAATACGGAGACTCATACCTGAGGTAAGCACCCCGATAGGCTTAACTCACCTGGGACATCTGCGAATTTCAATGGGCACGAGGAAGCTCTACTATGATGATACCTACCTGCGGGAGTTCAGCGCCAAGGTCGTCTCAATCGCAGGAAGGGAGGTTACGTTCGATGCCACAGCCTTCTATCCGTCGGGCGGCGGGCAAGTCTGTGACACTGGGGCAATGGGAAGCGTGAGAGTCGTCGCCGTCAGGAAGACTGATGACGAGATAATCCACGAACTTGAAGCCGAGCCGCCATTCCAAATCGGCCAAGAAATAGGATGTTCGATAGACTGGGACAAGAGGTACAGGATCATGAAGCTTCACTCGGCGGCTCATATCGTGTACTACGTCATGAGGGAGGTCTTCGGGGCGTCTCCAGCGTCTTCTGGTCTTGTGGATCAGGAGAAGGACAGGAACGACTATCTTTTCGAGGCCCCCATCGACAGGCAGAAGTTGGTCGAGGTGGACAAGAAGGTCAACGCCGTCATAGCATCGAACTTGCCAGTGGACACTTGGTCGGAGGGTGAGACGAGATATTGGAGGATAGCCCCCTACCCCGTGATGAAATGCGCGGGCACTCACGTGAAGAACACGAGCGAGATAGGCCCGGTGAGGGTGGAGAGAGGCAAGAAGCCAGGCAAGGGGAAGGAGAGGATCGAAACTACTCTCCTCTCTGCCTGAGTGCTCGGTCAGATGGTGGGCCAGCGGACCCTCAATACCTTCTGGCACCCTCTATCGTGCGCACTGCTTATATAGGTCTCAGAACTTGGCGCCTATCTGAGTCTATATCGAAGGCGGTACTCAATGCGATTCTGCGGGACCGGGTTGTGGACCGAGCTGAGGCGCAGAGATTCCAGAGCGTGCGCGGCGAGGACCGCGGATGCATCCGAGGAAGGGGCTAGGGATGTCAAGGAGATCACAGACAAGTCATAGGGAGATGGGAGCTGGATGTCTTCTACCATCATTACCGAGGATCTGACGAAGGTCTTCCGCGGGAACATCAGAGCTGTGGACGGAGTTTCATTCGAAGTCAAGACGGGAGAGATATTCGGCCTGCTCGGCCCCAACGGGGCAGGGAAGTCCACGTTGATACGAATGCTGTGTACGCTGACAAGGCCGACCAGCGGCAGGGCTCAGGTCGCAGGATTCGACGTGGTTCAGGACGCAAACGAGGTCAGAAAGCACATCGGTCTGGTCGCTGAGAAGATGATAATGTACAACCACCTGACGGCTTACGAGAACCTGAGGCTGTTCGGCAAGCTTCACGACGTCCCCGGTGAGACGCTCGACAAGAGGATCGGCGAACTCTTGGATCTCGTGGGGATGTCAAGGTGGAGGAACACTCGCGTCAGCGATTTCTCGACTGGCATGCGTCAGAAGATCAACGTAATCAGAGGCCTTATTCACATGCCTGAGCTCCTGTTCTTGGATGAGCCCACGCTCGGGCTTGATCCGAAGTCGAGCCTGGAGATCAGGGAACTGACAGCAAAGCTGAACGAAGAACAAGGTGTGACGATGATCCTCACAACTCACTATCTAGACGAGGCCGACATGCTTTCTAAGAGAGTAGGGATCATAGACCACGGGAAGATAGTGGCGCTAGGCACACCTGTGGAGTTGAAGAGGAGAGTCTCGAATTCGGCCGCGGTGGTGCTCCAACTCAATATCAGCAATCTGACCGCCAACTTGCTCTCTAAGGTCCAGTCGTTGGAATGCGTTAGCCGAGTGCTCACTGAGGACTCCACTGAGCTGAAGATTCACGCAAATGGCGAGGAAGCTGTCGATACTATCATAGATGCCGTGCGCTCAGCCGGCGGGAGGATATCCTCCATCAAGAACCTGGAGCCAACGCTTGAGGATGTCTTCATCAGCACCACAGGACGAGAAGTCGAAGACAAGCTGGTTCGGGAGGCCCCCCAATTGCCCAGGCGCTGGCGCAGAGGTTTCTAAATGGGGAGGTGGCTTGGGAATGGGATATGGGCGGGAGATCTGGCACGCGCTTTGGATAACCTGGAAGGACCTCATGGAGTTGCGTCGCAGCAAGGTACGCATGGCGATGACAGTCTTGATGCCCTTGATCATGATGACGATGATCAGCTTCATATATCCATCGTCCGAGAACATCTTGAACGCCATACCGATAGCGATCGTAAACAGCGACAAGGGTCCCCAGGGCTCATATCTTCTGGCTGGTCTGGACGCGATCAACGCGCAGACCAATTGGTTGACGTTCAAGCACGCCTCTAACGTCAGTGAAGCGACGGACATGATCCTGAGAGGGGAAGCACTTGGTGCGATCGTAGTTCCGGAGAACTTCACGTCGGCTCTGACGACGCATCTGTATACGGCAAACATCACGATCCTGACGGACAACTCCAACCCGCAGATCTCTCAGATGATCTCCCAAGTTTTGACTCAAGTGATTGATGTAATGAGCAAGGCCCAAGCATCGGTTGACGTCTACGCCTATGCCCAACAGGTGCACGTCAACCCGGTCGCCCTGATAACGCCATACTCGGCGGACTCCCAAGGTGTCGTCAGCGGAGGAGGAAGCTACATTGAATTCATGATCCCCGGCCTGCTGATGATGACGATGATCATGTCCCTGATGACTGGGCTGCCCAGGGCGATAGCCTATGAAAGAGATGTCGGCACTCTGAGCGGCTTCCTAGTGGCACCAATCAGCAGGGCATCGATCATAGCTGGAAAGGTCCTCGGGCGTGTGGTCCAAGGTCTGATCCAAGGCGTCGCGTCCCTGGTATTGGCCATCGTCCTCTTTGGGATCACGATTCATGGAGACATCACTTGGGTTTTGCTGACACTCTTCCTTGGGGTCTTCAGCTTCGTCGGGCTTGGCATAGTGCTCACGTCAGTGGCCGAAGACGAGACGACGGCCGGGATGATAATGATGACCCTGACTATGCCCATGATGTTCATGAGCGGCGTGTTCTTCCCGATCCAGATGATGCCCGACTTCATGCAGACGATCGCCCATTGTCTTCCCTTCACCTACGCTGTGGATGCCATCAGAAGGGTCATGATATTCGGCGTGGCAATAACAGAGATATCCACCGACATAGCGATCTTGGTCGGCTTCGGCGCAGTCATGCTGCTGATATCCATCCCTATGTTCAACAGGGCCATGACACAGTGACCGAGCTACCAGCGTTGGCATCAGCAACAGCGACGGGCGGCAGCACGCCGAGAGGGCCTGTACGAATCGTTAGTGTTCGCCTAGGCGACTTAGAACTCATGCCTTTGGCACCGCCAAGGCCACTGTTGCCAGCTTCCCCTCCCCAGTATTCCTGAAGCGCATGACAATCTCCGCCTGGCCGTCCTGTGCAGCCCTATACGAATGGGATATTAATGGCGTAGGCAAAGGTTAAGGTAGCTCGTTAACGATGCCTGATGGCGTTGAGGTAGTCAGAGGGAGATAATGATGGAGCTCAAAGTGAAACCTGTCCTGATGTACGGGGTCTATCAGAGAAGGGAGGCAACGAGTTGGCGGCCATGGGGAGGCATACAAACCGAGGAGGATGCCCAGGAGGAAGCTCAGAGGATAGGAAGAGAATTGGGCGACCTGGCCTCGAAAGCGTCTTTCCCCATGGACATGTTTCCTCTCTCGTCTCTGAGGTCGGTGGATGAGGTACCACACGTAAAGGGGGAACTCAGTTCCTCAGACGTCACCCTGATCTACGCCGCTGGTGGAGGGAGTGACCTCCTGGAGGCGCTTACCTCATCCAACAGGTGGAGCATCATTTTTGTCAGACATAGATCAGGCCCTCTCTATTTATGGTACGAGATCGTTCATCCCATTTTCCTTCGCAAGCGGTCGGATGAATTCCGCCAACCGAAAGTGGACATGGACGATGTGGTCGTCGACGACTATGATGAGATATTGTGGAGACTCAGGGCACTTTATGGGTTGAAGAATACCTTGGGAAGTAGAATAATCTCGATAGGGGAACCGGGCGGTTGGGGAATAGGGGATAGAGCCGTTACCTTGGCTCGAGAGAGGTGGGATCTAGACATAAGGACCGTTGCCTATCCGGAGCTGGAGGGGATGCTCAAGGGGATTAAAAGCGATGAAAACGCCCTAAAACAGACCCACCAACAGGCTAAGGAGTATCTCTCACAGGAGGGAATCACACTACATACCGACAGCAAGTTCATAGACAAGGCTTTCATCCTATACAGGGTTTTCAGGGATCTGATGAGGGACATTGACGCTAGAGCGATCACGGTTGGCGAATGCATGAGCACGATAATTCCCATAGCCGAGACTACTGCATGCCTACCATTGAGCTTAATCAACGATGAAGGAGACCTTGCCTTCTGCGAATCTGATTTCGTCGTAATCCCAGCAGGCATCTTGCTACACCACATTTCCAAGAGGACAGTTTTTCTTAACGACCCAACCTATCCTCACGATGGGGTTGTAACACTCGCCCACTGCACAGCGCCAAGGAAGATGGACGGCGTAAACTATGAGGATACGAAGATAATGACCCATTTCGAATCCGATTGCGGTGCTGCCCCTAAGGTTGAGTTCAGTAAAGGGCAGGAGGTAACGGTGATAGTCCCCGATTTCGAGGAGAAGGTGTGGGTTGGGTTTAAAGGAAAAATCCTAGATGCCCCTCTTCTCCCAATATGCCGCTCCCAGGTAGAGGTAGAGATAAAGGGTGATTGGAAAAAACTCCTGAGGGAGATGAGGGGATTCCATTGGATGATGTGCTACGGCGACTACCTTAGGGAGATTGGCTACGCGTTGAAGAAGGTAGGAATAGAATATCTCAGGATCTCCTGAGGCATTGGCGATCACCTCCATGAAGGCTCGTCACCTTCCATCTGGGGAATATTTAGAGAGCTGAACAGCTCGCTCAGGGAGAGCCCCATGATCCATACTTGAAAAGAGCCGATTCGGAAGCAAAAACATCTTTGAACTGTAACTCGGTCGATTTTACGGCATAGGTGCTTCATGTTAGGAGCATCGCCTTCATTATCTAATTTGTCGAGCCATTCATTCAGGGAGCGCTCCATGGCCAGCTCTCCTCGCGCTAGCTTCGAGATGAGCCCGTCCGGCTCTTCTCCCATGAAATCACAGAAGCGCCTGACGCCCCAGGTGTAGGCCTTGACCGAGCCTTTGCTCCTGGAACGCCTGTAGACCCTCTCCGCAAGGACTTCCAAGGCCCTCGAACGCTTCTTGTCCTTCAACTAAGGTCCACCCCGATTACGCCTGTTTGCCACTAGAGAAGTTAGGGTAACACTTCTGCTGTCGTAATCTCAATGAGGGTAACACCTCTGTTTCGCAAACAGCCTGTTTTCGGGCTAGGTCATTCGGTCTCCAGGGATTCCCACCTATGTAGATGATAGTTGGAAGACTCCTAGGGAAAGAATGAAATGCGCATGTCCAGAGGAGCCAGGGGCACGCGAATGCAACCCCGAGGATGAGCCCCGATTTCCCCCTCTTCCCAGGCCCTCGCACCCACGAGGGCACCCTGGCAAATCGTTCGAAACCGCCTAGGCGCCATGTAACAATCGTTCGAAACGATTATAAGTAAGAATCCAGGAAGCTCAACAGGGAAATGAGCCAGAATATCTTCGGGGGCTTGGGGAACTACGTCAAGCTAGCCCTGATGTTTGGCCTGCTCAGTGGGATACTGGTCGGCCTGGGTTTCGTAATCGGAGGCACGGACATGGCTTGGTACTTCCTAGCTCTGGCGCTGGGCATGAACTTCCTGTTCTACTTCTTCAGTGACAAGCTGGTTCTGGCCTCCACGGGTGCCAAGATGGTCAGTAGGGACGAAGCACCCGAGCTATACGCAATGGTCGAAAAGCTGGCCAAGGAGGCAGGCATACCCACGCCGAAGGTTGGCATGATCCAATCAAAGCAGCCCAACGCTTTCGCGACGGGCAGGGGGCCGGGCAACAGCGTAGTCGTAGTGACTACGGGCCTCATGAGCATGATGGACAGCAACGAAGTGGAGGCTGTGATAGGTCACGAGCTGTCTCACGTGTTGAACAGGGACACCCTGACGATGACGATTGCTGTCTCCATTGCGACCGCCATCTCGTACTTGGCTAACATGGTCATGTATTCCCTGTTCTTGGGAGCGGGGAGCCGTGACAGGGAAGGAGGCGGGAGCGCAGCGGCCATGATGGGGGCGGCGATAATGGCTCCCATTGCTGCGACCCTAATTCAGCTTGCCATATCTCGCAGCAGGGAATACGCGGCAGATGCGGGATCAGCCCGCCTCACTCACAAGCCGCTCTCGCTCGCCAGTGCGCTCGTCAAGATAGAGAACTTCGTCAAGGCCGGAGCTAGGCTGAACGCGCAGCCCACGACCTCTTCACTATGGATAGTCAATCCCTTCTCGGCGGCCGGGATCATTGAGCTGTTTTCCACTCATCCCCCGACAGGCAACAGGATAAGGCGGCTGGAAGAAATAGCTCAGACTCAGGCCTAGAAGCCCTCGTCGGGTCCTGCGGTCGGGCAGTCAGCCAGTCTGCTTTATAACACGCGCCTCGTGCTATTCGGTCGAGCAGGGCTGAGCGAGGAATTCCAGTTCTCCGGCCACATTGCAGCCTACCTTCGCCCTAGGGCCAAGGACCAGTCGCAGGTGGACTGGTTGGAAATCATCACGGAAGGGTCAAGTCCAATTCTCGGCAGGGCTGTGAGGATAGGGGCCGAGTTCGCACTGGGCGACCACATCGTGATATCTCAACTCTTTCCGGCATCCGCTGAGGACGGCTTCGTCAAGGTACCTCTCTCCTTCAGAGGCGTCAGGACCGTTGAGGAGCTGCTTCACATCCTCGACTTGGCTACGAAGGAGTCGGTCACCTGTGAGTTCTCAATCGCGGCCAAACGGGTGAGACAATTCGAGAGCATGAAGGAAAGGTGCAGAAAGCTCTCCTCCGAATTCCGAGAGACAGCGGAGGGCAACTTCAGGGCCAAGATTAGCTTGGGCAACGTATCTCTCGAGGTGGACGCGTTCCGGTCAACCGGCGACCTCAGTTTGAGGGGAACCTACAACAAATACGTCGGGGATATCAGGCGAGCGCTGAACTCCTTGCTGAGTGCACGATCCCTTCCCAGCTAGACCAAGTGAGAGGAGACAATGGACTGACGTGATGTCCACTTTCGCGCACGACCGTCTTCGTAGACACACCAACTGAGCTTTTTATACAGCATGACGGGGAGTGCACGCGATAGTCTCAACTTGGTGGTGTTCGACCAGGCATATCGACAGTCCTACGTCTTCGGCATAGACTTCGGCACAAGCGACTTCAAGTACGGCCCCATGACGCTCGGGGAGGTCCCAGAAGTCACTCAGAACAGAGGCTACTTCCCCGACAAGCGGTCCATCATGTCGAGGATATCCGGGGTGACAGCAGATGTCGTCGTCGGCAAGGAAACGCCACTCTATCTCGAGGCCAAGGAGGACCTCGCATCACGTCTCATTCACCCGATGAAGAACGGTGTGATCGAGAAATCGGACGAGCGCGCTTGGGCTGTCATAAGGGAACTCACCAAGTACAGCTTGAAGTCATTCGCCCCCGCGGATCCCAAGTTCAAGGGCTTTTTCGTGGTCGGCTCACTGTCAGCCATCGCCCCCAGGTACATGTATGAGAGGTTCTTCGACATATGCAAGGACATGGCTAAGGAGGACGGCCTGATGGCAGCTGTGACAGTGATCGCTCAGCCATTGGCGGTCGCTATCTCACACAAGGTACTCACATGCGTAGTCATAGAAAGCGGGCACGGGAACGGCCAGATCGCTCCCATCTCGAAATATCCAATACGCAACGCTTTGGTGGCGCTCAACAGAGGCGGAGCAGATGGCAACAACATAGCCGCCGAGGTGCTCAAGGATTCAGGCTATGGCGACTTGGTCACCGAAGAGGCAGTGCTCAGAAGGGTTAAGGAGGGCATAGGCTTGGTCCCGCGGGACTTGGATGCGGCCATAGCCACCGCAAAGTCGGAACCGGATAGGTTCAGGGCGAAGTACAAGGTCGAGGGCACTAGGGTCGAGATCGACCTAGCTGAGAACTCTTGGATGCGATTCTTGATAGGGGAGTACGTGTTCGACCCGAACAATGAGATCTTTCAGAGCTACTTCTCGAGAGGGATGTCCAAGCCTCGCGACGTGAGGATCGGGGACGTGAGCTTCAGGGGTATGCAGGACCTGGGCGAGGCCATAGTCGAGTCGGTGGAGCGCACCCCAGTTGAGCTTCAGCCCTATCTCTACAGACAGGTCATACTCTCGGGAGGCAATTTCAACTGGCTCGTCCCTCAAGGGATGGGGGACGTGGCCGTGGACTCCAAGACGAAGATAGCACTGTTGCTCTCAAAGCATGGCATAGAAGGCAGCGAGGTAGTTATGAGTGAATCTCCTCAGTTCTCCGTGTGGAGGGGATCGATAGTGTACGGCTACTCGGTGCCGGAAGACTACGGTTGGACTTGGGAGAGGATGGAAGGCTGGGTGAAGATCGGTGGCTGAGAAGGTCAAGTCGAAGCTACTAGAGTTCTTCTCAACCAGAGGCTATGAGCCCGTCCATAACCAATCGGAGTTGGGGCTACCTCCACTGCCCGCTCTAGCGCTCTCTGACGGCAAGTCCGTAGCTGTAGTGCTCCAAATGACAAAAGACGAACTGATCAACGGGAACAGCTTGCTCAGGACCATCGTCAATGCAGCAGCGCACAGAGGGAGGGCCAACAGGCTTTACATCGCGATTCCAAAGGTGTATGCTGCGTCTGTTGACGGCGGGGTGCTCCAAGAGAACGGCATTGGCCTTATAGTCTACGACGAGAGGAGGGTCTTCGAGTCCATTCCAGCGAGGGAGGTGCAGTTCGACGGCGCCGCCGAGAGCGTGGCATCGAAAGAGCTCGCGTCGGAACTCGCGGAACTTCGCGCCAGGGTCAAGTCATTGGAGGGGGCTCTGCTATCAGCGAGCAGGGAGATCAGGGAGCTTAAGGATGCCGTGAAAGAACTCAAGAGCAGACGACCGAGAAGGGCGACCGTCAGCGCTGAGAAGTCCAGGATAAGGGTTGCCATGGAGGTGCCACAGGGTGAGGGGGAGGCTGGCCTGCCGTCCTTTCTACGCGAGAACCCATGGGTGGAGGTGTTGAGCGAGCGTGGCGAAGAGGAATAGGTCATTCGTTGACATCGTGTCCCTCCCTCTGGCCAGGCAGCTTAACATAGTCGTGGATCTCGAGGACCGGTTCACCCCGGCCATGACGGTGGATGACTTCATCAAGGAATTTGGCTTCACGCCCGAGCCGCCCAGGTACAAGGTCGTGGCAGTTGAGGTCCTGACATGCGCCCAAGACGGACAACCGGTTCTGGTTGGCGAGTGCGGTAGGTGCCCCAAGTTCATCAGGCGGACTGGAGACCGAATATATTGCAGAGCCGCTGTGGGAATCTAGCGGAAGATTTTCACACTCACGGTGGACCGAGAGTGGGGGCGGCGATCGTTCGCAGGCTTATATATCGTCGTTCGGTCGCAGGCCTCCAAATTGAAGACGAGCACTGCTCTGAAAGCGATCGACTATATTTTGCTCGTCGCGGAGGTTCTCATATTCGTCGGAGTGGGCCTGGGCTATTTCACGATAATCCAACTATTGATGTCCATGGCGGGCCCAGAGGGAGGCACACCTGTCCAGCCCAATGGAACCATTGACCCGAGCACGGGCGCGTTCAGCGGGACTCTCGTGATATCTCTCAGAAATCCCGGGATGCTTGAGGTCGCGGCTCATGTCTCGATCAAGCTCAACTCAGGGGATGGCGCCACGCTCTATCAAACCTCCGGTGACACAAGGATAGCAGCCGGGTCATCAGGCACCCTAGAACTGCCACTGACCCTCTCAGGCACAGATGCCCAGCGAATCAACGCCATGGTGTTGGGACTGAAGTTGGCCACACTGTTTGACTTCCTTTCGTTCTCAGTTGATATCCCGATCCCCCTGCAGATGGGAGGCGGCTCGCCGGGGCAGTGATGAAAAATGAGCCCAAGTATTGGCACCTTGTTCTGGCTGGTCACCCACAACCCAATCAAGATATTGAAGGCGGCCCTGTCATCCGCTTTTTACTTGATCCTCTGCGTCGTCTTGCCCTTCCTACTCCTTTCGATGGCGCAGGGAGACCCACAGCTCAGGAGCATGCTGGACACGGCCAGATCAACGGTCGGAATAGACGTGGCGGGGATCGTTAACACGATCATGATTTTTGGCATTGTCTTGGCGCTTCTGGTCCTAGTCGTGGGCCTAACCGACAAGTGGAGCGCGACGAACTTGGCATGCGGCGTCGCATGCATACTACTGCAACTGGCGATTCTGCTGACGATTCTAGGAGCTGGAGATATCGGCAGCTTTGGGGTGATATCCAAGACGGTGCAGGCACCAGGTCCCTCTCAACCCTCGTTTGTGATCGACATGAGGCTCGTCGCCTTGGCCGTAACGGCGATAGCGGGAGCGAAGATCATCGTCGCCTTGGCCGGCTATCTGGATGCTCGAAGGGAAAGAGCACGCCGGTTCTCACCTACAGATCTCTTGAAGCGCGCGTTCGGCTGAGGACGACAGATTCTATGACTTCGGCTTGAGCATCCTGTAGAAGCACTCGTCAGCTTCAAGATCGGCGTCGTAATACTCGGCATTGGCCAAGGCCGACTCGACCCTGAGCGATATTCCGGTGACCCGGTCAGGGCTGAACCTATTCGCAAACCGCGCGTCAGACCTGTACCTGAGGACAGCCTCCAGCAGAACCATGTTAACCAGGGTCATGTGGTCCAACCCAGCCGCGCTCGCGACTGTCGGGAGGTCCCCGTCTGTCGGGTGCATTCCCGGGAGAGGGTTCAACTCTAGGAGGTATGGCTTTCCATCCTTCTCTCTGATGTCAAGCCTGTCATAGTCCCTGCACCTGAGCGCCTGATG
>Ga0172365_10000336_pt1 | contig 30483 bp, 24 predicted proteins | sample LakKivSesite48cm_FD_114535 | JGI IMG/M metagenome (GOLD analysis project Ga0172365, IMG submission 114535) | Sediment microbial communities from Lake Kivu, Rwanda - Sediment site 48cm | ecosystem: Environmental > Aquatic > Freshwater > Lake > Sediment | place: Rwanda: Western Province, Lake...
CGACACAGACAAGACGAAGCTGACGTTCTGGCTGCGTGAGGACGCTAAATGCTGCGATGGAACCGATTTCACGGCTTACGACGTTGAATGGTGCCTGTGGTACCACTATGCTGTTGGATGGGACGACTGGAACTTTGACCTAGTAATGGACGTGAAGAGGACAAACGTGCTGGATGAACGTACGATCGAGATTTACCTGAACGTCAAAAGCATGTGGGCACTGTACTGGATGAACTTTGCGCTATTCCAGGAGCACATATGGAACCGAGAGCCACTCGTGGACGGTCCATTCGTCGATGAATGGCACGTGGACGATCCTATCATGCCTGGCGACGACTACATAATACCAGTGATGGGAGTACTGCCGGGTACTATGATCATGAAGGACGGCGTTCCACTGATCCCAGGCGTCGATTACCACGTTGAAGGCATTGACGTCACGGGCAACGGTGACTTCTGCTACAACAGGATAGTTTGGCATATACCTCTTGCTCCATGCCAAATCATAACTATCACGTACTACACAGTAGGCGACTACACGGGCTTCTTCCCAGGCGGCTTGACAGCTAACGAGATCCTCGTTGGCAGCAGCATGTACAAGTACGTCAGCCACGACCCAGTGGTCTACATGCTCATGGAAAGAGCAGACCACTACTACCTGAACGTGCCTCTGGGCGAGATTGACTGGCGCTACTACACCATAACCGGACAAGGCTGGTCGCTGAGAACATTGCCACCGCCAAAGAACGACGGCTACTACATGATCAACATATACGACGTAGTCCAGGTTGCAGGAGCGTACGGCAGCCAAGGAACAGCCATTTCAAGCCCCAACTGGTTCGCCGGAGCAGATCTTGCTGCACCAGTGGGAGTCATCAGCATCTACGACGTAGTCACCGTGACAGGCAAATACGGTTTGAAATGGGGCTCACCCCCGCCAAACCCGCCACCAGCATAAAACAGCGACTGCACAGCAACATAACTCACCTTCCTTTTTTTGTTATTCATTACTTGACCAAACTTTTTCAGTGACCGTCAAAGGAACAACACACGTGAGACTGTTGAAGTCGAGCACTAGTGCATTGGCTAAGCCTTAAATACTAATGTCTGAATAACTTTGTTTCGGAGATGAGAAGGTGGGGCTGAAAGAGTACATACTAAAAAGGACAATTTACTCGGTGATTCTCGTTTTCTTTGTGATTTCACTTAATTTCATAATATTCGCACTGATGCCAGGTGATCCACTGATGAGTTATGTTGCAGGCCTGAAAGTTAGAGATGAAGCGCATGCAGCTGAGATTCGGGCATTATTCGGCTTGGACAAGCCGCTCTCTGAGAGATACGTGATATATCTGAGAAACATGCTGACTTTCAATTTTGGGAAGTCATACTTTTCTAAACAACAGGTGTCCCTCGAAATAAGCACCCACTTGACAAATACACTTGTGTTGATGGGTGTGTCTACAACCTTTGCCATAGTCATTGGTGTGGCATTAGGCATAATGGCAGCCTATAAAAGAGGAGGCGCTCTGGATACTGGTCTCGTTACAACTTCCCTTGTAAGCTACTCTTTCCCGGTATTCTGGATAGGAATGATATTCATCATATTCTTCTTTTACCAACTACACTGGTTTCCCCTAGGACGTGCCTATCCCATGGAATGGACTTCGGTTGGGGGGTGGCCTACAAACCCGCTACAAGAGGTGGCAGGACGCATGTATCACCTATTCTTACCAGCTTTCACCCTATTTCTGTTCTCATACGGCAGTTGGCTATTGCTCACTCGCGCGTGCGTTCTAGAAACTATAACGGAAGACTACGTAGTGACTGCGAAAGCGAAGGGGCTCAAGGAGAGAACGATTCTGTTTAAACACGTTTTGAAAAACGCGTCTTTGCCCCTTGTGACAAACGTGGCTCTATCGTTTGGTTTTCTGATCTCTGGGGCCATAATCACAGAAGCAGTTTTCACGTATCCAGGTATGGGAAGACTGACCTGGAACGCGCTAGCCAATTCTGACATGCCAGTTCTCCAAGCGATATTCTTTGTAATAGCGTTGTGTGTCATTGTAGCGAATTTTATGTCAGACCTCTTGTATGGAGTTCTTGACCCAAGAGTTAAATATGGATGACAAGGGTGAGAAGCATGGCTCAAGAATCATTGGGAAAAGCAAAAAGATCCTTCCTGTTGAAGAGGTTTCTAGGGTTCCTGAACGCTTATAGGCGTTCGAAGCGCGGAATGCTGGGAATTGGAATAATTTCTTTCTTCGTTGTGTTATCCGTCTTTGCTCCCGTCATAGCGCCAAACGACCCCCATAGAGCTGGAAACCCTCCGTATGCTGAGAAACTTTGCAAACCAGCATGGATAGGTTTCTTTGAAGGCGAAGAAACTTGTACCTACGACGTTTATCCAATCGAAGACCCAGAGTTTTCAACTTCTGCTTCATTCCAGCAGTTTGAGCAAACGTCCGACGGTATCTCGGTGGAATATGACGAAGTTGGTCAACTTCGGCTACATTACACAGGCAACGGCACAGGGTCCTTGGAACCCTACAACACATCCACAATAATAGGAATGAACACGACGTGGCCCTATAAACTGCCTCCTCAAAGATTCTTGGGAAACATACGCTACTATGTGATCAATGCGAACCGATCTACCCAGGTGAATCTGACGATTTTCTTCCAACGGGAGAACCGAAGATACGACGTATGGGCAGTTACATGGAGAACCAATATGACGGCATGGAGGACTGATGATGGATTGCTGGACTCACTTTGGACCGATGTTGTAGACAAGTATAACAATGATCCATGCGGCAAAATCTTCTCAGTCCCAGGGGTCTATAAGTATGGCTTAGAAATAGCAATCACAGATGGCAGCAACGACCCCGTTGATATATGGGTCTACATTGACAGACTCAATTTGGTGTACTATGGGAATGCCTTTGGGCTTCTGGGCACAGATGAGCAACGGGTAGACCTTTTCTCTCAACTGATCTATGGCGCTAGGATATCTCTCATAGTGGGCTTACTCTCAGCATTCCTGTCAGTTTCCATAGGACTCCTCTTAGGGCTGATCTCAGGCTATCTGGGCTCACTTGTAGACGAAATAACAATGCGTTTCACAGACATGCTTCTGGTATTGCCTGGACTGCCGCTACTCCTAGTCTTGATAGCTGTACTTGGACCATCCCTATGGAACCTAATACTGTTAATTGGGGTATTGGGATGGATGGGATTCGCCAGAACTGTGAGATCAATGGTTCTAAGCCTCAAAGAAAGACCCTTCATAGAAGCAGCAAGGGCAGCAGGAGCCGGCAAATTCCACATAATATTCACGCACATACTGCCCAACGTATTCGCACTGGTTTATGTAACCTTGGCCATGTCGGTGCCAGGCGCCATAACAGCTGAGGCATCACTGAGTTGGCTAGGCCTATTCGATCCCACAGTAGTTTCATGGGGAAAAATGCTCTACAATTTTCAATCAGCAGGAGTCGTCACAGGTAGCGCAACGGCTTACTGGTGGTGGGTAGTCCCGCCGGGTATCGGCATAGCAATGATGGCTTTAGCTTTCATCATGATGGGATACGCACTTGACGAGATTCTCAATCCGAGACTAAGACAAAGACGCTGAATCTAACGAAACAATCTTTCTCCCAGAATCCCACCCGCGATCGCGGCCAGAAAGCATAAGAAAATCGGGCCTAAAAGCAAGCTTTCGAAAACTTTGACGATTGACATGCTATACAAGGCCGCTCTGTTAACTTCAAAACCTCTCCCCAAAATGGCGGGAAGCGATAAACAGCAAACCATTATCAGGGCAGCAAGAATCCCAGCTGCAAATGTTCCGTATATGATCCTGTCGGGAATAACCAATAGAAGACCAGCTAAAAGGCTCACGCCAATAATCATACCGATGTCTTGAGCAGAAAACCAGAATGAGTATGGCGTCACAAACAATCCATAACGGGCCTGGTAGTCAAGCTTCGCATATAAACTCGGCAACATAATAGACGACAACATAAAGGCCCAGCAAACCGAAACAGCCAAACATCGTATTCTGTCTTTCCAAACACGCTCCACACAGACACCTTCCAGCCACTACAACAATGTTTATAAACGCTATTATATAAGCTATTTTTACGTAAGGTCTGGTACATGAAATGAGTAGAGAGAGAATGGCTCTTCTGGTTTTCTCCATAACCCTGACTTGTCTACTTATCCGCCTCATTGCCGATACAATCAATTACGTCAGCAATTTCCCTTGGTAAGAAGGAATGCTGCCCCATTTGAGCCAAAAGGCAAAAATGATAGCTTTCAATACAGCGCTCATCCTAGCGTTGGCATATTCGCCTGCAAGTAAAGTGTTTTTTCCAACAACTCTCTCCGCAGAAGTACTTCAAAGCATAGGGTCATCGCCCAGCTATGTCTGGATTCCAGATAACTATACAACCATACAAGAGGCGATTTCCAATGCTCAGAATGACAGTGTGATATGCTTGAGAAAAGGAACATACAATGAAAACATCTTCATAGACAAACCGGTTTCAATAATCGGAGAAGGAATAGAAACCATTATTGACGGAAACCAAACAGATAACGTGGTGACTGTTGAAGCACCACGTGTAAGCCTAAACCAGCTTACAATAAGAAACAGCGCAAAAGATTTGAATCTGCAAAGGAATAGCGGTGTTTTCATAAAAGAAAGCGAATGCACAATAATCAATGTGAAGTTCACAGATAACGCCATTGGCTTAACACTGGCCGGTGCTTGTAATACTGTCGTGAAACAATGCATCTTTGCTCAAAATTCCTATGGAGCTTGGCTGAACAACAGCCATAATAACAATTTCCTCCACAACGTTTTCTCAGAATGCGACCAAAGTATTACCCAAGTTGTGGGGAACAATAACGTTTTCGCTAACAACACCATGGAGAACAATAGAATGGGCATAGTTCTGGGATATTCAACCAACAACACCATCACCAGCAACATCATTTGCAACAACTACTATGCAATCGAGTTCATCAACAACCCGACTGGAAACAACTTGATTCAAGGAAACAATATTTCCCGAAATATCTGGGCTCTCTGGTTTCTGTCTGCAAACTATGAACGTATTACTGAGAACACAATTGAAGAAAACAGCTACGGCATCGATTTAATTCTCTCAAGCGACAACCAAATCTGGCGTAACAACATAATCAACAACGCCATACAAACAAACAATACGGAATGCCAGAACACTTGGAACGACACCTACTATGGCAATTACTGGAGTGATTACTATGTGGAAGACACAAGTCCCCCCTACGGAATCGGAGACGCGCCCAAAACACTTGACGCCCAGAACATAGATTATCATCCCCTACTTGGTACACTAGAAGTTTTTCCCATTTATGAAGAAAACAAATACGCAATAGAGGTCATAAGTAACTCGACTATCATAAGACTTGACTTCTATAAAGACATCAAACAAATAAACATCAGTCTAAACACAAAAGGCTCGACAGATTTCTGCCACGTAACAATACCCAAGAATCTGCTTGATGCCCCACTTCCAGACACATGGAGAGTATTTGATAGTGGAACGGAAATCAAAGAAGACCTTACCATTTCGAGCAACGGATCTCACTCAATCCTATACTTCAAATATGATTCCACAACCATAGGCATCCTGATTCAAGGAACAACTGCAATCAGCGAATTTCCTTCATTGCTACTTCCTCTATTCTCCTGTCTGACTATAATCATAATCACTATCAAAATACTTAGAAGCCGTCAAACAACCCCGATCACGAAAACCAAAAAACAAACCGAACAATTCACGCAACTATCAGAGGCTGCTCGGCAGAAGGTTCAAGGTGACTGATCAATGAAATCCAGCAAAAACCCACGCGCGAAAGTGGAAACATGTCTATTCATCATTCTCTTTCTGTCAATACCCGCTTCATTTCTAGAACAAGCGGATCACGCTCTCTCTCTGCTTCCACATACTGGAATCATCGTCATCAATCACGTTAGTCCAGTCAGCAATGTCTCCACTCACCAAAGCATACAAGCCGCGATAGACAACGCTGCGGAAGGGGATGTGATAACCGTCAGCTCTGGCATTTACATTGAACAGATCGTAATAAACAAATCACTATCTATAAAAGGAGAAAACCTAGAAACTGAACTAGTCGGTGACAACCAAACAAACATCATCGTTACCATAGAAGCAGACAATGTCACCTTCTCAAACTTCACCATCAAGAATGGACAAACTGGGATCTACGTTATCAATAGCACTGACTGCAAAATCCATAATATTGAAGCATTAACAAACACATATGGTATTTTCGTTAAGCATTCAAGCAACGTTCAAGTAAGCAACAATGATGTACATGATAATCAAGTCTATGGAATAGTGTTTCTTGAGTGCACAAGTGTTACCGCTGAAAAAAATCTTGTCAGAAACAATGAGTACGGCATTCATCTGCACGGATGCCAAGGACCCAACAACGTTTTTGAAAACAAGGTAATAGAAAGCTACGGTCACGGCATCTTTCTAGACTACACAAACGCCACTAGCATCAAAAGAAACACTGTCTTGGAGACAACGTGGTATGCCGTATCTCTCTTCTCATCGCCACACAACACAGTCTTCGAAAATGCTGTCGCGCATAACGGCTACGGCATATACTTGAAAAACAGCACTAATAACGATATTTACTTGAACGATTTTATCAACAATACCCGTCATCTCTATGATCTGCCGCCTTCCGATAATCACTGGGATCATGCAGAAAAAGGAAACTACTGGGACGACTATGAGGGGATCGATCTGAATAGCGACCTCATAGGAGACACTTTAACGCCACACCTACAAATCGACTACTACCCAATCATTAACCCATTGCAACCAATTCCTTTCCACTTAGAAATGGAGGTATTCCAAATCTCTATAATTGGCAACTGCACAGTATTCACCCCTAGCTTCAGTTACTTAACCAAACAAATAGCATTCAATATCACTGGACCAGTAAACACTACTGCTTCTAGCACAATTACTATTCCAAAACGTATGCTTCAAGGCGAACCATGGAAAGTAACCATGAACCATAACAATGTTGATGGCTTCGAAGTGACCGAAAACCAAACATGCACCACCATACACGTAAGCTCTCTCTTATCCGGAAGACAATCCATCGAGATAACGGGAACGTGGGTCATACCTGAATTCTCTGCAGTTTTGGCTCTTTATTGTCTTGTAATGTTGTCTCTAGCCATCTTGATCAAGCACAAACAAGGATGCAATCATGAAGGAAAACACAGACGTTGAGTCATCATCATGTCTGCAATCGCCTATTTTCTCGGTCACCTTTTCTTGAGGTTTGTGAGAGCCAATCCACACTCTGCTGCAAGTACTCGCGGAATTCTTTCTCCAGCTTCTCGATTACTTCCTGACGATTCAACCCTTTTCTGATCAGAAAGCCTCCACTAAACAACTGCGTAAGCAACCCTAGTCTTATCATGTTTCGTCCGTCGTCCTTGGCAGAAAAGGTAACTTCAAAGCTATCAGATGTCCCAACTATTTCTACACTTATCACGCCTGACAACTCATTATAAGCCTTAGGCAAGGTGCTAATCTCAAAGCCGTTCAACGAGCATGATTTTCTAATCCTAAATCCTCTTCTCTTAAGGAAAACTTCAACAAGTCCACTTAAACTCTCTAAATCTACGTCAAGTCCAGACCAACGCATCTCTGATCTGCTCAATCCTAGCCCTCGCCATCCATGCGGGTCAAGAGTATTTTCTCATGTTTGGTTTAAAAAAGCTTCTCTCTCAAAGCTTATATAAAGGTAGAAGTTTATTAAACTCGAAAACCATAGCGCTTGACAATAGACCAAGGTGTTTTATGATATGGCAGTATTGGACGTCGAAAATCTGAGAACCTACTATTATACACTTAGGGGCCCTGTTAAAGCAGTTGAGGGGATAAGCTTTCGATTGGATGCAGGCATGGGCCTTGGGCTGGCTGGTGAGTCAGGGTGTGGAAAAACCACCGCTGCTTTATCAATCATCAAGATTTTACCCACTGGGGGCAGAGTGGTCGGTGGACGCGTTTTATTCAAGGGCAGCGACATTCTTAAAATGAAAGAAGCGGAAATGAGGAAGAAAATAAGATGGAAAGCAATTTCTATAGTGTTTCAAGGCGCCATGAATGCAATGAACCCTGTTTACAGAGTTGGAGATCAAATAGTTGAATCCATACTCGCCCATGAATCAAATGTTAGCAAGAAGGAAGCAAAAGAAAGAGTCAGTAAGCTTTTTGAACTTGTAGGAGTTGAACCCTCAAGAGCCGACAACTACCCCCACGAGTTTAGCGGGGGAATGAGACAAAGGGCATTAATCGCTATGTCTCTTAGCTGCAATCCATCAGTTCTCATAGCAGATGAGCCTGGCACTGCATTGGACGTTATTGTTCAGGCCCAAGTTCTGAAACTTCTTAGAGACCTCAAGGAAAGATTGAACCTAGGGATGATACTTATCACTCACGACCTTTCCATAATTGCTGAAACTTGCGAAAATGTGGCGATAATGTACGCAGGCAAAGTCGTTGAATATGGAGAAGTTCGAAACGTGTTCAAGAATCCGCTGCATCCTTATAGTCAAGGCCTACTGTCAGCTTTTCCTAGCATCAAAGACCAGAAAACGAGGATGACGTCCATTCCAGGTCAACCTCCAGACCTCTTGAATCCGCCGCGAGGTTGCAGGTTCCACCCAAGATGCAAATACGCTATGGACATCTGTAGAAAAGAGGTACCCAAGCCGACAAAAGCAGCGGAACAAATCGTGGCCTGCCACTTGGTCAATCCAGTGACAAAGGGTCAAGAGCAGTAACGGAGTGGAAAAAGTATGACGACACAAGTAATAGAGGCAAAGAACCTGAAAAAGTTGTTCCCGGTTAGAAAAGGCTTCATGTCCACTTTGCTCTCAAGAGCGAGCCTGTTCGTGCATGCAGTGGATGGAGTCAGCTTTCACGTGAACAGAGATGAAATATTCGGGCTTGTAGGTGAAAGTGGAAGCGGCAAGACCACAACTGGAAGACTACTACTGCGTCTAATTGAACCGACTTCAGGAAAAATAATCTTTGGAGACACTGATGTGACGGGGCTAAATGAAACACAAATGAAGGCTTTTCGAAGAAGAATGCAAATAGTGTTTCAAGATCCCTATGAATCCCTCAACCCTCGAATGACTGTCGAATCCATAGTGTCAGAACCGCTGAGACTTTTAAACCTCGAACCTCAAGAGGACGCCTTACTCAAAAGAGTCAGGAATGTTCTGGAGGCAGTCGAGCTTATACCGGCTGAGGAGTTTATGTTTCGATTCCCACACGAGCTGAGCGGAGGACAGAGGCAAAGAGTCGGCGTGGCTAGGGCTTTGGTGGTTAACCCGGAGTTTATAGTGGCTGACGAGCCTGTTTCAATGCTAGACGTTTCAATCAGAGCGGAAATCCTGAATCTTATGTATGATCTGGTCGGCAAGTTTCACACGTCTTTTCTTTACATCACACACGACCTAGCGCTGGCGAGGCATATCTGTGACCGATTTGCAGTAATGTATTTGGGCAAGATCATGGAGATGTCTGACACGGAAAAGATCGTTTACGAACCTCTACATCCATATACTGACGCTTTGATCGAAGCAGTTCCAGTACCAGATCCAGATGCTAAACGCAGCGGGAAGGTGATCAAAGGTGAAATCCCGAGCCCTGTGAATCCACCTTCAGGGTGCCGCTTCCATACCAGATGTCCTAAGTACATAGGGGACATCTGCCGCACAAAAGAGCCAAAATTGGTGGATGTGGGCGGAGGTCACATGGTTGCCTGCCATCTTCACTCAGAATCGAAGTAGAACAAGAGAAGATTCAGTAAGGCAAGCCAGAAGTCACAGCTTTATTCTTTTGCGTCTTTGTTTTCTGTGAACAAGGAAGACCGTGTAAAGCAGGATAGCTGCGGAAACAACGAGTAACATTATTAGATGATAATCGCTTTGCGCCGGGCTAACAAAGATTTCCACGTTGTGTTCACCCTGAGAAAAAGATAAGCCGACAAAGCTATAGCTATTGTTTGATTCTATCGTGAAAGCTACAGATTGACTATCAAGAAAGATTTTCCACGTCTCTGCTCCAGCGGGTTGCAGGAGCGCTTTTGGAATTGCGATAACGCAATATCCAGTTGGAGCTGCTTCTTCTATAACGGTAAAGCGAAGTCTATTCGTAGATGTGTCAAATCGAAAATGTGTCACAATCGATGTGGTGGTACTTGCCAATCTATAATAGCTGTTTTCATTATCAAAGTCAAACAGTTTTTGCTGTAAACCATAGCTCCACGGCTGTTTTAGAGGGTACCCATCTCTGTTCTGTCCGTCTAGAACGTAGCCGGTGTCGCCTATTCCGTCACTGCCATACTCATTCTGAAAGGAACCACTATACAGATCCGTACTATCATAGTCGCTCCAATAGTTTCCACCCGAAGGATAATCGTTATCCCAGAAATTCATCGAGTTCTCAACGGAAACTTGATTCTTGTTATCTACGAAGTTATTATTATAGAAAAAATTCCCTGAAGACGTTTGGAAGGAAACCCCTCTCAGGCTGTTTGTTGTTATGTTGTTCCCTGAAATGGTATTGTTCTGTGAATCATAAAGCGAGATTCCGATTTTGTTGCCTGCAAAACTGGTGTTTGTGATCTCGTTGTGCATGCAATTCACCAAAATTGCGCCCATATAATTATTCATAACATGATTTGAACGTAAACTGTTGTTCTCGGAATATCTTATTGTGATGCCGCTCCAAGAAATATCGGTGAAGGCGCATGAGGCAACCTCGCAGTTACTAGACGAAGCCAGCAAAATGCCATGTTTACAATCTGATACTTCAACACCCCGTACAGTCGAGTTCACGGTATAGGCAAACAATATTCCTTGTTCGTTATCTGAGAATGCAAGGTTTTCCACTGCGATGCCACTGGAATTGACGGCAGCTAGATATCCGGCGTCAGCGGGAGCTATTCTATTGTGTTGATTTACCCAATAATACACCGGTTTCCCGTCTACCTTATTGCTATCATCGATGTCATGAACAAAATGATTCAGGAAAAGACCAATAATTCCAAAATTGAACTTGTTGTCAGCAATTTGATTGTTTCGTAGCACATTGCCGCTTGAATCATAGAGAAAGATTCCCCACTCGTTGAGCCTGATAAGGTTGTTCTGCACTGAGCTGTTGCCCGTGTAGTGAATGAAAATGCCACTACATGAGGCTTCTGGTCCTTCCCGCGAGCTTCCTCGGATCGTGAAATTGCTTATAGCTATGCCGCTGCAATGACTGAGCGATATTACGCTGGCGCTTTCTCCTCCGTCAATAATCGTTGTGGCAGGATCCTCTCCAAGAAGCGTCAAGGAATATGTATTTCTCATGCTTATGCATTCATGGTATACACCGGCTCTCACTCGTATTACGTCACCTGCCCTTGCCGCACCTACTGCTCCTTGAATTGTTGAATAGTCATCGGGCACTATGATTTCCATCGGGCTAGACTGCGAGCCATTTGTTGCTTTGACCCCAGCGAACGCAGAAAACAGTAGAATTACTGTAAGCGCGAAGCTCGAATATTGATACAACATTCTAATTAGCTACCTTCCTTTCTAGCAATATAACCTTATCTTACGTCATCTGAGATCTTGAGAAAACTTTTGCTTTGAACTTTCATGTTTCTCTTCTCACAATTTCAGATGAACCTGTCCTTTTTTATGGGAGATCTCAGCTGAGGAAGTCAGTATTACTGTCTATAGCCAGACTGATTGATTCCGCCAGAACCTGGGAATAGCGGTGCACCCAACAGCGTAAGGTTGAAACCCAGAAATGTGCTCAACAACTCAGTCAGCAACATGCCCCTCTTACGACAGGACTGCTGCTATATCGGGTCAACAGATTAGAGAACGGCTGGTTCAAGAAAGGAGGAAGAGAAGCTTTCTTCCACGACTAGTATGGAGTTAGGCAATGTTTATCTAACCGAGCTATCATGTGTCATGTAAAATAGCCAGCTAGTGGAGAATAATGCGGAACAGCACTGCAGCTACTGGGATAATGATTATTGGGATTGTGCTTGCCCTTATCCATTACGTTCCCACGACGGTTAAGGACGAAAGAACGAAAGAGGGACTCAATACATGGTCCATCTCAGCCTATCTTGAAGAGGGCGAATCGATTTTTCTCGGATTGACCGACGCCGATATACCTCAAAACTGGTCTTATCCTCCTTATGATCCAGAGATAATCAAAGGAGGGAAAGTGCTAAGCGTGACAATAATTAATGTGCCTACTGGCAAGAACGCATCATTTGAGGTCTTTCTAATACCTCCGGGTGGCGATGAGCCGAAAGAACCTTATGCGTATAGATTGACAACCGTCAATTACACTGAAACAGATCCCATATATGCCGAAAATCATGGTGGCTTAATAGTTGAGCGTCCTGTAATGGACGTAGGTGGTGTCGCACCAAACAACGGAACCTACAGCGTAAATTGCTCATTAGTGCCTGACTATTTATATTCGAACGGAGAAGAGGTTCCAGCGCCTCCACCAAGCAAGCTCACACTTCACATAATAGCGGCAAAGACGATATACCCGTTCAATTTCCTTCTACCCGTAGGAATCACGTTAAGCTTTCTGGGTCTAGCGATCATGATCTTCAGCCGACTTCAGAAGAAGCGACGCAAGCACCTGCGCAAAACCAAGTGAACAATGCCTCAATCAGCTTTCAGAAAACCGTGCGCCCCAACCAAGCGCAGAAAAGACTAAAACGCGCACAAGTCAAAGCTCAGGCTTTGAAATTCACGACAATTGAAGTGTTTTCGCACCCAAACATCAGGAGTTGCCCAAGAACGAAACAAATAAGAAACGAGAACAGCAGATGCTTTTGAAAATCGGATTGTAACCGACTTCCTCGAAAGCTCTTTCATTTTAAACCTTGTTATGGGAAGTCCCCCTCTTTGGCTGGAGATTAATGCTGCAGCTCCCGCATGTTCATGTTGCTCCACATTTGGTTCGTAGGCATGGGCAGGCAAGTTATGCCCGTGGAGACTGAGACCCCTGCAACCAACCTTCCTCAGCGCTGCAATGAAAAACCCGCTGGGTCGAATTTGCGTTTCCGGTGGGCGGATTCGAGTCAGGCGTGGAAGCGGGAGACCCTTATCCTTCGCAAGAGGGCAGTTCACAGATTTCCACCATTTTCTAGGGAACCTCCAACTACCAGTATCATGCCTGTTTTGCTGAACTAGAAAGCAAAGGTCTCGATCTGTCTTGTAACCGAAGCTAGTTTCTTTGACACCGAGTTTTCAACGTTCCAGAACTCCCTTTCTTTCGGCTAGTTTCTTTCACACTCACATTTTTAAGGAAGCCCTTTCATTGAATTTAATTGGTGGCAGAGATGCCTAAAATAAGATGCCCAAATTGTGGGGTTACAATTGACCTAGAATCAAGAAGAGACGTTGACCTAAACACTATAGTAAACGGTCTTGAGGATCACCCAAGAAGATTCACCGAGCTTCTCCGCCTAACTGGACTGCCACGCAAAACGTTCAGTGCGAGGCTTAAGTGGCTTTGTGACAAAGGAATCGTAGCCAGAGACAACGGGACGTACCGGCTCAACGGAGACCCCACGCTGTTTAAGAATGAATACATTCGTAGCGGAGGAATAAACATGAGAAAGATATACTTAGGATTGAGGAAAAACGCGTTGGTTATGATGATGCTCTTTGCTATAACTTCGCCCTTTACATTTCCAGTGATTGTTGACGCTCTTGGGCTGACAGTCCCTTCACAGACCTCTCCAAAACAGTCAAACAGAACAATACCTGCTGAACCTTTGGCTCTGCGAGCATCGTTCTTCATTAGAGAGGAACCTCCGTATCTTGCGAACTACTCAAGCACCCTGACATTTGACGCTTCGTTCTCGTGTGGGAATATCACAGAATACAATTGGGACCTCGGCGACGAAAACAACGCACAGGACTGCGTCGTTACACATACATATTCAGAGCCGGGCTCATACTATGTGACACTTACAGTGTTTGACAGCGAAGGCAAGCAGACAAGCGTTCAAAAGATAGTGCCGATCCAACCACAGCCCAAAACAAAGCTTTCCCTCGAAGCCGATGGCGGCAATGCTATAAACGTGGTTATTTCAGACGTGGAATGTCTTTACGCATGGCAAATCGAAATCATCTTTGACCCGGCAAAGGCGCAAATCGCAGCAGTCACTGAAGGCAGCTTCCTGATGTCTCAAGCAGGCAAGTTCGGGACATTTCCGTTTTCAACCGAAATTGACAATGAACAAGGCCTAATCAACTTTGCAGTAACCATGCTCGGTGAGCCACTTTCAGGAGCAAGCGGAAACGGTGTACTGGCCACAATAACCTTGGTTTCAGGAACCTACGAGGAAGGTGCATTCCAGGTCTCTTCGCTAACCCTATTGGAGTCAAATGGAAAAAGCATCCCTTGCATTCTGTAGCCCCCAAATCCCTTTTTTCTTTCTGACGAGTCATAGGAATGCAGAGACAGGAAAATCAAGATTAAGTCAACGGCAAACGGTATAAACTGTTGAATGTCTTTCAGCCAGATTTACAGCAAAGCATAACTACGGTCGCCGCCGTGCATGGAGCTACCCGAACGGATCCCTTTTCTTAAGGTTGTACTAAAAAGATAAAGGGGTTTGAGAGGATTTAGGGCTTCTGTGTTTGATGCGCCTATCTATCATCAGTGTGATCGTTGCTAGAGTGGCAAGCACGAGAACTACGCTGGTCCAACTGGCATACTCGGGTACCGCTTCTGTTGAAGTTATGTACACTCTACGTGTGCTCAGTTCGTATGTGAAGAATATGTACGCGTTATTGTTGTCGCCTGTGATTTCGGCTTCCGGTGTTACTGGTTGGTCGTCTAGAAGAATCGCCCACTCTCCCCACATAAGAGTCTTTGGTATTGAGACATTGCAGTATCCTGTTGCTCCATCCACGCCTGTCACGTTGAATTGCAGTGACTTAGAAGTCTCATTGAACATAGGTGCCGAAACTGTAGAGTTGCTTTCCGTTATCACAGCATAGTCTATGGCGTCATGTGTTATTATATGCTCCTTCACGTCAATAATCGCAAAGTGAAGATCTTGGCTTGAATGACCAATTGGGTTTACGTCTATTGGGCCCTCTGCAAGGTCAGTTGATACAAAGTGAATGTAGACATCTGCGGGTGGGGCTGGTTGTTTTGCAACTTTAAACGTGAAGACTGCTACGGTTCCTGAGCCGTTGAAGGTTGATGCTGGGTACATGGAAGAGTAACCTATCCAATATGTTCCGGCGGAGGCATTAACCTCATTCTTGACGGGTAGAATAGGGCTGTGAAGAACTCCTGGATGCGGGCTCGGCGGTTGAGACGTTGAATACGTATTAACAGGAATGGTCACAATGTGGCTATCGTATTCAAGATACTCGGTTGTCCAGTTCAATTGAAAGTCAAAGCCATAAAGTATAGCAACATTTTCTATCACAACAGCGACCTTGAAAGTCTGATTTACTTGGATGTCCGAGCGAAGCTCCGTCATTTCCGAAATGAACCTAACTATAACTGGTTCCACGGCTCCAGCACACCTAATATGCATATGTGTTGCAGTTGCAAGAAGTGCGAGAGTAACAAGAAGTATAATTGCTTGCTTTATCTTCATCTTTTCACCTAGCGATACCAATTACTTTAACCTATTTGAGTTTTTCCATAGGCTGTCCGTCAAAGCCCACCAATCTTGGCTTGAACAGGAATTGCTGCCCACAACCTGCATCAAAGCACAGACCCCGTTTGTTGTTTGAATGCGATGCGATTTCCAATACCTTTTTAACCGAATATATTCGTGAATGTATCGGTGATTTCACTGACAAATACACATGAGTCCACCAAGAAGGAAGGGACGATTCTCTTTGCACTACTGCTTCTAATGGCAGCACGGGTCAGCTTTCCTCTCGCAACTGGCACACATGGGGCATCAGCTCAAGAAGTCTTAACCGATGTTCTAAGAGTGCCGCAGGACTTCGCGACCATCCAAGAAGCAGTGAACGCCGCAGACCCCTGTGCCACCATCTGGGTAGCCACTGGAACATATTTCGAATCCATCATAGTAGACAAAGACCATCTAACAATCATAGGAGAGGATAAACATACCACTATTCTCGATGGGAACGAAAGCCGCACTCCTGTAAAGATCGCGGGAAACAATATTACAGTTCAAGGTTTCACTATACAAAAAAGCGGCAGTATGAGACCAAGCTTGCTGATAGAACATGCACAAGGGTGCAATATTGAAGGAAACATACTAAGCGACAACAGAGAATACTGTCTTCTGATTTCTAACTCAAGTGACAACACTGTAACCAACAACGTGATAACGAGAAACCGCGAATACGGAGTGAAACTCCTCAATTCGCATGGCAATACTCTAACAAACAACACTATACTCGACAACGCTGTATATGGCATACAGCTAGAAGCAGCCGACCGCAACACCATCCGAGAGAATGCTATAGAAGCAAGCAGTTGGGACAATATCTTCTTGTGGCAGTCCAACAACAACATCGTAGCTGAAAACACACTTAGAAACGGCGAATGGGACGGCATCCGCTTAGCTTTTTCTGACAACAATACAATAACAAAGAACCTCATAGAGAATAACACTTGGGATGGTATCCGTATAAGAGAATCAGAAAACAACATAATCACCCACAACATGATAGCAAACAATCTCGGCTACGGGATACGCTTTTACAACTCAAATCACACGGCAATTTACCTAAATAGCTTCATCAACACACATCAGATAATTCTTGCTGAGTCCTACGAGAACGAGTGGACTAACCTCAACCTCAACTTTGGGAATTACTGGAGTGACTATGCGGGTGAGGATGCCGACAATGATGGAATCGGGGATAGTTCATACGTCGTTAGCAGGGAAGACCATGACATCTTTCCACTTATGGGCCCAATTAACACTTTTGATACAAGCACCTGGAACGACGAGTTACAAGTTTATCTGATCAGCAACTCCACGATTTCAGGCTTCAACATTGACACAACCCCCAAAACTCTGAGTTTCAATGTCACAGGCATAGATTCAACGATGGGTTTCTGCAGAATGAATATCCCAAACATAATAATCCAAGACCTATGGCAAGGAAACTTCTCAGTTCTTGTTAACGGACAAACTACCACTTTCCAAAAATGGACAGATGCAACATACACTTGCATTTACTTCACATACGCCCTCTCAGAACACAAAGTGACAATTATCCCAGAGTTCCAATTAACTACGATTCTACTAGTAGCTATAGCTCATACAACATCTCTTTTTATAGTGAAAAAGCGTCGGAAGAGCTTTTAGGAATGCTTTTCCGGAGATTTTCTCCTTGCGAACACCACGGTAATCGTGAACGTCGCAACAAAAAAAACCAACAATACAACAGATGAAAACTCTGGAACTACATGGTATCCGTAAAGGTACCCGTTGTTATCATTCAATGCTTGGTTTCCGTCATTGTCGTAGGCGACTATTCTGTACGTTACCCACGTGCAGTTTCCATATCCAGGAATCGTTTCTTGATACGTATTAACGGAAATCTCCGACATGTTTAGAGGAATCCATGTCGTTCCATTGTCAAAACTATACCACAAGGTAACGTTATGTACTCCTGTTCCAAAGTCAGTAACGTTCACCGTAATCGTCACATTTTGATATGGTTCAACAATCTCTGCAGGCTCTTGTATCGGAGTATTTATGTCCGGCCAAACATCGTCAACAAAAAACGCCTGCAAAGCATGGTTTGCGTCCATGACAATGGTTATCGGATTTTCGGTTCGAACTTCACCATCATACAACCAATAGTCAAAAGAGAAGCCTATTTTGGGAACTCCCATGACCTGAAGTTCCGAGTTGACTGTGTAGTTATGTGTTCCCACATCGGGATCTGTTGTTCCGCCAGCCGTTGCAGTGATTGCCAAGGTATGTGTTGGAGAGGAAGTATACGGGGTCATAAATGGATATCGATCTCTCTCACCGTCGACAATGATAAAATAGGGAGTGTCACCTATACCATCACTTCCAGGCAAGTCTTGTTCAGGCCCCTTACTAGCGTCACTGCCATTGTAATCACTCCAATAATTTCCGCCAGAAGGGTAATAGTCATCCCAAACTGTTTCTTGCCCTAGAGCTTGGGCATTTCGGTTCGTGTTATCAAAATTGTTGTGGAAAATGATGTTGTCTTTGCAGTCCCAAAAGGCAATATAAATCCCTGTGGGGTTGTTCTCTATGTTGTTTCCAACGATCCTGTTAGATGAACTGTTCCCGTGCAGAGAGACACCATACCCATAATTGCGTTCGATTAGGTTTTCAACAACATCTGATTGACTTGTGTCCGTCAGTCTAATTCCGTGATAACATAGGGTTGTCCTGCAACTAGCAATTGTCACGTTGTTTGCTCTAAAAATGTGAATACCTGCTACTCCAGGCACATCAATAGAAGTGTTCCGTATCATCAACCCCCTGACAACCACGTTATCAGCGTTAATCAGAAATACATGGTTTTCAGCACCCATTCCATCAACAATAGTTGTCGTCCACCCTTCTCCCTCTAGAACTACAGTTTTATTTACTATGATATTCTCATAGTAAATCCCACTCTCAACGAGAATTGTGTCCCCTGTATCTGCTTCATTAATTGCCTGCTGAATGGATTGGCCTAGCTTGACTTCAGCAGGATTTGCTTCCGGTGTAAATGCAAAAGAAAATCCCATTGAGAGAACCAAGACAATCAAGGCTAACACGGTGGTTCCGTTTCTCATTTTCAACACCTGAGGAAAGCCTACTCAGCCCCGCATCAATAACGATCTAGTCAAGAATACTACGAGTCCTTCTCTCGATCCTCTTGTTGCTTCTTCTTTATTATCTGCTCGTACTGCTCAATTGCCTTCTCTTGGTCCCATTTGAAACCTTTCTCATTTTGCTCAAGGCTAAAAAGATGAAATCCCCATTTACGTTTCTTTTGGTCCAATCCATATTGAGCTCTGACTCTTTTTTCCTCGTCAATAACCATATAAACCACGAGGATAGTCGGAACGACCAAGACTGTTACTGGATGAATAAAAAACATCATCCAGAGCTGAAAATAAAGGAGCGCTGAGAACAGTACTGGAATCCAGAACCATATAGTTGTAAAAATAGTCGCCATCAGATAGAATATTTCCAGAAAGGAATCCTTGAGTTCACTCCATGCGCTCATGCCGAAACACCATAGGAGCCGTTCACGTAAATACGTCACGATCATGCTATTTAACCTTTAGCACACAACTAGATCCATGCACAAGCTATCCGGTTAATAGTATTGCACGAAGTTGCTGAGACCCAGTTTTTCCCTTTTGCTTGAGGTGGCGCACCCTTCGCGTGGACGCGCTCAAACCCCAAACAAGCAGAATGACGCCTATGATAAGTGTTCCAGTCCCAAAAGGAAACAACGATGAATGTGGGAACTCGTACGCAGTCGTCCCTCTAAAAAGGACTAGTCTATCAAAGTAGAAATCACTTATCGTATTAACGATTTCAAGAGTATAGTTTCCATCCTGCGTCACAGTACCTATAAACGTCGGATACACCGACTCCTCAATTTCCACTTCACCCAGCTCAATCATGGTAATATTGGTGATTTCTATAACCACATAATGGTCTGGAATACTCACTTCTGTTACGACTAGGTCAAGCTGAAGAGTCGTCTTACTTTCGTCAAGTCTGTATATTCCGACTTCAACGGTGATTTCCGGAGGAAGCACGTAGTCACGTTTAGGGTAAAACTTCGCATTGATTCTATCTCCCTTCTTGAAATATCCAGTAACATTCGCACCATAAACGATTGGGCCATCTCTCGTTGCTATGAAGCTATCAACCTCCTCCTCAGGCAGAATACTCGCGTTACTCGTTTGAGAAACCAGTACCAGAATCATTCCAACGAACAACGTTGCAACAGCCAACCCCACTATCCATCTTCTCAACAGTCCCATACTCCTTTAGGCCTCAATTCCCTTCCCGAATGCCTTCTTAGCTATCCCAAAAGGATTCCTCTTTAAAACGATTTTGGTTGTTTCAGTCGATGACACTTTCATGATTGGTGAAAACTTCTGGCTTCAAGACAGAGGCGTTCTATTCGACATATCAAAACCGTCGCCAACTCTGATTAGCTACTTAAGTTCTTCCAGAACCCCAGAAACCTGAAACGACCCAGTGAAACTGTCAAGAACCAGAAGCAGAGCCACGAAGGTTGCCTCGGCCTTGTTCACAGTTCTCCGCGACTCACAAGTCAGATTCGTTGCTAATATGCTAACATAGAAAATGTGCCAGCATTTGACTCCCCCTATCTTCTTGTGACATCGGGTCCAATAGGAAGAAGGTCTTGAATGCTCGCCGTACCTGAATTGTCTAGCGCAGAAACCAAGAAAGCCAAAGGTTTTCCCGCACAATACTGATGTTACCGTTGATATGCGTGGGCTATTGGTAACACCTGACTTATCTGCAACACACCGCCCGTTGTCAACCATGGGGCCTCAGCAAGGCGAAACGCAGTTTCCACTCTGACAAAAGAAGAGGAAAGGACGAAGCCTTATTATTGATGCGGCGCTGAAGGGTTCCAAGAGCAGATACAGCATCGGAGTTAATGCGTCAACACTTCTAGGCGAATCATACACAACAAACAATACGCGAATAAATTAGAACATTGAACCTCAAGCGCTTACGATTCAGCACACAGCCAGTCGGCTTTGGAGAAGCATGGAACTAATGATCACCTTTCCAATAAGCAGAACTTTCCAAAACAATCTCGATTGGAGACAACAATCAGAAGTCTGAACTTTTTTTTATATTTCAATAGAAAAACTATCAAGATATATTAAAGCATAAGAAGCGCGGAGAATGGCATAGAAGATAATTCCAGAAACTTTATATTGCGTAAAAACGGAAATAAATGTACCTAGGGAGAAGGGTAAATGCGGTACCGTTCATTAGTGTTATTACTAGTCGCCATAGTCGCAATAAGCGGCCTCCTTTTCACATTACTAGGCAATAACGCCGTAGCAGGAGGCAACCAGTCACCAGTAGCCTCCTTCACACACATCCCCGAATTCCCCATGCCAAACGAACCTGTACTTTTCGACGCATCAAGTAGTTATGACCCAGATGGTTCGATAACGCAGTACGCGTGGAACTTCGGCGATGGAAGCGTAACAACAACCACAAATCCATTGATCAATCACACTTACCTTGCAGACGGAACATACACCGTCGAGCTAGTTGTCACTGACAACAACGCAGCGCAAAGCGCCGCAGCCCAAGTCATAGAAGTAAGCACAATAGTCTACTTCAGAGTCGTAGCATACGGCACAATCATCCCCGTTTCAGAAGTTCAAGTAACAGTCTACTACAAAAGCGGCTCAACATGGCTCACCGCTCCAGTAGGCTGGAACGGTCTCGAGATACGATATGACAACATGACTCAGCCAGACCTTGCAGACACGAGCGGAGAAAAATACCGGAATCCAGGCTACACAGCCTCGATCCTCAGACACAACGCAAGCAACATAGGATTTGATGTCCACCGATCAACTTGGACAGTGTTTTTCAAGTTCAAATATGGTTCAAACGTGGCTTACTGGCCAGACGACACAACATTCGTCTACACATACAACGGAGGGGTGATAGAGACACATGCTTATGCCCAGTGTCATAGAGCATACTGGGATCCGTCAGCCTCGACATACGTGATTAAAGTCAACAACATACCAAAGGACGGAGTCTCCCCAACATCAAGACATCCTATAATAATCGGCATCCAGGGTCAGCCAACTGAACAACACTACTTGGTGGTAAGAACCAGTCCCTTAGGAGTCACGTCTATCCCTGGCGAAGGTTGGCACATCAAAAACACCAATGTCACGCTAACCGCGCCGAGCACAGTATCTATGTCAAGCACCAGCCAATACCGGTTCACCTACTGGGACGTCGATGGAGCATCCAAGGGAACAGGAGTCAACCCAGTAACCGTACAGATGAACACCAGCCACACTGCCACCGCACACTACACACTGCAATACGCAGTCAACTTCACGCAGGGCGGCCTCTCACTAGACTCAACAGGAACCATCGTGACAGTCGACGGAGCAGCCAAGGCACTCAGCGACATGCCATACCTGAAGTGGATCGACAACAGTAGCTCAGTTACATACTCATACAATTCACCAGTCACATCTTCAACAACAGGAAAGCGTTATCGCCTAAACACAGTTACAGGTCCAACCTCACCAATCACCTTGACAGGGCCTGCTACAGTAACCGGCAACTACGTAACGCAGTATCAAGTCACTTTTGCTCAGTCTGGCTTGGATTCAACCGCTACCGGCACAGTCGTAACCGTTAACGGCACAGCAAAAGCCAACGCAGACCTTGCATACAACTGGTGGGTAGATGCAGGCTCAACCGTGACCTACACCTACAGCTCAATTGTCTCAAGCAGCACGACAGATAAGCAGTTCAGACTTGTAACCGTGCAGTGTCCCCCCTCGCAGTTCGTCGTCACGGAGCCAACAACAATCACAGGAGTCTACTGCTGCCAGTACAAAGTCAAATTCGCCCACTCGGGCCTAGATTCAACCGCCACTGGCACAGTCGCAACCGTCAACGGCACAGCAAAAACCTACTCACAATTGCCATACAGCATATGGGTAGACAGCGGCAGCACAGTAATCTATGCTTACACTACAACAGTCCCAAGTAGCTCCCCAACCAAGCAGTTCCGTCTATCAAGTGTCACCGGTCCAACTAGTCCGATGACTGTCACAGGCTCCACCACCGTTACAGGCAACTACGTGACCCAATACCAAGTCACATTCACGCAGTCAGGTTTAGATTCAACAGCCACAAGCACAGTGGTAACCATTAATGGTTCTCCAAAAACGTATAGCAACTTGCCTTACAGCCTGTGGGTTGATAGTGGCGGTTCTGTAACCTACTTGTATAGTTCCCCTGTTTCCAGCAGTGTTTCTGGTAAGCAGTTCCGCCTCTCAAGCGTTAGCGGCCCAACCAGTCCAATAACCGTTACGGGCTCTACAACCGTCACAGGCTGCTATGTTGTGCAGTATCAAGTCACTTTTGCTCAGTCTGGCTTGGACTCTACGGCCACCGGGACAGTTGTTACTGTTAATGGGGGCGCAAAGTCTTATGGTAATCTTCCCTACAGTTTATGGGTTGACAGCGGTAGCTCCTTAACCTACTTGTATAGTTCCCCTGTTTCCAGCAGTGTTTCTGGTAAGCAGTTCCGCCTCTCAAGCGTTAGCGGCCCAACCAGTCCAATAACCGTTACCGGCTCAATCACAGTCACAGGCAATTACATAGTCCAATACCAAGTCACATTTACCCAAACAGGCCTAGACTCAAGCGCTACTGGCACGGTCGTAACAGTCAACAGTGTCACCAAAGGATACGCTGAACTGCCCTACTCCCTCTGGATCGACAGCGGCGGCACAGTAACCTACACGTACACAGATCCAGTCCTAAGCAGCACGTCAGGCAAATGGTTCAAACTCACTAGCATAACAGGCCCTGCGTCTCCGATAACTGTGATGACTTCAACAACAATCACAGGAGACTACAAGACACAATACCAAGTCACATTTGATCAGTCAGGCGTTGGATCAATCTACACTGGAACAATAGTAGTGATAGACAGCACAAACTACAATGGAGCCGCGCTACCCGCATCATTCTGGTGGGATAGTGGAAGTGGCCACACCTTCGCTTTTGCTTCTCCTCTCACAGTAAACGCCAGTGTCCAATACACTTGGAGCTCAACCTCAGGCCTATCCACCCTACAAAGTGGCATCCTCACAATTACAGCGTCTGGGAGCGTCACAGGCAACTACATAGCCCAGAACTGCGTCACATTCGACCAAGTCGGTGTCAGCCTAGACTCCACAGGCACGGTCCTGATCGTTGATGGAACACCTTACACAGCGTCTGCGTTGCCGAAAGCGCTCTACTGGCAACTTGGAACGACACACAACTTCACCTTCCAGTCCCCGCTAGTAGTAACGCCAAACAGCAAGCAGTATGTGTGGACAAACACTACTGGACTATCAAACGTTCAGAGCGGCTCGATAACCATCACCACGTTCGGAAACATAATCGGCCATTACAAAACCCAGTACTACGTCAATCTGGCAACAAACCCGCTTGGAATAGACTCTCCAATAGGTTCAGGATGGTATGATTCTGGCACCTACGCTAATATCTCAACAGACCAAGTCGTATACGGAGGCTCACGATACTGGTTTATCGGTTGGACCACAGCTGACATGGCGGAGATAACAGATCCAACCTCACCTTCTACAACAGTGCTCGTAGACAAGGCTAAAACAGTAACAGCGAACTATTCACACCAATACCTCATAACCTTCGCACAGTCTGGCCTCTCCTCAGATGCCACTGGCACCGTAGCAACTATCAATGGATCAGCTAAGTCCTACGGAGATTTGGCCTATAGCATATGGGTAGACGAAGGCATTACGCTAACCTATTCATACGAATACAATGTCTCAAGCAGCATTTCTGGAAAGAAATATGTTTTGACAGGCGTAACAGGTTCTTCATCCCCGATAACCGTGAACACGGACACCAACATCACTGGAAACTACAAGACACAATATCATCTGACAGTCTCATCACCCTTCGGCACAACAGGCGGTCAAGGATGGTATGATAGCGGCGCAACAGCCTACGCATCGCTAAACACTAGCAATATAGATCATGGAAACGGAACCAGACGAGTCTTCACAAACTGGAACGGCGACTCCTCAGGAACAACCTACTCACAGAGTAACCCGATAACGATGAACTCAGCCAAGACAGCGGTAGCCACTTGGAAGACCCAGTACGCGATTACCTTTGCACATTCTGGACTTGACAGTTCAGCCACCGGCACGGTTGTAACAGTCAACAGCGCGCCAGTCACATACTCGCAGCTACCATACACAAACTGGACTGACAGCGGCGGCTCGGTCACATACTCATATGGAAACGTATCCACCTCGACCCCTGGCAAACGCTTCACGCTGACAGGAGTCGCTGGTCCATCATCACCCATCACGGTGACCGCCCCCCTCACGATCACAGGCAACTACATCACCCAACACCAAGTAGTTGTCAATCAGACAGGCGTTGGAAGTGACTACCTGGGCACTGTAGTGACTGTTGACGGAAACACTTACACAATCAACACACTCCCAGCCTCACTCTGGTGGGACAGCAGCTCGACCCACTCATTCTCATTTAGCTCGCCCTTGGTCGTCAACGCCAGCAAACAATATGAATGGCAATCCACAACAGGCCTCTCAACACTGCAGAGCGACACTGTCACTGTTACCACATCAGGAAGCATTATAGGCAATTACGCAGCAGAACAGAAAGTATACATCACATTCGCACAAACAGGTGTAAGCTCAGACTTTACGGGCACAGTGATGACGATCGACGGGATCAACTACGGAGTAACGGATCTTAATGTCTCATTCTGGTGGGATAATGGTAGCAGCCACACCTTTGCCTATGCTTCACTCCTCGTAGTCAGCGCCAATGCCAAACAATACCTCTGGACTAGCGCTAGCGGCTTATCCACCCTACAAAGTGGCACCCTCATAGCCACAACATCTGGGAGCGTAACAGGGAACTACAAGACCCAATACTATCTTACACTCGTCACCAGTCCTCCAAATGTCACTTCTCCCTTAGGCGCAGGATGGTATGACGCTGGCTCAAACGCAACGATATCAACATCTGCATACGTCGATATATCCCCAGGCCAATCGCGCTACCGCTTCAACGGCTGGACAACAGCCAACATGAGCGAAATAGAAGACGCTTCGAAATCCCCCACAAAAGTGCTAGTTGATGAAGCAAAAACCGTGACGGCCAACTACGTCACACAATACTCAGTGTACTTCAACCAATCTGGCATAGGCCCAGACTACCTAGGAACCGTTTTAGACGTTGACGGAGTAAACTACGATCTCACCTCTATACCCGCACCATTCTGGTGGGACAGCGGAAGCGCACATCCATTTGCCTTCCAATCACCACTCACGGTTAACGGCAAACGCTATGTATGGATCAACACAACAGGTCTATCCACTCTTCAGAGTGGAACCTTGACAGTTGCAAACTATGGGAGCATCGTAGGCAACTACAAGACCCAATACCTGCTCACGGTAGTGACAGACCCAACAGGCCTGAGTCCCCAACCCAGCCGAAACCCCGCAGGCGAAGCAGGACCAACAAACGGCTGGTGGTACGACACCTCCACAAGCGTGACACTAACTGCCCCGATGATCAGCGGCCACACGTTCCTATACTGGGACGTTAACGGAACATCCAGAGGCAGCGGAGTAAACCCAACCGCCGTGTACATGAACGCACCCTACAAGGCAACAGCCCACTACGCGATCCCATCACAATTCACGGTGACGATAAGCCCAAATTCAGCAACAAGAGCCATAGGCCAGCCCGTGCACTTCACGTCCAGCATCATAGGAGGAACATCACCCTACACCTACCAGTGGTACTTGGGCAATAACCCAGTGGCCGGAGCCACATCCAACAGTTGGACGTTCACACCGAACGCAAGCGGCATATACTACGTGTACCTGCGAACAACTGACGCTAACAACAACACAGCACAATCTGGAACTGCAAACGTAACTGTTTCAGGGGTTGCTGTGGGAGGATATTCAATCTCGTTAGCTCGTCAGACCCCACTATTCAACGTGGCAGCCTACGGCACACTAATAACCTTGCTAGGACTTGCACTAAGCTTAACGAGACGCAAAAGAAAATAGTTCCCTCGCCTTTTTGTTCTTAGTGCCTGATGAGGGCAAGTCTAGAGGTTTGCTTACTGTGACTAAGAAACGAAGAGAAATTCCACAGAGAAAAGCATGGCAGCTCTCAAGAAAGCAGATGGCAGTGTTTTCTCTCGTCTGCGTCGTGGCGATTGCTGCTGTTTCCACAGTTCTCCTTTTCCTGCAGCAATCACCTAGCAACCACTTTTCTCTCAAAGCAGCCATAGTTGATCAATAAAGTGGAGAGCTTCCAAACCCCACATTTGTAGAAAACGTCACCGCGGTCCTAAAGGAATATGGCTTCAGCGTTGACTACACCGACAAGCCTGATGTGGAGTTTTTCAAGGGACTCGCGAGAAGTAACTACGGAATCATAGTGTTAAGGGGGCACTCAGCCTTGAGACAACCCTACAACTCGACGGTGGATTTTTTTACTTCCGAACCCTTTAACATCCAAAGACACGTTCAAGAAATATCTGAAGAACTTGTAGTCGAGGCCGTACTAAACTATACGGGAACCGAAAAACACTATTTTGCCATTACACCAAAGTTTGTAGAGAAGCTGGAGGGCAATTTCCCCAAAAGCATAGTTATTGCCATGGAGTGCTGGAGCCTGAAAGAGGGCTTAAAGCAAATGGCAGAGGCCTTCATTAAGAGAGAAGCGAAAGCTTATGTTGGCTGGTCTGACTGGGTCGATATATCGCACGTAGATAATGAAACCACCAAGTTGATTAGGCGACTTCTCGTCGAGAACAAAACTCTAGAACAAGCGGTTAATGAAGCATCTCCAGACCCTTTTTTCTTCAGCAAACAGGGTTATTATCCAGAATCTGCAGGGAACCTAAGATTATCTGATTTGGTTAAAGAGAAAGAGGCTACAGACAGCTCTCTACCCGCAGCAATTCTGAGCTACTGCTACAACATAGCCTTGGCGGTTGTCGATTCCAGTCATAAGAAATTGAAGGATCTCAAATGGACAACGAATCAGACTGACCTGTTAGCCTCTTCAGCCGCCTAGAGGCAACGGTATACAATTGGTTTCGGAGGGCTTCGCCTGCAAGGTTGATTCTCCGCAGTCTTCTGATTTCCTCTGCCAACTGGGTATCATTCAAAACTTCGTCTAGCCACTTTTCAAAGTCGCCACGGTACAAGTGAAACTCCAGAGATTTTACGCTCACTTCGTTCATCCTCTCCGCAAACTCTTTCAAGGATGCAGTGCTTAGACCCGTGTAGTTTCCGATGGACGTGAAGAAGTAGAAAGCCTTTTCTCTGGGAACGGTTCTCAGAATCTTGGTTTGCTCGGCGGTCATATTTTTCTCCTCTATATTACGTGTTTCTTTTATAAATGTTAGCCTTCTGGGTCATTGAGTATTGAAACTGGTATTTCCTTGAATTTCTTCGTCACCATTGAAGTGCGAATTCTCAAAACACCATGTAAAGGAGCCACAGAGTTGGCAATGAAATCGTGCAGGCTTTCTTGGGTTTCTGCAACAACTTTCGCTATTATCTGCAACTCTTCCGAAAGGGACGAGTAGACTTCCAAGACCTGTGGCGCCTCACAGAGTTTCTCCGCGACCCTCTCGCTCTCTTTTGGATTAGTGAAAACCGTCATCATCGCTGTGATTCTCCATTTCCCAACTCTTTCAGAATCTATTATCGCTGTATACTTCTTGATAATCCCATACTGCTCCATCCTTCTTATTCTATCGTAGACTGTTGAATGGGCTATTCCCAGCTGCCTGCCTATGGATACGTAAGTCTGTCTCGCATCTGTCTGCAGCGCCTCCAGAATCCCCACGTCTGCAGCATCCAGCGGAAAGCTGTCGTTCTTGAACCGCAAAATTCCACTTCCACTCTCAACACTAAATGCTCGAACGATTTATCTCTTATTGTCGGAAGAATGTAGACCTGAACAGCTGTTTTCCGTCATTTAGTAAGCTGTGCCCTACCGTAAAATTATCGAAAAAATCTAAAGATGCCTTCATATCTCCGATAACAGAGCAATCAACCCAGCAATTTTGCAGAAAATATGACAAATAGATTTAAATCCGCCGCTGATGCATAGAACACTGTTCTAGAGGATACTTCCATCGAAAGGTCGTGGCAATGATGAAAATGTCCAAAATATGGGAAATTCTCCGAATATTTAAGGACTCATGTAAAGATCGAGGCTGGAAAACTTCTGAGAACGAAGACCTAGTTGAAGCTGACGAGTGCTATCACAATTTTCTTTGGATTAGAGGGGTTCATGTTTCCTCTTTCAAAAAGATAGCCTCCGCAAGGAAGTGCGTGGTTCGAGAGGGCATGTCATACCGTCTGGTTGAGGTTTCCTGCACCGCATGGTTGTTCTCAGAGACTCCTTCGGAGACTCTGATTCAAGCAGTCGTCGAAGATCCTGAGCTTCTAAGCAGAACAGCGCTATACGATCTCAGCGGGGCAGTCAAAGGTAAGAACAGGTGCACTCGATTGAACTATACTGACAGCCCAGTTTTCCAAGAGTTCGAAAATTTTCTGGAAAAGGATATGAGAATCCACGTTAAACCCTTTTCCTCCTCTTCCACTTCTAACGTTGATGTTAGACCGTGCAGCATTGAAGAACTTGCTTGATTCTATCCATGGCTTTTCAAAGGCTTCATAAGGGATTAATCTACTAGTATGTTATGAGTGAAAAGAAAAATGTCTGAGGACACAGAGTCCGACAGAATAAAGACGCTTGTCACGTTCAGAGAAAAGCTCATAAAAAAGATCGAAGAGCTCGAAACCGAGCTTAAAGACTTGCAAATCACTCTTGGAACTGTTAACTCAATTCTGCTAGAAAAAGGGTTTAAGCGTCCTCAGGCCGCGAAAAAGCCAGCCGCCACTGAGGCGTTGCCGCCAAAAGAGGAAAATTCATTCGAAGCTGGAGCTTCTGCGGAACCGACGGAGACTCCTGAAAACGTTTTTCAGTTGAAGTCAAATTCGGGCGAACTTCTGGCAATCCTCCATACAAGCGAAAACTTGTTGCGGGTGCTTCCAGCCGAAGACAAGAAATTCAACGTTAACACGCCACCGTTCACTCAATTCCTAATCGAAAGAGTTCTGGCCAAAATGCAGGAAAGGGACGGCGAACTGGCCAGAGCAGGGCAGTTAACAACCGACAGAATCTTCACGTACAACATTATGAGAGAAGGTGACGTGATCAGTGAAATAATAATCAAAAACATCGACCAAGAACGTCTAAAGGAACTCAAATCGAGCATTCGATGGACTCTTGAGAAAATGAACGAGAAAACACAAAGCCAAAACCCTTGATTATCACTTAGCACGGTCAAAATAGATGCTCTTACCCTTAGCTGATATTGGAACACCAATCAAGACAGTAGCTCTCTTCAACATCTTCAACCGCAAAGCAGCCGTCCCAACACGATACATTATACGATTATCAACATTCACTAGACCCGCCGTCTTTACTGCAGAACCCAACGCTATCCCA
>Ga0172365_10000337_pt1 | contig 30459 bp, 20 predicted proteins | sample LakKivSesite48cm_FD_114535 | JGI IMG/M metagenome (GOLD analysis project Ga0172365, IMG submission 114535) | Sediment microbial communities from Lake Kivu, Rwanda - Sediment site 48cm | ecosystem: Environmental > Aquatic > Freshwater > Lake > Sediment | place: Rwanda: Western Province, Lake...
AAAAAGGCGGCTAAAGTTTTCGTGACTAAGCCCCAGTCCTGGCACAGGTTTTTCCAGTAAAGCGCTAAAACAGCCAGGATGGCGCCGCTCTGAATAAAGACGTTGAACAGCTTGACGAAGTCGGCGTCTCCGGCGCCGAGCGCTTTCGAGACGAAAATGAGGTGGAAAGTGCTCGAGATAGGAAGAAACTCCGTCAGCCCTTCGACAATGCCAAGAATAATACTCTGTAAATAGTCCATCGGGAAAGGAAAAAAATGCGCTTATATTTAATTTCTTATCCGATCGACTTTGTAGACTTCTCTCCAGGACTTGATCACCAGGGCGGTTTGAGGCACGGGCTGGGCGAGGACCTGGCTGGGCGGCTCTGGGCCAATCCCGCCAGCCGGTTGCGTGAAGCTCTGGATGAAGACTTTTCTCTTGTGGATTTCCTGCTGCCCTGACTCTGAGACAACTTCGGTCTCGCCGATTGAAACGGCTGAACGCACCTTCTGCTTGGTCAGCTTGAAGGCCAGAGGCGCTCCGGCGTCAGTCAACAGAGCTGATCCGCCGACCTGGTTGCCCAGAATATACCTGGCATAAATCCTGCCGCTTCCGCTAAGAGTCTTGCACGGGTTCAGGGATTCTATGCTTCCTTCCAGCGTTGCGATATAGACCAGGCGGTCTGCAATTACTGGGTCAGCCCAGACTCTTTCGCTGACAGCGAATTCGCCTTTCTTGCGATCGAGGTTGATGCCGAGTTCGTCGGCGAGGTCGTCTGGTCCGATAAACCATTCGACGGAGGGCGAAGTTCCATCGACTAAGGCCACAAAGGAATATTGAGCGGTGTTAGGGGCTTTCTCATCCCCGCCTGTCCCGAAGAAGAGATGAATCGTCTGGTCGGCCTGGTTGACATAGACAGCCGGTTTGGTGAAGATTGGATGATAGTAAGGATCTTGATAAATGACCGTAGGTTCCCACTCGGCAATGGCGTCTGTCAGGTCGATTCTCCACAACCTACCCTTCAAATCCCCAAAATAGACCCTGTCTGCAAAACCATCTCCATCTTCATCGACCGTCTCTGGTGAACCAGGAATGGTGTTCTGAATCCCGAAGGGGCTGGCTGGCTCTGGCGTCTCCTTGATCTCCCAGAACCCGAGGAGTTCTCCATCCTCGACATCGACGCAATAGAAATAGTGGCCGATGGCCTCATCCGGGTCCCCGTCATTGTCATAGCCGGAGCCGAAGAAGACAACCCATTTGTTGAGCGATTCGACTTTGACGATTCTTGGCACAGACCAGGTTTCTCCCATATATGTATCGGTGAATTCCCAGAGCGGGACGGGATTCTCAGGGTCGGTCACGTCAAGCCCAAAATAGTAACACTTGTGGTTCTTTCCCCAGCCTGCGCCCTGGCCGCAGACAAGAACCGTATGCCAGCTGGCGCCGAAGTAGACATCCTGAATCGTCGGCGTGCCGTCAACGAAAAAGTGGTGAGTCATATAATACCCGCAATTCGGGACCTCAGCGCTAATCACCCTCATTTTCTTCAATTTATAGAGAAGGTTGTTGGGGATAAAAGCCCAGAGCTCGTTCAGAGTCTCGGCGTCAAAGCAGTGAAGCATGCCATCGTTGGCGCCGGCAAACACGACTTTCCGCCTATTCTCCAATGATAGTCTAAAATCCATATAGCCTGTACCCATCTGAGCGTCGCGGCCGCTGGCCGGCGGCTCGAGCACTTTGGGAGAAGAATGGTTGATGTCGCCCAATTTCCAATTTCTTGGCTGGAGCAAATCCGAGTCATCCCCCAGAACAAACCTGATGAGAGGCTCGACTTCAGGACTTCCGAGTCCGAGATCAAGATAATCGTCGAGCGTGTCTGCGTAGGAAGTGTCGAAAGGAACTCTATCGTTCATCGCGCCGTCGGCCTGGGCGTCATAGGCTACATAGACGGTGCGGGCATCCCAGCTCATGTCCCTCAGGTTCTCTCCCGCGTCTTCCACAAATTCGGCGCCGATATCCAGGATATCCTCGAGCTGAGAGCCTCTGGTATAAGCCAGGTTGAGGTCGGTGACATCCCAGGAGCGGAGATGGCCTTTCCAGCGCGGAAATTCAAAAGAGGCCGAGTAGAGAACTTCCTCCTCGTCTTCCGTTCCGGTGATATCCACTTTGGTCACCGCATGAGAAGTCCGCGAATATTCCCGTTTGCTGATGTAGTTATAGATGATCTGGAGAGAATAGATCCTCGGCGTTATTGTTTCGTCGTCACTGTGGAACACTCCCTTCCAGCGGAGGAAATCGCCCGGGCTCTCGAATTCATACTCAACGCCGGATGTTACCGGGCCTTCCCACTTGGGGTTTCCGTTTTCGTCCTCGGAGTTGGAAAGATAATAGGTGATGGATGTTCCGGCCGGCGTATTATCGTCAACAATAATCGTGGCCGAAACAATCGCATACTCTGAAGTCAGGAAACTGCATTCGGTGAGATTCTTGGCGGAGACCGTGCCGTCTTTCCAGTAGATCGGGTAGACATCGTTCATGAAGAAGTAACAATTTCGCGAGTCGTTGCCGTCAGCGACAAAGAAATCGAGGTCGCCGTCTGCGTCGAAATCTCCGATCGCGCCCGAGTCCAGGTCGCCGGAAGAGGAGACCTGGGCGCCGCTTGAAGGAATGGAATGCTGGGTGAAAGTCGCCGTCCCGTCATTTTCATACCAGAAGACATATCCACCTGGGGTATTGAAGACGTGTCCATCGGTGGCTAAGACAAAGTCAAAGTCGTTGTCGTCATCCACGTCACCTTCACGAAGGTAGGCGGGAGAGCCCTTGCGGTTGGGAATGCGTATCGTTTTGCTCGCAATCTTATTGAACGTCCCGCCGTCGTTCCTGTAATAATACATATCATCATCGTTTGCCGCCCCGCAGTAAAAATCAACGTCGTTATCGTCGTCAAAATCTCCGGCCGCAACACCGCAAACGCCATAGATATAAGCGGAACTGTCAGGATAGGGATTAATGACCTGAGGCAATCGCGAAAAGACGCCGGTCCCGTCGTTTATGAATATTACGACCTCTCCGTAGCGGGTTGAAGCCCAACGGGAGGGAATCCCGACGATCAGGTCGAGGTCGCCATCGTTGTGGATGTCTACAGAGCAGATGTTGCTTTCCCAACGCCAATGGGAACTCGAGGATCCGTACTCGCCGTAGCCGTCGTTGATCAAATCTCCCAAGAGAGTGGGATCCGGGTCGAATTCGGGTATGTCACCAGGACTTAACCTGTTCTCAACATACAGGTTTTTAAAAATCCACAGCCTTCCCTGCCAGGAGAGAGCAGAGATGTCGGCATCGCCGTCGCCGTCATAATCGCCGGCGCCGACGGCCATGATTTCGTAGGTGGAGAGAGCGCCGAGATAATTAATATAGTAAGGACCGCTGAAGACAAATCTATCGGGATTTCCTGGGTCTACTCCCTGGCAGGTAAAAATGGCAAGGTTTGTGTCTCCAGGTTGATACGTGTACCTGTCGCAGTCTCGGCCTCCTTCGGCGAGGTCCACATAGCCGTCGCCGTTAAAATCCGCCGCAGCTCCCGTCATCCTGTAGTTGGTCGCCACCGGATAGTTGCTTGTTTCCTTCCAATTAGTCTTTCTATACGCCAGTCTGAGGTTGAGGCCATCCTCATTAATTTCGACTGCCTCCATTATGAATTTATCCTCAGGGTCGTTTCCCCGGTAGCCCCAAACGCTCCCCTGTTGCGTCGTGCATGTCTGGCTTCCGGCTTTGATAAAAAAGAAGGCTACCAGAGCCCCCAAAACGATTAGCCCAAAGACATATTTTTTCATGGCCGCTTCCTTTTCCTTTAAGTAGATTCTTGAATTTCTATCTTCACCTCGATCCTTGCATAGGTATTCTCGCCGGCTTTGCCTATGCAAACGACGAGGCAATCCTTGTCATTCGCCGCCACCCCCGGCGCTTCATCATTGATCAAAAAAACCGTGTATCTCAGAGAATTATCGTTGGGAAGGGGCTGGTTGAAAAAGATTGTATCGCCAGGGTTGTTTTCGATGTCTTCCCAGAGCTCCTCATCGGTCAGCCGACGGAAATACAGGGGATTGGGAACATCATAACTCAGGAAAGGGGCATCAAGGACGTTAGCGCTCCCACCGAAATCCGTCCTGTATTGACCGGCAAAATCCGAAAACGCGCCGCTGATAATGTTATCGTTCATCAGCCTGAAGACGGCGTCAAACCCGGCCTCGGCTGCGTTAAAGGCCCTCTCCTGCAGCCGGACGTTGCCGGCCACCAGGGACCCTGTGCCGGTGACGAAAAGAAGCAGAATGCCGACACTCAGCAAAAAGGCGAGGACGATGATCAGAATGATCAAGCCCGCGCCCCGATCCTTTCTCATTCCCTTTGTTTTCATTTTTTGCCTCATCACCGCGTCCCGTAATTATAGATGTTGAGTGTCAGATTCCTGACGTTGGAGGTCGATTCGAGCAGGAATCGCTTGTGCCTGTCAGGCTGGCCGAGGCCGCCTGCATCGTTAGAAACCTGGGGACGCTGATAGAGATAAAGCTGGGCCGGCGGTGTGCCGGAAACGACCACAAAAGGTCTTGGTGTCCTGCCCAGGAGGATAATCCTAATCTCCCGGATCAATCCGATCTCATCAAGAGACCAGACATGATCAAAGTCCCAGGGACGGAAGCCGTCCAGAGAGCCGTTTTCATCCAGGTCGCCGTTATACTCGAACTGGAGGTTCTCGACGTTCTGGGCGAGAGGATAGTGATAGCTATTCCAGGTCATATAGAAAATTCCGCCCTGTCCGTTTCCGATATAGCCGTTGACCCCGGCTGTCAGTCCGGGATAATTTCCCGTCACATCCAGCCAGAATTCTTTGACGTCGATGAACGTCACCAGGCCGCCGTTATAATCATCCGACTGGGGGCAGATGCCGGAGAGGCCTCCCGGCGGGTTGATTCCGGGCGCAGGACCGGGCGAGAAATTCAGCTTCTCATTGCTCCCGCTGGCGTTGTGGGTAACGTGGGTAATCTGTCTGACCTGGGCGAGCCGGCAACCGGAAGCAGGGTTCGGCAGAACAAGAACAATTTTATTTACATAAAAAGCGTCAGGGTATGGATTTTGCTCTAAGCTATAGTCATCAATAGAGAAGTTAGCCGCAGATCCATCATAGTCCTGGATATCCAGGTTGAGAGGGTCTTCGATGTTTCCCATCATCAGCAGCCGGTCGGGTGTCACCTCCGCTGATCCCTGGGTCTCGTTGTCAGTGCCCTGAAAATAATAGCTCTGGAATTCGATCGGCAGTCCGACTCCCGCCATCCTGATATCCCTGGTCATGAAGTACATGGCCGAGCGAAGTTCCTGCTGAAGCTCTGCGTACATGCTCTGGTCGACAGCAACTCGGTTGCTCCTCATGTAGAGGGCCAGAGTCGCTATGATGACGATGAGCATAACGGTGCTGGCCACAAGCAGCTCTGCCAGAGTGAATCCGGGTTGAAAAGGCCGTCTCCCCTTTCTCCTCAAAGCCTTTAGATATTTCGTCTTCATGGTCGTCCCTGTGATCTCACATATTTATCGGCTGATAATGGTGCTCACTCCGGCTCTTACGCGATAGTTTGTCGGGTCTCCTAAAAGCGAAGCCTGAGGTATCGTCATCTGTTCGGAGGAAAAGACCAGGACCTCGATCTGCCATGATGTCCCCAAAGGCTGAATTCGAGTCAGTCTTCGATAATCATATTTGCTGTCCCCGTTGAGGTCGATGGGCTCGTCTTTCATGATGTCTAAAATACTGTCCGGAGGGAAGTTCAGGTCAATACCGTTGACGCTCGCGTAAAAATTGCCAATCTCCTGGCCCGTCAGGTTCCTGAGGACGTCGATTTGCTGCTGGGCCAAAAAGGAGGCACTGGTGATCCGGTCTGACCGCAGGTTATTCATCACACTGAGCGTGAACATCTCGGCGAGACCGAGCACGGCGATGGCGACGAGGGCGATGCCGATCACGGCTTCAATGAGGGTGAAACCCTGCTTCTTTTTATCTTTTTCGAGTTCAGGCTGCCTCATTTTTTCCTCCTTTCCATCCTTAGGTCGACTTGACATACTGGACGGATCCCCCGGCATAGACGATGATGCTGCGGGTGCTCGGCTGGTTCTGGGCGAGGAGACTCGGGCTCTGGATCGAGACATTGTGTTGATTTGTGTAGGTCAAGAAATAATTATAGACTGTACCCAGTGCCGTGAACTCGACCCTCTGATTCGGCAGGTTTAGGGTCACGACATATTTCGCGGGAATGTACCTTCTGATGGAGCCCGGTACTTCCCCCCAGTTGGCGGCGCTGTTTTCTCTCTCGATAAAATAAATCCAGTAGCCTTGTGTGTTGTCAAAGGTGACTCGATGTTTGAGTTTGTACTTGACGGCCATGAACTTGGCCTGCTGGAATGTCGTTAGGACTTCCCTCGCTTTATTCTCCAAGTTCCTCGTTTCCAGCGTATTCTGGATGCTCGGATAAGAAATGAGCAGGAGAATGCCCAGAATGCCCACCACAAGGATGATCTCGATAAAGGTGTAGCCTCCGGGGAAAGAATGTTTGTTTCTTTTCATCAGCCTACCAATTCTATTAGCTTTTTCCGGAGCGCTGTCGTTCTTGGCGATTGTAATGCTTTCTAACCTCCATTTCAAGCCGTGAGAAACTTTTTCCACACCTGTCCCTCTTTTAAATTTATCATTCTTATTCTTTTATTTATCCATTTTATAAGCAATCCCCCCTGCGGATGAATCCCCCGAGGAAATTTGACCCGCCGGAGTCCTCTTTTTCAAGCCTCCTTCTCACCCCCAAAGGCTAACTGCGGCCGCATTTTAAATTCCGAGCCTCTTTGATATAATGACTAACCTTGAATCCAAGTCCGAGCCCCGAGAGAGAGGAATCGCCGTGCACAATAATATCTGGCACGCCCAAGAGGTCGAACAGGTCCTCACCTCCCTGAATTCCCATCCCCATCAGGGACTCAGCTCCGATGAGGCCAGCCGGCGTCTTGAAGAATTCGGCCCGAACGAGCTCAGGAAAGAAGAAAAGGTGTCGGCCTGGGCCCTTTTCTTCAACCAGTTCAAGAATGTCCTGATCATTATTCTTCTCATTGCCACCCTCCTGTCCCTCCTTATCGGGGAAATCCTGGACGCAGCCATGATCGCGGTCATCGTCCTCTTGAGCGCCGTCCTCGGGTTTGTCCAGGAATACAAAGCTGAGAAGGCGCTCGAGGCCCTCAAGAAAATGCTCTCGCCCATGGTTACCGTTCTTCGCGAAGGCCGTGAGCAAGAAGTCCCCAGCAAGGCTCTGGTGCCGGGCGACATTCTCCTTCTTGAATCGGGTGACAAGATCGCGGCCGATGCCCGTCTCATCGAAGTTCGGTCCCTCGAATGCGATGAAGCGGCTTTGACCGGGGAGTCGATTCCGGTGCGGAAGGATGTTGCTCTTTTTGGCCGCGACATTGCCGTCGGAGACAGGAAGAACATGGCCTTTGCCGGAACCATCGTCACCTACGGAAGAGCCAAGGCCGTGGTCACGGCCACTGGCATGAAGACAGAATTTGGCCAGATCGCTGAGCAGGTGGCGGCCGCAGAGCCCAAGAAAACACCGCTGGAGAAGAGGACGGCCGAGATTGGAAAATGGCTGGGCATCATCTCCTTGACTATCTGTGTGGTCGTAGCTGGAGTGATCACGATGAGGGAGGCTTTCTCCGGCTGGCTGACTATGGAATTTATCATCAATGCAGCCATGTTCGCCGTTGCCCTGGCCGTGGCCGCGGTTCCGGAAGCGCTCGCGGCCATCGTGACGGGTGCCCTGGCCATCGGGATGCACCAGATGGCCAAACAGAACGCCCTGGTCAGGAAAATGCCAGCGGTTGAAACCCTCGGCTGCGCTACGGTCATCTGCTCGGACAAGACCGGCACTCTAACTAAGGGCGAGATGACCGTCCGCAAAATATTCGTTGCCGGCCGGATGATTGAGGTGACGGGCGCCGGGTATGAACCGAAGGGAGAGTTCAGGGGAGACGTTCTGTCCGCAGTTGACGAAGACCAGCCCCTCCGTGAGCTTCTGCGCGCCGGCTTCCTCTGCAACGACTCCCAGCTCGAAGAAGAAGATGAAAAATGGTCCATCAAGGGCGACCCGACCGAAGGGGCCCTGGTTGTCGCTGCGGCCAAAGCCGGCCTGGCCATCAGGGAAACAAGGCTTTCCTCCCCGCGACTCGAAGAGATTCCTTTCAGCTCAGAAAGAAAACGGATGACGACCGTTCACGAGGAAGCGGACGGCCGGAGAGCTGCCTACATGAAGGGCGCTCCGGAAGAGGTTTTAGGCCGGTGTTCGCACATCCTGACGGACAGGGGGGTTATTGCGCTGTTGGGGAATGAAAAAACGGCGCTTTTAATGACAAACCACGAGATGGCTCGGGCCGCTCTGAGAGTTCTCGGAATAGCTTTCCGGAGTATGCCCGCTGAAAAAACGCACTGCGATGAAGATGACGAACAGAGCATGGTCTTTCTGGGCCTAGTCGGGATGATGGACCCGCCCAGGGAAGAAGCCATCGAGGCTGTGAGAACGTGCCGGAAAATCAAGATCAAGCCGGTCATGATCACCGGCGACCATGAAATCACCGCCCGGACCATCGCCAAGGAAATCGGCATTTTTGAAGAAGGCGACATTGTCCTCAGCGGCGAAAAACTTGCCACCATGGCTGAGGAGGAGCTTGAAGAGATCGTCGATAAAGTGACGGTCTATGCTCGAGTCTCGCCCATTGACAAGCTCAAAATCGTCCGCGCCTGGAAGAGCCGGGGCGAGGTCGTGGCCATGACCGGGGATGGAGTCAACGACGCTCCCGCCCTCAAACAAGCTGACATCGGCATCGCCATGGGAATCACAGGCACAGAGGTGACCAAGGACGCTTCAGACCTTGTCCTGAGCGACGATAATTTTGCCACGATCCTGAAAGCAATCGAGCGTGGCCGCTGGATTTACGACAATATCAAAAAATACCTCACCTATCTTCTCCGCTGCAACATCACCGAGGTGGTCGTCATCGGCGGCATCGTCCTCATAAAAGGGCCCGGCTATCTTCCTCTTCTCGCCGCCGCCATCCTCTACATCAATCTGGCCACAGACGGACTCCCCGCTCTTGCCTTGGGCATCTCGCCCCCGGACCCGGACATCATGGAACGGCCGCCCCGAAACCCCAAGGAGAGCGTTTTTTCGCCCGATGTCCTGACTTTCATCGCCATGGCCCTGGTCATTGAAACACCGTTTTTCTATTATCTTTTTTTCCACGAATTGAGCGATATCGCCCAGGCCAGGACGGAGATCTTTTTTCTTTTTATCATCGTCGAGCTGGTCATTGCCCTGAATTTCCGCTCCCTGAGGTTTAGCGTCTTCAAAGTCCCGCCTCATCGCTGGTTGAATTTGGCCATCCTGTCTCAAATCATCCTGGTGGCCGGGCTGGTTCAGCTTCCTTCGGTGAGGGAGTCTTTCGGCATCCTCAGACCTTCTCTATCCGGTTTAGCCATCATCCTGGCTTTCAGCCTGTTCGTCTTTTTAGCCATGGAAGCCGTCAAAGCGCTCCTCAGAAGAAAGCTAACGCCCAACTTTGGAGATAGAAAAAGCCGACGGGACCTGTCTCGGTTCACCCCCGGCGCGCGTCGCGGCCGATCTCGTTGATTTCAACAACAAAGAGTATGTGGCCTCAAACGCTCCGGGCGGCGGGGGGCCCCGAACCAAGCCACCCGTCGGGTGTGGCACGAAGGATCAGGCTTATCGGCATTTTTCGCAGAAACCGAAAACCTGGATGGAGAACTTATCCAGCCTGAACCCTTTTTCCTGGCCGATCCTGTCGATCGTCTCTTGAATGTCGGGGTGGCTGAATTCAAGAACCCGGCCGCAGGCGAGACAGATGAGGTGGCCGTGGGCGGTCCGGGAACGTCCTGGCTCGAAATGGCTGTGGTTTTCTCCTAAGTCGATCGAACTGACCAGGCCGCTCTTGACCAGGAGGTTGAGCGTCCGGTAGATCGTCGCCAGGGAAATGTGATGGCCGTTTTGAACCAGCCTGTCGTGAATTTCGTAGGCGTTAGGATGAACAGCAGGGGGAGAAAATATCTTCTTGAAAATGAGCACCCGTGTCCGGGTCAGTCTCAGCCCGCGCGAGCGCAGAAACGCCTGAAATTGCTTGAATTCGCTCTTCACTTTTTACTCGCCTCGGCTGGCTGATGATTCATCTTTCTTTTGAGTCGGTTAAGCCGGTGGATGAAGTCCTGCTCATAAACCCGGGAGACGCCGCCGGCCAGGCATAAACCTTCTTCAGAAACCTGTTTGGCCCTGACATAGTCTTTGGCCCGGTGTTCGTAGTACATAGCAAGCTCGCGAAAGCAGAAAAGCTGGCGGAGGGGCGTCATCTCCGTCCAGAGACGAACAGCCTTCTCCCACTCCTGATGTTTCTTGAAATAAGAAGCTAACTTCTTCCTGGCTAACAGGGAGACCTCTCCGGAAAGCCCCCCCTCAAGGGCTTTGCGGATAAACAGAGCTGATTTATCGAACTCGCCGGTCCTCTCCAGAATCTTAGCCGCTCCGAAGAGATCCATGGCATCTCCGAGTTTTCCCTCCTCCTGCTCCTCTTCTTCGGCAAAAAAGCTGGCCCCGACAATGACGACACCGAGGAGAGAGAGGATATCTTCCTGGTTGTGGTAGAGCACCGGCTCGACTAGGCCAAAATCGCCGGAGCGAAGAAACTGGAAATACCGGAAGGGGATCTCGGCCGAGGGGATGTCCTCTGCGCGGTCAGCGCTCAGAACCTCCCGGGCGAGATGATAGAGGCGGCAACTTTCATACTTGTGTCCCCAAAGGCTTCGCGCGGCAAACAGGAAATCGAGATGGGGAAGCCCGCTCAGATCCAGGATTTCGCCTTTGAGGATGAAGCGGGTTTCGAGCAGCGGCAGGTCAAAGGCCTTGCCGTTAAAGGTGACGATAGAACGGAAATTCATCTGCGAAAAGAATAGCCGGAGCTCCTGGATGAGCTCGTCTTCGGCCGCCAGGTCGCCCAGAAAAAACTGGAGGACGTGGAACTTGCCTTCTCTGTAAAAACCCAGGCCGACCAAAAAAGGAACCACTCCCACTCCTCCCGACAAACCGGTTGTCTCCAAGTCCAGAAACAGGGAGCTGGAGAGGTCAAAGTCCTCAAAACTCTGATCCCGGCTGAGCAGAGAGAGCGCCTGCCCTTTAATCCGGAGGCCGCGGCCGATCGAGACTCTGCCGTATCGCGAATGAAGGGAGAAATGATTCTCGAAAACTTGAAACGGTTCCCGCTTGTCCGGCTCCGCAAGCCCGGCTTTTTCCTTTTTTCCGGGTCCCGTCCTCGTCAGGCTGATGAGCTTTTCCAGCTTCTCCTTGGTCGAAAGGTCAGGGCTCCGGTCGATCTTTTGCCAGGTCTTATCAATCGCTTCCGGCCTGGACCGGGACGCCCGTGCCTTCTTAAGAAGCTTTAGTCTATCTTCGAATTCCATAGGGCTTCTTTTCCTCGTCCATCATAGAATATTTGCGACAACTTTTCAAAGCGGAGTGATTGCATCTCTATTTCCGTGAAAGGGGCGGGTCCTGTCGCGGTTCACCCCCGGCGCCCCCTCGCGGACTATCTTGTTTATTAGAAAATCGCCAGATGAGTGGCATCAAACGCTCGGGTCGGCGGGGGGCCCCCGAACCACGCCACCCACCCATGCTATTAGCATAGGACTGTCAGGGACTTGGAGATGCTTGCGCGAGGTCGGTAAAAATTGACGCTGGAGCGAAAAAAAGGTTAAAATAAAGCGTGATGGGAAGAAAAATCTTTAGCGCTGAAGGATAGAGTGGAATCGAAGAAAGCCAGCTATCCCGGAGACTCGGTATCTGTGGATACCATCATCGACCCCGCTCAACTGGCTAAGGTCAAAGAAATCCTGATCGTCCTGGCCAACGCTGTCTCTGCGGCCAAGATTTTTCCGTCCGAACACCAGACAGTGGTCAATTTTATTTCCGACCTCGAGGCTAAATTCAAGGAGTACCTGGATGCCTACTGGAAGCTCGAGCTGGGCATCGAAGAGCGGGCCTTCACTTTTGCCGGGAAAAAAGTCTACGAAGACCCCCACCCGGTCAAAAGCCTTCCCTTTTTCTTTTTCAAAGACGGCATGAAGACGCTCTATTTTTACCGGGGCCTGGAAAAAGAAGAGCTGGTGGCCTTCCTGGAGACGATTAAGAAAGTGTCCCAGCTTCCGCCCGAAGAAGGGGATATCGTCAATGCTCTCTGGGAAAAGGACTTGGCCAACATCCGGTATGACGCTCCGGACGACTTCCTCGAAACTAGGATTGGTGTCGGAAAACCGCCCCTGGAACTCAGAGTCGATAGAGAGAAGCTCTCGAGCGGCAGGATTGACTTGGCGCCCGAAGACCTGGAGACTACCCGCAGCAGTACTCTGGCGGTGGAGGCCTCAGTAATCAAGCCGGCTGTAGAAAGCGTTGGTGAAGGTCAGGAAGACATCGCCTCTGAGCCGGTCGCTTCGGATGAAAAAGACATGCGCGAGATTGAGTCGCTGCTTCTTTCTAACCGGCGGATTTCGCCAGAAGAAGAATACTTGAACCTGATCATAGAGATCACCTACCTTGAAGACCGGACCGAGCAATTCCCCGCCATCGCCGATGTCCTGAAACAGTATCATCAAGAAGCCGTTCAAAAGAATGACTTCAAAAGAGCCGCCAGGCTCCTCCTATCTCTTAACGAGATCGGGAACGCTTCCGCGACCAAGGATGAAAAAAAGGCGGCTTTCCTCGAAGCGCTCATCACCGAAATCAGCCAGGGAAGCCTCATCGCCGAGCTTCCGGACTCTCTCGATTTCAACCGGGTCGAAGACATCGACTCTCTGCTTGCCTATCTAAAACTCATCGGGCCCGGAGCGGCCAGGTCCGTGGCCGCTGTTTTCGAGCATTCCGGCGACGAGCGCCATCGCCGCGCGGCTCTGAACATCCTGGAGGAAATCGGCAGGCAGGACAGCGGCCTGGTGATGAGCCTCGCCCAAGAGTCAAGACCGGCCTTGACCAGGGAAATCATCGGCCTTTTCAGCCGAAGGCGGGATAAAAGAATTGTCTCCTACCTGGCCGGCTTCCTGCGCTACCGGAATAAAGTCATCAAGCTGGAGGCGGTCAAAGCGCTCGGTGAAATCGATGATGAAACGGCGGGCAAGATCCTCATCGGATTTCTCTCTGACGAAGATGAGGAAGTGCGCACATCTGCCGCCCGGGCGCTTAAACCCGTCCAGAAGGCCGTCCTGGATCACCTCTTGATGTTGGCGCGGCATAAGTCTTTTAAGAAAAAAAACAGAAGCGAAAAAGGAGCTATCTTAGAAGCTATCGCCAGGAGCAGCTCTGATGAAGCCTGTGATTTATTAAGAAAAACCCTGAAAACATCTTTATTCTCCAGCCGCGAGAAAACAGAGATGGCCATCGTAGCCGCCTCCGTCTTGGGAAAGATGATCACGCCGGCCGCTGAAGAAGCCTTGAAAGACGGCGCCAAGAGTCGCTCCAGGAGAGTTAGAGAGGCCTGCCTCAGAGCCCTGGCGGAAATTTCCGCCCGCCGAAACCCCCTTGCTCCCCCGGGGATGAACGCATGAAAGCTCCTGATGTCAAGAGAATTTCTCCCGAGGCAGCCAAAGCGCTTCATCATCTTGTCGTGGAGATGGTCATCCGGCTGAATGTCGTCCTGAAGAGCGCCAAGATCTACGAGCCGAACAACCTCCTTTTCCAGCGGCAGGTCTCTTTCCTGCTGAACCTCATCAATAAAGCGCTGTCCGAATCAGGGCAGGCCGTGTTTGCGTCCCGACAGAGCACTCTTTTCTTCAATAATATCCGTCTCAAGTACGGGTTTGCCAATTATCATTTTTTTAAATTCATCCTGGAAGAGCTCAAGAAAAAAGAAATCGGCGGCATCCGTTTCGAGCCCGGCCTCAGCGAAGCCGACCTCAAGCTCTTCGCCACCCTGCTGGCCAAGACGGAGGAAAAGCCTGCCCAGCCTTTTGAGACGTTAGCCGCTGAACTAAAAACCAGAGGCATCAGCCACATTGCGCTGGAGAAAATTCTCCCTTCCGAGCTCGCCCCCAGCCGTGAGAAATACGCGGCCAAGATCTTTTTTCTGGGCATCACCCACCTCGAAGAGGCCTTTGAGAGCGAGAACCGCCAGGAAAAGATCAAGCTCAGCACGACCCGGAGGCTGATGCAGTCCATTTTCAATCATATCGTCGACAACGAATCATTCGTCCAGGGCTTGACCAACATCAAGAATTTCCATGAGTACACGCTCAACCATTCGATGAACGTCTGCGTCCTGGCCATTGCCCTGGGAAGACGGCTGGGCCTCGACCGCAATGAGCTTGTCGATCTGGGAATCAGCGCCTTTTTCCATGACTTTGGCAAGCTCGATACGCCCAGGGAAATCCTGGAAAAACCGAGCAAACTCGATGACAGGGAAAGGGAGATCATCGAAAAACATCCTTACCAAGGGGCGGGCAAGCTGGTTCAATTCAAGGAGTTTAAAAACTTGCCCCTTCATGCCATCCACGTCGCCCTGGAACATCATGTCAAGGAGGACCGGTCCGGATATCCTCGTTCCTTCAAGAAGCAGTCAGTGAACCTTTTCAGTAAAATCGTTAAGATCGTGGACTTTTTCGACGCCATCACGACCAAGCGGGTCTACCGGACCAAGGTTTTCACCCGAGAGGAAGCGTTGAGTCTGATGCTCGAGCAGTCCGGCAAGGAATTCCATCCCCTCCTGCTCAGGGAATTTGTCAAGATGATGGGAGTCTACCCGGTAGGAACGCTGGTGGCCTTAAACACCGGCGAGCTAGGCCTTGTCGTCGAAAACAACCCGGAACCGTCGCTTCTCCTCCGGCCCAAAGTGAAGCTCATCACCGACTCTCAAGGAAACAAGGTGGATGGCGACATCATCGACCTGAGCCAGGCAGACCCGGCCACAAACCGGTATCCACGGACGATCGTCAAGACTCTGGATCCAGAAAAATACAACATCCGGGCTGCCGACTATCTATTAGCTCTGGCGGAATAAGAAGTAGCTCATGGAAAAGCTTAAGGCCATTTTTTACCCCCGGAACGTCGCTGTTGTCGGCGCTTCCCGCGAGCGAGGAAGCGTCGGTCAATCGATGCTCGCCAACCTTCTTGGCAGCCGTTTCAAAGGAATCGTTTATCCGGTTAACCCCAAGGCTGACGGCGTTCTGAGCATAAAATCCTACCCGCGGGTCTCCGACATTCCCGATCAGTTTGACCTGGCTGTCGTCGTCGTCCCCAGCCGCATCGTCCCGGCGGTGTTAGAGGAATGCGGGCAACGGGGCGTCAAGGGGGCCATCGTCATCACGGCTGGCTTCAAGGAAATAGGCGGAGAAGGGATCGACCTCGAACGCAGAATCCGGGAGATTATCAGACGCTACGATATTACCTTGGTCGGGCCGAACTGCCTCGGCGTCATCAACGCCGACCCTCGTTCCTCGATGAACGCCACCTTCGGCACCCAGATGCCCAAAGAAGGAAACATCGCTTTTATCTCCCAGAGCGGTGCTCTCTGCGTGGCCGTTCTTGACTACGCCAAGGAAGCCAACATCGGTTTCTCCAAGTTCATCAGCATGGGCAACAAGGCGGGCGTGAATGAGAACGAGCTCCTCCGCTATCTCAAGTCCGACTCCAAGACCGACGTCATCCTGATGTACCTCGAAGACCTAGTCAACGGCCGGGAGTTCATGTCCATCGCCAGGGAAATCACCAGCTCTCGAGAGCGGCCGAAGCCGATCATCGCCCTCAAAGCCGGACGGACTCTAGTTGGAGCCAGGGCCGCTTCCTCCCACACGGGATCGCTGGCCGGCTCGGACAAAGTCTATGACGCCATCTTTGAGCAGTGCGGCGTCCTGCGAGTGGACACTCTGGAGGAACTCTTCGACTATGTCAAGGCATTCTCGAGCCAGCCTCTGCCCCGAGGCAGGAATGTTGCCATCATTACAAATTCCGGTGGTCCAGGGATATTGGCCACGGATTCCTGCATCCGCCACAACCTCAATGTCGCGCCGCTCAGCCCGGCGACAAAGGCAAAGCTACGGAAGGTCCTGCCGTCGACAGCCAGCCTCCACAATCCGGTGGACCTCATCGCTGAAGCCCAGGCCGAGCAGTATGAAGCTTCGTTGCGAGCGGTGCTTCGGGACGAGAGGATTCACTCGGCTATCGTCATCTTGACCCCGACAGCTTTCACCAAGGTCGACAGAATTTCCTCAGCCATCGTCAAAGTTGCCAAGGCCTCGCATAAGCCGGTCGTCTGCTGCCTGTTAGGAGTCTACGATGTCTCCAAGGGGATCGAGATCCTCGAAGAAAACGGCATCCCAGACTACAGGTTTCCCGAGTCAGCGGCCCGAGTGCTGGCCGAAATGAGAAATTTTACCCAGTGGCTAAAGCGTCTCCGGACAGGGATCAGAACTTACCGGGTCCAGAGAGCAAAAGCTCGCCAGATCATCGCTTCCGTCAGGCAAGAAGGCCGCCACTTCCTTCTCGAGCAGGAAGCCTACGAGGTTTTCAAAGCTTATAATTTTCCGGTCGTGAGGTCGATTCTCGCCCGGAGCGAACAGGACGCGGTCGAAGCAGCCGAGGAGATCGGGTTCCCGGTGGTTATAAAGATTTCTTCTCCTGACGTCGTCCATAAATTTGATTACGGCGGCGTCAAGCTCGACCTCAAGGACAAGAACGAAGTCAGGCTGGCTTACCGAGAAATCCGCGACAGCGTGCTCCGCCTCAAGCCCGGGGCCAGGATTGCGGGGCTGATCGTGGAAGAGATGGTTCGTGCCGGCAAGGAAGTGATCCTGGGCATGAACAGAGACTCTCAATTCGGCCCCATCCTGATGTTCGGACTCGGCGGAATTTATGTCGAAGCCCTGGAGGACGTCTCTTTCCGTCTGGCTCCCATCCGTGAATACTCAGCCCTGGCCATGATCAAGAAAACCAAAACCCATAAGATTTTGGAGGGATTCCGCGGCGGTCCTGTCTATGATGTTGAGGCCATCGCTGACTGTCTCAAGCGGCTCAGCCAGCTGGTTGTGGATTTTGAGGATATTCAGGAGCTGGACATCAACCCGCTCCTCGTGTTCGAGAAAGGGAAAGGCTGCCGGATCGTCGACGCCCGGATCATCATCGGCTGACGGTCAAGACCCACATTTGCTGATAGAATCACCCGACGGGTCCTGTCGCGGTTTACCCCCGAACCACGCCACCCATCGGGTGTAGGCGTATCGTGCTTAGTTCTCTTGAAGGCGAAGCATTTTTAGCTAATGCGAAGTTCCTATCGGCAAATTTGGGTCAAGGCGTTGCGCTCGCTCTGTCTGTGCTATAATACTCACTTCAAATGGCCCTGTTCAAAAAGAAAAAAAGACCCCGTGTCTGTGTTATCGGGCTCGACGGAGTCCCCTACTCGCTCGTCACCGACTTGGCCCAGCGGGCGATTATGCCGACCCTGGCTCACCTCATCGAGACCGGCTGTCTTCACGAGCTCAAAGCCAGCTTGCCCGAAATATCGGCTGTGAGCTGGACTAACTTCATGACGGGCTCGAACCCGGCGGCCCACGGCATTTTTGGTTTCACTGACTTCAGGCCCGGCTCTTACCAGGTCCGTTTTCCCAATTTCCTAGATGTGAATGGCCCCACACTCTGGGACAAACTTGGCGCTCAGGGGAAGAAGTCCATCGTTATCAATCAGCCCGCTACTTACCCGGCCCGGCCGATTAACGGCATCCTTATCTCCGGGTTCGTGGCTATCGAACTGGCTAAAGCCGTCTATCCCCTGTCCCATAAGGATGCCTTGGAACAAATGGGCTACCAGATCGACATCGACACCGTGAAATCACGGGAAAACCCTGCTTTCCTCTGGCAGGAGCTCCGCAAAACTCTGGCCAGCCGGCAAAAGGCCCTGAACTATTTCTGGGAAAAGGACTGGGATTATTTTGAGTTTGTCATCACGGGAACGGACAGGCTCCATCACTTTCTCTGGTATTCTTATGGTGATGAGAAGAAACCTTACCATCAAGACTTTCTTAATTATTACTGCCAGATCGACCGCCTCATTAATAAAATTGCCGTTTCCTTCCGCAAGCTGACCGGCGGGGATGAGGGCCTTTATCTTCTGTCCGATCATGGCTTCTGCGGCATCGACCAGGAAGTTTACCTCAACGCCTGGCTGGAGAAGGAGGGTTATCTGACATTTTCCAATCCCGCACCCACCGGCCTGGAGGACATTGGGAATGAGAGTGTGGCTTTCGCCCTTGATCCTAACAGGATTTACCTCAATTTAAAACAAAGATTCCCAAGGGGGACTGTGGCCCCGTCCGAGGCTGAGTCTTTGAAAGATGAGATCAGGCAAAAGCTGGAGAAGCTTGAGTTCAAAGGCAAGAAAGTCGTGAAGCGGGTCTTCGATTGCAGGGACATCTATTCCGGCCCCTATCTTTCTCTGGGCCCGGACCTTATCGTCTTAGCCGAGCGTGGATTTGACCTCAAGGGCTCGGTCAAGAAAAAAGAGATTTTTGGCCGGACCGACCTCCAGGGCATGCACACCTGGGATGATGCCTTTTTCTGGGCCAAGCGGCCGCTCGGCGAGGATCTGGCCATTAGTGACCTAGCCGGGATCATCCTCGAAAATTTCCAATGAGCAGAAAAGCCTCTCCTCGCGTTGTCCTGATATTTTCAATTGCCGCTATCTTAGGTGCTTCTCTTCCTGCCCAGGCCTACATCGGCCCGGGCGCTGGTTTCGCCTTCCTATCCTCTTTTCTTGTCTTATTCCTGACCTTCTTCCTGGCCATATTCTCGTTCCTCTCCTGGCCCTTCCGCTTCCTGCTCCGCCTGGCCAAGGGCAGACGGGCTTATAAAAAGGCGCTGGTCGATAAAGTCGTCATCATCGGGCTGGACGGCCTCGAGCCCAGTCTGACCGAAAAATTCATGGCCGGAGGAAAACTCCCCCATCTCGCCAGGCTCAGGAAAGAAGGAAGCTACGCCCGCCTCCAGACGACGACGCCGGCCATATCGCCGGTGGCCTGGTCATCCTTTATGACAGGCTCTGAGCCATCCAAACACAATATTTTCGATTTTCTCAGCCGTGACCCCAGGACCTACTTGCCGGCGCTTTCTTCAGCTCGCATCGGCGGGCCGAAAAGGGTGCTGTCTTGGGGGAAATATCAAATTCCTCTCACCAAGCCCGAGATCAGGGGTTTTAGAAAGAGTGTGCCCTTCTGGAAAATCCTGGGCCAGGCGGGTATCTTCAGCACAGTGCTGAGAGTTCCCATTACCTTCCCGCCGGAAAAATTCGCCGGCCATCTCCTCTCCGGCATGTGCACGCCCGACCTCAAGGGCAGCCAGGGGACATTTGCCTTTTACACAACAGACAAAGACAAGGTCAAAAAAAAGGAAGGCGGCATCGCTATCCCAGTTGATGTTGTTGATGGCCGCATCGAGACTTATATCTCGGGGCCGGATAACTCTCTCCTCAAAAAACCTGAAGAACTCCGGCTTCCCCTGACCATTGAAATTGACAGGGAGAAAAGAGAAGCTACTCTGGCTGTGTCAGGACAAAGGCTCAGGCTTAAGAAAGGTGTATTTTCTCCCTGGGTCAAGCTCGTTTTCCGGCCCGGCTTGGGGATGAAGATCCAAGCTATCGCTAGGTTTTATATCTCGGCACTGGAGCCTCACTTCGAGATGTATCTGACTCCGCTCAATATCGACCCGGAAAAGCCAGCCCTGCCGATCGCCCACCCCTTTATTTATTCGGTTTACCTCAGTAAACTCCTGGGAAGCTTTATTACCCTGGGAGAAGCCAACGATACCTGGGCTCTGAACGAAGGCGCCTTGAATGAAGCTTCCTTCCTCGACTTGACTTACTCCAACCATCACGAATGGGAGGCTATGCTTTTCAACGCTCTCGGTAAGACGAAAAAAGGCGCAGTCGTCTGCGTCTTCGAGACGACCGACAGCATCCAGCACATGTTCTGGCGGTACCTGGACATAGACCATCCCGCCCGCAAGACAGCGCCTTCAGAGATGAGCCCTGACGTCATTGAGGACCTCTACCAGAAGATGGATGATTTGGTCGGCCGAGTCTGGCAGAGGCTGGGCCCTCGGAGCGTTCTCATCGTCATGTCTGACCATGGGTTTAAATCCTTCCGTCGCGGCGTAAACCTGAACTCCTGGCTTTATCTCAACGGTTATATGTGGCTAAAAGAAGGGAAAAAATGGAGCGAGGAATGGTTTAAAGACGTCGACTGGGAGCGAACCCAAGCCTATGCTCTGGGACTCGGTGGCCTGTATATCAATCAAAAAGGCCGGGAAGCTAAGGGCGCTGTCCCGCCCGGAGAAGAGACTAGGGCCCTAAAAGCCGAGCTTATCAAAAAGCTCTCGGGGCTGCGGGACAGCCAGATAGGAGAAGTCGCCATAACCGAGGTCCACGACCGGGATAAAATCTATGCCGGTCCTTACAAGGATAACGCCCCTGACCTCATCATCGGCTACAACCAAGGTTACCGCGCTTCCTGGGATTCGGTCACCGGAAAAGTCGACGACACAGTTTTTGAGGATAACTCCAAAGCCTGGAGCGGCGACCATTGCATCGATCCGCGGCACGTGCCGGGCGTCTTCTTCTCGAACCGGAAGGTTAGCCATAAATCCCCGTCGATCATGGACATCGCTCCCTCCGTCCTCCAGCTCTTTGGCCTTCCCGTCCCGGCTCACATGGATGGCCGGCCGTTCCTGGCCGCGGACGAAGAATCTTCGAGGAAGAAAGGAAAGAAAGAATGAACTCGATAAAAAGAAGAGAATTCCTCAGGTGGGGAATCGCCACCTCCTCCCTCCTCGCGCTCGGCGGTACGACTCCCCTCCTGACTAAGGTCGCCGGGAAGGCAGAAACCCGAACAAAAATCCTCGTCTTTGGTTTCGACGGCCTTGACCCCCGCCTTCTCCAGATGTGGATGGAGGCAGGCAAGCTGCCCGCTTTTAAGCGTCTGGTCAGCCAAGGAGGCTTTCGTCCTCTCAGGACGAGCGTCCCGCCTCAGAGTCCGGTGGCCTGGTCAAATTTCATCACCGGAACCGACCCGGGCGGCCACGGCATTTTCGATTTCATGCTCCGTGATCCGGAAACGTACATCCCTGTCTTTTCAGGCTCGGCTACCGAAGAGGCAAAAACAACACTGAAATTCGGAGATTTAGTTCTTCCGCTGAGCGGCGGAAAAGTGAGAAACTTGATCAAGGGCCGGGCTTTCTGGCAGGTTCTCGAAGACCATGACATCCCGGCGACGGTCTTCAAGATGCCGGCCAATTATCCGCCCGTGCCCACAAAACAGAGAACTCTCTCCGGCATGGGCACGCCGGATATCAAAGGATACTACGGCCTTTTCAATTATTACACAGCCGAGCCGATCAAGATGAACGAGGACATCGGCGGCGGCCGCATCCACCAGGTTTTTGTCGACAGAAACATGGTCGAAGCAAAACTGCCCGGACCGACGAACACCTTCAAGAAAGATCGGCCTGAATCCATAGTGGACTTTAAGGTTTTTATCGATCCCGTGAACCCGGTAGCCAAAATTTCCTACCAGGACCAGGAATTCATCTTGAGAGAAAAAGAGTGGAGCGGCTGGAAAAGAGTCCGCTTTCACCTCGTCCCCACCCAGAGCGTCAGCGGCATCTGCATGTTTTACCTCAAGGAAGTCAGGCCTCATTTTAAGCTCTACGTCACACCCATCAATATCGACCCGGCCTCACCTGCCCTGCCGATCTCAACACCGGAAGGCTACGCTCTGGAACTTGAAAAAAAATTCGGCGCCTATTTCACCAAGGGTCTGCCGGCTGACACGAGCGCTCTCGACCACGATGTCCTCGATGAGGCCGAATTTCTCGAGCAGGATGACATGATTCTCGGAGAGCGGAAAAAGATGTTCGAGTACGAGTTCAACCGCTTCGACTCTGGGCTTCTCTTCTACTACGTTTCCAGCACTGACCAGCGGCAGCACATGTTCTGGCGGCTGCTCGATCAAAACCACCCGATGTACGATCCTGGCCTGGCCTCTAAGTACGGGGGAACGATCGAAAATATCTACATCGAAGCCGACAGGTTTCTTGATCGCGCTATGCAGAGGCTAGGGAAGGACACCCTTCTTCTGGTCATGTCCGACCACGGGTTCAATCCCTTCCGGCGATGCTTCAACCTCAACACCTGGCTTCTCGAAAACGGCTATCACAAACTCCGCAATCCCTGGAGGCAGGAGGAGAGCAGCCTGTTCGGCAACACCGACTGGTCAAGGGCCAAAGCCTACGGCATCGGGCTCAATGGTCTGTATATCAACCAGAAAGGCCGCGAGAGGGAGGGCATGGTTAACCCTGGCGCGGAAAGCGACAACCTTATCCGGGAAATCGCTCACCAGCTTGAACAGGTCATTGACCCAAAAACAGGCGAGAGGGCCATCCTCCACGCCTTTATTGCCAAAGATGTCTATAAAGGACGGCATCTGGACCTGGCCCCTGATATCGTCCTCGGGTTCAACTATGGCTACCGCATCTCCTGGGGCTCTCCCCTGGGCAGGTTCTCCCGCCATGTCTTCGAGGATAACACCGAAAAATGGAGCGGTGACCACATGAGTGCGCCCGAGGTCATTCCGGGCATCGTCGTCACCAACCGGACAATCAGGGCTGAGACGCCGGCCCTGTACGACCTTACCGCAACCATCCTCGACGTTTTTGGCATCGCCAAGCCGGAGGAGATGATCGGAAAATCAATTTTTTAAAGTCTCGGAGGAGACGAGATGGGAAAAGCCAAAATCAAGCTGGACAAAAACCTGTTGGAGAGAGTAAAAAAATACGCTCGGCTGGCAGGCTATTCCTCGGCCGAAGAGTTCATCAGCCATTGCCTGGAAAAGGAAATCGCTAAGCTCGAGGAATCAGACTCAGAAGAAGAAATCAAGAAGAAACTCAAAGGATTGGGCTATATCTCCTGAGTTCTGACGAGCCGGGAAAACCGGATGTGGACGTTTAACTCTCTAATAGGTCGAATTTTCAACCTTGTCTTCCTTCCCTTCCGGTCCCTCAACCCCTGGTTGGCCATGGTTTTTGTCTCCTTCCTGAGCGGCCTTCTGATGCTCTTCATTTTCCGCCTGACCTCCAACCAGGCAGGCATCCGCCAGGTCAAAGACAAAATCAAGGCTCACCTCCTCGAACTCCGTCTTTTCAAGGACAGTCTGCCGGTGACGCTCAAGGCCCAGGGGCAGATACTCAGTCATAATCTAAAATACATCGGCTACTCCACCAAACCGATGCTGATCATGCTCATCCCTCTTCTCGTCATTCTGGCCCAGCTTAACCTCTGGTTCGGGTACAAAGCCTTGCCAGTCGGCGAAACGGCCATCCTCAAGCTTTCTCTCGAGGAGAACACCGACTCGCTCAGCCAGGAAGTCGAACTCGAGGTCCCCGCCGGGCTGGTCGTCGAAACACCTCCGCTGCGCTTGGAACAGCTCAGAGAGATCGACTGGCGCATCAGGGCCAAGGCAGAAGGGATTCATGAACTGAGGATCAAGCTGGCCGGACAAAGCCTCACCAAGACTGTGACGGTGGCGGCCAAGCCCTTGACGAGAGTTTGCCCGCTCAAGACCAGCCGCTTCCTCGATGAACTCCTCTATCCTGGAGAAAAACCGATTTCCTCTTCAATTCCTGTGACCTCTGTTGAAATTACTTATCCGGCCAAGAAGCTGAATTTGTTCGGCCTCAACCTTCACTGGCTCGTCCCCTATTTGGCGCTCTCTATTCTCTCCGGGTTTGTCTTCAAGCGGCCTTTTCGGGTGGAAATCTGAACTAAAAAATATAAATCAAACAGGAGATGGTCATGAAAATCGAACAATTCAGGATGGAACGGATGCAGTCCACCTGGGAAAATGTGGTGGAGTATAACCTCTCTGAGAGCGGTGTCCATCCTCTCACGCTCGAAGAGTTCGCCAGCAAAGAAGAACTCGAGGAAATCGTCAAGATCGGCCTTGGCTACAGCCAGACAAACGGCACGCCGGAGCTGCGGCAGCAGATTGCCCGGCTTTATCCCAGAATTTCCATCGAGCAGATTCTGACCACGGCCGGCTCCTCCGAGGCAAATTTTCTCCTGATGTGGAGCCTCATCGAGCCAGGGGATGAAGTTGTCTTTATGGTGCCTAACTACATGCAGATATGGGGGCTCGTCCGCGGTTTCGGGGCTAAGCTCAAGCCCTTCTGGCTGAGGGAGAGCCTGGGCTGGGCGCCAGACTTAGATGAGCTGCGTAAGCTCGTGACCAGAAAAACAAAGCTCATCATCCTCACCAACCCCAATAACCCGACCGGCGCTGTGCTGGCTCCCGAGGCCATGGAGGCGATCATCAGCCTGGCTGATAAAACCAAGGCCTGGATTATCGCCGACGAAGTCTATCAAGGAGCTGAGCGCGAGGGTGAGACAACGCCGAGCTTTTTCGGAAGGTACGAGCGGGTCGTGGTGGTCAACGGCTTGTCCAAAGCCTACGGTCTGCCTGGGGTCAGGATCGGCTGGGTCGTGGCGTCAGAGGAGTTCATCAACAAAACATGGCCCTACCACGACTACACGACGATCTCGCCCAGCATACTCAGTGATCGCCTCGCTCGGATTGCCCTGGCCCGACAGAACAGGAGAAAAATCCTGGCCCGGACGCGCCGCATTTTGAAGAATAATTTTCCCATCCTGAAAGCCTGGCTGGAAAAACAGGCTGGCCTTTTTGAATTCGTCCCGCCGCGGGCTGGAGCCATTGTTTTCGCCCGGTATAACCTGAAGATCGATTCCGTGGAGCTGGTCAACCGGCTTATCCGGGAAAAGAGCGTCCTCATCGTGCCCGGCGAGCATTTCGAGATGGGCCGCTACCTCCGCTTCGGGTACGGCGGGGAGTCGGATCATCTCAAGAGCGGCCTGGCCCGGATCGAAGATTTTCTCGAGGGATTAACAGCCTGTGAAGGTTAAACTCTTACGCGAGCCGGAAATCCGGCAACTCCTTTCCTTGCCTGAGGCTATTCAGGCTGTCGAAAAATGCTTGGCCGATTTTTCTTCGGGAAAAGCGATCGTCCCCGGAGTCATCAACCTCGACCTGGAAGACTCGCAGGGCGAAGTCCATGTTAAATCCGCTCATATAAAGGGCGAGCGGCATTACGTCATCAAAATCGCTTCTGGCTTTTACCGGAATCCCCTCCGCGGGCTGCCTGTCGGAAATGGGTTAATGCTCCTGTTTGAAGCTGAGACAGGGCTTCTTGAATGTGTTCTGTTTGACAACGGATTCATCACCGAGATGAGAACGGCCGCAGCAGGAGCCGTAGCAGCGAAATATTTGGCCAAAAGGACGCTTCGCAAGGTCGGGTTGGTGGGCTCGGGAAGCCAAGCCCGCTTCCAGGTCAGGGCTCTGCTGGAAGTGCGAAGCCCGGAAGAGGTCTGGGTCTGGAGTCGGAACTCAGAGCACGTCTTTGCCTATATCGCTGAAATGTCCGGGTTGTGCCCGGCAGTGAAATTCATTCCTGCAAAGAATTGCCAGGAAGCAGTCAGGAAAAGCGACCTCATCATCACCGCGACGCCGAGCCGTTCGCCTCTCGTCAAGGCTTCATGGCTAAAAGAGGGCGTCCACATTACGGCTATGGGAAGCGACGGCCCGGAAAAGCAGGAACTCGAAGTCGACGTCCTGGCCCGGGCAGACTTGATCTTTTGCGATTCAACCTCCCAGTGCGCTAAGCTGGGTGAAATCAACCATGGCCTGAAAAAGGGGGTCATCTCCGAGGGGCGAATCACCGGCGAAATCGGTGACATCATCCTCGGCCGCAAAAGTGGCCGAGAGAAGGATAGCCAGATAACTATTGCCGACCTAACAGGTATCGGCGTCCAGGACGCAGCCACAGCCGCCCTTGTCTATGAAAAAGCGAGGCTTCGAAGCCTCGGGGATTCCTTGGAGATTTGACCATTCTCTCCAGCTTCTTCTTTCCTACCTCCGGGAGAGCAATCGGTCGAAACCAGCAAATTATCGAAGCCCTGGACTTCAGAATCCCGGGAAGAAGCTGAACTGAAAGATCCAGTCTTTTCTCGGCCGGTCGAACGGCTTGACGGCGTTGACGCCCAGGATCAAATAGCCGAAGACGTTAAAGCGGAGTCCGATGCCGGCGCTCGAAACAGGCTTTTGATGGCCGTTGAAAAAGGTCGGATTAGTATCTCCGGTCCAGGTCACTCCCCAGTCATAAAAGAGCACCATATCAATGGGCAGAAGGCCGTAATAGCCCTTGCCGAGGCCAAGGACGCGGAAAAGCGGGAAGCGAAGCTCGGCGTTGGCCACCAGAATTTTGCTGCCGAAAAGACGGTTGAAATCGAAAGCGTTATCATCCATGAGCTCTTTGTCACTGAATGAGTAGTAATCATAGCCTCGGACCAGACTATCGTAGCCGATGTACAAAGGCCAGAGGCGGCTGTCATCGGCGTCTCTGCCGTAGCGCGCATAGTGCAGCACGCGAAAAGCGAGGGTAAACGGCTTGGCCGGCATGAAGTAGCGGCGGTAATCGGCGAGCACGGTATTGTAATAGATCGAACCGATGGTTGGAGTGAACTCGAGGAGATAGCTCTGGCCGATGATCGGGCCGGTGGCGCCCCACAGGGCGCTGTCGTAGACAAGGGCCAGGCTGGTGTAGTAGAACTTGAGGCTCTCCGGCGCCGGCTGTTTTTGTATTTCGCGGTAGATCTGCTGGCCGTCAGGGGAAAGAACATAGGTGACGACTTCCTGGTCAAAATCAATATACTGGAAACCGCTCCGCACTTCCAGGCGCCTGACCTGATTGAACGGATAAAAAAGGCTGCCTTGGAGTTCATAGTTGATCTGCCAGTAAAGATAATCTTGCTCAATCCAGCCGCCGTAAACGGGGTCCGGCTGGATGCTGGAATATCCAGTGACATAGGGGATGCGGCCGACGGCACCGCCCCAGTTCAGGCGATGTTGGGAATTCTGATAAGAGACGATGCCGGTCAGGTCTTTCAAGCGGCTCGAAGTCTGGACCAGAGTACCCAGGGAGTGGTAGCCTAACATATCCGTCCAGAACAGGGCCACTCCCCCGCCGGTATAGGTCCCAAACCGGTCCACGCCGATTCCAACCTGAGGAGGACTGATATAATCGAGACTCAATTTGGGCTTGTATTCAGAGGAAGGAAACTCTGCCTGCTCGGGCAAACCGAAGAGCGGGTTTCTGAGCAGCCCTAACAAAGCCCCTCCAGGCTGCTCCCGCGGAGGAAGGACGGAAAGCAGTTTGCCTTCGAATCGGGCCAACTCGAGGCTGCCGCTGAGCGCCTCAGCGTCATCGAGCCCAAAAATCGAATAGTCCCCCTTGTCATAGGCGCAATAGATCAGCCGACCGGTCTCCTGGGCCACCGAAAGAGCGGGGCTCAGCTCGGTGATGCCGCTTACTCCGGTGTAAAGATTTGTCACCTGGAAAACTTTCTTGGTGTCCAGTTCGACGCGGTAAATGTCGGGTTTTCCGCTTAGATCCGAGACAAAATAAAGACTCTTCGAATCCGGCGACCACTGCGGGTTGATACTCTTGGCCCCGGCAAACCCGTGGACTCTCTCGACTTTGCCGGAAACAGGGTCGATAAGCGCCAGCTCGTAGTCTCCGTACCTCAGGAGAGAGAGGTCGGTGCCGAAGCGATCCGTGACGAAGGCAATGCTTTTTCCGTCCGGCGACCAGGCCGGCTGCAAGTCGCCAAAGGGGTCGTCGGTCAGCTGTTTCAGGCTTTTTGACCCGAGGTCATAGAGATAGAGGTCGGTCTTTCCCCCGGCCAGAGCTGAAAAGACTATCGAACGCTCGTCAGGCGACCAGGTCGGGTTGAAAATCTCGTCCAGCCCGGGGAAGTCTATTTCGTCGACAATTTTTTCCCGGCCAACATCAAAAAAGGTCAGAATTGGTTTGCCTCTGCTGATGGCGCCGAAAACAAATTTCTCTCCCCTGACGTCCCAGGCTCCCGAGGAATGGATGAACTGCAGGCTCTCGAATTCAGGATCGACGGCTGTCTGGGTGATTTTCTTCTTTATTTTCCCCATTCCGGTATCGGCCAGGTAGAGGTCGATGGAAAAAAGATCCCGCGTAGACAGAAAGATTATGTTTTTGCCGTCAGGGCTGAGGGTGGGCGAGACGTTGTACGGGTTCATTTCTGTGCCTTGAAAAATCATCTTGCCCGCTGCCTCGGGAAGTTTTGTCTGGGGGACAAGGGGCTCGTAGGCTTTCTTGTAGGCCTCCAGCCACTCCTTGGACAAGGCTTCGTAAGAAACGCCCAGCACCTTAGTCATGACGCCTTCGAGATCCCCCACTCTGCCCACGCCTTTCATCAAGCGCGAGACCGTTTCATCTCCCCAGCGGCCGGTGATATAAGCCCAGAGCGCCTGTCCATACCTGTAGGGGAAATATTTATAGGGATTGTCTAACTTCTTAAGAGGAGGAATTTCCTTCCTCATCGTGGCATCCCGCATCCACATCGAAGTATGGGGGTGGACCGAGCCGATGGAAAGGTATTCGCACATCCCTTCGATGAACCAGAGAGGCAAGCGCAGAGCCCCCGGGTTGCTCATTCCGCCGCCATAACCCTGGGAAGTCATGTCGTACTGGAAGGCATGGACAAGCTCGTGGCCCATGACGCGATCGGTCTCCGCCAGAGACGACCCGACAGGAAGAATGATGCGGCGCTTGAAGGCCTCAGTCACGCCGCCTGTGCCTTCTCCGATGACTCCAGGAATAGCTGTCGTCTGCTGGAAATGCGGTGAGCTGGAGTAAAGGATGAGGGGCTGCCGGCCCTTGAGTTCATGATTGAGAATCCGGCTCAGCCGGGCATACCAGCGCTCAGCCATCCGGGCTGCGTCATTGGCGATGTCCCTGAACTCAGGGTAATAGTAGACGTCGAAATGTTTGGTCTTGAGAATTTTGAAATCGAAATGTTCGTACTGGACCTTGTTGCGTCCGAAGTACTGAGCCTCCAGGCCGGGCGTCAAGAGGATTAAGCTGAAGACGACGGTCAGCAGGACCGCCCCCAGCCGGCAATTTATTTTAAAATTCATGGTCACCCTCCATTTCTTCAATATTTTATACTATTCCTATAAATTCTATCATATTTGTAGATTTTAGACAACGCCTTAGCTGTTTACTCTCCATCTTATTCGACAACCCGCGCTCCTACAGCCTTTGAACAAAACACATCTATATAACATATATTACAGGATCGATTTTTAAGCAAATTTTGTGCCAAGAAAGCGCCCTTTTTCCCCCTAATTTTTGGATTGACAAGGTAAAACTGTCTCCCCCCAGAGACACCTGTCACAAAAACAAAGGACTATTCCCCGATGCGGTTGAACCAGGCGATCTCCTCAAGCGGCCTTCTCTTTTTTTCTCGAGTTGGCCGGCTGGCCGGATAGCCCATTGCCAGGAGGCAGACAATTTTATACTTCCGGGGAATCTTGAAGAATTTTCTTGTTTTCCTCTGGCTGAACCAGCCGATCCAGCACGTCCCCAGGCCCAGTTCTTCGGCCTGGAGGACCAGGTGTTCTCCGGCTATGCCTATATCTATGAGATAAAAAGCGACCCCCTGTATCTGTTTGCCCAGCCTGTTAGCGATAACATCAAGGCGGGCCAGGATGACGATCAATACGGGCGCCTTGGCTGCGAAACGCGAAAAATTATAAATTCCTGAGAAGGCTTTGGAAGCAAACCTCGCTCTGACTCCAGGGTCATCGATGACCAAAAAGCGCCAGGGCTGGACGTTTTCGGCTGAGGGCGCGAGCCGGGCGGCCTCGAGACAGGCTTGTATTTTTTCTCGTTCCACCGGTTTTTCCAGATAGCGGCGGATGCTCCGGCGATTCTTCACCAGCTCATGAAAAAATGTCGCCGTCAATGCTTTTCTCCTCCTTTCAGCTACCTATCAAGTTTATGAACTGAGCCCTCTCCTAGTGTCCCGTCTCGTAAATCTCTTTCCAAAGTCCTTTGCAAAGACGGGACACTTCCAGGGGGAGTCAAGCTCCCCCCTCGGCGCTTCGCTCCGCTCCGCTGACCCCCTGAGGAGAACGACGCCGTCCCCCTCAAACTCCCCCGCGGTGGCGCGTCTTTAGGGATCGTTCCAAAGCCAAGTTATTTGTGAGACGCACCACTAAACCTCGAAGCAATATACACCACTTCCCTTCCCCGGGCAAATCCTCCCGGACCGTCCAAAGCATCTCCGTTTCCGTTATGGCCCAGACTGGGAATAGGGTCCTGTCACGGCGCGTCCCCTTCAAGGCTCGGGTTTGGGTTCGTCAGCCCGCTCGTTTCCCCAGCGAGGAAACTCGCTCCGACTCAGCCTTCGCTCTTCTCTCCCTTC